>Ga0073899_10001312_pt1 | contig 22877 bp, 20 predicted proteins | sample KloWWTmetaKNB5Ph_FD_88975 | JGI IMG/M metagenome (GOLD analysis project Ga0073899, IMG submission 88975) | Active sludge microbial communities from Klosterneuburg, Austria, studying microevolution and ecology of nitrifiers - Klosterneuburg... | ecosystem: Engineered > WWTP > Aerobic digester >... | reverse complement strand
GAAGGGTCGCGAGCCGCGAGAGATGCTCTCGGCGTTGAGAGCTGACGAGTTCGACCTGGTGATCACGTGCACCGCACCGTCGGCACGTGGCCTCCCTGCCGCCGAGCTCACCTCTGCTGCCAGACACCTCGGGTGCGATCAGGTCGTCGAGTTGGCGACGGTCGAGCAGGCCATCGACAGGGCCCTGCGTGGCGCAGCAGCCGAGGATGCCATCGTGATCACCGGCTCGCTCTACGTCGTCGGTGCGGCCCGCCCTCACCTGCGCGAAGTCCTCCGCTGATCAGCCCAGTTCGAGGGTTTGAGCTCGGGACGGGCCGCTAGCCCTCCGAGGGGAAAGCCTCCGGGGTGGGTAACCTCGGAGCCCATGTCTGATCGCACCCTCGTCTTGTTGAAGCCCGATGCCGTCGAACGTGGTCTCGTCGGTGAGATCCTCGGCCGGTTCGAGGCCAAGGGCTTGAAGCTCGTCGCCCTGGACCTGCGGACCCTCGACGCCGGCACCCTCGCCCGCCACTACGAGGAACACGTCGGCAAGGGGTTCTACGCCGATCTCGTCGAGTTCATGAGCCGCGGTCCCGTGGTGGCCTTGGTGCTGGAGGGTCCCGAAGACACCTGGGAGGTCGTGAGGACGATGATGGGAGCCACCAACCCTCGCAAAGCGGCACCCGGAACCGTTCGCGGCGACCTGGGGATCCTGTTCACCGAGAACCTCGTGCACGGCAGCGATTCCCTCGCCTCCGCAGAGCGCGAGATAGGCATCTTCTTCCCGAATCTGTAACAATCCGCCGGCCCGCTACAATGGGCAGCTGTTAGTCGGCCCTCGATCGGAGGATGGTGATGGCGAGAAGCAACCCGCTCGCGCTCGGTCGTGACCTCGCCATCGACCTCGGCACGGCCAATACCCTCATCTACGCCCGCGGTCAGGGCGTGGTACTCAACGAGCCCTCCGTCGTGGCGATCGACATCACCGACGGTCGCCCAGTCGCTGTCGGCCTCGAGGCCAAGAGGATGATGGGTCGTACGCCTGGCCGGATCAAGACCATCCGTCCCCTGAAGGATGGCGTAATCGCCGACTTCGAGGTGTGCGAGAAGATGCTGCGCTACTTCATCCAGAAGGTGCATGCCAGCCGCTGGAGCAAGCCGCGCATGGTCATCTGCGTACCTTCGGGTATCACCGGCGTGGAGCAGAGGGCCGTCCAGGATGCGGCCGAGTACGCTGGTGCTCGCAAGCCGGTGCACATCATCGAGGAGCCCATGGCGGCGGCCATCGGGGCCGACATGCCGGTCCACGAACCCAGTGGCAACATGATCGTCGACATTGGTGGCGGCACCACGGAGGTTGCCGTGATCTCCCTAGGCGGCATCGTCACGGCCCAATCGGTGAGGGTCGCCGGCGACGAGCTCGACGATGCTGTGATGCAGTACGTGAAGAAGGAGTTCTCGCTCGCCATCGGCGATCGCACCGCCGAGGAGATCAAGATCCACATGGGCTCGGCATGGCCCCTCGACGAGGAGCTCACCGCCGACATCCGTGGCCGGGACCTCATCAGCGGTCTGCCGCGCACTGTGCCGCTCACCACCGAGCAGGTGCGCGAGGCCCTTGCGGAGCCGGTCTCGGCCATCGTCGATGCGGTGAAGGCCACCCTCGATCGCACACCGCCCGAACTGGCCGCCGACATCATGGAGTCCGGGATCATGATCACCGGTGGTGGTGCCCTGCTGGCCGGCCTCGACCGGCGACTGGCCCACGAGACGGGCATGCCGATCAACATCGCCCACGACCCACTGTTCAGCGTGGTCATCGGTTCCGGGCGGGCGTTGGAGAACATCGACGCGATGCGGGGGCTGATGTCGCTGGGCGGCGACGACTGACCGTCGCGGCTACCCCGTCATGTTCCTTTCGTTGAGTCGCCGCCGGGTGATATTGCTCGTCGTGCTCACATGCCTTTTGCTCGTCACCCTCGACAAGCGCGGCAACCCATTCATCGACCGTACGCGCTCTGCCTTCGGGGTGGTGCTGCGTCCCTTCGACGCAGCAGTGAATGCCGTGGCCCTGCCCATCGAGCGGGCCTGGAACGGCATCGCCGACTACGACGATCTCGAGCGCGAGAACGAGGTGCTGCGCGACCAGGTCGAGAGGATGAAGGGCAGCGAAATCGAGGCCCAATCGACCATCCTCGAGTACCGAGAGCTGCTCAAGCTCACCCAGCTGACCTCCCGGTACACCTTCGAGACGGTAGAGGCTCAGGTGGTGGGTGACTCGCCCAGCAACTTCCAGAACACGGTCGAGATCAATGTCGGTTCCAACTTCGGTGTTGCCGTTGGAATGCCGGTCACCGATGGTGCTGGACTGATCGGCCGGATCACCAAGGTCTTCACCGACCACAGCATCGTCCTCCTGCTCACCGACCCCGAGTATGCGGTGTCGGCACAGGTACTCAGCACCCAGGATCAGATCGACGCTGAGCTCCCACCTACTACTTCACCAGGCGACACGACTCCATCGGGCATCCCGGTGGAGAACCTCGGTACCACCACCACGACATCCACCACGCTCGCGCCCGATCCGCTCGCGCCAATAGATCCGAACACCACAACCTCGGCACCCGCCACCAGCACCAGCACCACGACCACTGAGGTGGAGGTGGTGCGTGAGACGGGCACCTTGGAGGGGCAGGGGGCTGAGAGGCCCCTGCTGCTGCGCTTCGTCGACACATCCTCGTCGATCACCAGCATCAAGGTGGGGGCCATCGTCTCCACGGCGGGTGGCAACAACAGCCTCGCCCCTCAGGGCATTCCCATCGGCACCATCACCCGCATCATCTCCCAGTCGGGCAGCAGCACTCCGCTGGTCGAGGTCACCCCCAATGCCAGCCTCAAGCGGCTCAACTTCGTTGCCGTGGTGCTGTACATGCCCAACAACGAGGCAGTGGGCCGCTGAGCGTGCGCCACCTACTGTTCGGCCCCCTCCTACGCATCCTTCCTGTGGGGTGCCTCGCGCTTGCCATCCAGAGGATGGTGTTCGCTGATCACCCCGTACTCGACGTCAAGTTGCAGTTCGTGCTCGCGCTCGTGGTCGCTGCCGGTGTCGGTGGAGGATCGGACCGCGGCGCCGTTGCCGGCTTCGTACTGGGATTGCTATACGACCTCAGTGGCAACACCCCTCTTGGGCTGATGGCCCTGGCCTACGGGCTCGGGGGGATGACCGCCGGCTATGTGCAGAGCCTCACCCCCGACCCTCAGTGGTGGCTGGTGATGATCTTCGCGGCCATCGGTGCGGCCGTCGGGGAGGTGGCCGTCCCCCTCGGTGAGGCGATCACTGGTGAGAGTGGATGGATCGGCCGTGAGCTAGTCGTCATCGTTCCGGTGGTCGCGGCCGCTGCCGCGGTATTGACACTGCCGCTGGTGCCCGTGGGCCGGTGGATGATGGGTGTCAAACGCAAGAAGTGGAAGGCGATACCCGAGTGACCCGGGCGCGCCCCACCTCTGCCCCCCAGGGAGCAGACTGGTAGCCATGGCACTCGACAAGCGTTCCCGGCGCCTCGGATTGCTCGCCACGACCTCTCTTTTACTAATCGGTCTCCTCGGGGCTCGGCTGTGGTTCCTGCAGGGTGTCCAGGCAGAGGAGTACCAGGCGAAGGTCACGGCGGCGAAGACCCGCACCGTGTACATCGCCCCCGAACGGGGCCGCATCTTCGACGCCGAAGGTCGAGTGCTGGCCGACAACAAACGGATCCTCACCGTCACTGTCGACTGGGCCGTGATCCGCAAGGAACGCAACCGCCTCGAGCTCTTCGAGCGACTCTCCGGGCCACTGAACACACCCGTCGACGATCTGATGCGCCGCTACGAGCCCTGCTACAGGCTGCCGAAGCCCTGCACCAAGGGCCAGATCTACGACACCCTGCTGCCCCTGCCGCTGAAGGAGGACGTGCGCGAGGAAGACGTCGCCTTCTTGCTCGAGCGCAGCGAGGACTATCCGGGCGTCGACGTCGTCGAACAGTTCAAGAGGGTTTACCCGTACGCGCCCCTTGCGGCCCATGTGGTCGGCTACATGGGGTCGATCACCGCCGGAACCCTCGACGGCTACCTGGCCCAGGGCTACAAACGCAACGAGAGGGTGGGCCAGTTCGGTGTCGAGTTGAGCATGGAGCGGGAGCTCCACGGCGACTGGGGCAAGAGGGTGTTCGAAGTCGACGCTTCGGGGGCCATCGTGCGTGAACTGGAGGAACGGGGGGAACCCGCCGAGGCCGGCTTCGACATCCAGCTGACGATCGACCTCGACATCCAGCAGTACGCCGAGCAGGCGCTGGAGACCGAGCTGCGCTCGCGTCGCAACCTGCCTGAGGATCTCGCTCAGGCGGACTCCGCTCCCCACAACCCATTGGACCGGGAGACCAACTATGAGACCCGGGTCTACAAGAAGACGATGCCCGACGGAACCCAGGTGGAGTACCCGGAATGGGTTCAGCACAAGGCTCCCGCAGGGTCGGTGGTGGTGATGGACCACACCAACGGACAGGTGGTGGCCATGGCCAGCTACCCCACCTTCGACAACCGCTGGATGGAGTCGGGGATCACCGGGGACAAGTTCCAGCAACTCTTCCCCAGCAAGAACGAGGATGGAACGAGCATCGACCCCGACAGGTCGATTCTGGTGAACCGCGCCGTATCGGGTAACTACAACCTCGGATCGACGATCAAGCCCTTTGTGGCCTGGAGCGCGATGCACGCGGGTCTGATCACCGCAGACACGGTGTGGCTCGACGAGGGTACCTACACCCTCCAGTCGATCGAGCCGGAGAACTGCCAGCACAAGGGGGGCATCGCCAAGTGCATCTACAAGAACGCCACCAACAAGCGCACCCAGATGCCCAGCTCGTACGGTGAGGTCACCGTCACCGATGCGCTCGCGGTATCGTCCGACACCTTCTTCTACAAGCTCGGCGAGGAGTTCTGGATCCGCAGTGAGGAACTGGCCGACCAGGAGAACCTGCTGAAGACCAACCTCGAGCGCTTCGGGTTCGGCACCAAGAGCGGTATCCAACTGCCCTACGAGTGGAAGGGCCGGGTGCCGGACGATGAGGTGAAGGCCGCCCTGGTGGAAAGGGGCGTGCTCGCCGAAGGTGAGGTTCCCCGCCTGGTAGTGGGCGACAACGTCCAGGTGGCAATCGGGCAGGGTCTGATGGCGGCCACCCCGCTCCAGCTCACCAACGCCTATGCCACCCTCGCCAACGGGGGCTTTTTGTTGGAGCCGAGCGTCATCAAGAACATCTACACCGCGAGCACCCCCGACCTCGGCCCAGCGGTGGCAGACCTCGCTCAGGGTACGGTCCTGGTGAGCTTCGATCGGCCTACGGTTAGGGATCAATTGGAGATGCCACCCGATGTGCTCGCCCCGATCATCGAGGGGGTGACCCGGGTCATCCGCGGACCGGGCACCTTCTACCCGGGCGACTTCTACCACCAGACCACCGGCGAGACCCTCTTCAAGAACTTCCCTGTCGAGATTGCCGGCAAGACCGGAACGGCCCAGGGTGCGGCCAGCCTGCCGTGGAACGACTCGTCGGTGTTCGGCGCGTTCGGACTCACTCCCGACGTGCCTTACACGGTTGTCGCCTACCTGGAGAAGAGCGGCTACGGCTCCAAGGCAGCGGCACCGGTGGTGAAGTGCATGTTCCTCGCCATCACCGATCGGGTGGCGAAGGACCCGGTTCAGGTGAGCGACCCCCTCGATGTCGCCTCCACCATTCCAGCGCCGCCGCGGCAGCTCTCAAATACGACCTGCCTGGGTGGCTCGTCGGGCATCAAGGACTGACATGCCCGTTGGCCTCCTACACCGACGACCAGACTCGGGGCTGGGCAACATCCACTCCAGTCCCGGCGCGCCATCACGGAACATCGACTGGGTGTTGATGACCGCCACGGGTGCCCTGGCCCTGATCGGCCTCGCCATCATCTACTCAGCGTCGTACACCAAGTTCCCGTTGCGCAGCATCGAGCCCTACGGGTTCGCCTTCGTCACCCGTCAGGAGATCTTTCTCATAGTCGCCGTCGTGGCCATGGCGGTGGTGATGTCCTTCGACTACCAATGGTGGAACGAGCACTCGAAGTTCCTCTACGGCTTCACCCTGATGTTGCTTGTCCTGGTGATCATGGTGGGTGCCGTAAGCGGTGGTGCCGCGCTCAGCTTCGACCTCGGCCCGCTCAACTTCCAGCCGGCGGAGTTCGCCAAGTTCACCGTCCTGCTCACCGTGGCGGCCTACCTGGCCGAGGAGCGCAGCGACGACTTGCCATATCACCGGTTCATCATCGGGCTCTTGCTCGTCGGTGCCCCGGTGATCCTGATCATCCTCCAGCCGGACCTCGGCACGGCCTCGGTGCTGATCGTGATGGCCATGGGCGTGATGCTGGTCGCCGGTGCCAAGGCGCGATACATGCTGATGATCTCGGTCTTATCGGTGGCCACAGCGGGTGCGGCGATGCTCACCGGACTGGTCAACCAGTACCAGATCAACCGTTTCACCGCCTTCTGGCACCAGAACTCCAACGACCCGAAGATGAGCGACTTCATCTATCAGGGTCGTAACGCACTTCGCGCCCTTGCGACGGGAGGCATCACCGGTAAGGGCTGGCTGCAGGGTCCGATCACCAACGCACCCAAGGACATCCCCGTTCAGTGGGCCGACTTCCCGTTCTCCGCGGTCGGTGAACAGTTCGGCCTCATCGGCTGCGGTGTCGTCCTCGGCCTGTTTACGATCATCTTGATGAGGATCTGGCGTATCGCCCACCTGTCGCGCGATCTGCTCGGGACCTACCTCTGTGCAGGCGTTTTCGCGATGCTCTTGTGGCAGGTCTTCCAGAACGTGGCGATGACCCTTGGCATCATGCCGATCACCGGCCTGCCCCTGCCCTTCATCTCCTACGGAGGGTCGGGCGTGGTGACCTTCTTCATGCTGCTCGGATTGGTGCAGAACGTGCACATGCGTCGCTATCGCTGACACAGATCGCGTCCATCGGCGATGCCAGCTTCATGGCCGGCCGCACGGTAGGCTTAATTCGACATGACCTCTCTCTGGGCGCGGATCGAACCGCTCCTGGCTCGGGTGCAAAAGCCCGCCCGTTACATCGGGTGTGAGGACGGCGCCATCTCCCCCCGGCATGGTCCGGGAAGGGTTGCTTGGCTGCTCGCTTACCCCGACACCTACGAAATTGGGCTGCCCAACCAGGGGCTGCAGATCCTCTACGAAATTCTCAACGAACGCGACGATGCTGTCGCCGAACGTACCTATGCGCCCTGGGCAGACCTCGAGGGCCTGATGAGGGCACGTTCGGTCCCCCTCTTCAGCGTCGACACCCACCGTGCGGCGGGTGATTTCGACCTTCTGGCGTTCAATTTGGCAGCCGAACTGGTGTACACCAACGTGCTCAACATGATCGATCTCGCGGGGATTCCGGTGAGGTCAGCCCAGCGCGAGGCGGACCACCCCCTGGTCGTGCTCGGCGGTCACTGCGCGTTCAATCCCGAGCCCCTGGCCGACTTCATCGACTTCGCCGTGCTCGGTGAGGGGGAGGAAGTCGTCGGTGAGATCACCGAGGTTGTGAGGGACTGGAAGGCTTCGGGTCGCACCTCCGGTAGTCGCGAGGGGGTGTTGCGCGAGCTGGCGAGGGTGCCAGGGGTCTATGTGCCCTCGCTCTACGACGTCGAATACGACGGGCCGGTCTTGAAAGCCGTCACGCCGCGTTATGCAGACGTGCCGGCGGTGGTCCACAAGCGTGCCGTCGCCGACCTCGCCGAGTGGCCTTACCCCAAGCACCCACTTGCGTCCCTCACAGAAGTGGTGCACGAAAGGCTGTCGGTCGAGGTCTTCCGCGGCTGCGCCCGCAGTTGTCGATTCTGCCAAGCGGGTTTCATCACCCGACCGGTCCGCGAGCGCCCTATCGAGCAAGTGCGCGCGATGATCGCCGATGGCGTGAGCTGCACCGGCTACGACGAGGTCAGCCTCAACTCGCTCAGCACTGCCGATTACAGCGGAATAGAGCAGCTCACCCAGGGCATCAATGTGGCTGGGTGCGACTCCAACGCCACCATCTCCATCAGCCTTCCGTCGCTCCGCGTCGACGCCTTCACCGTCGGCCTGGCCGCCCAGGTATCCGACGGGCGGCGTAGCGGACTCACCTTCGCCCCCGAGGCGGGTAGCTGGCGCCTGCGCCAGGTGATCAACAAGCGGATCACCGAGGAGGACCTCTACGGAGCAGTCGAGTCGGCGTTCTCCCAAGGGTGGCACCGAGCGAAGCTGTACTTCCTCGCCGGGCTTCCCACCGAGACCGATATCGACACCACCGGCATCGTCGACCTCGCCCAGAACTGTGTGCGCATCGGGCGCCGGCACACCAACCGGGCCAGTATCACCGTGAGCCTCGGCGGTTTCGTTCCCAAACCTCATACCCCCTTCCAGTGGTTCGGTCAGAACAGCACCGACGAGCTGAGACGCAAGATGCAGTTGGTCAGGAACGCCGCTCAAAGGGCGAGGGGTGTCAACGTGAAGTGGCACGACCCGGCGGCCACCATGGCCGAGGGTCTGACCGCTCGCGGCGATCGTCGCCTCGGTGGGGTGATGGAGAGGGTGTGGCGCGACGGTGGCGTTTTCCAGGAGTGGAGCGAGTTCTTCCGCGTTGCCCGCTGGCAAGAGGCGATGGCGGCCGAGGGGCTCTCGATCGACTGGTTTGTGCACCGCCACCGCGGGGAGGATGAGGTGCTGCCGTGGGACCACCTGTCGGCCGGTCTGCACAAGGACTTCCTGTGGGAGGAGTGGAGAGCGGCACTCGCCGAGCACGGCCTCGACGATTGTCGCTGGACCGCCTGCTACGACTGTGGTGTGTGTACCGGATTCGGCCTCGATCACATCGTCGCCTCGTCGGTACCGCCGGCGGGTGGAAGCCAGGGCACCGGGCAGGACCTGGCCAACGGTGGCGAGGTGCCGGTGGCTCTGTTGGGTCGCCACGAGGGCTCTCATGTCGAGGAGATGGGCCCCACCCACGAAGAGGTGGAGGTGCCGGCATGAAGTTGCGTGTGCGCCACACCAAGCTGGGCAAGATCCGCTTCACCAGCCATCGCGACACGGCCCGCCACTGGGAGCGCGCTGTGCGCAAGATCGGCGTGCCGCTCGCTTACTCGGCCGGGTTCACGCCTCGGCCGCGGATGTCCTTCGGCCTCGCCCTGCCCACGGGAGCCGAGAGCCTCGCCGAGTACCTCGATCTCGAACTGGCACAAGGGTATGAGCCCGAGCTCGATGCCTTGGCCGCGTCGTTCAGCTCGGCCCTGCCTCAGGGCTATGAGGTCACCCACGTGGTGCCCCGTCCCGAGGGCAGCGTGTCGCTGCAGGAGGGTGTGGTCGCCTGCACCTGGCTGGTGGAGCTCGACGGTGTCGAATCGAACCAACTCGACGAAGTGGTGGCCACAGCCATGGCTCGGCCCACCCTGATGATCGAGCGCGAACGCAAGGGGCAGAAGAGTACGGACGATGTTCGCCCTGCCATCATCGAGATGTCGGCCACCGCGGCCGGCGAATACCCACGGCCTCACCTGTGCGCAGTGCTGGCCACAAATGGAAGGGGACTGCGACCGATCGAACTGGTCGGCGCTCTGTTCCCGACGCTCGACCCGGTCGAAGTGACCGCGCGGGTGTTGCGTACACATCAATGGATCGATCGCGACGGCGAGCGGCAGGAGATCATCCCCGCCGCGCCCGACGTGATGCGTGCTCCGGCGGAGTGCGCATGAGAAGGGACCTTCATGAACGACAACGAACCGATTGTGGCGCCTACGCCGGACTCACTTGGCGAGGACGAAGCGACCACTGACGACACGACCTCCGACCTCTCGACCGAGGAAGGCACGATCGCCGACGGCACGGAGGAACTCGACGATCCGACGGTGCGCACCGCCCAACGCAAGCGACGCCGTGGATCGCGCGGTGGTAAAGGGCGCAAGAAGCCCGCCGGCGAGGCGGGCGACGACGGCGATAACGACGATGATGACGCTGATGACGGGAGTGAGGCGGTGGATCAGCCGGACCAGTCCGGGCTGCCTCACATGCCGGACCGGATGGGGGAGAACCGGCCGTCGCCGGCCGCCGCCGAAAGGGCGCTGGTGCGCCGACCCCAGATCGGAGACACCCGCCCCGCCCCGCCGTCTCCGCCCTCGCAGTCCAGGCCGACCTCGAAGACCTCGGCGGTCAAGCCCGCTGGTGGCTCGTCCGGCGTGGCAACCGGTGAACCCGGTGGTGATGCCCGCAAGAAGCGCCGGCGCGGCGCCAAGGGCAAGGGGCAGGCGGGTGTTCGCGATGCCGGTCCCGTCCCCGAACTCGATGCCGACGTTCTCGAGCGTCGCAGGGGCCGCGAACGCAACGGACGCCCCGTCGGCCGCCACCTGATGTGTGTCCAGGTCCGCCCCACCCTCACCCAGGTGGCGGTGCTCGAGGGTCGCAACCTGATCGAGCACTATGTCAGCCGGCCCGCCGACGACGTGACCCAGATCCACGGCAACATCTATGTCGGCAAGGTGCAGAACGTGCTGCCCGGCATGGAGGCCGCCTTCGTCGACATCGGTACCCCGAAGAACGCGGTGCTCTACCGCGGCGACGTGCAGTACGACGCCGAGGACATCGTCGAGAACTCGGCTCAGCCGCGCATCGAGCAGATGCTCAAGCCCAAACAGCTGATCATCTGCCAGGTCACCAAGAGCCCGATCGGGGCAAAAGGCGCGCGGCTCACCCAGGAGGTTTCCCTGCCCGGGCGCTTCGTGGTGCTGATCCCGAACTCGAAGACCTACGGCATCTCCAAGCGTCTGCCCGACGATGTGCGCAAGCGCCTGCGCAACATCCTCGATCGGGTGAAGCCCGCGGAGCACGGTCTGATCGTGCGTACGGCAGCGGAACACGCCACCGAGCACGAGCTGAAGGCCGACGTGACCCGCCTTCTCGACCAGTGGGACACGATCGAAGCCAAGGCGAAGAAGGTCAACGGACCGGCCCTGCTGTACCGGGAGCCGGAGCTGGCAGTGAGGGTCATCCGCGAGGAGTTCAACGTCGACTACAGGGGTGTGGTCATCGACGACCAGCGCCTTTTCGAGGACGTCCGCGACTATGTGCAGGCCTTCAACCCCGAGTTGGCTGACCGCATCGAGCTCTACGACGCGGTCGCCGAGGGGATCCCCATGTTCGAGCGGTTCCACATCCACGAGCAACTCCACAAGGCCCTTGATCGCAAGGTGTGGCTGCCCAGCGGTGGGTCCCTGATCATCGAGCACACCGAGGCGCTCACGGTCATCGACGTCAACACCGGCAAGAACGTGGGCAGCACGAACCTCGAGGAGACCGTGTTCAAGAACAACCTCGAGGCCGCTGAGGAGGTCGCCAAACAGCTACGCCTGCGCGACATCGGCGGGATCGTGGTGATCGACTTCATCGACATGGAGATCAAGGACAACCGCAAGAAGGTCGTCGAGGCCTTTCGGTCCGCCCTGGCCCGCGACAAGACCCGTACCCAGGTGTTCGACATCAGCGAGTTGGGCCTGGTGGAGATGACGCGCAAGCGCATCGGTGAGGGCCTGCTGGTGAACTTCGCCGACGAGTGCCCGGAGTGCCATGGCCGAGGCGTACTGATCGATCATGCCCTACTGGAGTGAACGTGTTGTCGGACCGGGTTGAAGGCGAAGGGTGAGCCGCTAGGATCGTGGGGCTATGTACGCAGTGATCGCATCCGGTGGGAAACAGGCTCGAGTCGAGGAGGGCCAGCAGGTCCACGTCGAACTGCTCGATGCCGAGCAGGGCGCCGAAGTTTCCCTCACCCCTGTCCTCTTGGTCGACGGTGATCTTGTTCTCGCCACGCCGGACCAACTGAAGGGCTCATCTGTCAGCGCCAAGGTGGTCGGTTGGGCCCAAGGGCCGAAGATCGACGGCTTCACCTACAAGCCCAAGACGAACCAGCGTCGGCGCTACGGCCACCGCCAGAAGTACCACGTTCTCGAGATCACCTCCATCACGAAGGGCTGAGCCAACATGTCGAAGACTAAGGGCGGCGGGTCGACCCGCAACGGCCGCGATTCCAACGCACAGCGCCTCGGCGTGAAGGCCTTCGGTGGCAGCAAGGTCGCTGCTGGTGCCATTCTTGTCCGCCAGCGCGGCACCAAGTTCCACCCCGGCGCCAACGTCGGCAAGGGTGGCGACGACACCCTGTTCGCACTCGTCGACGGTTCCGTGCAGTTCGGCACCCGTGGCGGTCGCCGGGTCATCAACGTCGACCCCACCGCCTGACCAATCCCAGATCTGACAGCCTGCCCGGCCGCGAGGCCGGGCAGACGCCGTTTTGGCGCGGACTACTCGGGTCACACCGGGGTGTCGACACCCTGGGGGAGTTTCTCGCGCGGCCAATCGAGAAGGGCCAGCGCTTGGCGGCAGGCGAAGCGATCGGTCATCCCGCCCACATAGGCCACGGCAGCGTGGAGCGACTCGACGCTGCCGGCCTCCAGGTCGTGGGCATCGGGCAACAGGTTGGGCCGGTCGGCGTAGTGCTCGACGAGGGCCCTCAGCATGCCGACGACCGCTTCCGCCTGTGCTCTGGAGGCGGGCCTGAGGTAGATGGTCTCGTAGTTGAAGCGACGAAAGACGGCAAGCGCCTCGGCTTGTGAAGGGGCCATGCCGATCCGACCGGATTCGATGGCCGCTTCGAGCATCCCGTGGATCAGGGTGCTGAGCTGTTCGCGACGAGTCTCACCGCACCTCTCGCGGACGATTTCGGGAAGCATGTGAGGGGTGACCACGCCGGCCGCAACCGCGTCTTCGAAGTCGTGGCAGACATAGGCGATGCGATCGGCCCAGCTCACAACCTCACCTTCGGGTGTGGCCGGAGCGGGTCGGCTCCACGAGTGGTTGCGGATCCCGTCGAGGGTCTCGGCGCACAGGTTCAAAGGGGCAAGGGTGACGTCGGCCCCCCAGGGGGCATGGTCGAAGCCCCCGGGCACGAAGGGGGTGAGTGCATCCTCGCTGGCATGCCCCCCCGGACCATGTCCGCAGTCGTGGCCGAGGGCGATGGCCTCGGTGAGCGTCGTGTTGAGGCCCAGCGCCCGCGCCACCGAAACCGCCACCTGGGCCACCTTGAGGGCATGGGTGAGCCGGGTGCGCTGGTGATCGTCGGGGAACACGAACACCTGGGTCTTGCCCGCCAGGCGGCGAAAGGCAGAGGCGTGGAGGATGCGGTCGCGGTCGCGTTCGAAGCAGGTTCGCCAGGGGTCCGCTTCCTCCTCGATCATCCTGTTGCCGGCGCCGTGGGCCTTGGTGGCCAGGGTGGAGAGCACGGAGCCCTCGTGCTCCTCGCGAGCCTCACGGGTCAGAACGCGAGCCGAGCCGCTGCCGGCCCAGGAGTCGGAGTGGGCCAGGTGGATGCCGGCCCCGGTGCGGTGGCCCGCCATGGTGGATGCCCACCGGTCTGCTCTCTCGTCCGTCCCGCTCATCTTGGCCAGCGTACCGACCCCGCACACCTTGCTCGGCGGCCCTCTCCACTGGTGGGCGAAGCGGTGCCGATAGCCTCAGAGGGTCCTATGAGCGGATTTGTCGACGAAGCCCAACTGAACGTGCGCGGCGGCGATGGCGGCGCGGGCTGTGTCTCTTTCCGCCGCGAGGGCCCGGTGGCCTTCGGTGGTCCCAACGGCGGCGACGGCGGCAAGGGGGGCGACGTCTGGCTCGTGGCGGACCGCAACGTCGCTTCGCTGATCGCCTTTCGCGACCATCCCCACCGCAGGGCGGCAAACGGGGTGCACGGTCAGGGTAAGGACCAGCACGGCAAGCGCGGCAAGGACCTCATCGTCCACGTGCCCGAGGGCACCGTGATCTGCGATCTGTACACCGGTGAACTGCTCGCCGACCTGGCCCGTCACGGTGATCGCTGGCTGTCGGCCGCCGGTGGCCGCGGAGGTCGGGGCAACGCCAAGTTCTTGTCCAACCGGCGCCGGGCCCCGAGCTTCGCCGAGCAGGGCGAACACGGCGAGGATCGCTGGTTCAAGCTCGAGCTGAAGCTGATGGCCGACGTCGCCCTGGTGGGCTTCCCCAATGTGGGCAAGAGCACCCTGATCAGTGTTATCAGCGCCGCCAAGCCGAAGATCGCCGACTACCCCTTCACCACCTTGGAGCCCAACCTCGGCGTGGTTCGCCTCGACGAAGAAACCGAGTTCGTCGTCGCCGACATCCCCGGCCTGATCGAAGGGGCCAGCGAGGGGCGTGGCCTCGGTCACAAGTTCCTCAAGCACATCGAGCGCGCCCGCGTCCTGTGCGTGATGGTGGACCTCTCCGACCCCGATGGTCCGGACCCTTACGAGCAGGAGCGTGTCCTGCTCCACGAACTGGGCGAGTACCAGCCCGAGTTGCTCGAACGGCCCCGGGTGGTGGTGGGCACCAAGAGCGACTCGATGGTACGCGACTGGGACGGCCTCACCCTGTCATCGGTGACCAACCAGGGTGTGCGCGAACTGGTGGGACGGATGGCTGCGCTGGTGCACGAGGCGCGCCAGGCGGAGCCGGTCACGGAGGGCATCGTCGTGCTCCGTCCCGAGGCGGAGGGGGCCAAGGTAGAAAGGCTGGCCGAACGCGAGTTCCGTCTGGTCGGCCGCCAGGTGGAACGAATTGTCGCCTTGAACGACGTCACCACGCCCGAGGCGCTGAACTACATCGACCACCAGTTGAAGCGCCTCGGCGTACCCCGGATGCTCACCAGGGCAGGCGCCCGCGAAGGCGATGTCATCTGGATCGCCGGTTTCAGCTTCGAATACCGCGAGGAGGTCTGAGTGAGGGTCGTCGCCAAGATCGGCACCTCATCGCTCACCGACCACGCGGGCGTGATCGACACCGAGGTCATCGACTCCGTGTGCGATCAGCTCGCCGAGCTGAGGGCTGCCGGTCACGATGTGGTTCTTGTGAGCAGCGGCGCCGTGTCTGCGGGGGTCTCTGCTTTGGGGCTGGCCAGTCGCCCCACCGACGTGCCCACCCTGCAGGCCATCAGTGCTGCCGGTCAGAGCAGGCTGATGGAGACCTACAACCGCTCTCTGGGCCGCCACAGGTTGGTGGCCGCCCAGGTGCTACTCGTGCCCCACGACTTCGTCGACCGTCGTCAATACCTGCATGCCCGCCAGACACTGCTGCGCCTTCTCGAACTGGGCTGCGTGCCGATCGTCAACGAGAACGATGCCATCGCCAGCGACGAGATCCGCTACGGCGACAACGACCGCATCGCCACCCTGGTGGCCCACAACGTGGCCGCCGACCTGTTGGTACTTCTCACAGACACTCCCGGGCTGTACACCGCCGACCCGCGCACCGACCCCACCGCCGAGTTGGTGGAGGTGGTAGCGGCCGACGACCCCTTGCTCTCGGTGGCCGCCACGGCCAAGGGCAGCGACCGCGGCAGGGGCGGCATGGCCAGCAAACTTTCCGCCGCCCGGATGGCGTCATGGGCAGGGGTCAGAGCAGTCATCGCCACCGCTACCCGACCCAACGTGCTGGTCGACGCCGTCGCCGGGCTGGCCGTGGGGACCACCTTCCTGCCGAGCAACCGCAACCTCGCCGCCCGCAAGCTGTGGATCGGTTTCGCCACCAACGTCGAAGGCGCCTTGGTGATCGACGATGGCGCCCGCCGCGCCCTGGTGGAGAGGGGTACCTCGTTGCTGCCCGCGGGCATCGTCGAGGTGGTAGGCAGCTTCGCCGAGGGCGACGTTGTAGAGGTGCGCGACCTCGCCGGCCACACCATCGCCCGGGGCATCGCACTGGCCGACGCGGCCGTGCTGGGCGAGGTCAAGGGTCGGCGCACCTCGGACCTTCCGGGCGGCATGGCCCACGAGGCCATCCACCGCGACGACCTGCTCGTCCTCGTCTGAATCCTCTTGCCGCCGTCGGCTTCGGCGCTCTCACGGGCACTGAGCCCGGCCCAGCGCCGAAGTTGGCCTCGGAGGGGTTGAGTCAGGCCTCGGTGGGCTTGGGCTGCTCGATCGGCGCAGCTGCAGGACTGTCGAGGCCGAGTTCGGCGCGGAGCTCGCTGAGTCGGCTCTGAGCCTCGACGTTGGACGTGGCCTGCTCGATCTCGAGGATGCTGGACTCCACCGAAACGTCTTGCAGTTCGCTGGTGGCCTTGGCCTTGGCGTAGCGGGCCTCGATCTTCTGCTGCACCTCGCTGAGAGTGGGGACGTCGTCGCCGACGGTCTCCTGCAGTTGGGCCATTGCGCCGTTCATCTCTTCCTGCATCCGTGCCTGGTCGAGCTGGGAGAGGAGCTTCTGCTTCTCGGAGAGCTTCTGCTGCAAGAGGCGGCCGTTCTGTTGCACCGCGGCCTTCGCCTGGTCCGAGGCCTGAGTGGAGTCCATCACCATCGCCTTCAGGCCCTCGACGTCGGTCTCGACCTGGATCAGCTGGTTGGCGATGGTCTCGGCGGCGGAGTTGTACTGGGCGGCCTTGGCCGTGTCACCAGCCTTGGCCGCGTCGGCGGCCATGATCAGAGCCTGACGGGCGTTGCCGTTGAGCTTCTCCAGCTCGTTCATCTTGGCGTTGAGGCGTAGCTCGGCCTGCTTCTGGTTGGCGATGACGTTGGCCGCCTGCTCCTTGAGCCGGCGATGCTGGCTCTGGGCCTCGCTCAGCGCCTGTTCGAGCTGGACCGCGGGATCGGCCTTCTGCTCGAAGTTGCGGTTGAACTTCGCGGACAGGTACTTCCACCATTTCTTGAACAGCTTGAACATGGGCCGATCCTACTGCGCCTCGCCGGTGCCCTGAGTCCGACTGAAGCGGTGGCGCAGTTCGTCGAGCTCTGGGGCGCGCAGCACGGCGAGTACGCCGATGTAGACCGCGACGCCGGTTACCGTGCCGGCCGCCAGACGCAGTACCGCGCCGGCCCCGCTGTTGGCCCCGACCGTGCGGGCCACGACCCACACCCCCTCGGCCATCACCGCAGAGGCAAGCACGAAGCGGTAGAGGGCGCCGAGCAAGGGGCGCAAAGGGAAACCCGGCACCTTGTAGGAGAGCACCTGCATCGCCCACAACGCGCTGAGCAGATAGGCGGCGGCGAACGAAACACCCAACCCGAGCAACCCGAAGCGGTCGACGAGTACCAGGGCGAGGGCGATGTTGATCGCGTTCTCGACGAGGTTGATCACGAACGGGGTGCGGGCATCGTGGTGGGCATAGAACACGCGGAGCACGAAGAGGTAGACGGAGAAGCCGACGAGGCCGAGGGCGAAGCCACCAAGGGCCCGCGAAGTGGCGAGGGCGTCGGCGGCGCTGACGTTGCCGTGCTCGAACGCGGCGCCGACGATCGGGCGGCGCAGGACGAAGAGCCCGAAGCCGGCTGGCATCGTGACCATGGCGATGAGACGGATGCCCAGTGAGCTGCGGGCGACGAGTGCGGGCTTGTCCTTGCGGCTCACCGCCCCGGCGAGCTCGGGTAGAAAGGTGGTGGCGATGGACATCGCCAGCAGACCGTGGGGGAGGACGAACCACATGTAGGCGCGGGAGTAGGCGAACACGGACCCGTCCCCGCCGCGCAGCAGGTTGCGAATGACCACGATTGCCGCCTGGTTGGCGGCGACGTAGCCGAGAGCCCAACCCGACAGGGACCGCAGGGTTCGAACGGCGGGGTTCTTGAAGTCGGGCCGCAAGCGGATGCGCACTCCTGCTGCGGCGAGGGACGGCAGCAGGGCAAGGGCCATCAGGGCGATGCCCGCGGTGGCGCCGGCGCCGAGCAGCCAGCGCAGTTGCCCGTCGTCGAGCACGTCGCCCAGCGAAGGCGTGATGCCGTCGGTGACCGTGGGGACGAAGAGCAGGGAGATGATCACGACGATGTTCGCCAGGACGGGTACCCAGGCCGCGGCGAAGAAGAGGCGGCGGGCATTGAGCAGGGCCGTCGCCAGCGTGTTGAGTCCGTAGAAGAAGATCTGCACCAAGAACATGCGCGCCAGCACCGTGCCCACCTCGCGGTACTGGCCCGCATCGACGGCCTCGTTGACGAGCAAGGAGTAGAGGCGGAAGATCAGGGGTGCGGCCAGCACAGCCGCGGCGGTGATCGCCGCCATGAGGAGAACCGCGACGGAGACGACGGCGTTCGTGCCTTCCTCGTCGCGCTCATCGTGGAGGCGGGTGAAGAGGGGGACCAGGCTGCTGCTCAGCACGCCTCCGAGGAGGAGCTCGTAGATCATGTTGGGGGTGCCGTTGGCCAGGTCGTAGGCGTCGGCCACCGCGCTCGGCGTGCCGAGCACGGCGCCGAGCACGGCCACTCTCACCAGGCCGGTCACACGCGACATGGCGGTGCCTGTGGCAACCGCGAGGTTCGACCTCAGGAGGCTGCTCACGGCGAGGTGGCGGGCCGCCCCGGCTGGTTGACCTCCTGCAGAGCCAACCTCAGACCCTCGAGCTGGGTGACCACATCGCCGACGCCGACACCGAGTTGGTCGGTGGCGTCGGTGCCGACGCTCACCTCGGCGGCGAGGGCGGTGAGCTCACCCATGCGGACGACCAGCAACCTCAGCTGGGCGTCGGTGTCGTCGCGGGTGGAGCGGATGCGCCCGGCGGCGGCGAGTTGGGCGGCCACCGAGGACCTGGCCGTCTCGTCGGTCGCTCGCTTCAGCTGGGCGTCGAGCCCAGGAACGTCGAGGCGGGCGAGCGCCTCATCGAGGTCGTCTCCCCTGCGGCCGATCGCGAAGCACTCCTCGACGGCCTTCTGCACCTGCCCGCCGATGCTGACCAGGCGGTCGCGCAAGGGGCCGCCAGGAGTCGCCGTGGTGATCTCGCGATAGCGGCGCTGGGCAGCTTGAGCAGAGGCAACATGGCGACGCCAGGGTTCGCTGAGCGTGAACGGATCGATTGCCGCGGGGTGTGGGCTGCGACGCCTGCGCATCGCCAACACCAGGCCGCCGGCGACCACAAGCGCGAGCGCGATGAGCACGGGGACCATGTGGGGAAGGGTAGTGCGCCGTCAGGCGTCGACGGGGGCGATGTCGTCGGCGGTGAGCGTTGTGAGCTGCTCGTCGCTGGGATCGGAGAGGGCGACCACCCTCACCGCTTGATGGCCGACTGCGGTCTCGAACAGGTTGCGCACGAACCGCGCGTTGCCGAACCCGCGGGTTCGAGGCTCGGCGTCGACGAGCTCGCGAACCCTGGCCAGCGCATCGTCACTGAGGTGGTATCGGTGGCGGTCACCGAGCTTGACGAAGATGACGATCAACTCGTCGGTGGTGTAGTCGGGAAAGTGGACGGTGCGGGTGAAGCGGCTCTTCAACCCCGGGTTGGCGTCGATGAAGTCGGCCATCTCCTCGGGGTACCCGGCGGCGACGATCGCCAGGTCGTCGCGGTGGTCCTCCATCAGCTTCACCAGGGTGTCGATGGCCTCGCGCCCGAAGTCGTTTTCGCCGCCGCGGGCCAGGGCATAGGCCTCGTCGATCAGCAGCATCCCTCCGAACGCCGCTTCGATGACCTGCTGGGTCTTGAGTGCCGTCTGACCGACGTAGCCGGCCACCAGCTTGGAGCGGTCGGTCTCCACCAGGTGACCTCTGGTGACGACGCCGACGGAGTGGTACACCTGCGACAACAGTCTGGCCACGGTGGTCTTGCCGGTACCCGGGTTACCGGTGAACACCAGGTGATGGCTGGTCTCCATCACGGGTAAGCCTCTCTCTAGGCGGAGCTGCTGCACCTGTAGAAGGCTGGTGAGTCGGCGTACTTCCGCCTTGACTCCTTCGAGGCCGACCAGTTCGTCGAGCTCGGCGAGCAGTTCCTCCAGGGGTCGGGGCGGCAGAGCCTCGGGCTGTACTTCGGGCTCGGCTTCGGCGCGGGCGTCGGCCCGGGGTTCGACGGGGATGGCAGCGGGCTCCGGTCTACCGGGTCGGGCAACAGAGGCTCCGTCGAGATGGCGCAGCATAGCCGTGCGGAAGGAGTCGATGGCTTCCAGCTCCGAGGGTGACGGCACCAGATCGATCGCCGCGGCAGAGTGGGCAAGGTTCAGCGCCGCCTCGTAGTAAACGTGGCTGCGCAGGGTGCCGCTGCGCGCGTCGGCGCGGCACAGGAGGTCGAAGAGCACGCTCGGAGTGGCTAGCGCTTCCGTCTTGCCGCGGAACAGGTTCATCTCCCGTGCGGCGAGCGTGGACACGGCGAGCGGAGGATCCAGGAGTGCCCCGATCGAGGTGAGGTAGGCATCGAGCTCGCCGTCGGTGAACCGTTTGTCGGCGGAGATGACACCGCCCACGATGTTCGATGCCTCGATCATCGCTTCGGCAGCGAAGTTGTCTGCGGGCTTGGCGCTCAGCGTGCCGAGCTCTTCACTCACGGACTGGGTGAACAGCCCGACGGCATCGGCGAGTGCGCTGCTCACGGCCGCGAACAGTATCCGATTGACCCCACGGTCAAGGCGCCCGGTAAGGTGCCTTCATGGCTCACCGTTTCGAGAGCGTTCAGCAGGTCCGCGATGGGCTGAAAGACGTCAACTACCTGGCCGACGACGGTATCGCCGGCGTTGCATTCCTCGCCGACCGACTGGGCAAGCCCGTCCTCGTCGAAGGCCCGGCGGGTACCGGCAAGACCCAGCTGGCCAAGAGCATCGCCGACATGACCGGCGCCAGGCTCATCCGCCTCCAGTGCTACGAGGGGCTCGACGAGTCCAAGGCGCTGTACGAGTGGAACTACAAGAAGCAGCTCTTGCGCATCCAGGCCGACAAGAAAAGCGACTCCTGGAGCGAGGTGCACGACGACATCTTCAGCGAGGAGTTCCTGCTCACCCGACCCCTTCTCGAAGCGATCAGCGCGCCGGACCCCGTCGTGCTGCTCATCGACGAGGTCGACCGGGTGGAGGTCGAGACTGAGGCCCTCTTGCTCGAGATCCTCTCCGAGTACCAGGTGTCGATCCCCGAGCTGGGCACGATCACGGCCAAGCAGATCCCCCTGGTGTTCCTCACCTCCAACAACACCCGCGAGCTCAGCGAAGCCTTGAAGCGTCGCTGCCTCTACCTCCACGTCGACTACCCGACGATGGAACGGGAGAAGGAGATCGTCGTCACCAAGGTTCCCGGTGTATCCGACAACCTGGCCGACCAGATCGCCCGCATCGTACGCAGCATCCGCCAGTTGGACCTGAAGAAGGCGCCGAGTGTCAGCGAGACCATCGACTGGGCGCGCACCCTCGTGCTCTTGGGTATCGAGCACATCGATGCCCAGCAGGCCAAGGAGACCCTCCACATCCTGCTCAAGTACCAGACCGACATCGCCAAGGCGGCGAAGGAACTGAGCGTCGACAAGTAGTCGGCGATCCCTCATGCTCGACCTTCTCGCCGGCTTCGTCACCGAGCTCCGCAATGCGGGGTTGCCCGTGTCGCTCACCGAGAACCTCGACGCGATGGAGGCGGTGCAGCACATCCCCATCGAGGATCGTGATGCGTTCAAGTACGCCCTTGGCGCCACCTTGGTGAAGAACAACGCCCACTGGAGGGCTTTCGAGACAGTGTTCGAGGTCTACTTCAGCATGCGTGGGCCCGAGTATCGCCTCACCGAAGGCGACACCGACATCGACGAGATGTGGCGCGAGATGCAGGAGCAGATGCGCCAGGGTGAAGGCCGCGGCCCCCAGGGCGGCAGCATGGACTCGCTCACCCCCGAGGAGATCGCCCAGCTCTTGATGCAGGCTCTGCTTCACGGCGACCAGGCGATGATGAGGGCTCTCGCTCGCCAGTCCGTGCAGCGTTTCGCCGGCATGGAACCCGGTCGGCCCGTTGGAGGCACGTACTACCTGTACCGCACCCTGCGCAACCTTGACCTCGAGGGCATGCTCGAGAAGCTGATGGAGGCGAGCCGCGGCGAGGCCGGTGGTGAGCTCACCGACCTCGAGGAGAGGCTCGAGCAAGACGAGTACAACGATCGCATCGATCAGTTCAAGAAGGAGATCGAGGCCGAGATCCGTCGCCGCCTGGTCGCCGACCGCGGCGCCGAGGCGATGGCCAAGACTCTGCGCAAGCCCCTGCCCGAAGACGTCGAGTTCATGCACGCCTCGCGCGACGAGATGCAGAACCTGAAGAAGGCTCTCCAGCCCCTCACCCGCAAGCTCGCTGCCCGCCTCACCCGCAAGCGACGGCACGGCCGCAAGGGGGCCCTCGACTTTCGCAACACGGTGCGTCACAGCCTCAGCTATGGCGGGGTGCCCGCCGAACCGAAGTTCAAGTACCCGCGACCCGCCAAGCCCGAACTGATGGTCGTCGCCGACATCAGTGGGTCGGTGGCGGCGTTCGCCCGCTTCACCCTGATGCTCGTCTACGCCCTCCAGGGCCAGTTCAGCAAGGTCCGATCCTTCGTCTTCATCGACGGGATCGACGAGGTCACCGACTACTTCAAGGGTGAGGAAGACATCACCAACGCCATCCATCGGGTGAACACCGAAGCCGATGTGGTGTGGGTAGACGGCCACAGCGACTACGGCCATGCGTTCGAGGTCTTCTGGGAGAAGTACGGCAAGGACATCAGCCCGAAGACCACCGTGCTCCTCCTCGGCGACGCCCGCAACAACTACCACGCCAGCCAGGCGTGGGTGGTGAAGGAGATGAGCCACAAGGCTCGTCACGTGTATTGGCTCAACCCCGAGCCGCGCAGCTACTGGAACACCGGCGACTCCATCGTCGGCGATTACGGCACCCACACCGACGGCGTCTACGAGTGCCGCAATCTGCGCCAGCTGGAAGCGTTCGTCGAAAAACTCGCCTGACTCCCGTTTTATGGGCGCGAAACCCCGCCATTCGTACCGAATGGGCGGAAAACCCCGTCACAACTGCGGGTTTTCGATCCCATGGGCGCGGGACACCGACACGATCGGGGGG
>Ga0073899_10001309_pt1 | contig 22895 bp, 19 predicted proteins | sample KloWWTmetaKNB5Ph_FD_88975 | JGI IMG/M metagenome (GOLD analysis project Ga0073899, IMG submission 88975) | Active sludge microbial communities from Klosterneuburg, Austria, studying microevolution and ecology of nitrifiers - Klosterneuburg... | ecosystem: Engineered > WWTP > Aerobic digester >... | reverse complement strand
AGGGCGCAAATCATCCGCTAGTTGGTGCTTTGCGGAGAAACCGAGTTTTTTGGAAAAACTCGGTTTCTAGTTGTCGGCCTATTTATGCCGCAGTGCACTAGCTTTCGGCTGAAAAGTCCAGTTTACAAGCAATCGTTGGAATAGTGGTTATTAAAAGAGGGCTGATTATGCGATACTGAAAAATACAATTCTCTTACCCGACCTATCATCGGATGAGAAAGCGACGTGTTTATTCAAAACAAAAGAGAGTCCCGCTTGAACGACCTAGTTAATTCAGACGCCACCAATTCAGAAGTCACTAATTTAGACGCCACCAATCCAGACGCCGTAACCACAACTGACGCCATCCCGACAGTTACTGTCGATCAACTGCCGCCCCATATTGCTGAAGCCGCCATGCGTGCGGGCTGGAAAACCTTGATGCCGGTGCAGGTGCGGGCGATCCCCTATTTGCTTGACGGTCAGGATGTGATGATCCAGGCGCGCACGGGGAGCGGCAAGACAGGCGCCTTCCTGCTGCCGATGCTGGAGCGGCTCAACCCGAACAAGGCCGCGTGTCAGGCGCTGATCCTGGTGCCGACGCGCGAATTGGCGCATCAGGTCTGGCATGAAGCCGAAATCCTGTGCGGCAGCTCCGGGATGCGCACCGTGGCCGTCTATGGCGGCGTCGGTTACGGCCAGCAGATCGACGCGCTCAAACAGGGCGCTCACATCGTTGTCGGCACGCCCGGTCGCATCCTCGACCATCTACTCAAGCGCACGTTGGTGCTCGACAAGCTGGAGATGTTGATCTTCGATGAGGCTGACCGCATGTTGTCGATGGGCTTCTACCCCGACATGCGCGAAATCCAGAGCTATCTGCCCGATCGCCGCATCAACGCCTGTATGTTTTCCGCCACCTTCCCGCCGCAGGTGATGCGCACGGCGCAACAGTTTATGCACGACCCGGAATTTGTCACGCTCAGCAGCGCTCACGTCCATGTGGCCGAAACCGAGCATGTCTTCTATGTCGTGCCGGACATGGGGCGCGAACGCAGCCTGGTGCGCATTATCGAGGTGGAAAACCCGGAATCGGCCATCATTTTCTGTAACACCAAAGTCAATGTCCACTTTGTCACCGTCGTGCTCCAACGCTTTGGCTACGACGCCGACGAATTGAGCGCCGACCTTTCGCAGGTCGACCGCGAGCGCGTGCTGACGCGCGTGCGCGAGGGATCGCTGCGCTTTCTCGTCGCCACCGATGTCGCCGCGCGCGGGCTGGACATCCCCGAACTGTCGCACGTCATCCAGTACGAACCGCCGGAAGACACGGAGGGCTATATCCATCGTTCTGGGCGCACGGGGCGCGCGGGCGCGGCCGGTGTGGCGATCACGCTGGTCAGCCGCGCCGACAAAAGCGTGCTCGACCGCATCGTCAAACACTACAAGCTGCCAATGATCGAACGGCCGCTGCCCAGCGAGGAAGATGTCCAGACGGTCGTGGCCGAACGGCTGACCGCGCTGCTCGAAGCGCGACTGCGCGATCGCGACAAGTTGCAGGCCGAGCGCAGCCAGCGCTTTGTCCCGCTCGTGCGCAGCCTGATGGAAAATGAGGACGAGCTGCCGATCATGACCATGCTGCTCGACGACTATTACCAACAGTTGTTGCACGCACCGACGCTGCCGCCAGAGGCGCCGCAACCCAAGCCAGCCCGTAAACCCACCAAGCCGGAGCGCAGCCGCCGTAGCCGTGAGCCGCGCCGCAAATAGAACACAGTGCAGGAGTCATGCCGTGCGTCTTGCCGAGTGGATCCGCCACGATCTGGAGGAAGTCTGCGTCATTCTCGCCCAAATCGATGATGTCAGCGCCGAGGCTATGGTGGCGTCGATTTTGGCCGCGCGGCGCGTCTTTGTCGTGGCGTTGGGACGCAGCGGCTTGATCCTGCGCATGTTCGCCATGCGGCTGATGCAAATCGGGCTGGAGGTGTACGTCGTGGGCGACGTCACGACGCCAGCCATCGCCGCGGACGATCTGCTTATTGCCCTCTCCGGCAGCGGGCGCACCGAGACGGTCGTGAACCTGGCGCGCAAGGCCAAAGCCTGCGGCGCGCAGGTGCTGGCAATCACCTCCAGCCAGGCCACGCCGTTGGCCGAGGTGGCTGATGTGACTGTCATTACACCGGCGGCATCCGTCAAGACAGAAATAGCGACGCCGACGCGCCTGCCGCTCGCCAATGCGCTGGAGCAGGCGATGGCGATCTACCTGGACTGCATCGGCGCCATGCTGGCCGCGCGCCGCGGGCAGGGTAACGCCGCGATGATGCGACGACACGCGAATTTGGAGTGACTAGGAGACTAGGAGACTAGGAGACTAGGAGACTAGGAGACTAGGAGACTAGGAGACTAGGAGACTAGGACGAATTGTCAATGGTGGATGGTGAAGTCTTAAATCTCCCCTTCTCTCTGTCTCCCCCTCTCCCTTTCTCCCTTTATTCGCGAAGCATCGGCAAGACGAGCGCGGACGGGTGCGCGGCGTCATGAAAGACGGTTTGCTGCGCGGCTATCATTTCCGTCGCCAGCGCCTGGTTGCCGGAAACGCCCAGATTACGCGCAAAGCGGGGATGCGCGCCGCTGGCAACCAATACCCGGATACGCTCTCCCGCTTTGACTCGATAGGCCGTAGAGGACAGGGCGACGATGATGTGCACGCTGCCGTCAGGTTGCACCTCGCCGCGACCCACTTCCACACGATAGATCCCTTCACAGATGTTTGTCGAGCGACCGGAACGATCGACCACGCAGAGCCGGCCAAAGAAATCCGCCGTGGATAGACTCGACTTGACGTAGAGGTCAAGCTGCACCGGGCCGGCAAACTCTACATCTTCCCGCAACGGGATCGACGAAAAGACCAGCACATCCTTGCGGCGCTCCAGCGGACGGTTGTCCACGCCGCCCGCATCGTCAGAGAGCTTAGGCCCACCCAGGCTAGGCGTGGGGTCAGCTGGATCATACAGGTAAACGTCGGGGGCAGCGCCGGTGGGCGCCGGGTCGACAAAAAGCCGCCCAGTCTTGGCGACGCCGTTGCCGTGTAGATAGAGGCGCAACGGTTGGCTGCGCGGCGGCCACTGGTCAAACTCACGCCAGCGGTTGGCGCCCATGACATAGAGGCGCACGGGCCTGGCGTCTGGGTTGGCCGGTTCGTTGCGCAGGTGCGTAGCAAACCAGCGCAACCCCTCATTGAACGCCACGGCCATATATCCATAATCCATGTGATGCCAGGGGCCGACCGCCAGGCGCGGGCCGCGACCGGATGTGGCCTGCACCGCATAATCTTCCAACAGCCCGTCGAGGAATAGATCGTACCAGCCGCTGATGAAAGCGGCCGGCGGCGCAGATCCCACGGCGTCGCGATGATCCACCTGCTGCCAGACCGGATGCTGCGGGCCTGCTCCGCTCATCTCGCGGAAGAGCACGTCGGGTTTGCCGATCGCCAGCGCATCCGCGGTCTGCATCGGCAGATGCATAAACGTATCGCGCAGCAAGCGATCCTGCAGCGAGCCGCTGTTGATGCGGCGCAAGCGCTCCCAGGCGCTCAAGGCTGGGTCGTCCATTGCCGCAAGCTGAAACATCCAACGCAGCAGCAAGTCGAGCGGAAAGCCTTGTGCGTGATATTCCATCAGGTGCGAGTGCGTGATGATCGGCAGCAGCGCCTTGAGCGACGGCGCGCGGCTGGCAGCCGCGGCCCATTGTACATAGCCGAGATAGCTGGCGCCCCACATGCCGACGGCGCCGTTGCACCAGGGCTGACGCGCCATCCATGCCAGCGTGTCGTAGCCATCGTCGCCTTCATGGACAAAGGCGACAAATTCTCCTTCGGAATCAAAGCGGCCGCGCACATCCTGATTGAGCACATGATAACCATGCGTAGCAAAGGCGCGAGCATACATCTCCGCCAGCGAACGACCCGGCCCACTGCGCCCGTAAGGCGTGCGGATCAACACTGCCGGGCCGGATGCAAGCCCGACCGGCGCAAAGTGATCTGCAATCAAGGCCACGCGGTCGCGCATCGGGACGCGCAGGCCGTAAGTGGTCTGCACCTTGCACGGGCCGCTGGGCAGCTTGACCATCTGCGCTAACGCAAATTCTAGTGCCGCCTCGCCAAGCGGGTTCTCCAGGATCAGCCGTTCGAGCGTTCGTGTAATGTCTGACATAATTTCACCGCTAACTCTTTCTAAAACAACCTTTGGCGCAGAGGAGCAGAGGCTCGCAGAAAAAGGCTGTTTTATTGTCGATTGCGTCCTCAGCGCGCTATAGACGCTGACTGGATATCATGAGGCGTAATACGTAAGGCGTAATCTTGTCACGCATCACGCATTACGCATTATTTACAGGTAGATGCACGGACCAGGCGATCAGCAGCAACGCGCTGTAATAGGCGCCCATGACCAGCAGGTCGCGCTGCGGAAGCGGGGCGCGGAACTTGTCCAGCGCCAGCAGCGAATCGGACGCAATGAACAGGAGCGCGCCGATCATGGCCAAAAGCGCAGGCAGGTCGCGCAACGCCCACCACATCTCGGTCGCCTGCCACCCCATGACAATGAGCACGATGGCGTAGAGGATCACCGGGACGCGCACCGCGCCAGTATAGGGCAGGAGCAGGGAAAGCAAGACCATCCCATACACGACGAACGGCAGCACGATCAACCAGTGCAATGCAAAGCCGCTGCGTGAAACGTACCCTGCGCTGTAAAAGAGATGCGCCGCCAAAAAGCTGACGAGTCCCCAGATAAAGGGGCTGTTCCCCGGCAGCATCAAAAAGATGTCACCGCTGAGCGAAAACAGAATGCCGATCGCAATCAATCCTCGGTACAAGGGCGAGACGGGCGCGGGCAGCAGCAACGCCAGCGCCAGAATCAACGTCGTTGTCAGCGGCTTGAAGAGATAGCGCTGCATCTGCGATCCAGCATAGGCCGCCCAGATGTAGATGATGCCTGAAGCAATTGCCGTGAAGGTAAGCGTAAGCGTGACCGGCATGATGCAACCTCGGTTTCAAGGCGACGCAGCGCTGCATTCCTGAGCTGCCTGCAAGCCACTTGCTCGCCACGCAGCACGCTGGCTAATAGATAAATGGGAGCAGGCGCTTGCTCGTCTTCTGATAATCGGCATAGAGCGGAAAGGCGGCGACCAGCAGGCGTTCCTCGTAGGTAAGCTTGACCAGCAGATTGACCACCAGCAGCGCATAGATCAGCCAGCGCAGCGGCATCGCTTCGTTGAGCACCACAGCCAGCGCGCCGAGCAGGATCGAGGCATACATCGGGTGGCGAATCCATCGGAAAGGACCTTCGCGCACCAACTGGCTGCCCTGCCGCACATCTGGCGTCACGTTGACGTTGTGAATACGCACCGTCAGCAGCGCCCACGCGGCCAGCGCCAGCGCCGCGATCTCCATTGCCAGCAGCAGCGGATGGCGCGCAACGATCGGCCCGGTCAACGCCAGCGCGATCAATGCGCCAAACTGGACGATCACCAGCGCGTACGATTTGAGCAGGTTGGGCCGGACGGCTGGCTCGCTGGTCACTGGCTCGCTCACAAATTGACGGTGTGCGGATTAACGGTGTGCGGATTGGCGGTCTGCGGATTGGTCAAACCGCGCCCGCACCTTTCTGATCCTGTCCGCTCTGCCCGCCTGCTTCGCGGTCTTTGCCCGCAAAGATCTGTGGGTCGCGGCCAAAGGTCAAGGTGGCCTCCCGCAAGCGCTCCGCCAGATGGCCCGTGATCTGTTCGGGCGCGAAACGCCAGCTCCAGTTGCCGGACGCCCGCCCCGGCAGGTTCATGCGCGCCTCGCCGCCGAGATTGAGCAGATCTTGCAGCGGCGCGATCGCGGTGTTGGCGACGCTGCGCAACGCGCCTTCGACCAGCGTCCAGGCCGCGTCGTGGCCGTCGGTGCGGAAATAGCGGCGGAAGAAGTCGCGCTCGTGCTCGGTGGCCGTGGTGCGATACCAGCCCCAGCTCGTGTCGTTGTCATGCGTGCCGGAATAGACGATAAAGTTGCGCGTAAAATTGTGCGGCAGAAACTTATCGCTGGCGTCGGTGCTGAAGGCGAATTGCAGGATTTTCATGCCGGGCAGGTTGAATCGATCGCGCAGCTCGATCACGTCCGGCGTGATCTCGCCCAGGTCTTCGGCGATGATGGGCAGGTCGTCGCCCAACTCGGCGCGAATCACCTCAAACAACTGGGCGCCGGGGCCTTTAACCCACTGACCTTTGACCGCGGTCTCTTCGCTGGCGGGCACTTCCCAGTAGCCGGCAAAGCCGCGGAAGTGGTCGATGCGCACCCTGTCGTAGAGCCGCAGCGCCGCGCGAATGCGCCGGATCCACCATCTGTAGCGATTCTGCTGCATGACATCCCACCGATAGAGCGGGTTGCCCCACAACTGGCCCGTCGCGCTGAAATAATCTGGTGGCACGCCGGCCACCACCGTCGGCTGGAACTCGTCATCCAGGAAGAACTCGCTGGGGTTTGTCCAGGCGTCGCTGGAATCCATCGCTACAAAAATGGGGATATCGCCGACGATCTGCACGTCCTGCGCGTTGGCGTACGCTTTGAGCGCCAGCCATTGGCGATAGAAAAGCCATTGATTCAGCTTGTGGTTGAAAATGGCCGCCGCGTGCGTCGTGCGCGCCGCGTCGATGGCGTCAGGCTGGCGACTGCGCAGCGGCATCTCCCACTGGTTCCACGCCGCGCCGTTGTGCGCGTCTTTGAGCGCCATAAAGAGCGTAAAGTCTTCGAGCCAGTCGGCGTTGCCGGCGCAAAATGCGTCGAACTCGCCGCGCAATTTCGCTGAAGCCCGCGCCGAAAATTCGTCCGCCACATGGCGCAGCAGCGGCAGCTTCCAGGTGTAGAGCGCGCCGAAATCGACCCGGTCGCGCGGGAAGGCAGGCGACGCGTCGAGCGCCTGCTGGTCGAGCAGGCCCAGGTGGACCAGCTCCTCCAGGCTGATCAAGTAGGGATTGCCCGCAAAGGAGCTGAAACTCTGGTAGGGGCTGTCGCCGTAGCCGGTGGGGCCAAGCGGCAGCACCTGCCAGAGGCTCTGGCGCGTCTCCGCTAGAAAATCGACCCAATGATAGGCGTCCTGATTGAAGCTGCCGATGCCATACGCGCCGGGCAACGAAGTCGGATGCAGCAGGATGCCGCTGCGCCGTAGATCTTCCATCGTCGTTTCTTCTCCATAAAAAAGTGGAATCGATTTATTGAAAGCGAACAACTGTCACGGCATAAACGCCAATGGCGAGCAAAATCAGGCATAAGATGACCCAGATGACTTCCATCTGGCGTCGATCGGCGAGCTCCAGCGGTTGGGAGCCGAGCCGCACAATGGCCGGCTGTCGATAGCGCGGCATGATGCCGACAGTCACCAACGCGCCGCCAATCAGACCGCCGATATGTCCCCAGTTGTCGATAAAACCGGAACTAAAGCCGATCACGAGGTTCAGCACAAGGACAACGATCATATTTTGCAAGATCGCTCTGCCTTGCACTCCGAAATTATCGCGATACTTGAGGAAAAAGACCGTGATCCCGCCCAGCAGCCCAAAAATTGCGCCGGAAGCGCCCACCGAAATCGGGCCGGAGAGTGCATAGCTGAGAAGGCTGCCGTACAGCCCACTCACCAGAAAAATCGTCAGAAAGCGGATGTGGCCCGTGTAGCCTTCCAAGAGCGGCCCCAAGGCGTAGAGCGCGTAAAGGTTAAAGAGCAGGTGCAGCACGCCGCCGTGCAGAAAGATCGCCGTGAACAAGCGCCACACTTCACCCTGTGCGATCAGGGGATTAACCTTGGCGCCCATCAAAATGAGCACATCGATGTTCGTATTGGTGAGCGATGTCCACGATCTGAACAGGAAGAACCCCAGCAGCACCTGCGCGACAAAGACGGCAAGGATCACGCCGAGCAGCCCTTGCGTGACGAGCGGCCGGCTCAGTTTGATGTAAAATTGGGGGCGCGCGTCCCCAAGCGGCGGCCGGTTCGGAGAGGGTGGATAGTTGGAGGAGGGCGGGCCGGGCGGTTGCCAGCTCATAAGATCACCGGCGCCCAATCTACGCGGCTCTTCTCGGCGCGTATGATGCTAAGCACTTCGCTCACGGCCGCGTCGAGTTGCTCTTCGCGGTTGATCACCACGTAGTCGAATTCGATGAAACGGCGCAGTTCGCGCCGCGCCGTAACGATGCGCATCTTGAGTTGGTCGGACTCTTCAGTCTTGCGCAATTGGAGGCGGCGCACCAATTCTTCCTCACTTTCGGCGGTCAGGAAGATCGTCACCGCACTGGGTACGAGCGAGCGAATGGTGGCCGCGCCCTGCACGTCGATGCGCATGACGACATCCTGCCCGCTGGCCAGCGCCTCACGCACGTGTTTCTTGGGGATGCCTTTATAATCCCCATACACGACGGCGTACTCGAACAATTCGTCGTTTTCGATCATTTCGGCAAAATCGCCCACCGACACGAAGTGATAGTCCACACCGTCATACTCGCCGGCGCGTTTGGGACGCGTGGTGGCGGTGACAACAAAGTAGAACGGATAGTTGGTTTGTTTCAACCCCTGGATAATCGAATCCTTGCCGACGCCGCTGGGGCCTGAGAGCACAACGAGCACAGGACGAGGTGCGTTCAAGCTTGCGTACAACGCCTCGACTTCCTGGTCGCGATCCTGAGATACGATCAAAGCAGCCTCCTGGAATGACAGAAGGGGAGATAGGGATACTGGCGAGTACAGCCCTGGAAAGTGCGTTCGAGCGACGTCCTTTGCCAAACCGGCTGCAACCCGCTCATCCGTTTGAACGGAAAACAAGCTTCCGCATATAATCCACGTGGTTTCTTCATGAGCGTCAGTATACGTGAGGAAGCGAACGAGTGAAAAGAGGGAATCATGCCAATTTATGAATATGTGTGTCTCGACTGTCGCAAACGCGTCAGCGTCTTTTTTCGCACCTTTTCCGCAGCCAGCGATGAGGCGGCGCGCTGCCCGCGCTGTGAAGGCCGTCATTTGCGCCGTCTGGTGAGCCGCGTCGCGGTGCTCAAGTCGGAAGAGAATCGGCTGGATGAGATGGCCGACCCGTCGTTTATGGCCGGTTTGGAAAATGAAGACCCGCGCGCGTTGGCCGGCTTTATGCGCAAGATGAGCGATGAAATGGGCGAGCCGCTCGACGCCGAGATGTCGGAAATGGTGGATCGCCTGGAACGCGGCGAAAGCCCCGAAGCAATCGAGCAGTCGATGCCTGACCTCGGCGCCGACGCCAGTGGCGCTGGCGGTGGCTTCGATGATTTTGGAATGTAAACCGGCTCAGATCTTCTCGAAATGCGCCACGTCGAGCACAAAAATCGTAGCGCCGCCCATGTGTTTCTCCACCGGCGTGGGAATGTGAACTTCCCCCGGCTCCATCACCGGCGGCAACGGCGTCACATACTGGATGCGGCTGGGGCAGCTTTCGCGAAAGACGCCCATCACACCTTCCACTTTTTCGTCGTCGACGCCACAAAAGATCGTTGTGTTGCCTACGCGCAGAAACCCACCCGTCGTGCTGGTCACGGTGGCGGAAAAGCCACGCCGCGCCAGGCGGTCGAGCACATTGCGCGTGTCGTCGCTGTTGATAATCGCCATCACTAGTTTCATCGTTTTTCCTCCCCATTGTTTAGAAGCTGTTTGGAAAAAGCCTCTTGCTTTGACGCAGACGTGCGCAGAAAACGCAGAGAAATGCTGACAGGAGAGCTTTTTGCTTTTCCTCTGCGCCCCTCTGCTACTCTACGCCTCTGCATCGAAATTGTTCCTGTTTAGAGCGAATCACTCGGCGTCTGCCTCGCCAGCGAGCAGCGCAAAGATACGCGCCCGCAGTTGCATGTGAATCGCCTCGGCGAGCTGCGCGGCGTCGATCACCAGCCAACGGGGGCGATCGGCGGCAGCCAGCGCCAGATAGCCGTCGCGCACGCGCTGGTGAAAGGCGAGTGCGTGGTTTTCCATACGATTCCACTCTTCAGCCGCACCCGCGCGTTTGCGCGCCAGGCCGGCGCGCACATCAATATCCAGGTAAATCGTCAACGTTGGCGTCAATCCGTTGGTGGCATAATCGCCCAACCTACGCAGCGGCTCCAGCGTCTGGCCATGCCCGTAGCCCTGATACGCCAGCGTACTGTCGGCATACCGGTCACACAGCACCACCTGGCCGGCGGCCAACGCAGGCCGGATCACCTCGTCGACGATTTGGGCGCGCGCCGCTTGGAAAAGCAGCGTTTCGGCGCGGAAGCTCATCTCCGTGTGCGCCGAGTCGAGCAGCAAGTCGCGGATGGCGTTGCCGATGCGCGTCCCCCCCGGCTCGCGCGTCGCGAGCACTCGCAGGCCGCGACGCGTCAGCGCATCCGCCAACAGGCGGATCTGGGTCGTCTTGCCGCTCCCTTCCGGGCCTTCAAATGTGATGAACAGACTCACTATAGCGCCCCTGTTTTATCTTGTTCGGCGCTTCGATCAAGAAACCGAGTTTCTGACAGAAACTCGGTTTCTTGACGCAAAATCCACCTGAGAACCTAACGACGAAAGATGCGAACGCGGCGGTAGGGTTCACGCCCATAGCTGTGACTGACGAGATTGGCCGCGCGCGCCAACTGATGCTGTTGGCTGCGGATTGCCGCGGACTGCGGGCTGAGAATCACATCCGACGCGCCGTTGAGCACCCGCTGAATGCCCTCTTGCGTTTCCCGCATCGCCTCATCGAACGCATCGATCGGGGTGACGGCAATGTTGAAGATGTCCACCAACACCTGTTCCATCTGCGCGCCGGTGTTGCTGCGCAGGATGTAAACAGGAATCCCGCGGCGTTCGGCGTCCAGAATGGGCGCCGGCTGTTGACGATAGTAGTTCTTCAACGTCATCACCGCGTCGGCGGCATTGAGATTATCGACGATTTGGATCGGCACGTTCAGGCTGTTGGCCGCGGAGCGCAGCCGATTCTGCCCCACGCCATAGGGATAGATGCGCATGGTGTCGCGTTTGACCGGTTGCGGCTCAGGCGTGCTTTCGGTGAGAGGATGGCCGTTTGTCTCCTGAATGAGTTGCTCCGCCGGTGTTTCCCGGCCGCGCCGACGGCGCGGCCGCGCCGCAAAGTTGCTCTGCTCAACTTCCTCCACCTCATGGTGAGTGATCTGAATTTCCCCGTGCTTATCAACAGTGCGATCTTCCGGCGACAAGGCGCGACCGCGCAGGATCGCATCCACCGCTTGCATGACATCGTGGTGGATCACCATGTGCTGGCGATCCTTGATTTCGATCAGCACATCAAACGTAGGCGGCGCCCGGCGTTCGAGCACGCTCTTCTGCGTGCCGCGGCGGCGCGCCTCCTCGTCCGACAGCGTGACGGACTCAATGCCGCCCACCAGGTCGCTGAGCGTTGGGTTCATCAGCAGGTTGTCGAGGCTGTTGCCGTGCGCGGTGCCGATGAGCTGGACGCCGCGCTCGGCGATCGTGCGCGCGGCGACAGCTTCGAGCTCACGCCCGATCTCGTCGATCACGATGACCTCTGGCATGTGGTTTTCCACGGCTTCGATCATCAGCTCGTGCTGCAGCGACGGGTCGGGCACCTGCATGCGCCGCGAACGGCCAATCGCCGGATGCGGAATATCGCCGTCGCCGGCAATTTCGTTGCTGGTGTCGACGATAACGACGCGCTTGACCTCGCTGCGCAGGCGCGCAGCTTCGCGCAACAGCGTCGTCTTGCCCACGCCAGGCCGGCCCAGCAGCAAAATGCTGCGCTCCCCGTCCACGATGTCTTTGATGATCTCGATGGCGCCGTAGACCGCACGCCCCACGCGGCAGGTGAGACCGATGACCTCGCCCTTGCGGTTGCGAATGGCAGAAATGCGGTGGAGAGTGCGTTCGATGCCGGCGCGATTGTCGGCGCCAAAATCGCCCACGCGTTCCACCACCATGCGCAGGTCTTCAGGCGTCACCTCGTGTTTGCTGAGCACAAGTTCGCCATCGGTAAAGCGCGCCTCGGGGAGGCGTCCCAAATCCATGATGACTTCGATCAGGTTTCCCTTACGTTCCGACTGTTCCAGCGATGCACGAATGCGATCGGGCAAAACAGCCAGCAATAAATCGAGGTCGTCGGTAATTTGAAGTGTATTCATATTCGGTTGTTCAGGTGCAAAAGAATCGACAGGCACTTGACGCGTCTGGCGCGTCACTGGATCATTTATCACGCAATGCTTCCTGAATCGACGGTTGCAGAAGATTGAATCGGCGATGAGACGGCGCAACTAGGCGGTGCGAACGATGTAGGCGCCACCTCGCTCGTCGTCTCCACTACAGGGACCGCACTGGAAACGGTTTCACGCACCCACTTGACTACATGTTTCACCATCCTGACACGGTCATGAAACGGCGCAAACCCGCTTTCTTCGAGCACACTATCCAGCCCACCGTGAAAATCGCTGGAGGCTATATAAAGCGGAGTAGACCAGCGCTGCTCTGTCACCACAGCTAATGCATGGCTGATGAGCGCACGCAAATTAGACGAATCCGGCTGCAAGGCGTCGATCCAAATTTGCAACCACGTTCCATGTTGACCTAGCAACACTTGAAACGCACCGGTCAATTCGTTCGAAGACCTCATCACATAAGTAACGCCTTGAGCGGGGCGTAAGTTCTCTAAAAGTGGCGCGACAGCTTCCGATCCGCCCATCGCCCCCTCTGCAATCTGCACCGGTTCCGGCACCGTCGCCGCATAAAGTCGCAACAAATCCCAGTCATCGATTGCGGCGCGCAGCCGGACTTCTGTATCGCCACACACCTTGCGCGCCGCCGCACCGGGCTCAAAACACCGCCAGATCGTCTGGCGACAATAGGGTTGAAACCCCACCGCGGCAAAAGTGTTCACCAACAGCGGTTGGTCGGGCGCTTCGGCATAGATGCGGTTGACCGCCAGACTGCCAGCCTCGTGAATAAGATGAGATAACAACTTGTTCCAGATCGCAGGGTGCCCCGTCGGGGCGTCAAGACTCGGTGCAAGACACAAAATCTCGGCTTCTGGCCGATTGGCGCGCCGCACCATCTGCAAAAATCCCTCATGCACCAGTCCATGCCCCTGTTGACGCAAGACATAGGTGGATGCCCGCAACGTGGCCCACGGCCAAACAGCACTGAGTGCAACCGACATGCTCGACGTTGGCTGGAGAAAATTTTGCACGCAAGGCAACTGGGTCGCCTGCCCACTGAGACGCTGGATCAGGTAAATGTCGCCAAGTTGAAATGGGCGAATCACCGGGTTAGAATCTCCAAAGCGGAGAACAACTAGCTGAAAATCGGACGTTTGCAAATCATTGCCCCTATTCTACTGCAACAACCGTTGCTCGGCAAGTAATCTCCCCAACGATTACTTTATGTTAACAACTTATCCTTTGTCAATCCTTCCTCTGTCACCAGCGCAGGAAAAAAGAATGGAATTCAATGAGAAGGAGCGTCCAATGACAAGTTTACGGATTTTTTGAAACGTGATAAGATTAGGTTATCCTTTCGGATACGCTTCATAGCATCGATATTCACCCGGTAGTTACTTACAATTCTATAGCTTTGAAAGGAGTTTCAACGTATGCGTTCAAAACTTGCGTCTTTGCTCTTGGTGGTGCTCCTGTTGTTGGCATCATTCAGCACAGCGCTCGCCCAAAGCGAACCGTTCTGCGGCGACCTTGATGCGGCTGACTGCGATCTCTTGACGACAGCCACCGCAAACATGAAAGAAGTTGCCTCGTACCAGGCATCTGGCAACTACAATGCCATTCTTACCGGCGTTCCCGGCTTGCCCCTGGCCGAAGCCACCGTCGATGTCATGGTCGATGGCGCCTTTTCCTACGATGAAAGCGCGCTGGCTGCCGCAGCAGAACTTGCTATGGTGCAGAGCCAGGAGGACGTGACAAACCTGATGGCGGAATCCCCCCAGTTGTTTGTAGATTTCTACAATGGTTGGGCTTTCGATATGGTGATCTCGCTGGATGCCAATGAAGAACTGGCGGCTGCGCTCTCCGCAGACGCCGGCATCGAATTGCCCAGTTCGCTGAGCGTCCCACTGATTCTCAAGGATGGCATCCTCTACGTCGATGTCACCGAAGTTGCACCGTTTATCGACGGGATGCAGGAAATGAAAGGCTGGCTCGGCTTTGAATTGGGTGGCGTGATCGAAGCGGCCGCCGAACAAGGCGTCTTTGAACAAGCTGCCGCTTCAATGGATCCAGAAGCAATGGCAAGCGCCGGCGCCATGGACCCAGCCACGATGGCCGCGCTGATGGGGATGCAGGCCGCGCTGGGCGACCCCACCGCCTTCGAGAAGTTCATGACCATCACCCGCAGCGACGATGACGAGATCGACGGCGCCGCGGTGGCCGTGTTCGTCACCAAGCTGGACTTGCTCGCCTTCATCAGCAGCCCGGAGTTCGTAGAACTGGTGAAAAGTCTGGCCACCTCCGGTGCGTTGGGCGCGGACGCTCTCAGTGCGGCTGATGTCGACCAGGCTATGCAAATGCTTGGCATGATGGGCCCGATGCTCTTCCAGGGGTTGACCTCGGAGAACACCACCGCAGTCAGCATTGACGAACCGAACTACCTTGTCGCCGAGGCGAGCTTGTTCTCATGGGATCTGACCAGCCTGCTGCAAATGGCGGCAATGAGCGGCGCCATCCCGGCCGACCAAATGCCGTCGGGCGTCTCCCTGGTGGAGTTCTCGACCTCCGTGGTCAATTCCGAGATCGGTGAAGAACAGACGATCGAAGCGCCGGCCGATGCCATGGTCATCCCTGCCGAAGCTATGATGCAATCCTCCAATTAATTCTCTGGGCGGATTGTGACTGGCTCGATAAGCCATAAAAAAGTGGGGCGCCGTACGGCGCCCCACTTTTTTATGGCTGGTTTATGGACAGCTGTGAAATGCTGAGCAGCTACTCTCCACTGGCGCGATAGGCCGCCACCAATGCACCATCCGCGGTGCGCAGTTCCAGTTGGTCGCCCTGAATCGCAAAGGTGGCTACGGTGGGCAATGCCGACAGATAGGCGTACTCCTGCTCCATGATCGGCTCTGGGCACAATTTGCGCGTCGAGGCCGCCGGCTGGATCGCAATCAGCGCATCCTCTACCGTGTAGCTGGAGAAGTATCGGTTGCACCCCGCCGAACCGCCGACTTCCCCGGCTGCATCGAAGATAGCTGTAATCTCCGTATCGGCCAGAATGGAAACCGCGGCGCCGCGCCCATTGTTGTACGAGGTCGCAACCCACGTGACGCCCGTCAGCCCAACGGATTCCTGGACGGTGAACGTTGCCATCACCTGTCCGTCGGCGCCGAGCAAAGCAAGCTCGCCATTCGCAATTTGGTAGGTGGCCGTCGCCGACAGCGCCGCCATGAATTGCTGCTCGACGTTCATCTGCAGCGCCGGGCACGCCATCATCGTCATTGGACCGGGCAGAATGGTCAAGCTGTCGCCGTCGAGCGTATACGCAGCATTGTAGTTGTTGCAGCCCGCGCCGCCGCTGACGCGATCATCGGCAAAAGTTGCCGTCGCTTCGACGCCATCCGGCAAAGCCTTGAATGCTCCACTGGCATCGGCCACGCCTGTCAGCAGCCAGGTCGGCCCGGCCAAGGATCCAGTTTCCGCTGTTTCAACGTCTGCTGCATCGGCCATAACAGGCTCCTTGCTGACGACCTCGATCAAAGTGTACTTCAAACTGGAGGCGTCGGCGGGTGCGTTCTCCACGGGTTCGACGAGCACGCGCAGTTCATAGGTGTATCCCGGCTCGTACTCGAACCCATCGATCCGGCTGTAGAAGAATTGATATTCATCCCCCGGATTTTCCTTGACCAACATGCACTGTTGAGGCCCCACTCCCACGCAATCGACCATTTCTGGCCCGACGAAGAGCGTCTTTTCGCTCGCCGCGTTGGTGGTGCGGGCGTCGCTCACCGGTTGGCAGGCCCCTAGCGTAAAAAGCAACGCAACTGCACCAGTGATCATCATGCCAAAACGCCAACTCATCTGTGTCTCCTTTTTGAATTCAATACGTTTCTTCGATATTTGAGTGCACCTACGATAATGCCGGTCGGATGTCATCGAACTCAACAATGACAGCAATACGCACGCTCCCACCATTGAGATAGGTCTCATCTCTCCTCTATTCATCCAACCGCTGACAGGAGGACGTGTTGACCGATGCATTTGTTCCTCCACGTCTACAAACCCATCGTTTGTGAAAAGCTCAATGCTGAGAAAATCTCACCCTGGGACGTTCACGTCACTGCCGCTTGTTAAATGATTAGAGGCGCAGCGTCACCCACGCCGGGTCGTGGTCGCTGCCGTCGCCCGAATGGCGTGTGCGGCGGTCGATCCAGCCGTCCACCAGCTTGGGCGCCAGCGGCGGGCTGAGCCAAACCTGGTCGTAGAGTTCAAACTGCGGCGGCTGGCGCGTGAGCTTGTAGCGATGCGTCCACGCAGTATGTGGCGGGTTGTACGCATCCGGCTGTTCGCGCTTGGCAGGCCGCGTCTCCTTGGGCGCGGTCAGGCCATTGACCCAGCCCGCGGCCCGAAAGGCAGCCAGCGATGCAGCATCGACGCCATCGTTCATGTCACCGGTGACGACATAGCGGCTGTTGGGCCGCGTGCGCGCTTCGACGATCGTCGCCACGGCTTCTGCTTGGCGCCGCCGCCGGTCAAAGATGCGCGCACGCGCCGCGGCGCCGTCCTGATCCCAGCGCGTGTAGTTGCTCTTGAGGTGGGTGTTGAAGAGGGTGAAGAGCCGCTCGCGGCGTCGTGGGTCGAGAATGTCGACCTCCAGCAGATCGCGGCTGAAGATGTAATCGTGCGGCTCGTCGGGGTGGACGGCAAAGCGCCACGAGGTCACGCCGCCGATCGGGTAGCGCGAGAGCAGCCCCACGTCGATCAGCCGCTGGTCGTTGCCTTCGACGAGCACCTGGTAGGGATACATGCCGCCCAGATCTTCGAGCGCAAACTGGCACAGCACGCCGATGTCCTCCACCTCCTGCACCGCGAGCACATCTACGTTGATGGCGCGGATGCGGTCGGCAATGATCTTGCGCTCGGCGGGCGACTTGGGTTCGACCAGCTTGCCCATGTAGCTGCGAAAGACATAGCCGACCGGCTCGACAAAGGTAAAACGCACCTCCGCATCGACCTCGATGCCGCCGGCGCGCACGATCTCCACCTCGGCGCTGAAGTTGTAGCGCGAAAACAGGTTGTTGAGGTTAAAGGTTCCTACGGTGATATCCATCGGCATTGCTTCTCCTGTGATGAAGCGGGGCGCTCTGTTACGACCATTGTACCGAATGTTGGCGAATGTGTCGCCTTGGTTGAATGCAATATGCATCGCACGACGCTGGCGGCGGCGGCCAGAAGACTGCGCTGCACGACCGGAAGGTTGTGCTGCACGGCTAGAAGATTGCTTTGCACGACCGGAAGGTTGTGCTGCACGGCTGGAGGATTGCCCTGCACGACCGGAAGGTTGTGCTGCACGGCTGGAGGATTGCTCTGCACGACCGAAAGGTTGCCCTGCACACCTGGAAGATTGCGCGACGCGACTGGAAGGTTGCGCGGTGCGGCCGGGAAACTGCGTTGCACGCCTAGAAGATCGCGCGGCGCGACTGGAAGGTAGCGCGACACGACCGGAAGGTTGCGCTGCACGGCGGGAAGATTGCACTGCATGGCTGAAAGAGTGCGCTGCACGGCGGAAAGATATTCGCAGGTCGGGCTAGCGGGCTGCCAACCAGGAGCTTTGGTTTGGTTTATTGGAAAGGACACAGACAAACACAGATAGCCTCAGATAGACGCAGATGCTTTGCGGCTTTGCTCTTATCTGCACTTATCTACGTGCTCTTGCTGTCGCTTCACCAAAGTTTTACGCTTGACAGTTCATAAGCAGCGTCCCCGCCACGCCGCAGGAATTGTGTGCAGTGCAAATGGGCATGCGGTGTGCCGGGGGCAGCGTCTGTGGCGGCGCCAGCTACGCAAGATAGGTCATTTGTCGCCAAATCGAGCGTGCATTTTCCGTCAACTGATCGACGCCTCCCTGGACACGCCCGCTCTATTATTATCGTAAACATAGTGACAAGGTGTTGAAGGTCTGTCGACAACGCGTGCGGGCACAGGACGGCTTCCCTTCCATCGTTGATTGACCTCCCTTCACCCCGAAAGCACTGTGGATTTTCTGCCCTTGAGACTCTATAGAAGCAAAGGAATTTGCACAGTGAAGACAACCAGTACAACTCCAGTCAAACATTCGACCAATGGCGCGGCCCCCAAGGTGAAAACGGTGGCAACCGCAGAGCCGGGAACAGAGCTGCGGCTTGCGCTGGCGGCGCAGACGCTGCCAGCGCCGGAGAGACCGCCTGCCGGCGACGGCGAGACTCTACCCGAAGCCGGCGGCGAGCATGGGGCGCCGCCGCCCGTAAAGCAACAGCAGCGCGTGGACTACTACAGAATGGTGGCGACGGTGCGCCGGCAGCTCGATTCGGTGCGGGCGCTGGAGCCGGCGATGGCCACCTTGCTGGCCGAGCGCGGCGTGACCCCGGCGTATCTGACCGGCCTAGAGGCGCAGCTTGAGGTGGCAAGGCTGGCCCTCGATGTACGTCAAGGGGCGATGAAGGCGGAGCAGGATGCCATCGACGCAATGGAGCGCGGTCGTGTTACGGTGCAGGATGCGTTGGGCACGCTGCGCTTGGTGGCGCGCACGGTGGTGGCAGAGGGCGCTGACGGCGACCTGACGCAGTTGCACTTGAATGACCCGCTGCCGCGCAGCACGGATCTCCTGATTGTGCAGGCGCGGGCGGCGTTCGAGGGAGCGCAGGCGGAGCCTTATGCCTCGCTGCTGGCGACCGCGGCCTACTCGCCTGCGGCGGTGGAGACGGCGCTGAATGCGCTCACGGTGCTGGAGCAGTTGATCCTGGCGCGCGGGCTGACGCATCGGGCGGCCATGCAGGCGACGGAAGCGCGCAACCGCGCGGTGCGCGACCTGCGCCGGGCCGTGCGCCCGCTGCGCGCGCAGATGCGGGCCGTGCTGCGCCGCCATCCGGAGTTCGTAGCGCCATACGGATTCTAGTGCGGCAGCAGGCAACCCGCCCCGTAAGCGCAGCATTCCGGGAAGGGGCGCCGGGCGGGGGACATTGTGCGCCCGGCGCTTATCGACAACTAAATAAACAGGCAACAGGGGTCATTGCAGAGGCGGTGGCCCCTGTTGGTTGGGGGTGACTACCGGCGTTGGCTCAGGGCCGAGTTGGGGCTGTGCAGGGCGAACAACGATCGCAGTTCGCTGCTGGCCGCACGACTTGCCGGCCATTTGCCCACAGGCGAAAGTCAGCAGTATAGTTTCTTGCGGCAGGTGCAATAGCTGAGAAAAACGTTAGGCTCAACCGGAATTCATGTGGTCGGGTCTTACGCGCCGGGGACGGGCTTGCAGTGTTTCGGTCGAGCAGACAGCGATCAGCCCGTCCCCGGCACGTAACCACACGAGATCCGGTTGACCCAAACGTTAATCTAGCGAAGAATTTACCCGCCATTCGACGAGCATACCTTTGAGCGTGCACATCTTCGCTGGTGGGAATGTTCATCTGCGCTTCATTTGAAGACCTGACCTGCGAACCAAGCCAGATGAATTGCCCAATAACAGACAAGGTGATTTGACCCTTTTATGCAGCAGTCGCTACTCATCCCATCCTTGCTTACCCTGGACGAACTGGAATCCCATCTTTGGGAAGCCGCCAATATTCTGCGCGGCAGCCCGGTGGACCGCACCGACTGGAAAAGCTATCTGTTGCCCCTGCTCTTCTTTAAACGCATCTGTGATGTGTGGGACGAGGAGTATGCCGCGGCGGTGGCGACCTACGGCGAGGATTTTGCCGACGAGCACCGCTTCCAGATACCGGAAGGCTGTCACTGGCAGAGCGTGCGCGAGACGCCGGCCAACGTGGGCATGGCCTTGCAGAATGCTATGCGCGGCATCGAAGTTGCCAACCAGAAGCATCTCTACGGCGTCTTTGGCGATGCGCAGTGGACCAACAAGGAACGGCTGCCCGACCCGCTGCTCAAGGATCTGGTCGAGCACTTCTCGACGCTCGACCTGGGCAACCAGCGCATCACGACCGACGTGATCGGCGACGCCTACGAATACTTGATCAAGAAGTTCGCCGACGCCACCAACAAGAAGGCGGGCGAATTCTACACGCCGCGCAGCGTGGTGCGGCTGATGGCGGCGATCCTTGACCCGCAGGAGGGCGAGAGCGTCTATGATCCCACGTGCGGCACGGCGGGGATGTTGCTGGCGGTGATCGCCCACGTGCAGGCGCAAGGCGGCGACCCACGCACGCTGCTGGGCAAACTCTACGGGCAGGAGAAGAACGTCACCACCGCATCCGTTGCGCGTATGAACCTGTTGCTGCACGGCATCGACGACTTTGCCATCGTGCAGGGCGACACGTTGCGCCAGCCCGCCTTTTACGACCCGGCCACGAACGGGCTAGCGACCTATGACTGCGTGTTGGCCAATCCGCCCTTCTCGCTGGAGCAGTGGGGGCGTGAGTTGTGGGAGAACGATCCTTGGGGGCGCGCCTTTGCCGGGCTGCCCACGGACAACAGCGGCGACTATGCCTTTGTACAACACATGGTGAAGTCGATGGCGCCGGCGACCGGACGCATGGCGGTGGTGCTGCCGCAGGGCGCGCTTTTCCGTGGTGGCGTGGAGGGGCAGATTCGGCGCACGCTGCTCGAACTGGACCTGATTGAGGCGGTGATCGGTCTTGCCCCCAACCTTTTCTACGGCACGGGGCTGGCGGCCTGCATCCTGGTGCTGCGCCAGCGCAAAGCGCCAGCGCACGCCGGCAAGGTGCTGATCGTCGATGCCGCGTCACTCTTTCGCAAGGGACGGGCGCAGAATTTCCTCGACCCCGAACACGGTGAGACGATCCTGGGCTGGGTGCGGGCGTTTGAGGATGTGGAAGACCGGGCGCGCGTCGTGACGCTCAAGGAGATCGAAGCGGAGGAGTGGACGCTCAACATCTCGCGCTACGTGCTGCCGCCGATCGGGGCGGATATCCCGCCGTTGGAGGATGCCGTGCGCGACTTCAAGGTGGCGCTGGAGCGGGTGCGGGAGGCGGAGGACGAGTTGCGGCGTGTGATGGGTGAGGGTGGCTGGGTGCAGTAGGCGCTTACGTCCCCGGCACGCCGCACACCATTCTGCGTTGGACGAAATCCCCTGCGGCGTGCCGGGGACGTAAGGTTGCGAGCGATTGACGCTCCACAAGCTGCATAGTAAAATACATGTCAGAATATGTATTCTGCGAATCGATGAGGTCAACAACGCTGCAAAAGATCATTGGCGTGACACTGTCTGCCGCGATCCGCATGACGACAAGTTTCTCGAAGTGGCTGTCACCGGCAAGGCTGATGTCATCGTCAGCGGCGACAACGATCTGTTGACAATGACTGCTTACGCAGACATCCCTATCTTCTCCGTAAACCAATTTCTGACAATGCTCGAAACCCCAAGTGCACGGTAACCATGCGGATTGCTCAACCAGAACTCGAATCCTATCTATGGGGCGCCGCCACCATCCTGCGCGGGTTGGTCGAAGCCGGCGACTACAAGCAATATGTCTTTCCCCTGCTCTTCTACAAGCGCCTCTCCGATGTGTGGGACGAGGAGTATGGCGCGGCGCTGGCGGAGACCGGCGACGACGACTATGCGCGGGATACGGCCAACGACCGTTTTGTGATCCCGGAAAGGGCGCACTGGAACGACGTGCGCGCTGTAGCCAGGCATGTGGGGCAGGCGATCCGCGACGCCATGCGCGCCATCGAAGCGGCCAACCCGGACCGGCTCGACGGCATCTTTGGCGACGCACCTTGGACGAACAAGTCCCGCCTGCCCGACGCTACGCTCAAGAACCTGCTGGAGCACTTCTCGAAGCATACACTCTCGCTGGCACAGGTGCCGGAAGATGAGTTGGGCGTTGCCTACGAGTTTCTGATCAAGAAGTTTGCCGACGACAGCGGTCACACCGCGCAGGAGTTCTACACCAACCGCACCGTCGTGCATTTGATGGTGCAGATGCTCGACCCGCAGCCGGGCGAGAGCGTCTATGACCCTACCTGCGGCACGGGCGGCATGTTGATCTCCACGCTCGACCAAGTGAAGCGCATTGGCGGCGAGCACCGCACGCTGCGTCTCTACGGCCAGGAGCGCAACCACATGACCGCCTCGATTGCACGCATGAACCTCGCGCTGCATGGCATCGAGGATTTCGCGGTTGCGCGCGGGGACACGCTGGAACGGCCCGCCTTCACCGACCGCGACCGGCTGCGCACCTTTGACATTGTGCTGGCCAACCCGCCCTATTCGATCAAGCAGTGGAACCGGGCAGCGTGGGAGAGCGATGCGTGGGGGCGCAACGTCCTGGGCACGCCGCCGCAGGGTCGCGCCGACTATGCCTTCTTCCAGCACATCCTGGCCAGCATGGATGGCGAGAGCGGGCGCTGCGCCATCCTCTTCCCGCACGGCGTGCTCTTCCGCAAGGAGGAGGCCGCGATGCGCCGTAAGCTGGTCGAGGCCGATCTGGTGGAGTGCGTGCTGGGGCTGGGGCCAAATCTCTTCTACAACTCGCCGATGGAGGCGTGCGTGGTCGTCTGCCGCAGCCGCAAGCCGGTTGAGCGCCAGGGGCGCGTCCTCTTTATCGATGCGGTGACCGAAGTGACGCGTGAGCGTGCGCAGAGCTTGCTCAAGCCGGCGCACCAGCAGCGCATCCTCGACGCGTATCGTGCTTTTGCCGACGCCCCTGGCTTTGCGCGCGTGGCGACGCTGGCGCAGATTGCCGGCCAGCAGTTCAGT
>Ga0073899_10001308_pt1 | contig 22899 bp, 17 predicted proteins | sample KloWWTmetaKNB5Ph_FD_88975 | JGI IMG/M metagenome (GOLD analysis project Ga0073899, IMG submission 88975) | Active sludge microbial communities from Klosterneuburg, Austria, studying microevolution and ecology of nitrifiers - Klosterneuburg... | ecosystem: Engineered > WWTP > Aerobic digester >... | reverse complement strand
AGCGACTCCTGAACATCGTGGGTCACCATGATCGAAGTTGCGCCGAGGGCATCATTGAGCTTGCGGATCAACTGCCCGATGACGCCAAGTGCGATTGGATCAAGACCGGCAAAGGGCTCGTCATACATCATCAGCATCGGGTCAAGTGCTACGGCACGGGCCAGCGCCACCCGCCGCGCCATGCCGCCGGAGAGCTCGGCCGGCATCAGCTTGTGGGCACCGCGCAACCCCACGGCTTCCAGCTTCATCAACACGAGATCGCGGATCATTTCCTCCGACATGTCCGTATGCTCACGCATCGGAAAGGCCACGTTGTCGAACACCGACATATCGGTAAACAGCGCACCAAACTGGAAAAGCATGCCCATCTTGCGCCGCAGACGGTACAACTCCTGGCGGGACATTTCGCAGACCTGATGTTTTTCCAGGCGCACACGTCCGCCATTTGGGCGCAACTGGCCACCAATGCAGCGCAGCAGGGTTGTTTTGCCGCAACCGGAGCCGCCCATGATGGCCACGACCTTGCCACGAGGGATCTTCATGCTGATCCCTTCAAGCACCGGCCGGCCACCATAGTTGAAGCGGAGGTCTTCAATATCGACCAGAATGTCGTCGGGCAAAGCACTTCCTTCAATAAAAGTTTGGCGATTTTAGCAGAATCGCCCCCTAACCCAAGGAAGTGCCAAGGCTATAATCAACAAAATTTCATCTGGAATACGCTGCCTTTTGACCGCTGCCAAGCCGCTTTTACTGATCGTCGATGACGACTCGCTGATCAGCAAGTCGCTTGGTTTCGCCTTCGCGCAGGAGCTTGATGTCGTCACCAGCCACTCCCGCCCGCACGCCCTGGCCCTGCTCCGCCAGCTCAGGCAGGCACCGCAAATCGCCCTGATCGACCTGGGTTTGCCGCCTTTCCCGCACAGGCCCGACGAGGGTTTTGCGCTGATCAGCGACCTGCTGGCGCTGTCGCCCGAGATGAAAATCATTGTGCTTTCCGGGCAAAACGATGAAGAAAACGCCCGTCATGCCCGTACCCTCGGCGCGGTCGATTTTGTCGGCAAGCCCTGCGACCCGGGCCGTCTCAGTGCACTCTTCCGGCAGGCGCTGAGCTTCACCAACAAAAGCCAGGATCAGCCACTCGCCGGCCTGATTGGCGAGAGCCTGCCGGCCCAGCGCCTGCGCCTGCAGCTCGGCCAGTTCGCCAACCTCCCCTTTCCGGTGCTGATCGAAGGAGAGTCGGGTAGCGGCAAGGACATCGTTGCCAGCCACTACCTGCATCAATTAACCAGCCGTCAAGACAAGCCTTTTCTCGCCCTGAACTGCGCCGCCATTTCGCCGACCCTGCTCGAACCAACGCTGTTCGGCTACGCCAAAGGCGCCTTTACCGGGGCGAGCACGGCCAAGGCCGGCTACTTTGAGGACGCCGACAGCGGCACATTGTTCCTTGACGAGATCGGCGAACTACCGCTCGACCTGCAGCCCAAACTACTCCGCGTTCTTGAGAATGGCGAATACCAGCGCGTCGGTGAGACACAGACCCGCATTTCCCGGGCCCGCATCATCGCTGCAACCAATCGCGACCTGCGCCAGGAAACCCGGGCCGGGCGTTTTCGCGCCGACCTTTTTCATCGTTTATCGGTGTTCACCGTAGCAGTTCCGCCGCTGCGCCAAATGGGCGGCGACCGCCTGTTGCTCCTCGAGCATTTCAGAAATATTTACGCCAGTCAGGCTCATCTGCAGCCATTCGCCCTGACGCCAGCCGCGCAAGCCCTCTGGCTGGACTATGCCTTTCCGGGTAATGTTCGCGAACTGCGCAACATCGTTATCCGACTCACCGCCCGCCACGCTGGCGAAACGGTATCCAGCGAGTTGCTACTGGCCGAATTCGATGCCGCCGACACGGCTGAAAACCTGCCCTCGGAGGCCATCGGTCTGGTTGTCGACGATCTGGAACAGACCAAACAATCTGCCCGCAAACACCTGCAAAATGCCGGCCGCCTGAAACTTGATGCCACGCTGGAACTCTGGGAACGCGGCTACATTGAAGCCGCGATTGAACTCAGCGCCGGCAACATGAGCCAGGCTGCGCGCCGACTTGGCATCAACCGCACCACACTCTACAACCGCCTGGAAGGCTGGAGCCGTCGATGAGCCTTTATCTTGAACACTTCGGACTGCGCGAACCACCCTTTCGCATCACGCCGCATACCGATTTTTTCTTTTCCGGCGCCAATCGCGGGCCGACCCTGGAAGCGCTGATCTACGCCATCACCCAGGACGAAGGCATCGTCAAGGTCACCGGCGAAGTCGGCAGCGGCAAGACCATGCTCTGCCGCATGCTGCTTGAACGCCTGCCGGAGAATGTCGAAACGCTTTATCTGGCCAATCCTTCATTGTCCCGCCAGGAAATTCTCGGCGCCATTGCCGACGAACTCGGCATCCCGACCGATGGCAAAGCCACCCACTCGCTGACCCGCGCCCTGCAGGACGCCCTGATCGAACGTTACGCCGCCGGCAAGCGGGTCGTTGTCTTGATCGACGAAGCGCACGCCATGCCGGCTGAATCGCTGGAAGAAATCCGCCTGCTCTCCAACCTGGAGTCGAAAGCCAACAAACTGTTGCAGATCGCTCTATTTGCCCAGCCGGAGCTGGATGAACGCCTGGCCGCCAACGACATGCGCCAACTCCGTGAACGCATCACCCAGCACTTCAGCCTGACTCCGCTCAAACCACCGGACGTCGCCAACTACATCGAATTCCGTCTGCGCGCTGCCGGCTATCACGGCCCGAATCCATTCTCCGAGCAGGCAGTCAAACTGATTGCCGAAATTTCCGAAGGCCTGTCCCGTCGCATCAACATACTCGCCGACAAGGCACTGCTCGCCGCCTACTCAAACGGCAGCCACCGGGTGGATAGCGCAGAGATACGGACCGCCGCCCAGGACGCCCGCTTCTCCCCCTTGCAACAAAAAACCGGCTTCAATACCAAGCCGCTGCTCTGGGGCATCGCCGGCGCTGCTCTGGCGGCAATCCTGCTCAGCCTGGCCTTTGGCCTCGGCTCACGCAGCGGCAAAGCGACGCTACCGGAAGGCGAAACCCCGGAGACAACAGCTGAAATTTCGCCCCCCGCAAAAACGCAGCCAAGCAAGGCAGTCCAGCCGGAAGGCTTGCGTTCACTTGCCCCGGCTCGCACCGACCCACCGGAGAACATCCGCTTCAGGCCGCTGACCCGCCAGCACTTTGCCCAATACGAGCAATGGATAGAGGGCACACCTGGCCACCATTACTTTATCCAACTGCTGGCAACCGACGCCAACCACACCGGAGAAATCGAAGGCTTTCTGGCACGTGCCACCCAGTTGATCGACCCGGCGGAACTCCGGGCCTATCGCTCCAGCCTCTCGGGTCGCGACCGCGTCGGTGTCATTTATGGCGACTTCCCAAACCGTGAGGCAGCCGCCGCAGCAATGCAGGCTTTGCCGGAATCAATCAAGGCCACCCAACCATTTCCCCGCCAGGTGAGCCGGCTCCGCTAGCCGCGGCACCGGACAAGCCATGAACTTCGGCAGATTACGTGCTAGCATCTTTATGACGATCTGCCCCTTGACCACACAGTCCAAACAAGGCAAAACCCGTTGAAAACCGGTTTTTTTAGCGTCTCCCTACTCTTCCTGTTGCTAGCCGGCTGCTCGGCCCCGTCACCGCGTGAACCGCTGAAGGGCCACATCAACGCCGAAATCGCCCAGCCGGCATCGGTCGGCAACATTCCAGCGCCGGTGCAACAAACACTGGCTTTACCCAAGCCACGGTCCACTCCCAAGGTAGAAACCTACAGCGTCGTCGTCAATAATGTGCCAGTCCGTGACCTGCTTTTCGCCCTGGCTCGCGATGCGAAAGTCAATGTCGACATCCACCCCGGCATTACCGGTGTCGTGACACTCAACGCCATCGACCAGACGCTGCCGCAATTGCTGACCCGGATATCAAAACAAGTCGACATGCGTTTTGAAATGGACGGCCCTAACCTTTCAGTGATGCAGGACTCGCCCTTCCTGAAACATTACAAGGTCGATTACGTCAATATGTCGCGTAATGTCACCGGCACGGTGTCGACCAATACCCAGATTGCCACCGGCACGCAAACCGGCAGTGGGAACAGTGCTGCAAGCAGTACAGGTGGGGCCAGCGGCAACGTTTCAAATACGCGGATCGAGAACGCCTCGAAAAACGAATTCTGGGAATCGCTGGAAAAGAACATCAAGGATCTGCTGCGCGAAACGGACAAGGTTTTCCCGGAAGGCTCCAGCGAAACCATTGTCGAACAAAACAGTGCCCAGAGTTCGACAGGTGCTGCGGCCTTGCCGCAGGGCACGGGTCAGCGTGCCGCACAGGCCATCGCCAACGCCCTGCAGAACAACCCGACGCCGGGTTCATCGAGTCAGGCCGTCGGCAATTCGGTGGTACGACGCAGCACGTTCCGCGAGGCAGCTTCAGTCATCATGAATCTGGAGAGCGGCACAATCACCGTTCGCGCCACGGCCCGTCAGCATGAAAAAATCCAGGAGTTCATCGATCGCGTCATGACATCTTCACGCCGGCAGGTGCTGATTGAAGCGACAATCGTTGAAGTTGAGCTGAGCGATGGCTATCAGCAAGGGATCGAGTGGTCGAAGATAAACACCAGCGGCTCAAGTTTCTCAATCAAGCCTGCCTCGGTCAGTAGCAATGTAGGTAGTGCCGTCTCGCCATTTACGCTGGCTTACAGTAACGTCAAGGCCGCCTTCTCGATTGATTCCATCGTCAATCTGATGCAGGGCTTCGGCACGGCCAAGGTGCTCTCCAGCCCACGCCTGTCGGTCCTCAACAACCAGACAGCTTTATTGAAAGTCGTCGAGAATTTTGTTTATTTCAGTGTCAAGGCCGACACCATCTCAACCGCCAATGTTGGCACAACGGTTGCTGTCACCACGACGCCGCAGTCGGTATCGGTCGGCCTGGTAATGACCGTCACGGCGCAGATCAGCGACAACGACAGCGTCATCCTCAATGTCCGCCCAACCATCTCGAGCATTGCCGAACTCAAGGAAGACCCGAATCCGAGTATTCCTGCGGGAATCAAAAATTACGTCCCGCAGATTCGCACCCGGGAAATCGAGTCGGTGATGCGGGTCAGCAGTGGCGAGATCGCCGTCCTTGGCGGCCTGATGGAAGATGGTGTCAATTGGCAGACTGGTCGCGTGCCCTTCCTTGGCCAATTGCCATTTATCGGCGAAGCTTTTAATACACGCAACAACGCGGCAAAAAAATCCGAACTCGTCATCTTCCTTCGCCCGGTGGTGATTCGTGATCCAAGCCTGGCAGGCGATTACAGCAAATCACGCTCGCAGTTGCCGGGTGACGACTTCTTCATTCAACCGAACGAAGCGCAGCCGTTCAACGTCATGCCTAGTCGCTGAGGCCGGACAATGAGCCTGTTGATGGACGCCCTGAAACGGGCCGAAAATAGCAAGCAGGAAGCCGCACGCGCCCTGGTCGGTAGTGAGGCTGCCCCTGCTTTTGGTGAGAAATTGGGTCTTGAGCCCTTGGCGAGCGGGCGCCCGAAGGGAGTCATTAACCCACTGCCAGATATTGCCAGCCATATCGACGCCGTGGACGCCGACCTCGCCATTGCCTCTCGCCTGGAAGTGCCGCCCCGGTCTCGCACCAACCCGACGCAACCAGCCGCTGCGGAGAAAATCTCGGCACCAAATGAACGTGAGGCCATTCGTAACGCCTTTGCCGCAAAGCTGGCTACCGAACCATTGCCGAAATGGCCGCTCTGGCTGGCACTGGGCGTGCTACTGATGGCCGCCTTGGTGATTGGCGCTTATGTCTGGCACCAGTTGAACAGCATGAGTGCCAACACGCTGGCACCGCCGGGCGGCCGCATGCCAAGCACCTCGATGACGGCAAGCCCGCCCCTGCCCGCCCTCCCGGTCAACCCGCCCGCGGTTTTTGTGCCTTCCAGCCCGTCGACCGCAGCAAGTAGTCTCCCAGCCGATGAAGCCCCGCTTTTCCCGCCGCCACGCCCGGCCTATCGACCGGTACAAGCGCCGGCTCAATTTGCGACAGAGACTGGGCCTGCCGTGCCGATACGCCTCTCCCGTAGCCACTCCGAGCCGGATACCAATCTGCTTCAGGGGCACAGCCACGTTGAGAAAAATGAGCTGGATCTGGCGCGTCGCGACTTCGAACAAGCCCTGCGCCGCGACCCGAACAATACCGATGCCCTGCTCGCCCTGGCCGCCATTGCCCAGCGCCAGGGACGACCTGCCGATGCCGAGCAGCTCTACCAAAGAGCAATGATTGCCAACCCCGGCGACCCTGCCGTTCAGGCGGCGGCGCTGGGTAGCCCAGCAGCCGGGGCCGACCCGCAAGCAACGGAAAGCCGGCTGAAAACGCTGCTCGCGGCCCAGCCTGAATCGGCAGCTCTCAACTTCACCCTCGGCAACCTGTACGCGCGTCAGAGTCGCTGGACCGAGGCACAACAGGTGTATTTCAATGCCGTCGCCGCCGAGGCCGATCACCCGGATTACCTGTTCAATCTGGCCGTCAGCCTTGACCATATTCGGCAAAGCCGCCCGGCCGCCCAGCACTACCGTCTGGCGCTGGAGGCCGCTGACAAACGCCCGGCCGCTTTCGACCGCGAGCAGGTAAAAAAGCGCCTAGCTGAACTGCAGCCTGAGCCGCCACGTTAAAAGCGCCATGAACACCTCCGCCCAGCAGCGCCGCCCCCTCGGCCAGATCCTGATTTCCGAAGGCATCCTTTCGGAAGACCAGTTGCGCATCGCGCTGCTTGAGCAGATGAAGCTCAACCAGCCGATTGGCAAATTGCTGGTTTCGCTCGGCTTTGTTTCCGAAGCAACGCTACGCCAGGCGCTTTCAGAAAGCCTGGGCAAACAAAGCATCGATCTGAAGCATGCGGTGATCGACCCGCAGGCACTCAAGTTGGTCCCACGCGATGTGGCCAAGCGTTATCACCTGCTGCCGCTCGACTACAACGCGCAAAACCAGCGGCTGACGCTGGCGATTTCCGACATCAACGATATTGTCGGCCTCGACCGCGTCCGCACGCTGCTCGCCGAGGGCACGGCTATCGAGACGTTGCTCGCCGGCGAATCGGAAATCGATCGCGCCATCGACCAGTATTACGGTTACGAGCTTTCCATCGATGGCATCCTGCACGAAATCGAAACCGGCGAGATCGACTGGAAGAGCCTGTCGGCAGCCGACAACGAGTACAGCCAGCCGGTCGTCCGCCTGATTGACGCAATCCTGACCGATGCCGTAAAGCGCGAGGCTTCCGACATTCACTTCGAGCCGGAAGCCAATTTCCTGCGCATTCGCTACCGCATCGACGGCATGCTGCGCCAGATTCGCGCCCTGCATAAGTCTTACTGGCCGGCGATGACGGTGCGCATCAAGGTGCTCGCCGGCATGAATATCGCCGAAATGCGGGCGCCGCAGGATGGTCGCATCGGCCTCAGCGTCTCCGGTCGCGCCGTCGATTTTCGCGTCGCCAGCCAGCCGACGATCCACGGCGAGAACATCGTGCTGCGCATTCTCGATCGGCAAAAAGGTATCGTCCCGCTGGAAAACCTCGGTCTGACCGAGGAGCACCTCTACCAGTTGAAGCTGATGATCGCCCGGCCGGAAGGCATCATTCTGGTTACCGGCCCGACCGGTAGCGGCAAGACAACAACACTTTACTCGGTACTCAACCACATCAACGCCGAGGGCATACACATCATGACCCTCGAAGATCCGGTGGAATATCCGATGACGCTGGTGCGCCAGACCTCAGTTTCGGAAACCGCCAAGCTCGATTTTGCCAACGGCATTCGCTCGATGATGCGGCAGGACCCGGATGTCATTCTGGTCGGCGAAGTCCGTGATGCCGAAACGGCCGAAATGGCTTTCCGCGCCGCGATGACCGGTCACCAGGTTTACACGACACTGCACACCAATTCGGCGATCGGCGCCGTGCCCCGCCTGCTCGATATCGGCGTGCTACCCGACGTGATGGCCGGCAACATCATCGGCATCGTCGCCCAGCGCCTGATCCGCCGCCTGTGCGACCACTGCAAATCGCCGTATCACGCCGAACCGCACGAAATCCATTTGCTCGGCTCGTTGGCCGAGGGGCCGCGCCCGGTACTTTTCCGACCGACCGGTTGCGAAATCTGCGATTTTCGCGGCTATCGCGGCCGTCTCGCGATCATGGAACTGCTGCGCGTCGACGCCGGCGTCGACGAACTGATTGCCCGCCGCGCCACCACCCACGAAATTCGCAGCCGGGCCCTGATGCAGGGCTTCCAAACGCTGGCTGACGACGGCCTGCGCCGCGTACTGAATGGCACGACCTCGCTGGAAGAACTGGCGCGCGTCGTCGACCTGACCGACCGGATGTAGCCATGCTTTTCGATTACAAGGCAGTTAGCGCAGAAGGGCGAATGATCTACGGGCGGCTCGATGCAATTAACGTGGTCGACCTCGAAATGCGCCTGAAACGCATGGATCTCGACCTAGTGACCGGCACGCCGCTAGCCCAACGGGTACTATTCGGCGGCCGCAAAATCCCCCGGCCGGAACTGATCAATTTTTGCTTCCACCTCGAACAACTCAACCGCGCCGGCGTGCCGCTGCTGGAAGGCCTGACCGACCTGCGCGATTCGATCGAACATCCACGTTTTCGTGAAGTGATCGCCGGGCTGATCGAAAGCATCGAGGGCGGCCAGACGATGTCGCAGGCGATGAGCGCCCACCCCGATGTCTTCAGCCAGGTCTTCGTCAACCTGATCCGGGCTGGCGAAGACAGCGGCCAGTTGCCGGGAGTGCTGGCCAGCCTGACCGAGTCGCTGAAATGGGAGGATGAACTCGCCTCGCACACCAAAAAACTGCTGATGTACCCGGCCTTTGTCGCCGGCATTGTGCTGGCCGCCACCTTCTTTCTGATGATTTACATGGTGCCGCAACTCAAGATGTTCGTGAAGAACATGGGGCAAACGCTGCCGGTGCATACCCAGTTGCTGTTTTTTATTTCCGACCTGCTGGTTGATTACTGGTACGTCTTTCTGCTACTCCCTGTCATTGCGGTCATCGCCGGGCAATTCATCCTGCGCCGCAACCCCCTTGCCCGCCTGCGTCTGGATGGCATCAAACTGCGCCTGCCGGTGCTTGGGCCGATCCTGAAAAAAATCATCCTGTCGCGCTTCGCCAACACCTTCGCCATGCTCTACGCCTCGGGCATTCCCATTCTCGAATCGATCCGCACGACGCAGCAGATCGTCGGCAACCGTGCGGTACGGCAAGCCTTGCAGCAGGTTGAACAATCGATCCGCGAGGGGCGCAATGTGGCCAGCGCCTTTCACGATGTCGGGATGTTCCCGCCACTGGTCGTCCGCATGCTGCGCGTCGGGGAAAATACCGGCGGGCTGGACAAGGCGCTGCTTAACGTCAGCTACTTTTACACCCGCGATGTGAAGGAATCGGTCAGCCGGGCGCAGACGCTGATCGAGCCGATGCTGACACTGTTCATGGGCGCTTTGCTGGGCTGGATTATGCTGTCGGTCATCGGCCCCATCTACGACATCATCAGCAAGATAAAAACGTGACTGATCGCCGCCTGCTCTATCTCAATACGCATCGCCTCTCGGCCTACGCCTGGCGACAGGGCAAACTGCTGCCCGAGGACATCTTTGAAAATAACGAGGAGGATCTCGGCCGCTTTGCCGAGTACCTGCGGAGCAAGAAAAATAGCCATTTTTCCCTGCTCGCCAATGTCGCCGAGGAAGGGCATGTTCTCGAAACCATTCCCTTTCTGCAAGGCCGCGACCGGGAAGCTTTGATCACCCGCAAGATCGGCCAGCACTTTCTCGGCACCCCGCTCTCTGCCACCATTTCGCTCGGATATGAGAAAGCCAAGCGCAAGAATGAAAAGGTGCTGATCACGGCCCTGACCAACCAGGCGCATTTCGAGCCCTGGCTGAACTGCATCACCAGCACCGAAACTCCGCTGGCCGGGATTTATACCGTTGCCCAACTGGGTGGACAACTGCTGAAAAAACTGGGTTTTGGTAAGGGCCGCTGCCTGTTGCTCACCCTGCAGGATCATTCGATACGCGAAAGCTTTCTGGTCGATGGCCAGGCCCTTTTCTCACGAATGGCACCGCTCACCGACAGTAGCATCGTCGGCATTGCCAACAGCTTTTCCGCCGAGGCCGGCAAGTTGCATCAATATCTGGTCGGCCAACGCCAGGTCGGCCGGGATGAAACGCTGCCGGTTTTCATCGCCGCCCATCCCCAGGCCTTGCCATCTGTCGAAAACGCTTGCCCGGATCGCGGCCAATTGACCTTCGCCTTCATCGACAACCACATCGCAGCGAAGAGACTCGGCCTGCAAACCCCGCCCGAAGACAGCCGCAGCGAATCACTCTTTCTCCATTTACTGGCAACCTCACCGCCGCGCCAGCAATTCGCTGGCGAAGCTTATCGACATGACTATCGACTGGCGCAAATTCGCCAGGGCATGGTCGCCGCCGGCGTTATTGCGCTACTCGGGAGTTTGCTGTTTGCTGCCAAGGAAATTTATCAGGCGCAAACATTTCGCGAGGAAACCTTGATGCTGGCTGGCAGCGAGGCTGATCTCAACGGACGTTACCAGGAAGTTTCCGCCGCCTTCCCGCAACTGGGGATCGATAACGAAACCCTGCGCCGTCTTACGACACGCCACGCCGACCTGATCCGCCAGCAACGCCAGCCCGGCGCAGCTTACCGCAAGGTCAGCCGCGCCTTGAACGAAATGCCGAGTGTCGTGCTCGCTAGCATCGAGTGGAAAATTGGCCATTTTGACAAGTCGACCGCAGCAGTCATCACTGGCGAAGATGAGACCACCGTCGTTCGCGGCACCATCCGCCCCGAGAAAAATGCAAGCACGCGGCAGATTCTGGCAACCTTCGAACAGTTTATTGAACGCCTGCGCAGCGACCCGGGCGCTAGCGTGAGCGTTCTGCAACAACCGTTCGAGTTGGAATCCGGGCGCCCTCTGCGTGGTGGCGACGGTGCTGACGAAAGCACCCAGCCCCGCCAGTTTGCCCTCGAAATCACCAGAAAGATCGCGCCATGAAATTCACCCAGCGCGATCTCGTCAAACTCAAGTGGCCACTTGTCGGCGCCTTGCTGCTGCTGGTCATCGCCGGCCTGCTTGCCTGGTGGAGCCAGCAAGATGCCCAAAATGCCGAACAGCAACGTAACGCAGCAGAAAACAGCAAGAACCAGATCGAACAACGCCTGCACCAGGTCCGCACTGAAGAGGAGGAACTCAAGGAAAGGGCGCAGATTTTCCAGAAAATGCAAAAATCCGGTATCGTCGGCGAGGAAAAGCGCCTCGACTGGACTGAAATGCTCCGTGCCATCCAGAACGAGATACGTCCTCCCGCCATGACTTACGAATTCGGCGCCCAAATCCCGCTGGAAAAAATGACGGGGCTTGATTATGCCTATTTTGCCAGCCCCATGCGCCTGCAACTGCGCCTGCTCCACGAAGAGGATCTGCTCAACTTTCTCGCTCGCCTGCAAAAAGAGGCCAAAGCCCTGGTTCTGATCCGTAGCTGCAAGCTTTCGCCCCTGCCCAACAGCGGTGAAGCCCGGGAAATGCTGCCACAGCTGAGTGCCGAGTGTGAATTGCAGTGGATCACCGTCCGCCGCTCGACGGGAACAAAATGACTATCCCCCGTTCCCTCGTCCTGCTTTTTTTGGCCTTGGGGCAGAGCGCCGCATGGGCGCAGCCAGAGCCCCTCGGCCGACTGTTTTTCACCCCGCAACAACGTGCTGCGCTCGACCGCCAGCGCCAGCTCAACCCGAACTTCCTCGCCAATGCGACCGATGCCGATACCAGCCTGACCATCAACGGCGAGGTGCGCCGGAGCAACGGCCGCAGCACGCGCTGGATCAACGGCGAAGCCCAATGGAACGGCACCGCGCCCGCCGCCCGGGTGCCGGTCGGCGACACCTTCCACCCCGGCACCGGCGAACGCGAGAGCTTGCTGGGTGAAGGCAGGATTGCCGTCAAGCCCGGCGCCACCAACAAATGACCCACCACGCCCCCCTCAAAAAACAAAGGGGTGCAGTGCTCTGGATGCTGCTAATCGCCATCATCATGGCAGGGGGCTTTGCGTTTTACCGGAGTGCCAACCTGCAGTCTAATCACGTCCAGCAGAGCAACAAACTCGCCATCACCATGGCCCGCGCCAAGGAAGCGTTGATTGCCCGTGCGGTGACCGACGACAATCGCCCAGGCAGTCTGCCCTGTCCCGACTTGATTACCAACAGTCCAGGGCTGAACAATGTACCTGGCGATGGCAAGTCAGACATGTTCACCATGACGCAATGCCCAAGTTACGTCGGCTGGCTGCCTTGGGTCACACTGGATCTCCCAGAACTGACTGACGGCACCGGCACCAGGCTTTGGTACGTGCTTGCCCCTGCGCTACGCGACGATGACAGCGCCCACCCGATCAACAGCAGGGACACGGCAATCGACCTGCAAGTGGATGGCAGCAACGATGTTACCGCACTGATTATCGCCCCGAGCGCACCGCTGAGTGGCCAGAGCCGCCCATCGAACAACCCCGCCGATTACCTCGATGACGAAAATGGCAACGGTAATGACCGCAAGTATATTACCGGCCCGCAAAGTGCTACATTCAACGATATCGTTCTCGTCATCACCCGGCAGGAGCTAATGGCCGCTGTCGAGAAACGGGTAGCGAATGAACTAAAAAGTTGCCTGGATCAACACGCTGCTTCACCAGGCAATACCGAACACCGCTATCCCTGGCCGGCACCATTTTCGGCAAGCAATTTCGAAGGCAAGGCTGGCAGTTATTTTGGACAAGTGCCAAGCACTCAGCCCAGTAGCGGACCAGACCTCATGTTGCAAAAAAGCATCGTCGAGCTTGGTGCGGCCCGTAGCGCTCTCAGCAGTGCCAGCAACCCCAGCCAACAACTGGCCATTGTCGAGAATACGACCGAATTGCTGACTTTTGCCCGGAACATCTTCGACGCGCTCTATATTGCCGCAACCAAACTCTGGCAAACCAGTCAAGCAAATGCAACAAATCTGGCATCGCTGACTACCGAGCTTGCCAAAGACCTTACCCCAAACAGCAGTGGGAACGTTAGCGTCATCGATAGTGAACAAACCAGAATTCGCACTCAGGCCGACACGGCTTACCAACTGATCAGTGACTTGCCAGCCGCGTTGGCGGCGAGCGGCATCGATGCCTTCCCCAACGAACTGAAAAAAAGAAGCGCCACGTTTGAAACTCAGGCCAGTGCCGGGAACGCCCAAGCAATCCTGGACCTTCTGAGCCGTAGCACGGCCAACCATATCGATATCGCTCCCCGCCTGAGTACTGCCATCAACGCCTCACTGATTGCCATCGATGCTGCCAAGGCTGCAACCACAGCGCCAAACGACAGCACGTTAGCGACGACAGCAGCAAGCACGGCCAGCGCGCTACTCGCGGCAACCAACGCCTTGCAAAATACCATCCAGAACAGCCGGATCAATACGCATTTCAGCGAAATCAATCCCTACGCCAATGGTCTCGAAAGTCTTAACACCACGCTTCGTGTATCCCCAAACACAGATACTGCGGCGGCGCTTGCCAGCAAACTCAGCGAAGCCAAGGCATTGATCGATCATATTGCGACCGGCACCAGCACAATTGTCACCGCCCGCAATACCGCTTTGCAGGCACTGACCAGCGCTTTGCTTGCCGCCCAGGCTGCTGTTAATTTTCCCCTGATCGATTCATCCACTGCCAATGCCATCAGCCAGATCAAAACATTAACCACTCAGATGACCGACAATGACGACAATCTGACCAGAAGCAGCCTGGCCGTGGCAACTGCCAATTTCACTACAGCCCAGTCGGCCTTTGCCAGCCTGAACATAGTGAGCACCAGTGACCGGGTACCCTATGCTGAATCGCTTCAATCAACTACGGTCGACGTTAATTTCTGGGCAAAAATCATCGCTACCGAAGCCTACGACCTTGCAAGTCGGAGCAAAGCCTTACCGATCGCAACCAATATTGATTTTGCCTCGGTTGCAGCACTCGACACCTCTGCCTACCGGGCGGCCAGCAATGCACTAAGCAGTACCCAGGCCTCGACAACGGCACTCCAAAACTATCTCAAGACACCTACCAAATCCAAAGAAACAGCAGCAACCAATGCACTGGCCACCACAGCCAGCCAACTCGACACCATGCTCGGGCAGGCTGGCAATCTTGAAAGCACCTTGAGCAGCAGTGCTGCGAGCGCATTTCCGACCATTTGGTATTCCAGGCGCTGTGACTTTCTCCAGCCATCCCTGGCCGGCTGGTGGAAAACAAACGAGTGGTCAAAAACCTTGTTCTATCAAATCAGCAATGTACTGATGTCGGCTCCTGGCAACCTTAAAGTCAATGGCACGGCGGGTTACCGGGTAGTTTCCATCGCCGCCGGGCAGGAAGTTTTCATCATAACGCCAGGGTCTCCCCCTACAGTGCGCAAGCAAGACCATATCAACCTCCGGAGTGCTGCCAATTTCTTCGAAGGGATCAACGCCGACCCATCGCGCGACGGCAACGCGAGTTCACCCAGTCCCAATTTTGAAAACAGGTCACCGTTCGTGGACACGACGATCTCGCCCTCTGTCACCACGTTTAATGACCGGCTGGCATACTGAATGAGCCTTGCCATGAAAAAATCATGCCGTCAGCAATATGGTTTTTCCTTGATCGAATTAACCATCGTACTGGTCATTGTTGCCTTGCTTTCGAGCGGCCTGATGTTCGGTCTGTCGGCACAACGGGATGCTGCAGCCAATCTCGAAGCCCGAACTCAGCTCGACATGGCCAAGGAAGCGCTGTTGGGTTTCGCTATCACAAATGGCCGCCTGCCCTGCCCGGCCAACCCGGCACTCGCCACAACCAGCTCCGGAGCCGGATTGGAAAACTGCGAACTCTCCCCAGTGGGCCACGGCGTTTTACCTTGGGCAACCCTCGGTCTTCCCGAAACTGATCCGTGGGGCCAGCGGCTAACCTATTTTGCCAGCACAAAATTTAGCGCCTCCGTCGCCGCTGGCGCCCAATGCAGTTTTGCCATGGACACCGGCGTCGCTCCAAACAATGCAGGAACGGCCAACGTCAAACTGAATGGTGCCAGCACCAGCAATATCGCCTCTGACTTGGCTGCGGTCATCGTTAGCCACGGCGCACAAGGTGTCGGCGGCTATACTACGAGCGGGACGAAAATTGCGGGCGCGACCGGCGATGAGGATGAAAATGCAGATGCAAATCAGACATTTATTGCCCGTTCACCGACTACGGACTTTAACGATTTACTGGCTTGGGTCACACCCACCCTCCTAAAGTCCCGCATGGTCGCCGTCGGCAAACTTCCCTGAGCGCCTTGACCTCAATTTCACCGACTGCCACACTACTTTATGCATTCGCTATAAGCCGGATTCAATTCCCGTGAGCCAGCCAGCCTTCCTTTTCTCCCTGCGCAACGCCGGCATCAATCCGGACGACGATGCCGAGACGCGTCTTAAAAAATCCCTGCTGATCTTCGCCACCGGCCTGGTTTGCCTCGGTTCCATGCTCTGGCTCTTTCTGTACGGCCAGATGGGGCCGCAGTTCTCGGCGACGCCGCCGTTCATTTTCCAGATTCTGTTGGTGAGCAATCTGCTCTTTTTTTTCCGCAGCGGCAATTTCGATTTCTTCCGTTATTCGCAACTGGCACTCTTTCTCTTTGCACCATTTGCCGTGCAATGGAGCATCGGCAACTTCATTACCGCCAGCGGCACAAGCCTTTGGGGATTGCTGGCGCCGATTGGTGCACTGCTTTTTATCGGCCCGCGCGAATCCATCGCCTGGTTTTTTGCCTATATTTTCCTCACTGCTCTCTCCGGCTTTTTCGACTACTTTCTAGCCGACAGCGTTGCTGCCACGACACCCAAGGTTGCCGTCCGGACCAGCGTTTTCTTCTTCGCCCTCAATTTTGCCGCCATTTCCAGCATTGTTTATCTGCTACTGCGCTACGCCGTTCAGGAAAAAGCCAAGGCGCAGGCAAGTCTGGAAACGACTCATCATTTGCTTCAGGAAGAGCAGGAGCGTTCCGAACGTCTGCTGTTGAATATCCTGCCCGGCCCGATTGCCGAACGCCTGAAAAACAACAAACAAACCATCGCCGACGGTTTTGCCGATGTCACCGTGATGTTTGTCGATATCGTCAATTTCACCAAGGTGGCCGAGGGACTGACGCCACAACAGGTTTTTGCCATGCTCAATCGCATCTTCTCGTCCTTCGACGAGTTGGCCGAACAGTTTGGCGTCGAAAAAATCAAGACCATCGGCGATGCCTACATGGTCGCCGGCGGGCTGAACAATGAACTGAGCAACTACTCGAAATCCATCGCCGAGCTGGCCATCGCCATGCGCGACTTGCTACAACGGGATTTCACCGTCAACGACATGCGTCTCGATGTCCGTATCGGCATTGGCACCGGTCCGATCGTTGCCGGCGTGCTGGGCAAAAAGAAATTCATCTACGATCTGTGGGGCGACACCGTCAATCTGGCCAGCCGGATTACCAGCGAAGGCACACCCGGCATGATCCAGGTTGACGAAATGACCCACCACCGCCTGGCCGAGCATTTCATCTTTCAGGCGCCGCAAATGCTCCACCTGAAAGGCAAAGGCAATACTGCGGTCTATCGCCTGATCAGCCAGCGAGAGGACAACGGCGGGCGGGAAGTCGCCTCAGCGGCGAACTGACAGTCTGAAAGCGACACGCCCCGGACGGTTCTCGGCCAATTCAAGACAATAGCCCGCAGCCTCGACCTGGCAGGCTGCGTGATAAAGCCCGATCCCCAAACCATCTTCGGAACTGACCGGTTCCCGCAACACCCTGTCGGCAAGGCTCGCCTCAAGCGGCGCCCCGTCGTCGGCAACCAGCAAGGCGCCATCGGCAAAAGTGACATCAATCAGCAACCCCGGCTGACGCTGACGTTTAGCCAACGCATTCTGGAGCAGGTTTTCAGCCACGCTATCGAACAAGCTACCCGGTACCCGATCACCTGCTTCCGGCTGACCGCGCCAGACGATTTCGGCTGATGAATATCTATCCTGCAGCCGCCACCACCAGAGTGCCGCATCAATGCTTTCCCAATTTTCGGCTTGCGGTGACTGCAGTTTTTCCAGAGTCACCCTCAGGCGCTCGGTAATCTGTGGCAGTTGCCGGCCGAGCAAGCCGGCCAGTTGCGCCGAATCGCCCGGCTGGCCGGCGGCGTAGCACAGCCCCTGCATTGATTGCAGAATATTTTTTACGTCATGCGTCACGCGAGCCCCAGTTTCGTAAACCGCCTGCAAGTAGCCCATGCGTTGCAACTGATGCGTCTGACGCTTGACCAGATAAAACTCGGCCACCAGCCGAAGCAGCCATTCCACATGCCAGCGCAGCGAAGGCGATGGCGGATGACGGAAATAGACCGACAAAACAAGATCATCGTACTGATACAGGTGCGGGTGATGCGTTCTCTCACCCAACTGCCCGGTCTTGCCACTGGCCCGCCACGAAACCCCCAATATCCAGGGGGTTTCCTGCAGACGCCCCATCACGGCCGCGAGAAAACGGGCAGGATCAAGTTCCCTCTCGCTTTCTTCCGCCAACTGAACCAGCCATTGCTCAAGCGGCATACCCACCGACAACAGATAACGCGAGATGGCTGCACCGATACCAGAAAAGCCTGCCCGTGGATTCCACGCCCAAGCCACCAGTAACAAGGCACCTGCTACGGTCAACGAGGTTTTGAACAAAGATTCGATGTAACTGACCTGACCCACCAGCATATAAGCCAGCGCGCCGAGCACGAAAACCGCCAGCACCAGAAAGACCAGTACGCCATAAAACAGATCGAAAGCATCGCCGGGCCGCCGCTGCGGTGCACGCGCCGGAAAGACCAAAAGCAGCGGCAAAATAAGCGGCATGAAGTGAGCGAACGGATCGCGCAACCAGGGGTCCAGCGCGACAACCGAAGAAATTTCCGGCACCACGCCAAAGATGGTGAGGCCAACCAGATAGCCAAAAGCCAACAGATAACCCGCCCGTTCGAGCCGGCGATCCGTCCACAGAACGCGACCACCAATCGCAGCGGCCAGCGCGCCGCACCAAATCAGTAACAACCAGGGGCCGAGAAACCAGGTCGAGGCCAGCACCACGGCAAACAAAATGCTCCCCTGCGCCAGACTGATCCGGCGCTCGCCGGCCACGAAAGGCTGCCAGATCAGAAACAAGCCAAGCGCCACCATCCAGAGCAAGCGAACCGCGGGAATTTGCCAGCCGCCAAAAGCCAGCACATGCAACATCAGCAAATGGCCGGCCAACACCAAATGCGGCCACTCGCCAAGCTGGCTGGCCAATCGGGGCCATCTCCTAACGTCCATTAATGAACCAACCTGTCAATTTTTCGACACATCTCCACTTAACTCGGGCCAGGATTGTCAAATTTATACTTTATTCCACGGGCACAAATATTGCTGATGTGATCGGAGAAATCATGAACCGGAGAATGCCATGAAAAACCAACAAGGGGGCTTTACCCTCGTCGAAATCGCCATCGTGCTGGTTATTATCGGGCTGCTGCTGGGCGGCGTGCTGAAGGGGCAGGAATTGATTAATCAAGCCAAGATCAAAAATGTGGCAAATGACTTGAATGGCATGTCAGCTGCAATTTATGGCTATCAGGACCGCTACAAAAAATTTCCAGGTGATGACGACCAGGCAGAGACTCGCTGGACTTCACCCGCCACAAAAAAAGGTGACGGTAACGGTGCCGTAGGTGCATTGAATATTAAAGCCGTTTTGGAGTGTGCCGTCACCGACAAGGACACAGAAAACTGCCGTTTCTGGCAACACCTTCGTCTTTCAGGATTCGTCGGCGGTGACTCTGCAACCACAAATGCTCCGCAGAACGCCTCTGGCGGTGTATTGCAGGCCCAAAATGGCGCGCTCGGTCTATCTGGGTTGACTATCTGCACAACGAACCTGCCTGGCAAGATTGCAAATGCCATTGATGCACAGTTCGACGATGGACGACCTGGAACCGGACAGGTTCGGGGCACTAATACCCCAACAGCGCTGGATACCAAGCTGGCCGACACAGCAGGCTACGTTGATGATGGCAACACCGTATATGCAGTCTGCAAAACACTTTAGCTTGTCAAAACAGAACGCAAGCCCGCTCCGGCGGGCTTTTTCATTTCTGCAGCAGCCGCTGCTCTGCCGCTGCAACCGACTCCGGGTCACCAAGCACGACCACGATGTCACCGGCTTCGAGGCGGGTCTCAGGCGCTGGCTCAATGGCTCGGATACCACGTCGGCAAATCGCGCTGACCTCGCAACCTAGGCTTTCCATATTGAGTTCCGCCAAGGTCTTGCCGATGCCTGCTGCACCCGCCTCAAGCCAGACGGAATGAAGCCGGAGCTGATGCTCATCCTCCTCTTCACGATCAGTCTGCCCGCGGTAAAAGCCGCGCAATAAACGGTAGCGCTGCGAGCGGGTTTGGCGAATGCGTTTCAGCACGCGATTGATCGGCACGCCAACCAGCACCAGCGCATGTGAAGCAAGCATCAGACTGGCCTCCAGGGTTTCCGGCACAACTTCCGCCGCCCCCGCCTTGGCCAGACGCCCCATGTCGCGTTCGTCAATTGTGCGGACCACCACCGGCAGATCCGGGCGCAATTCCTGAACGTGATGCAGCACCTTCTCGGCGAGCGGGGTGTCGCTCATGGTGACAATAACCACGCTGGCCCGCATCAAACCGGCAGCAATCAGGGCATCCTTACGCCCGGCATCGCCAAAAACAACGCTTTCACCGCCGGCAGCGGCTTCCCGGACGCGGTCGGGATCAAGGTCGAGGGCAATGTAATTCACCCCCTCCTGACCAAGAAAGCGTGCCAGATATTGGCCATTCCGACCAAAGCCGCAGAGGATGGCATGCTTTTCGGTACCCATTGACTGGACGGCGATTTTCGTCAGATGCATGGAACGCATCAACCATTCGCTGGCGACAAAGCGCATCACCAGCTTTTCGCTGTAATGCACGATAAACGGCGCGATCAGCATGGAAAGCACCAAAGCCGTCAGCGCCACCTGCTCAACGGCTTTTGGCATATGGGCAATTTCACCAAGCAGCACGAAACCAAATTCGCCACCGGCACAAAGCCAGAGCGCCGAACGAATGGCGTTACCGGGCGTTGAGCCCAAACGCCAGGAAAGTAGGCCGACCACCAAACCTTTGATCAGCAGCAGACCAAGCAATAACAGCAGCACCTGCCACCACAGCCCGACCAGAATATGCAGATCCAGCTTGACGCCAATCGTGACGAAAAACAGCCCCATCAGCACGTCGCGGAAAGGTTTGATGTCTTCTTCCACCTGCAGGCGGTATTCGGTTTCGGAAATCAGCATACCGGCTACGAACGCGCCCAGCGCCAGCGACAAGCCAGCCAGTTCGGTCAGTGCGGCAAGGCTGAGCGTGATCAGCAGCACGTTAAGAACAAACACTTCGGAAGACTTGGCGCGCGCGACAATATGAAACCATTTGCGCATCAGCTTCTGGCCAAAAACCAGAATTACCGCCAGCACAACAACAGCCTTGAGCAGCGCGATACCGAGCAGCATGGCGAGCTTTTCCGGCGGCTGCGTCAGCGATGGAATCAGGACCAGCAAGGGCACCACGGCCAGATCCTGGAAGAGCAGAACCCCCATCACTTCACGGCCATGGGCGGAATCGAGTTGCATGCGCTCGGCCAGCAACTTGGTCAGCACCGCGGTCGAGGACATGGCGAAGACGCCACCGAGGGCGATGCCAAGTTGCCAGCCAACGCCAAAAAGCATGACCATCCCGGTCGTCAGGACCATGGTGATCGCAACCTGCAACAACCCCAACCCGAAGACGATGCGCTTCATCGTGTACAGCTTGGGCAGTGAAAACTCCAGGCCGATCGAGAACATCAGGAAAACAACGCCGAATTCCGCCACGTATTCGGCGCTATGCATATCCGCCATCAGGTTGAAGGCGTGCGGGCCGATCACGCTGCCGACCAGCAGGTAACCCAGTACCGGCGGCAGGTTGAAGCGGCGAAAGATGACCACGGCAAAAACCGAGGCACCTAACAGCAAGAGGACGAGGGATAGTGCGCTCAAGGGGCTTTTCGTGATTCAGGTATACTTGGGTCATCATAACCGTAGCCAGCCCATGATCCCAAGCCCACCCCCCCTTCGTTTTTCACCGGAACGCGCCCTGGAGCTAGGTCGCCAAACGCTAAGCATCGAAGCTGCTGCGGTCGACGCGCTAAAAAACCGAATAAATGGTGATTTTGCCAAGGCGGTCGAACTGATTCTGCTCAGTCATGGCCGCCTGATCGTCAGCGGCATGGGCAAATCCGGCCACATCGCCCGCAAGATCGCTGCAACCATGGCCAGTACCGGCACCCCAGCCTATTTTGTGCACCCGGCCGAAGCCAGCCACGGCGACCTCGGCATGATTACCCGCGACGACGTCCTGCTCGCCCTCTCCAATTCCGGCGAGTCAGAAGAATTGCTGCGCATTGTGCCGCTGGTCAAACGCCAGGGCGCGCGCCTGATTTCGATGACTGGCGTACCGACCTCAACCCTGGCCCGCGAAGCCGATGTACATCTCGACGCCGGCGTCGAACAGGAAGCCTGCCCGCACAACCTGGCGCCAACCGCCAGCACCACCGCGGCCCTGGCGCTGGGCGATGCGCTGGCCGTCGCCTTGCTTGACGCACGCGGCTTTGGCCCGGACGACTTTGCCCGCTCCCACCCCGGCGGTTCGCTGGGTCGCCGCCTGCTGACCCACGTCAGCGACGTCATGCGGCCGCTCGACAAAGTCCCGGCCGTTACCCCGGATACCGGCATTACCGATGCCATCGTCGCCATGTCGCGCGGCGGCCTCGGGCTGATCGCCATTACCGACCCGGCCGGCAAGGTGCTTGGCATTTTCACAGACGGCGACTTGCGCCGCGCCTTCGAAAAGCGCATCGACCTGCAACAAGGCGTCATCGCCGGCGTCATGCATCCGGCACCGCATACCATCGGCCCCAACCGCCTGGCGGTTGAAGCGGTCGAAATGATGGAACGCCTGCGCATCAACGGCTTGCTGGTCGCCGACACCGACGGCCAACTGGCCGGCGCCCTCAACATGCACGACTTGTTCACCGCCAAGGTTATTTAATGGACGCCAAATCCCGCGCCACCCGCATCAAACTGGTTGCTTTCGATATCGATGGCGTGATGACCGATGGCGGTCTGCATTACACCGACGACGGCGGTGAGCTTAAAACTTTCAATGTCCAGGATGGTCTCGGCCTCAAATTCATGCAACGGGCCGGCATCGAGCTGGCCATCGTGACCGGCCGCACCTCAGGCGTGGTTGCGGCGCGTGCCGCCGATCTCGGCATCGAGCATGTGTTTCAGGGAGTAGCCAACAAACGCGTCGCGGTTGCTGGCCTGCTCGAAAAACTGGGCCTGCACTGGCACGAATGCGCCTTCATGGGTGACGATGTAATTGACCTGCCGGCAATGACGCTATGCGGTCTCGCCATTGCCCCGGCCAACGCCCGCCCGATCGTCAAGGAAAGCGCGCACTTGATTACCGATGCCAGTGGCGGGCACGGTGCGGTGCGCGAGGCCATCGAATTCATGCTCGCCGCGCAGGACAAACTCGACGCTGCTTTTGCCCCTTACCTTATCGCGCAATGAAACACTGGCCGAGCCAAATT
>Ga0073899_10001306_pt1 | contig 22946 bp, 21 predicted proteins | sample KloWWTmetaKNB5Ph_FD_88975 | JGI IMG/M metagenome (GOLD analysis project Ga0073899, IMG submission 88975) | Active sludge microbial communities from Klosterneuburg, Austria, studying microevolution and ecology of nitrifiers - Klosterneuburg... | ecosystem: Engineered > WWTP > Aerobic digester >... | reverse complement strand
TTGTTCGCCACCGTCGAAGCGCACGCGCGCCGGCTGGCCGGCGAGCGCATGCCGACCGGCGCGGCGGTGCGGCGGGCCGCCAAGGAGCTGCGGGCCCGGCTGGTCGAGCTGGGCGCCGGGGCGGCGCCCGAGCTGGGCACCCGCCTGGCCGTGGCCGGGGCCGAGCTGGCCACCGTCGACGCGCTGGTGGCGGCGGTCCCGCCCGGCGCGGCCGGCGCGGTCCTGACCTACCTGGTCGAGCTGGCCGAGGTCCACCGGGCGTCGCTGCTGATCGCCAACGCGATCGTGCGCATCCAGCGCATCGTAGGTGCGCTCAAGACCTACTCGCACCTCGACCAGGAGCCGACCCGGGTCGCCGCCGACGTCCACGAGGGGATCGAGACCACGCTCACCCTCATGGGGTACGCGCTGCGTGATATAACGGTGGTGAGGCGGTTCGCCGAGTTGCCCGCGGTGCCGATCTTTGTCGATGAGCTCAATCAGGTTTGGACGAACCTGATCCAGAACGCTGTCCAGGCGTGCGCGGGGAGAGGCACGATCACGATCGAGACCGTGGCCGCGGCGGCCACCGCCGCTGACCCCGCCGGGGTGGTGGTGCGGATCGTCGATGACGGGCCCGGCGTGCCGCCCGAGATCCTGCCGCGGATCTTCGAGCCGTTCTTCACCACCAAGCCCAAGGGCGAGGGCACCGGGCTGGGGCTGGGCATCGTCGCGCAGATCGTCGTCAAGCACGGCGGTCGGGTGGCGTGCGACTCGGTGCCCGGGCGCACCGCGTTCGAGGTGTGGCTGCCGACCGTGCGCCGCGGAGGCGCGACCGCGTGAGCCTGCGCGAGACCATCCTGTGCGTCGACGACGAGGAGGGCGTGCTCCACGCGCTGCGCCAGCAGCTCGCGGCCCGCTTCGGCCACGAGTGCGACATCGCGACCGCGTCGTCGGGCGCCGACGCGCTCGAGCTGCTCGACGAGCTGGAGCGCGACGGCGAGAAGATCGCGGTGGTGATCGCCGATCAGATCATGCCGGGCATGAAGGGCGTCGACCTGCTCGAGCTGGTCGATCGCCGCAGCCCGTCGACCACCAAGATCCTGCTGACCGGGCAGGCCGGCCTCGACGCGGTGGTCAGCGCGATCAACCGCGCCAACCTCAACCACTACCTGTCCAAGCCGTGGGACGAGGCGTCCTTGCGGCTGGCCGTCGAGAACCTGCTGCGGCAGTACCGCCTGACCGCCGAGAACCGCGAGCTGATCGCGACCTTGTCGGCCAAGAACCAGGCGCTGCTCGAGATGAACCGCGAGCTCGAGGCCAGGATCCACGAGCGCACCCACGAGCTGGCCGAGGCCAACGCCCGGCTGGCGCAGCTGGCGGTCACCGACGGCTTGACCGGGCTGTACAACCACCGCCACTTCCACGAGCGGCTGGCGCTCGAGGTCGAGCGCTCGGCGCGCAACGGCCTGCCGCTGTCGTTGTTGATGATCGACGTCGATCACTTCAAGCACTACAACGACCACCACGGCCACCCGTCGGGCGACGAGGTGCTGCGGCAGATCGCCCGGCTGCTCGCCGAGGGCCGGCGCGCCAACGACCTGGTCGCGCGCTACGGCGGCGAGGAGTTCGGCGTGGTGCTGGTCGACACCGCCAAGTTCACCGCCGCCAAGCTGGCCGAGCGGGTGCGCGAGCGGGTGGTCGGGTTCGGCTTCGCCCACAAGGAGGCGCAGCCGCTGGGCCGGGTCACGATCTCGATCGGCGTGGCGTCGTTCCCCGACGACGCCGGCGACGCGATGGCGCTGGTGCGGTCGGCCGACGACGCGCTGTACGCGGCCAAGCGCGCCGGCCGCGATCGGGTGGTGCTCGCCACCGCCAACCCCGGCGAGCCAGCCAGCGGCTGAGCCACGGCGCCCTACCCGAAGCGAGATCCCACGGGCAGATCCGAGTTGCGGTAGGTTCACCGGCGATGACCACCGCCCCCGCGCGCTCGCCCAAGGACGTCGCCGTGATCGGCGCCGGCAGCTACGGCACCTGCCTGGCCATCCTCGCCGCGTCGGCGGGGCACCGGGTCCACTTCTGGTGCCGCGGCGAGGCGGCCGCCGCCGAGCTGCAGGCGACCCGCGAGAACAAGCTCTACCTGCCGGGGTTCCGGCTGCCCGACGGCGTGACCGTCACCGCCGACCTCGAGGCCGCGGTGCGCGGCAAGCAGATCGTCGTCGGGGTGACGCCGTCGCACGCGATCCGCGACGTGCTCGGCCGGGCGGCGGCGTGGCTCGATCCCGACGTGGTGGTGGTCAACGCGTCCAAGGGGCTCGAGGACGGCACGCTGCAGACCATCGAGCAGGTCTACGCCGACATCTTCCCGGCGCGGATCGCGGGGCGCGCGACCTACCTGTCGGGGCCGACCTTCGCCGCCGAGATCGCCGGCGGCATGCCGTCGGCGATCGTGCTGGCCGGCCACGACCCCGAGACCACCGCGATGGTGCAGCGCGCGCTGTCGACCGATCGCTTCCGCACCTACTCGACCGACGACGTCACCGGCGTGCTGGTCGGCGGCGCGATCAAGAACGTCGTCGCGATCGCCGCCGGCGTGTCCGACGGCCTCGGCTTCGGCTCCAACGCCCGCGCGGCGCTGATCACCCGCGGCCTGGCCGAGATCACCCGCATCGGCGTGGCGATGGGCGCCGACCCGGTGACCTTCGCCGGCCTGTCGGGCATGGGCGATCTGGTGCTGACCTGCTCGAGCGACACCTCGCGCAACCGCAAGGTCGGCCTGGCGCTGGGCCGCGGCCAGGCGATGGCCGACATCCTCGCCGACATGCGCATGGTCGCCGAGGGCGTGAAGACGACGAAGGTGGCGTGGGACCTGGCGCGCAAGCTGGGCGTGCCGGCGCCGATCACCGAGGTGATGCACGCGATCGTCCACGAGGGCGCGCCGGCCCGCGAGACGATGCAGCGCCTGATGGCGCGCTCGCTGCGCAGCGAGAAGGACTGAGCGACGTCTCAGAGCGCGCCACGGACGGTGAGCCCGACGGTGGTCGGCGACAGGCTGGGGACCACCGCCACCTCGGCCGCGCCGCGGCCGCGGCGATCGACCGCGAACAGGATCACGCCGCCGACCACCAGCGCGCCGCCGGCGGCCCAGCCGACGATGGCGAGGGTCTCGGCGCGGCGGCCCTGGTCCTGCTTGGCCAGCGCGGCGTCGGTCCACGGGCCCTCATGGGCGGACAGCTCGTCGGATAGCGACCGCGCCTGCAACCCGAAATACACGCCGGCGCCGACGCCGGCGAGGCCGCCGACGGTCAACGCCAGCGCGGTGGGCCGGCGCCAGCCACCACCGGCGTGGGCGCGCGGCGCGGGCGGCGGCGCGGGGTCCGGCGGCGGCGCCAGGGTCGGCCCGGGCTCGACCACCGGCGGCGGCTCGGCGACCGGCGGCGGCTCGGCGACCGGCGGCGGCTCGGCCTCGACCGGCCGGGGCTTGCCGGCGGTGGCCTTCTTCAGCTTGGCCAGGTGCTGCCGCGCCGACGCGGCGAACTGCCCCTTGGGCTCGACGGCGAGGTAGCGCTGGTACTGCTCGATCGCGTCCCACGGCTGATCGGCCAGCCGGTACGCCTGCCCGAGGTTGTAGAGCAGCGCCGGGTGCGGGATCAGGTCGTAGGCCTCGCGCAGCTTGGCGATCGCGGTCGGGTAGTCGCTGGCGGCCTGCGCCGCCGACGCGGCGTCGACCAGCGCCGCGGCCTTGGCCTTGCGATCGGCGGCGTCGTCCGCGGCGGCGGTGCCGACGAGCGCCCCCAGCGCGAGCGCGCTCGCGAGCACGAACCTCATGGTCCCATCGTACCAGCCCGCCGCGGGCGCCGGGGCCGCGATCGACCTTGACCCCTGGCCGACGGCGGAGGATCCTGATCGGCGATGCGCGCGGCGGCGATCCCATCCGGCATGCGCCTTGGCCGGTACGAGATCGTGCGCCACCTGGCGACCGGCGGGATGGCCGAGATCTACCTGGCCCGGGCCAGCGGCATCGGCGACTTCGAGCGCTACGTGGTGATCAAGGTGATCGCCGGCGAGCGCCGCGGCAACGCGCAGTTCGTGCGGATGTTCCTCGACGAGGCCCGCCTGGCCGCGGGGCTGCACCACGCCAGCATCGCGCAGGTCTACGAGGTCGGCGAGGACGGCGGCGAGTTCTACTACGCGATGGAGTACGTCCACGGCGACACCGTGCGGTCGCTGCTCGAGGAGTGCAGCAAGGCGCAGGTGCGGATCCCGCTCGAGGTGGCGATCGCCGTGGCGATCGGCGCGGCGTCGGGGCTGCACCACGCCCACGAGCGCGAGAGCGCCGACGGCCGGCCGCTCGAGATCGTCCACCGCGACGTGTCGCCGTCGAACGTGATGGTCGGCTACGACGGCGCGGTCAAGGTGCTCGACTTCGGCATCGCCCGCGCCAGCGAGCGCGCCACCGAGACCGAGAGCGGCGTGGTCAAGGGCAAGTACGCGTACATGGCGCCCGAGCAGTGCCGCGCCCAGCCGATCGATCGCCGGGCCGACGTGTTCGCGCTGGGCATCGTGCTGTACGAGCTGTCGACCCAGCACCGCGCGTTCAAGGCCGAGAGCGACTTCGAGACGATGTCGCGGATCGTCAACGGCGAGATCGATCCGCCGACGATGGTGGTGCCGGGGTACCCGCCGGCGCTCGAGGCGATCGTGATGCGGGCGATGGCGTCGGCGCCGGCGCGGCGCTATCAGACCGCGGCCGAGCTCGGCGACGCGCTCGAGGCGTTCGCCGAGGGCCACGGCCTGACGATCTCGCAGCGCGCGGTCGAGCGCTTCATGCTGTCGGTCTACGGCGCGCGGCCCGAGCCGTGGCGCGCGGCGGGGGCCATCGCGCGCGGCGGCGGCGGGACCCCGCGGCCGGGTCCGTCGCTGCCGCTGCCGGCGCCGGCCGGCTCGCAGCCGTCGGGGTCGGCCGCCGGGCTGCGCACGCCGGGCCCGAGCGCGTCGCCGACGGTCGCGCTGACCCCGCCGCCGGTGGCCGCGCTGCCGCGCACCGACTCGCTGGTCGCGCCGGCGGTGACGCTGACCCCGCCCGAGCCGGCGAAGCGATCGCTGGTGCGCCCGGTGGCGGTCGGCCTGGCGCTGGTCGCCGCCGGCGTGCTCGCCGCGGTGCTGGCGTCGGGGGGTGGGGCGCGGTCGGCTACCGCCCCCGCGCCGACGAGCGTCGCCGGTCCGGGCACGGCGGGGCCGCCGGTGACCGGGGCGACGCCGGCTGCCCCCGCTGCGCCGGCGACCACCGCTGCGCCGGCGGTCGCGCCGCCGCCGCCCGTCGCGCCACCGCCGCCCGTCGAGGAGCCGGCGGCGCCGCCGGCCGTGATCGCGCCGCCCGCGGCCGCCACGGTGACGATCCACCTCGAATCCACGCCGCCCGGCGCCGCGGTGTACGTCGGCAAGGCCCGCCGCGGCGTGACGCCGCTCGACCTCACGCTCCCGCGCGGCGCCCGCCCGCTGGCGGTGCGGCTCGAGCGCGCCGGCTACCGCGCCCAGAGCCTCGCGCTGCCGGTCGATCGCGACGGTCGGCGCGCGGTGACGCTGACCAAGCGCCAGCCGATTCCCGAGCGCGGCGGCGGCGACGACGGCTTCGCCAACCCGTTCGCGAAGTGAGCCGCGCGGCCGCGGGCCTCACCGCGGGAACAGCGCGTCGCGCATCGCGACGACGTCGGCGCAGGTGGTGCCGACCGGGACGCGGACCGCGCGGAACGTCGACGGCGTGCCCGGCTGCTGGGTGATGATCGGGTTGAGGTTCTTGACCGCGCCGATCTGCGCCGGCGTGCACGCGCCGCCGGTCGCGAGGTGGCAGCCGAGGATGCCCTGCTGCAACGACGCGTCGACCTCGCCGAGGATCAGGTCGGTCGAGAACACCTCGCCGGTGAGCTCGAACTGCGTGCGCAGCGTGACGTAGACCTCGTCGAGGTTGACCGCCGGCACGTCGTAGGCGCGCAGCGTCGCGCCGGGCTTGGCGTCGCCCTCTTGATCGCAGGCGCAGCTGACGCCGATCGCCAGCGCGCACGAGGTGTCGGCCGACGGCGGGCAGAAGCGGAACGCGCCGTCGGCGTCGGCCTCGGGCAGCGGCGTGGTGCCGGCGGTCGCCGGGTCGAGGTTGGCGCCGATCACCAGCGTCAGGCGCTCGACGGCGAGCTCGGCGCAGGTGGCGTCGGCCGAGGTCAGCGTGCCGGCGCCGGTCACGCCGGCCACCGACGCCACCGTCGCCGCCGGCACCTCGAAGCGGATCGGCCGGTCCTGCCCGGCGATCGGGATCGCCGGGATCTCGATGGCGCACGCCTCGGCGCGCACCGCGACCGCGGTGCCGGTCTGATCGAGATCGAGCGCGATCAGCAGCTCGGCCGAGGTGTCGACCTCGACCAGGCCCGACGCGTTGACGTGGACGTTGAGCGTCGCGAGCACCGCGGCGCGGCCGTCGAGCTCGGCGAACCGGCCGCCGGGCACGCACTGCTCGCCGAACACCCGGGCGTCGATGGTGCTGCCGCCGCCGTCGCCGCCGCAGGCGGCGAGCAGCCCGGCGAGTCCCACGAGCGAGCGGCGCATCGGTCCACGCTACCACCGCTCGGCGCGGGTGGCGCCAGCAGACTGCGATGACCGCGATCACGCTGGCGACCCGCCCCGGGAGGATGATATTCGGGGGCGATGGGACGCGCGACCGCGCTGGCGGTGATCGCACTGGGCGTCGGGGCCGCGCCGGCCGCGGCGAGCCCGGTCGAGCTGTTCGGCTTCGGCAGCCGCCACGGCGCCCACGCCGGCGCCGGCGTCGCCGACGTCGACGACATGGCCGCGACCTGGATGAACCCGGCCGGGCTGGCCGCCGGTCGCAAGACGCTGACCACCGGCATGCTCGGCTGGGTGTCGAACCTGCGCGTCGGCGAGCGCCGCAGCCCGATGGCGCAGACCGGCGGCGGGCTGTTCGGCGTGACCCTGCCGGCGCCGCTGGGCGGGCCGCTGGCCGGGCGGCTGGGGCTGGGGCTCGGCATGTTCGTGCTGCCGACGTCGATCGTGCGCATCACCGCGCGCCTGCCCGACGAGCCGTTCTTCCCCTACTACCAGGGCCGCGCCGAGCGGCTGGTGCTGGTGCCCGGCGTCGGCGTGCGGGTCACCGACGCGCTCGACGTCGGCGTCGCCGCCAACTTCCTGGCCGGGCTGGGCGGCGGCATCGAGGCCGGCGAGGGCGCGACCCGCGCGCTCGAGGCCCGCGTCGACGAGGTGGTGCCGGCGGTGGCGCGGCTGGTGGCCGGCGCGCGCTGGCGGGTGCGGCCCGACCTGGCGATCGCCGCGGTCTACCGGCAGCGCTTCGAGGTGCCGTTCACCACCGTCGCGCGCACCGAGGTCGCGGGCGAGCCGATCAACCTCGACCTGGCCGCCAGCGGGCAGTTCGCGCCGCACACCGCGGTGCTCGGCGCGACCTGGAAGCCGCCGGGCGGCGCGCTGCACCTCGATCTGGCCTACGCGCGGTGGTCGAGCTACCCGGGGCCGTTCGTCAAGGTCGGCAGCGAGCTGCCGCTGGTCGGCCCGCTCGCCGCCGAGCTGCCGGCGGTGCCGTGGCGCGACACCGTCGCGGTGCGGCTGGGCGGCGACGTCGCGATCGGCGAGCGCGTGCTGGGCCGCGCCGGCTACGCGTTCGAGACCTCGCCGGTGCCGGCGGCGCAGCCCGGCGTCACCAACCTGCTCGACGGACCGCGCCACACCGTGGCGCTCGGCGCGGCGATCACCTGGCCGGCGGCGCTGGCCGGCAAGCCGGTGACCCTGGCGCTGCACGCGCAGGCCCAGCTGGTCGGCGCGCGCACGCTGACCAAGGCCATCCTGCCGGTCGGCGCCGCCGGCGGCACCTTCGACGGCCTGCGCGACGAGGTCACCGACGATCCGCAGGACCCGGCGACCCAGGGCGCGCAGATCTCCAACCCCGGCTACCCGCGGCTCGACAGCGGCGGCCAGGTGTTCTCGGGCGGCGCGACGTTGGAGGTGGGGCTGTGAGGGCCGCGGTCGCGCTGGCGTCGCTCGCGGCCGTCGCCGCGCCCGCGGGCGCCGATCCGTTCGATCAGTTCGGGCTGGGCGGCGCCGCCGGTGGCACCGCCGGCGCGGTCACCGCCACCGCGACCGGCGCCGCGGCCGCGCACCACCAGCCCGGCGGCGTCGCGCGGGCCGCGCACCCCGAGGTGGTCGCCGGCTGGAGCGCCGGCTGGATGGGGCTCGAGCTCGACGGGCGCGACGCCGGCGTCGAGGCGGTCCACGGCACGACGCTGGCCCTGGCGGTGCCGATCGCGGTCGGGCCCGAGCTGCGGCTCGGGGCCGGCCTGGCGCTGTACCTGCCCGATCAGTACCTGGCGCGCATCCGCCTGGCGCCGATCACCGAGCCGCGGTTCGTGCTGCTCGACAACGACGCCCGGGTGGTGGTGGAGCCGGTGGCGGCGCTGGCCTACGCCGACAAGCTCGGCGTCGGCGTCGGCGCGTCGCTGCTGGCCGACGCGCGCTCCAACCGGATCGCGTTCGACGTCGGCGTCGTCGCCGGGGCCAAGGTCGGCGCCGCCGATCTCGACGTCGAGCTGCCGCCGCGGGTGGCGCCGCTGGTCGGGCTGTGGCTCAAGCCGCACCCGCGCGTGCGCGCCGGCGTCACCTACCGCGGCCAGCTGTCGCTCGACCTCGCGCTCGACATCCTGGCCAACGTCGAGGTGGCCGGCGTGGTCACCGGCGACGCGCTGGTGGCGCTGCGCGCCAGCGACTACTTCACGCCGGCGCGGCTGACCGGCGCGATCGCGATCGACGTCACCGCCGACGCGACCCTGGCCGCCGAGGTGGCGTGGGTGCGGTGGTCGGCGTTCCCGCCGCCGCCCGCGCTCGACGTGCTGGTCGCGCTCGACATCACGCCGCCGCTGGTGTCGACCGAGGCGCCGCCGCCCGACTTCACCGACGTGGTCACGGCGCGGCTGGGCGGCGAGCTGTGGCGGCGCGGCGCGCGGGTCGACGTCGCGGCCCGGGCCGGCGTGGCCTACCTGCCGTCGCCGGTGCCGCCCCAGCTCGGGCTCACCAGCTACGCCGACGGCGATCGCCTGCAGCTGGCGGCCGGCGCCGGCGTCGAGCTGCGCGACCTGCGGCCGTACCTGACCCGGCCGATCGCGTTCGATCTGGCGCTCAGCTGGCAGCACCTGGAAGATCGCCTGACCGTGAAGCACGTCGATCGGCTGCCCGGCCAGGCGTTCTCGTCGGGCGGCGACGTCGTCCACGCCACGCTCACCTCGACGGTGCGGTTCTGATGCGCGCCGCGTGGGTCGCGATCGCGCTGGCGGCGAGCTGCGGCTTCGCCCCCGAGGAGCCGTTCTCCGGCGCGCGCGCCGGCGACGGCATCGCGCCGTGGCGCGACCTGGGGCCGGCGCCGGTGTGCCTGGGCAACCAGTACCTCGGCCCCGACGGCACCGCCGCCGGCGGCTTCTGCTTCGACCGCAGCGCGATCGAGGCGCCGTGCACCACCGACGGCGATTGCCGCTCGCGCGAGGCGTGCGTGTGCGGGCGCTGCACCGTGCCGTACTGCGCGACCCAATCGGACTGCGCCGCCGATCGGGTGTGCACGTTTAGCCAGCACCGCTGCGATCTGGCGTGCGGCGACGCCGGCGACTGCGCGCCCGGCGAGGAGTGCAGCAACGGCGCGTGCCGCGGCCGGTGCGCGACGTCGGCCGAGTGCCAGACCGGCGAGGTGTGCTCGAGCCGGAACTTCTGCGTCACCGACGACTGCGCCACCGACGGCGAGTGCGCCGGCGCCGAGCGCTGCCACGTCCAGCGGGTGCCGCGGCTGGTGCTCGAGCCGTTCGCGGTGGCGACGGCGGCGGCGGTGGTGCTGTACCTCGAGGTCGGCGACGACGCCCAGCCGACCCAGCGCGCGATCTGGCGCGCCACCTCGGCCGACGGCGTGCACTACCGCTTCGATCCCGCGCGGCCGGTGCTCGAGGACGCCGGCGCCGCCCACGCGCCGTCGCTGGTCGCCACCGCCACCGGCTGGGCGCTGTACTACGAGGCCGGCGACGGCGCGGCGATCAAGGTCGCGACCTCGACCGACGGCGTCGGCTTCGGCGCGCCGACCGTGGCGCTGACGGGCGGCGTCGGCGCGGCGGCGATCCACGCGCCGAGCGCGGTGGCGCTGCCCGACGGGACGGTCGCGGTGTACTTCCAGCGCGGCGCGGCGATCGAGGTCGCCACCGGCCCGCTCGGCGGCGCGCTGACCGGCCGCGGCGTGGTGCTGGCGCCGGCCGACGTGACGATCCCGCCCGGGGCGCCGCGGGCGCCGTTCTGGGACGCGGTGGTCGCGCTGCGCAGCCCCCACGCCGCGGTCACCGCGGGCGCGGGCGGCCCGTCGCTGCGGCTGTGGTTCGCCGGCTTCGGTCGCGAGAGCGCCGACTCGCAGCAGTTCGGCATGGACGTGGCGATCCCGGCCAACTACTCCATCGGCTACGCCGCCGGCGACGTCGCCGATCCCACCCGCTTCACGCCGTGGCCGTACGGGCCGGTGGTCGATCGCGTCGCGGCGTTCCTCGATCACCGCCAGGAGCTGGGGCCCGGCGTGGTGCAGCTGGTCGACGGCGACGGCCCGGCGCCGCGCTACCTGATGTACAGCGTCGAGGCCAGCGCCACCGATCCGACGATGCTCGGCCCCGACGCGCCGCTGACGATCGGCCGCCTCGGCGTGCTGGCGAACGGTGGCGCGACGCCTTGACCGGCCCCGCGGCGGCTGGCTACAAGGGGCGCGACGCGGTGGTTTTCTTTACCCCGCGCCGATCTGCTGCCTACGATTTCAACTCCATGATCGTCGTCATCGGCAACGTCCTCGCTGGTCTGCTCGGCCTCTCGCTGTTCACCGCCACCGTGCGGCTGAGCCGCTAGGCGGGCGAGCCTCCTCCCTGCGAGTGACTCGTAGCGGGCCCTCCGCTACCTGACCGCGCCCCGCGCCGAACTCGACTCGGGTGGCCCGGCCGCCTTACAACGTGAGGCGTGAGTGAGGACGACACCCGCTACCGGATGCGGCCCCGCGAGCGGATCGCGGTGGCGATGCGCAAGGCGCCGGGGCCCACGCCCGACGCGGCGCCCGCCGACTTCCCGGCCGGGAGCGATCCCGAGATCCCCGTGATCCCGCCGCTCGCGGTGCCCACCGCCGGCGCGACCCGGATCCGCTTCGGCGACACGGCGGTGGTCGTCGAGCGCAAGGGCGACCGCGTGACGCTGGTGTTCCCCGGCGGCGTGCGGGTCGAGGGCACCGCGGCCGAGGCGGCGAGCCTGGCCGCCGCGCTGTCGGTCCGGCCCCCACCTCGGTGAGCGGTGGGGGTGCCGTGAGAGATCGGTGAGGGTGTTTGGTCGGCTGGCGGCGTTGCATCGACATGGCCGCACCGCATCGCTCGCTGACCCCGCCAACCATCCTCGGCGCTCGTGCCACAGTAGGCGGGATGCGCACTTGCGCCACGCTGCGCCTGCCGGACGGGAGCTCGGTCGAGGTCGGCCCCGGGGATCTGCTCGGGCGCACGCCGACCGCCGCCGCGATGATCGACGACCCGCGGGTCTCCGAGGCCCACGCGTTCTGCAGCCTGCGCCACGGCGAGCTGCACCTCTTGTCGCTGCGCCGCTTGCTGGTGGTCGGCGGCAAGCCGGTCAACGACGTCGTCTTGCGGCCCGGCATCACGATCGGCATCGCCGACGAGCTGACGCTGACCGTGGTGGCGGTGGTCACGCCCGAGGCGCTGCTCGGCGTGCGCGCCCCGGGGCAGCCGACCCGGATCTTGTCGCAGGTGGCGTCGATCATCGGCACGCCGCCGCGGATCGTGCCGCGGGTCGAGCGCGACGCCGCGGCGGCGCTGTGGTCGATCGGCGACAGCTGGCGGCTCCGGCTGCGTGGCCGCCCGCAGGAGCGGGTCGGGCCCGGCGACAGCTTCGAGGTCGACGGCGTGACGTTCACGCTGACCACCGTGCCGATCGGCCAGGCCGGCCCGTCGGCGACGGTCGCCGGCGGCGCGACCGCCGAGCCGCTGCGCCTGGTGGCGTTCTACGACACCGTCCAGATCCACCGCCGCAACCGCGAGATCGCGACCGTCGGCGGCACCGGCGCGCGCATCCTGTCGGAGCTGGTCGCGTGCCAGGGGCCGACCGGCTGGGAGGTGCTGGCGCGCGGGGTGTGGACCGACGAGGCCGACGCGGTGGCGCTGCGCCACCGCTGGGACGTGGCGCTGGGGCGGCTGCGGGCCCGGCTGCGCGAGCTGGGCGTGCGCGACCTGGTCCGGTCGGATGGCGCCGGCCAGCTGGCCCTCGAGCTGTACGATGGGGACCAGGTTGACGACCGCACGTGATCGCCGCGGCCCGACGTCGTCCGATCCCGGCCCGCGCGCGATCGCGCGCTCGGGCGCGGGCTGGAGCGATCGACCGGCCGGCGCGCGGCCGGTGACGGCGCCGAGCATCGACGCCGAGCCGCGCTACGTCGACGTCGAGCTGGCCGGGGTCGGCGGCATGGGCACCGTGATGATCGCCCACGATCGCCACCTCGGGCGCGACGTCGCGATCAAGCGGATCGCCGCCGAGCCCGACGATCACGCGGCCGGCGCGCGGCTGGCGCGCGAGGCGGCGATCACGGCGCGGCTCGAGCACCCGTCGATCGTGCCGATCTACGACGCCGGCGTCGGCCCCGACGGCCGCCCGTACTACGCGATGCGGCTGGTGCGCGGGCGATCGCTGGCCGAGCGGCTGGCCGACACGCCCGACCTCGCCGCGCGGCTGCCGTTGGTGCGCGCGTTCCTCGCGGTGTGCCAGGCGATGGCGTACGCCCACCGCCAGGGCGTGATCCACCGCGACCTCAAGCCGGCCAACGTGATGATCGGCGAGTTCGGTGAGGTGCACGTCGTCGACTGGGGGCTGGCCCGCCGGCTCGACGAGCCCGAGCCGGAGCACGAGGCGCTGGCCGGCACGCCGGCGTACCTGGCGCCGGAGCGCGCGCGCGGCGAGGGCTCGACCCGCGCCAGCGACGTGTGGTCGCTGGGCGCGATCCTCGGCGAGCTCCTGTGCGGGGCGGCGCTCTTGCCGGCGAGCCGGCTCGAGATCCTGGCGCGGCTGTCGGCGAGCGAGCCGCCGCCGTGGCCGTGGCCCGCGCGCTGCCCCGGCGAGCTGGTGGCGATCGCGCACAAGGCGCTGGCGTGGCGGGTGGAGGATCGCTACGTCGACGCCGAGGTGCTGGCCGCCGACGTGTCGGCGTACCTCGACGGCCGCCGGGTCGGCGCCCACGCCTACTCGACGACCGAGCTGGCGCGGCGGCTGATCTACGCGTGGCGCTGGCAGGTGGCCGCGGTCAGCGCCGGGCTGGTCGCGGGCTCGGTGGTGCTGGCCTTGACCTGGAGCCGGATCGCCGGCGAGCAGCGGCGGGCGATCCTCGCCGAGCGGCGCGCCACCGCCGCGCTGGCCGACACCCGGGTCGCGCTGGCGTGGGCGCTGGATCGCGGCGCGGTGGCGGCGCTCTTGGCCGGCGACGTCGCCGAGGCCGAGACCTCCGCCGCGCAGGCGCTCACCTACGGCGAGTCGATCGACGCCCGTGGCGTGCTGGCCGCGACCCGGGCCGCGGCGCGGCCGCTGGCGGCCCAGCGCGTCGACGTGCCGGGCTGCGCGCAGGTCGTCCCTGACGGCGCCACCACCTTCCTCTGCCACGGCGCCGATCAGCTCGCGCTGTGGCGGGTCGGCGAGGCCGCGCCGCGCTGGCAGGTGCCGTCGGTGGCGACCGGCGCGATCGCGCTCGACGGGCGCTGGGTGATCGCGCTCGAGCGCGGCGTCGCGGCCACCGTGCTCGACGGGCGCGACGGCACGATCCACGCGCGGGTGCCGGTGGCGGCGCTGGTCGACAGCCTGGCCCGGGATCCGGGCGCGACCCGGGTGGTGCTGTCGAACCAGCGCGAGGCGATCCTGATCGCGCCCGACAGCGATCGGGTGCGCGCGCTCGAGCGGCCGTGCGGCACCCGCGCCACCATCGACGCGCTGGCGGTGGGCCGCGCCCAGGTGCTGATCGCGTGCAACGACGGCCGGCTGGTCAAGATCGGCGACGACGGGGCGGCCGCGGTGATCGCCGAGGTGCCGCTGGGCGGGCAGGACCCGGCCAGCACCGCGGCGCTGGCCGACGACGAACGCACGCTGGCGATCGGCGGCATCCACGGCCAGCTGGTGCTGGTCGATCTGGTCACCGGCACGGTGTCGGCGCCGCGCACCGTGCTGCCCGAGCCGGTCCGCCGGGTGCGCCTCCTCGGCGAGTTGGTCGCGGTCGCCGGCGAGCGCGGCGGCATCCACGTGTGGAGCCGCAGCCTCGAGGCCGAGCTGCTGCGCCTGCCCGAGCGCGCCGGCGGGCGGTTCGAGCGGGTCGGCGACGAGCTGGTGACCGGCGGCGCCGGCTGGTGGCGCTGGCGGCTGCCGCCGGTCCCGCAGGCCCGCCGCTTCGAGGCGCCGGCCGGGCTGGCGGCGGCGGCGGTCTCGCCCGACGGCACCCAGGTCGTGGCCGCGCGCGGCGACGGCCGGCTGTCGATGTGGCAGACCGCGCTCGGGCGGCTGATCGCCGAGCCGGTGCTGGGCCCCGGCGTGATCAAGCGCGCGGCCTTCTCGCCCGACGGGCGCGAGATCGGCGTGGCGATCGCCGGGCCGCCTGGCGCGCTGGTGGTCGACGCGGCGTCCGGGGCGATCGTCTCGACCGCGCCCGATCTCTCGGGCTCGCACCGGGTCGCGTACCTGCGCGACGGCACGCGCGTGCTGGTGCCGTACGGCGACCGGCTGATCCGCTGGACGCCGAGCGGCGAGCGCCGCGAGGTGCGCGGTGCGCTGTGGGGCGATCTCGAGCTGTCGGGCGATCGCGCGCAGATCTGGCTGCTGTCGCGCAGCGGCGAGGTGTGGCGCGCCGACGGCGGCGCGCCGGTGCGGCGGTTCGAGGTGCCCGGGGCGCTGTCGATCGCGCCGTTCACCGCCGCCGCCGAGGTGGTGATCGCGACCACCAGCCAGGTCACCGTGCGCGATCACGCCGGCCGCGTCCGGATCGCCCTCGACGGCGTCGTCGACGGCGTGTTCGACGTCGCGGTCTCCCCCGACGATCGCTTCGTGGTGGCGGCGGTCGCCGACGGCACGATCGAGGTGTGGTCGGCGGTCGACGGCCGGCGGGTCGCGCACCTGCGCGGCCACCAGGCGCGGGTCGCGTGGGTCGGCTTCGCCGCCGGCGCGCTGTGGTCGGCCGGCTGGGACGGCGTCGTGCTGCGCTGGGAGCTGGCCGCGCTCACCGCGCCCGCCGAGGCGCTGGTCGCCGACGCCGCCACCGCCTGGGCCCTGCCGCCGGTCGGCCGCACGACGCCGTGAGCGCGCGCGCCGCGCGGTCCGCTCACGGGCAGATGCGGTAGATCGCCAGGTACGGGCTGGGCGGGCTGAAGGTCATCGGCCCCTCGAAGCAGCCGCCGCCGACGCCGCGCGCGTCGATCGAGCCGACCGGCGTGCCGCCGTCGGTGAAGGTGACCTGCAGGCGATCGCTGCCGCCGGTCTGCGACCAGGTGCCGCCGAAGGTCGGCTCGCCCGGGATCGAGATGGTCTGTCCGGCGATCGCGTAGTCGGCGGCGAAGCCCGCGATCGAGCTCGGGAACAACGCGCACTCGAACCACGACGTCAGGCCGGTGCCGGTGCAGTGGTCGTGCTGGAGGTGCAGGTCGGTGGTGATCGGGGTCGCGATCGTCGCCGGCGCGACCGTCGTCGCCAGCGTGTTGTTGGCCGGGTTGGCGTCGCCGGTGATCGGGTTGGCGGTGTAGGTGAAGTTGAGCGGCGCGCTCGAGTACGGCAACTTGAGGTCGAAGTGGACGTCGGTGTAGCCGCCGAAGCGCGCGATGCCGTTGAGCTGGCAGTTCAGCGTGGTGGCCGACAGCGCGCAGCGGCCGTCGACGTTGGCCAGGTTGCCCATCACGAACACCTGCGGGCTGGTGTGGGTGCGGGGCAGCGCGATGGACAAGGTCACGGCGGTGGCGTTCTTGTTGCCGGTGTTGGTCACCCGGGCGACGTAGTGGCCGAAGGTGTTCACCTGCGGCGCCGCGGGCGGCGTGACGGTGACGACGAGGTTGTGCTGCGGCGCGGCCAGGGCCGGCGCGGCGGCGAAGAGGACAGGGATGACGGCGAGGGTGGAGATGAGCTTCATGATCCCAACCTGCGCGATCGCGCGCCCGCCAACATCACACGCCGGCCTCACCGCACCCCACCGCTACCCGCGCCGGCGCGCGTGGCTCAGCCGGCGATCGTCACCGACAGCCGGCGCCGGTGCGGCGCGGCGCGGTGCTCCCAGAGGTACAGGCCCTGCCAGGTCCCGAGCGCCAGCCGGCCGTCGGCGATCGGGATCGTCAGGCTGGTCTGGGTGAGCACGGTCCGGACGTGGGCCGGCATGTCGTCGGGGCCCTCGTCGGTGTGCGCGAACAGCCGATCGCCGTCGGGCACCAGCCGCGCCAGGAACCGCTCGAGATCGGCGCGCACCACCGGATCGGCGTTCTCGCTGACGATCAACGACGCGCTGGTGTGGTGGCAGAACACGACGGCGAGGCCGCACGCGAGCTCGCGCGGCACCGCGCGCGCCACCTCGCGGGTCACGTCGTAGGTGCCGCGGCCGGTGGTGGCGATCTCGAAGCGATGCAGCTGGGCCATGTCGCAGGTGTCGCAGACGTCGTCGGCCGCGTCCACCGTGGACGCTCGCCGGGGCGCCGGGGTAGCGTCGCCGCGATGGCCACGGTCGCGTTCACGCCCAACCTGCAGCGCCACGTGCCGAGCCCGACGGTCACCGCCGCCGGCGCCACGGTGCGCGAGGTGCTCGAGCGGGTGTTCGCCGACAACCCGCGGCTGCGCGGCTACGTCGTCGACGAGCAGGGCGCGCTGCGCAAGCACATGGCGGTGTTCGTCGACGGCCAGCAGCTGGTCGATCGCGCCGCGCAGAGCGACGCCGTCGGGCCGGGCTCCGAGATCTACGTCATGCAAGCGCTGTCTGGAGGATGAGATCCATGCCCACCGATGCTCCGCTCCTGGTGTCGACCCGCAAGGGGCTGTTCGAGGTCCGCGGCCACGGCGCCGCGGCCCGGATCGCCCGCGCCCACTTCGTCGGCGACAACGTCACGCTGGCGATCGTCGACCGCCGCGACGGCGCCTGGTACGTCGTGCTCGATCACGGCCACTTCGGCGTCAAGCTGCACCGCTCCGACGACGGCGGCGCCACGTTCACCGAGGTCGCGGTGCCGGCGTACCCGGCCAAGCCCGAGGGCTTCGTCGACAAGGACATGTGGGGCAAGGACCGCGAGTGGGCGCTCAAGGGCATCTGGGCGCTGGCCCCGGCGCTCGACGCGCCCGGCGCGCTGTGGGCCGGCACGCTGCCCGGCGGGCTGTTCCGCTCCGACGATCGCGGCGCGACCTGGACGCTGTGCGAGGCCCTGTGGCAGCACCCGACCCGCGTCAAGTGGAACGGCGGCGGCGCCGATCACGCGGCGATCCACTCGATCTGCGTCGACCCGCGCGATCCGCGCTGCGTCGTCGTCGCGGTGTCGAGCGGCGGCGTCTGGCGCACCCGCGACGCCGGCGCCAGCTGGGAGCCGCACACCAAGGGGATGAAGGCCGGCTACGTGCCGCCCGAGCAGGCCGACTGGCCCGAGAACCAGGACCCGCACTGCGTCGTCCAGAGCCCGAGCGACCCGACGGTGTTCTGGTGCCAGCACCACATGGGCATCTGGCGCTCGACCGACGATCTCGCGAGCTGGACCCAGATCGTCGTCGAGCCGACCAGCTTCGGCTTCCCGGTCGCGGTCCACCCGCGCGAGCCGGCGACCGCGTGGTTCGTGCCGGCCCACTCCGACCAGAAGCGGACGCTGATCGACGGCAAGGTCGTGGTCAACCGCACCCGCGACGGCGGCCAGACGTTCACCGCGCTGCGCGCCGGGCTGCCGCAGGAGCACGCCTACGATCTGGTGTTCCGCCACGCGCTCGACGTCGCCGCCGACGGCGAACAGCTGGCGTTCGGCTCGAGCACCGGCAACCTGTGGGTCACCGACGATCAGGGCGATCGCTGGCACCAGGTCGCCGGCCACCTGCCGCCGATCTACGCGGTCCGCTACGGCTGAGGCGCGGGCGCGCGCGGCAGCGTCACCACGAACGTGGTGCCGACCTCGTCGCACCGGAACCCGAGCTGGCCGTGGTGCAGGTCGACGACGATCGCGTGGGCCAGCGCCAGCCCGAGGCCGCTGCCGTGGCCGATCGACTTGGTCGTGACGTAGGGCTCGAACACCCGGGCGCGGATCGCCGGGGGGATGCCGCCGCCGGTGTCGGCGATCTCGACCGTGACCGCGGTCGCCGACGCGGCCGCGCGGACGTCGATCCGGCCGTGCCCGTGGTGCGCGGCGATCGCGTCGCTGGCGTTGGTCAGCAGGTTGACGAAGACGCGCTCGAGCTCGGCCGGGTAGCCCGCCGCGGCCGGCAGCGTCGGCGGGATCGCGACCGCGACGTCGGCGCGGCCGGCGAGCCGCGGGCCGGCCCAGGTGATCGCGCGCGCGACCAGCGGCGCCAGCGCGACCGGCTCGGGCGGCGGCCGGCTGGGATGGGCGGCGCTGCGGACGGTGCGGATCACCTCGGCGATGTGGCTCACCCCGGCGACGCACGCGGCGATCGCCGGCGGCGCCTCGTCCAGGTAGTAGTCGAGGTCGACCTCGGCGAGCACCGCGTCGATCGCGCGCTGCGCGTCGGGCGGCAGCGCTGCGTGGTGCTGGCGGTACGCGGCGATCACGGCGGCCATCCGGGTCACCGCCTCGCGCGCGAAGTCGAGGCCGTCGCCGACGAACTGGATCGGGGTCGCCACCTCGTGGGCGAGGCTGGCGGCGAGCTGGCCGATCAGCGGCGCGGCCATCAGCCCGCCTCGTCGCGCAGCCGCTCGGCGAGCGCGAGCCACCCCGGGAGGTCGCCGGCGTGGCCGCACCGGGCGACGAAGGCTTGATCGATCGGCGGCGGCGCGCCGGGCGGCGCGTGGACGACGACGCCGGCGACGTGGACCGCCAGCGCCAGCGCGGTGTCGTCGTGGCCGATCCGGCCCGGCTGGCGGTGGCAGCCGACCGCTTCGACCAGCGCGTCGGGCAGGCCCCACACGCCGAGCGCGTAGGCGGCCACGTGGTCGGGGTCGATCGCCCCGTCGACGGCGCCGGCGTCCAGCAGGATCAGCGTGCCCAGCTCGAGCATCAGGCCGGCGGTGAACGCGGCGTCGGCCAGCGGCGGCGGGGCCAGCCGTCGCGCCACCATCGCGGCCACCAGCGAGCGGCGCTCGACCTCCTCGAGCGCGCGCCGCGACACGTGGGCGCGGGTGCGCGCGTACAGGTGCACCGCGAGCGCCAGGCCGCGCACGATCTCGGTGCCGAGGTAGGGCAGGGCGGTGGTCACGTCCTGGGTCGGTCGCCCGACCGCGAAGAAGGCCGAGTTGGCGAGTTGCAGCACGCGCGCCGACAGCCCGGCGTCGCGCTCGACGATCGCGGTCAGCTCGGCGAGGCTGGTGCGCGCCTGGCCCAGCAGCCGGGCCAGCTCCCAGTAGGTGCGCGGCACCGACAGCAGGTGGCGCACCTGGCCGACCACCTCGCGCACCCGCGGATCATCGACCATCGCCCGGGTGGTCTGGACCCGGGCCAGCGTGGTGCGCAGGCGCTCGGTCTCGCACGGCTTGGCCAGGAACTGGTGCGCCACCAGCAGCTCGTCGTCGTAGGTGCCGCTGCCGCCGTTGCCGCTCAAGAGCACCCGGGTCATCGCCGGGTACGCCTCGCGCACCCGCCCCAGGAGCGTCAGGCCGTCCATCCCCGGCATCCGCAGGTCCGAGACGATCGCGTCGAACGGGGTCTCGGCCATCACCGCGAGCGCCTCGTCGCCGCCGCCGGCGAACGCCATCGTCCAGTGGTCGGCGTGCCGGCGCAGGCTCCGGCGCAAGCCGTCGAGGATCCGCGGCTCGTCGTCGACGAAGAGGATGCGCAAGCGGTCCACGTGGTCTGGTTCGGCCGATCGCCGGGCCGCTTGAGGCCCGCGCCGATCGCGGGCCGCGCCCGGTCCGTGGCACACTGGTCGCGATGATCCGCCTCGCGTCGCTCCTCACCGTCCTCACCCTGACCGCCTGCGGGGGCAAGGCCGCGGCTCCCGCGACGCCCGCGCCCGCCGGCGGCCCCACCGGCACGCTCAAGGAGCTGCAGAACGGCGACCGCGCCTGCTACGTGGTGGTCGAGGTCGACGGCGCCGACCAGTCGATCGAGGGCGACTTCGAGCTGTGCCCGGGCGCCAGCCAGGACGCCAGCGGCCTCATCGGCCAGCGCGTGACCTGGACCACCAAGAAGGCCAACGTCCAGGCGGCGTCGTGCCAGGGCGACCCCGACTGCGCCGACTCTGACGAAGTCGATCTGATCGTCACGATCACCGCCGCGCCGTAGGCCGGCGGCGCCGCCCCGCGGTGCCGGGCGAGGCGGCCGCCCGGCAGGAAATTGCCCCCCGGGATCGACCGTGTTACCCGAGGACGATGGCCGAGTCCGAAGCCCCGCCTGCGCCCGCGCCGAGAGCGACCGGGGCGGGCCGCGGCGTGCTCTACATCGCGTTCGCGAAGCTGTACTTCATGATCGCGGGCGCGCTGATCGAGTTCCGCCTGCCGGTGATCCTGTCGCGCGCGATGTACGGGGCCTACGGCGTCGTCAGCTCGTTCGTCTCGCCGGTGAACAACGTCATGGTCACCGGCTCGATCCAGGCGGTGTCGCGGTTCACCGCGCAGAAGCCCGAGACCGCGCGCATGGTCGAGGCCGCGGGGCTGCGGATGCACCTGTGGGTGGGCGTGCCGACCGCGATCCTGTTCATCGCCGCGGCGCCCCTGGTCGGCTGGGCGATGGGCGACACCGCCAAGATCGGCCCGATGATGCTGGCCGGCGTCATCGTCATGACCTACGCGTTCTACGCGGTGCTGGTCGGCACCGCCAACGGCACCCGGCAGTTCAACAAGCAGGCCGGCCTCGACGTGACCGCCGCGACCTTGCGGTTGGTCGGCATCCTCGGGCTGACCACCGTCGGGCTCGGCGTCTACGGCGCCTACGGCGGCTGGGTGATCGCCGCCGGCCTGGTGCTGCTGATCGCGACCGTCGTGATCGGGCTGCCGTCGAAGGCGGCCAGCGGCCCCGAGGCCCAGGCCATGGTCAAGCCGATGGCCCGCTACTTCGCCCGGGTCGCGGTCTACCTGATCCTGCTGAACATGATCATGTTCGTCGATCAGATCCTGCTGAAGTTCCTGACCGCCGGCTGGTACCGCGATCACGGCCCCGATCTGTCGCACGCCGTCGATCGCGTGCTGCCCAAGGCGCGGCAGCTGGCCGGCTTCGCCGTCGAGCCCAACGCGATGAGCGACGTGCAGGTGGCGTACTACCGCGCGGTCCAGAACCTGGCGCGGCTCTCCTACCAGGCGATCATCGCCGCCACCTTCGTCATCTTCCCGCTGGTGTCGAAGTCGACCTTCGACGACGACCAGGACACCACCAAGCGCTACGTCACGGTGACGATGCGCTACTCGCTGATCTTCGCCACCGCGATCGCGGTGGTGATGGCGGCCAACCCGCGCCCGCTGCTCGACATCCCCTACGCCGACGACTACGCCACGCTGGGCGCCCCGGCGCTGATGGCGCTGGCGCTGGGCAACGTCGCGTTCTCGCTGTTCGCGATCGCCGGCACGATCCTCAACGGCGCCGGCTTCACCCGCGACGCGATCATCGGCGCGGCGGTGACGCTGACGCTGGCGGCGGTCGGCAACTTCATCGCGATCCCGCGCTGCGACCCGGGCCAGGAGGTGCTGGTGGTGGCCGCGTGCACGACCGGCGTCGCGATGATGATCGGCGCCGGCGTCTGCGGCTGGTTCCTGCACAAGCGGCTGGGCGCGTTCGTGCCGGTGGCCAGCCTGGTGCGGGTGGTGCTGGCGGTGGCCGCCGCGGTCGCCGTGGGCCGGGTCATCCCGTTCAAGACGCCGTTGATGACGCTGGTCGAGGCCGCCGTGGTCGGCGTCGTGTTCCTGGTCGTGCTGATCGCGACCCGCGAGCTCGGCAAGGCCGACCTGCGTTCGATCGCCGCCGTGCGCGCCAAGCGCGGCAGCGGAGGGGAGCCATGATGCGGAGCCTGCTGATCGCCCTGACCCTGGCCGCGTGCATGCCGCCCTCGACCCGGGGCGCGGCGCTGTACGACGCCGCCCGCACCTACACCGAGGGCGTGCGCTGGGAGCGCTTCGAGGCCGCCGCGGCGGTCGTCCCGCCCGCCGAGCGCGCGGCGTTCCTCGACGAGCGCGACGTGCTGGCCAAGGACCTGCGGATCACCGACTCGGAGATCACCCGGGTCGACCAGCACGGCCGGACCGCCGAGGTGTCGGTCAAGCACGCCTGGTACAAGGACAGCGAGGGCACGCTGCGCGAGACCGTGGTCCGGCAGGCCTGGGAGCGCCAGGGCAAGGCCTGGCGGCTGGTCGACGAGTACCGGGCTCGGGGCGACGCCATGCCCGGGGTCCGCGAGCGCGACCCCGACCCCGACCCGGCCGGCGGCACCGCGACGTCGGCGCCCAACGCGCGCGGCGCCGAAGATTGACGTAGAATTACAGCCAGCGTGGCCCAGACCGACTTCGTCAGCCGCGGCCAGGAGCTGGTCACCGCCGGCCAGTACCAGGAGGCGGTGAAGGTCTGCCGTCTGGGCCTCCTGGCTCGGCCCGGCGAGGTCAACGGTCGGCTGGTGCTGGCCTCGGCGCTCTTGGCGCTGCGGCGCTACGACGAGGTGCTCGCCGAGATGCGGGTCGCGATCGAGCTCGAGCCGGGCAACGCCGGCGCGCACCAGCTGCGCGGCGAGGCGCTGTTGCGCAAGGGCGACCCCCACGGCGCGGTCGA
>Ga0073899_10001305_pt1 | contig 22951 bp, 18 predicted proteins | sample KloWWTmetaKNB5Ph_FD_88975 | JGI IMG/M metagenome (GOLD analysis project Ga0073899, IMG submission 88975) | Active sludge microbial communities from Klosterneuburg, Austria, studying microevolution and ecology of nitrifiers - Klosterneuburg... | ecosystem: Engineered > WWTP > Aerobic digester >... | reverse complement strand
CCCTCGGAAAGCTCCTCAGGGACCGTTTGGAGAGGAACTCGTCCCTCGGAAAGCTCCTCAGGGACCGTTTGGAGAGGAACTCGTCCCTCGGAAAGCTCCTCAGCGGGCGGCTTAGGAGGAGTCCCGGAGCAAACGGTCCCTGAGCCTGACGAAGGGTCGGCTTGGGCTTCGTCAAGCTCAGCCAGCGCCGGGGTGGGCTCAGCCAGCGCCCCGGAGTGAACGATCCCTGAGCCTGACGAAGGGTCGGCCCGGGCTTCGTCAAGCTCAGCCAGCGCCGGGGTGGGCTCAGGCAGCGCCGGGGTGGGCTCAGGCAGCGCTGGGGCGGGACCAGCCAGCGAAGGGTGCCCAGGGAACGGAAGCACCTCGATCAGGCGGGCGGTTTCACGGTGGCGTTGGGCTCGGCGAGGCCGATCACCAGCATGGCCTCGTTGAGCAGGACTCGGGTTCCGACGGCGAGCGACTCGGGAGCGACTTCGGGGCTCAGGGCACAGCGAAGGACGCGGCCGGCGGTGGCGACGTCGGCGGTGTGGCCGCCAACGTCCAACACCAGGCCGAACGAACTCGGCGGGGTCGCCAAGGCGTCCAGTTCGACGCGCATGGTTTCGAGCGCTTCGCGAGCCGTGGTGAGGGCGGAGTTGAGTTTCTGGTTGGTAGCGGAAAGGGTGCGGGCGTCGGCACGAGCGTCCGCCAATCGGCGCTCGGCCAGGTCGAGCGCGCGCGCCCTCGCGTCCAGCAACTCGTTGGCGCTGGCCAGCTGGCGGTCCAGCTCGGCCGGCTCAGGCATCGGCGGGCTCGATCTCCATCCCGGCCGGACGCGGTCCGGTGTAGTCGGGACCGTACGCCCCAGGTGCCGGACGCCGCCGCTTCAGCGGGGCAACGGCGCCCGGTGCGAGCCGGCGGGTGAAGATGAGGAAGCCGGTGTGCCCGGACGTCTGGTGCCCGGGACGCACGGCCAGGCCTTCGGCGTGCCACTCGCGCGCCGAGTACTCCCGTGCGGACGGCTCGGTGAACCCGCTATGCGCACGCAGGGTCTCCATAGTGCGGCTCAGCTGGGTTGCCGTGGCCACGTAGCAACAGAGCATGCCGCCAGGCACCAGCACGTCCGCGACCGCGTCGACGCACTCCCAGGGCGCGAGCATGTCCAGCACCGCCCGATCGATCTGCTCGTCGCCGATATCGCTCACTAGATCGCCGACCCGCAGCGTCCACGACGGATGCGGCTGGCCGAAGAAGCTGGTCACGTTCTGTTCGGCGATCTTCGCGAACTCGGCGCGCCGCTCATAGGAGTACAGCCGACCGGTGGGACCGATCGCGCGAAGCATGAAGATGCTCAGCGCACCCGAACCCGCGCCGGCCTCGAGCACGCGCGCACCGGGAAAGATGTCGGTCTGCACCAGGATGTGCGCGGCGTCCTTCGGGTACACGACCGCAGCGCCCCGGGGCATGGTGACCGTGAACTCCTCCAGCAGCGGCCGAAACGCCAGATAGCTCATGCCGCCCACTGATCGCACCACGCTGCCTTCCGGCCGTCCGATCAGCTCGTCGTGGCTGATCCCGCCCTTCGTGGTGTGGAAGGTGCCCCCGGCGGCCAGTACCACCGAATGCCTCCGGCCCTTCGGATCGGCGAGGGTGATCCGCTCCCCCGCGCGCAGGTCGCCGGTACGCACCCCGCTCAGGGGTTCGGGCAGCACCTCATGGTTCGTCTCGCTGAGCTCAGGCACGATTGATCCCCCAGAGTCCGAGTTGCTGGCCGCTGCCGAACGCGTCCCCGACCAGCGTGACGCCCTTCCCTAGCATCAGGATGCCCTCACCCTGGGACACCGGCAGGACCGTGTTGTCCGCGGCGGCCTGCTGCTGGAGTTCGGTCAGCGCGACGGTCCGCGTCGACCCGGTGGTGGTGCGCGAGCGCTGCACCAGTTCCTCCAGCTTCGCGCTGCTGCCGGCCAGCGGCTTGGCGACGTAGCGCTGCAGCCAACCGGTGGCGTTGTTCACCCAGGCGGGCCGGTCGGTCAGCCACAGGTCGGCGCCACCGGTGGTCACCAGCCGGACGCTGACCCCGTCCAAGCCCTCGATGCGATCACGCAACAGCCGGGCGAGGTCGGCGTGACCGGGAGCGGTGCCGCTGTAGCCGAGAGTGAGTTTGATCCGCTTCCCGTTGAGCTCGGGCAGTTTGGGCCGACCGCCGAGCGCGAAGGCGGACGCGTGGTCGGGCACACCGACCGGAACCACCGAGTCGAGCGTCCGGTCGGCCTGCAACGCCTTGGCCAGCCCGAGCCGCAGGGAGTTGTTCTTGCGCAGCTTGGACGCGGCGTCCCAAACCAGCTGCGTCACGCGCACGCCGGGTTGTGAGTACCGGGTGAAGCCGGTGGCCGTGGCCTTGTCAGGGCTTGCCGCGATCTCGTCGCTGACGCGTTGCACCGCTGCGGAGTCGAGGCTGCGCCAGACCACGTCCGCCGTGCCTTCGGCGATTGCGGCCTCCGCGGCGACAGAGTCGGCCACCACCTGCAACCGGAGTTCGGTCAGGATCGCTTCGCGCGGGCCGACGTAGGTGTCGAACCTCGTGAAACTGACCTCCTCAGCGGCGATCGAGGTCACCTGGAACTGCCCGGAGCCGACCGGAGGCGTTTCCAGCGGCAGCGGGGCGTCCGGGTCGTAGACCTGCTCGTCGACGACGCTCGCCGCCTGCCCCGCGAGCGCGTAGCCGAACTGGTTGTCGGCCCACGAGAGGTGGAAACGCACCGTCCGCGCGTCCGGAGTGTCGATGCGCTTGAGCGCGGCGAGTAGGCCGATGGACGTGTTCGTCGTTCCCATGCGGAGTGCCCGCTGCAGGCTGAACTTCACGTCGGAGGAGTCGAGCACGTCACCGTTGTGGAACGTGAGCTCGTCCGGAAGGGTGCACTCGTAGACCGTGCGGGACGTGAACAGGCAGTCGGTGGCCAGGTCGGGCTTCAGCTCCCCGGTGCCGGGAAGTACGTGCATCAGCCGCTGGTAGACGCTGGTCGCGAGCATCGAGTCGGTGTCGCCGACGGCGACCACGGGGTCTGCCGTGGTCACCGGATCGCTCGTGACCAGCGTGAACGGACGCGGCGTGACCGTCGGGGACGGGCTGAGGGTGGGTTGGACCGTCGGCGTGCAGCCGGCCAAGAGGAGTGCTGCAAGGACAGCGACGAGGTTCCGGGGTCTCGACAGGCTCGACGGTCTCGAAAGGCTCGACGGCCTCGAAAGGCTCGACCGGCCGAAGGATTCAGCGGGCATTGAAATACTTCGCCTCCCGGTGGTGCACCACGATCGCGTCCGTGGACTGCTCGGGGTGCAACTGCAACTCCTCGGACAGTTCAACCCCGATCCGTTCGGGACGCAGCAGTGTCACGAGTTTGGCGCGATCGGCGAGGTCGGGACAGGCCGGGTAACCGAACGAGTAGCGCGAGCCACGGTAGGCCTGGTCGCGGATCATGGCCTCGGTGTCGCCGTCCCCGCCAAGACCCAGCTCGCTCCGGACGCGGGCGTGCCAGTACTCGGCCAGCGCCTCGGTCAACTGCACCGACAACCCGTGCAGTTCCAGGTAGTCGCGGTAGGCGTCCGCCTCGAACAGCGTGGCGGTCGCCTTGGCCACCGTGGCGCCCATGGTCACCAGTTGCAGCGCGATCACGTCCGGGCCGAGTTCGGCGGCCTCGTCCGCGTCCCGGAAGAAGTCGGCCAGGCAGAGGCGACGGTCGCGGGTCTGGCGCGGCCAGATGAACCGGGTGACCTCCCTGGACGGGTCGTCGGCGTCACCGACGATGAGCGTGTTGCCTTCGGAATGGCACGGCCAGTAGCCATAGACCACTGCCGGCTCCATCAGCGAGTCGGTATGGATTCGGTCGAGCCAGTGCCGCAACCGCGGCCGGCCTTCGGTCTCGACCATCTGCTCGTAGCTCGGCCCGCCGGCGGCCCCGCGCAGCCCCCACTGGCCCATGAAGGTGGCGCGCTCGTCCAGCCAGCCGGAGACGTCGGCCAGCTGCACGCCCTTGACCACGCGGCTGCCCCAGAAGGGCGGTGTTGGCACGTCCTCGCCGCGGGCGACGTCGGAGCGTCGAAGGTCCGGACCGAGTTCGGAACCGTCCCCGTCCTGGTCCGGGCGCGGCTTGGCGACCACCCGGCGGCGGCGCGGCTCGGGGAGCGTCGCGCCGGGGACGCCGGCCTTGACGGCCATCACCTTCTCCATCAGAGAGAGGCCCTCGAACGCGTCCCTGGCGTAGCGCACCTCGCCCTCATAGAGGTCGTTGAGGTCTTCTTCGACGAACGCGCGGGTGAGCGCGGCCCCGCCAAGCATGATCGGGAACTGGGCCAGGCCGCGGTTGTTGAGTTCGAGCAGGTTGTCCTTCATCACCACGGTCGACTTCACCAGCAGTCCGGACATACCGATCGCGTCCGCGTTGTGCACGAGCGCGGCCTCGATGATCGCGCTGACCGGCTGCTTGATGCCCAGGTTGACCACGGTGTAGCCGTTGTTGGTCAGGATGATGTCGACCAGGTTCTTGCCGATGTCATGCACGTCGCCCTTCACGGTGGCGATCACCAGGGTGCCCTTGCCGGCCGCGTCCGCCTTGTCGAGGTGCGGTTCGAGGTAGCGGACGGCGCCCTTCATCACCTCTGCGGACGCCAGGACGAACGGCAACTGCATCTGTCCCGAGCCGAACAACTCGCCGACGACCTTCATGCCCGCGAGCAGGTCGTCGTTGATGATCGCCAGGCCGGGCTTCTGCTTGAGCGCCTCGTCGAGATCGGCCTCCATGCCCTTGGGCTCGCCGTCGATGATCCGGCGCTGCAGTCGCTCGGCTATCGGCAGAGCGGCCAGCTCGGCTGCCCTGGCCTCCTTGGTTCCGGTGGTCGTGACCCCTTCGAAGAGCTCCAGGAACGTGGTGAGCGGATCGTAGTCCTTAGAACGACGGTCGTAGACGAGGTCCTCGGCGACCCGGCGCTGCTCCTCGGGGATGCGTGCGATCGGTACGATCCGCGCCGCCGGCACGATGCCCGAGTCCAGCCCTGCCTGCACGCACTCGTGCAGGAACACCGAGTTCAGCACCTGCCGCGCCGCCGGATTCAGGCCGAAGGACACGTTCGAGACGCCGAGCGTGGTGTGGATGCCGGGGTACTTGGTGGTCACCTGGCGGATCGCCTCGATTGTCTCGATCGCGTCCCGCCGGGTTTCCTCCTGACCGGTGGCGATCGGGAAGGTGAGGCAGTCCACGATGATGTCGCCGATGCCCAGGCCCCACTTGGTGGTGAGGTCCTCGATCAGCCGATCTGCGACGCGGACCTTCCAGTCCGCAGTGCGGGCTTGGCCCTCCTCGTCGATCGTCAGGGCCACGACGACCGCGCCGTGCTCCTTGACCAGCGGCATCATCTTCGCGAACCGTGAGTCCGGTCCGTCGCCGTCCTCGAAGTTCACCGAGTTGACGGCGCAGCGTCCGCCGAGGCGTTCCAGGCCCGCCTGGATCACGACCGGCTCGGTGGAGTCGAGCATGATCGGCAACGACACACCGGTACCCAGCCGGAAGGCGAGTTCGGACATGTCGGCGGTGCCGTCGCGTCCGACGTAGTCAACGCACAGATCGAGGACGTGCGCGCCGTCCCGGCTCTGCTGCTTGGCGATGTCGAGGCAGTCCGCCCAGTTCTCCGCGAGCATGGCATCGCGGAAGGCTCTCGAGCCGTTTGCGTTCGTGCGCTCGCCGATCGAGAGGTAGCTGGTGTCCTGGCGCAGCGGCACCTCGCTGTAGAGCGAGGCCACTGCAGAGACATGGACGGGGTCGCGCGGCTTCGGCGCTTGGCCTGCGACGGCCTCGGCCAGCCTGGCGATATGCGCGGGCGTGGTGCCGCAGCAACCACCCACCAGGCCCAGACCGAACTCGGCGGTGTACTGGGAGAGGTAGCCGACGAACTCGTCGGGCCCCATCGGGTAGCGAGCGCCGTCGGCGGTGAGTTCGGGAAGGCCGGCGTTCGGCATGCAGACCAGAGGGATGCGCGCATGCCTGGACAGGTGCCGTAGATGCTCGCTCATCTCGGTCGGGCCGGTGCCGCAGTTCAGGCCGATCGCGTCGATCTCCAGCGACTCCAGAGCGGTGAGTGCGGCGCCGATCTCGCTGCCCAGCAGCATCGTGCCCGCGGCTTCGACCGTGACGTTGACGAAGATCGGGAGGTCGAGACCCGAAGCAGTGCGGGCGCGGCGAGCGCCGTTCACTGCGGCCTTTGCCTGCAGGAGGTCCTGGCAGGTCTCGACCTGGAACCCGTCGATGCCCCCGGCGATCATGCCTTCGGCCTGGCGCTGGTAGGCGTCACGAAGGATGGCGTAGGGCACGTGGCCGAGGCTCGGCAGCTTGGTTCCCGGTCCCATGCTGCCGAGAACGTAGCGCTGGCGCTGCGGGGTGCTGGCCGCGTCCGCCGCCTCGCGGGCGATGCGCGCGCCGGCCTCGGCCAGTTCGGCGATCCGGTCGGGAACGTCGTATTCGCCCAGCGCGGAGAGGTTCGCGCCGAAGGTGTTGGTCTCGACCAGGTCAGCGCCGCCGTCCAGGTACGCGGCGTGGATGGCTCGCACGACATCAGGACGGGTGACGTTGAGGATCTCGTTGCAGCCTTCGAGGTTCTGGAAGTCTTCGAGACCGAGGTCGTAGGCCTGCAACATGGTGCCCATGCCACCGTCCGCCACTAGGACGTGGGTGGTCAGGGCCGTGCGCAAGTCGCGGGTCATGGGGAGCAGGATAGGCGAGTCGGCCTATTGTGGTCGCCATGGCAGACGCTCGTGGGCTCAGGGGGCTGCGGAATCCGGCGGTGATCGCGGCCTTCGGCGGCTGGAACGACGCCGGCGAAGCCGCCAGCGGCGTGATCGACCATCTGGTCGACCAGTACAACGCCGAACTGGAGTTCGCCATCGACCCGGAGGAGTTCTACGACTTCCAGGTGAACCGTCCCACGACGCGGTTGATCGACGGTAAGCGGACGATCGAGTGGCCGACCACAGAGGTGCTGGTGGCCCATCTGCCCGAGCGTGACCTCGTGCTGATCGGCGGGCCAGAGCCGAACTACCGGTGGCAGGAGTACCTGCATCGACTGCTGTCGCTGCTGCGCTCTGTGCGTCCGGAGATCGTGGTGCTGCTCGGCGCGCTGCTGACCGACGCCCCGCACACCCGCCCGGTACCGGTGACCGGGACGTCGACCAATGAGGCCCTTGCCGCCGAGCTCGGTCTGGAGATCTCCGATTACGAGGGACCGACCGGGATCGTCGGCGTCCTGGCGCACGAGTGCACCGTTGCGGGCATGCCGGTGGTGTCGATGTGGGCCTCGGTGCCGCACTATGTCGGCGAACCGCCCAACCCGAAGGCCACGCTGGCGCTGCTGGCCCGGCTCGAGGACGTGCTCAACCTGCCGCTCGACCCCGGTGAGCTGACGCAGGAAGCCGAATCCTGGGTGGAGCAGGTGAACGAGCTGGTGTCCGACGACCCGGACATCTCCAGCTACATCACCGCCCTGGAGGAGCGTCGCGACGAGGCCACCCCGGCCCCGTCCGGAGACTCCATCGCCGCCGAGTTCGAACGCTATCTGCGCCGTCGCGACCGCAGACGAGGCTGAGCCTGCAAACGGTGGCCGAGCTTGACGAAGCCCCCAGACCGAACCCAAACGGTGGCTGAGCCTGCAAACGGTGGCTGAGCCTGACGAAGCCCCCAGACGAAACCCAAACGGTGGCTGAGCCTGCAAACGGTGGCTGAGCCTGACGAAGCCCCCAGACGAAACCCAAACGGTGGCTGAGCTTGACGAAGCCCCGTGCCTAACCCTTCGACAGGCACCGGGCGCTGGTTGGCGCGATGCTGCGATTATCGAGCGACAGCCTGCGCCTGAGCCTGAGCCTGAGCCTTGAGTGCGCGCACCACTGCGTCGGGGTCTGTGGCGCTAAAGACGGCCGAGCCCGCAACGAAGGTGTCCGCGCCGGCTTCAACGCAGCGCTCGATGGTGTTGGCCGAGACTCCACCGTCCACCTGCAGCCAGATGTCGCCGCCGCGCGCGTCCAGCAGCTTCCGCGTCCGCCGGATCTTGGGCAGTACGAGATCAAGGAAGGACTGCCCGCCGAAGCCGGGTTCCACGGTCATCAGCAGGACCATGTCGAGTTCGTCGAGCAAATCTTCATAGGGCTCGATCGGCGTGGCCGGACGCAGGGCCATGGACGCCCGCGCTCCGAGCGTCCGCAGTTCGCGGGCCAGCTTGATCGGGGCGTCCGACGCCTCGATGTGGAAGGTGACCGACTCCGCCCCCGCCTCGGCGTAGACCGGCGCCCACCGGTCGGCCTGGGCGATCATCAGGTGCACGTCGAGGAACTTCTCGGTGCTGCGCCTGATGCTCTCCACCATCGGCACGCCGAAGGTCAGGTTCGGTACGAAATGGTTGTCCATCACATCGAGGTGCACCCCGTCGGCACTCGGGATGCGGGCGATCTCTGCGTTGAGGTCGCCCAGATCGGCGTTCAAGATGCTCGGCGTGATTCGAATTCCCACGCGCTCACCCTATCGGCCGCCGATTCCACCCCCGCCCACCACCCCGATTCCACCTCCGTCCCCGCACAAGGTGGACAGTTGTGTCCCAGGACGGTACGTAACTGACCACCTTAAGTGGGGGAAGACTCGGCGACGGGCCAGGCTGTGGAGCCGCGTGAAGGCTCGGTCGCCAGGGCAACCCCCGTCAAGGTGGACAGTTGCGTCCCACGACGGTACGTAACTGACCACCTTGAGTGGGGGAAGACTCGGCGAGGGGCTGGCTGCGGTGGAGGCCAGGCTGTGGCGGATCGGGAGTGGCGCCGGGAGTGGCGGTTGGGGTCAGGCGGTACGGCGAAGCAGGGCCAGGAACATGGCGTCGGTGCCGTGGCGGTGCGGCCACAGCTGGACGAAGTCGCCGGACGCGCAATCGGGCACCTCGGGCAGGTAGTCGGCCGCTCGCAGCACCTCGACTCCGGTCGAGCCCGCCACAACGGACGCGGTCTCGTCCGGGTGCGGGGAACAGGTGACGTAGGCGATCACTCCCCCGGGAGCCGTTGCACGAATCGCAGAGGCGAGCAACCCGCGCTGCAACGCGACCAAGCCGGGAAGATCCGCGGGACTGCGCCGCCACCGGCTCTCCGGACGCCGCCGTAGCGCGCCCAGCCCGGTGCACGGCACATCGGCAAGCACCTTCGTGAAGCTCGCCTCCGCCCACGCCGGACGCAGGCCGTCCGTCACCAGGCAGACCGGCTTCGGCTCGGGGTAGGCCCGGAGATTCCCGGCGACCAGGCGCGCTCGATGCTCCTGCAACTCGGCGGCGACCAGACGGCTGCCCTGCTCCCGCGCCAGCCCGGCCAGCAGCGCCGACTTGCCACCCGGTCCGGCGCACAGGTCGAGCCACCAGCCGCTCGGACCCTCGACCCGCGACAGCGCGAGTGCGACCAGCTGCGAACCCTCGTCCTGCACCCCGGCACGGCCCTCGGCCACGGCGGCCACCTGGCCCGGATCGCCGGCGGCGTAGGCACCGTACGGCGACCAGCGCGCCGGCTCACCGCCCAACTCGGAGCGCGCGGCCAACCCGGGCCGCACCACCAGATGCGGCATTGGCGCCACATTGTCGGCGACCAGTGCGGCTTCCAGTTCGTCGGCCGGCAGCACCTGAGCCCAGGCCTCGACGATCCAGCGCGGATGGTGAGTGCCCAAGGCGAGTCGTTCGACATCGTCCAGGCCCTCGGTGAGCAGGTCGAGCCAGGCCTCCCAATCGTGTCGGGCGACCTTGCGCAGCACCGCGTTCACGACTCCCGACACCCGCTCCCCCACTTCGAGAGCGGCGAGGTCGACCGTCGCAGAAATGGCCGCGTGAGTTGGCACCCGCATCGCCAGCAGTTGGTGGCAGCCCAGGCGCAGCACGTCGATCACGGCGGGCTGCAACGAGCGCAGCGGACGGCCACCGGCCCGCTCGATCACCCGGTCGTAGCTGCCCATCGCCCGGCAGGTGCCTGCCACCAGTTCGGTCGCGAAGGCCGCGTCCGCAGCCGACAGGCCGCCGCGTTGACGAGCCAGTTCCAGATTCGCGTAGGCGCCGCCGGAGGTGACTGCCCGAAGCACCCGGAACGCGACCGTGCGAGCGGCGTCCTTGCGTCGGCCCGCCGGACGGCTCATTCGAACACCGCCGCGGCGCGCAGCCCCCGCGCCCAGTCGACCGCCGCGAGGGCACGCTTGCCCGCCGGCTGCACCTGCAGAAGCGCCAGCGAGCCACCGCCCGTGCCGACCAGGACAGCCCGCTTGTCTGCCCGAACGGCTCCCGGCGCCAGTCCGGCGTCCGCCTCAGGCGTGGCGGTGAGCACGCGGAACCGCTCCCCGCCCAGCTGCGTCCAGGCCATCGGGGACGGATTGCACGCCCGCACCTGGCGGGCGATCTCGAGGGCAGGACGCGTCCAGTCGATCCGCGCGCCGGCGACGCTGAGCTTGGGGGCGAGGGTCACGCCCACGTCCGGCTGCGGGACGCCGGCCGCGCTGCCCGACTCCAGCCCGTCGAGGGTCTGCAACAGCAGTTCGGCCCCGAGCGTCTGCAGTGCGGCCAAGGCGACGCCGGAGGTCTCCCCGGGAGCAAGGCGGTATTCGGCGGTGGCGAGCACCGGGCCCGCGTCCAGTTCGGCGACCAGCTCGAAGACCGTGACCCCGGTCACCTCATCGCCGGCCAGGATCGCGTGCTGCACCGGGGCGGCCCCACGCCAACGCGGTAGCAGGGAGAAGTGCACATTCACCCATCCGTGGGCGGGCATCTCCAGGAGGCGTTGCGGGATCAGCCCACCATAGGCGACCACCGGGCAGCAGTCGGGTGCGATTTCGGTCAGGCGGGCCGACAAGGCCGGGTCGGACGCGCGCGCCGGCCGGAGCACCTCGATCCCCCGCTCGGCACCCAACGCTGCCACCGCGCTCGGCACCGGACGGGAACTGCGGCCCTGCGGGGCGTCCGGACGGGTGAGCACCGCGACCACCTCGTGCCGGCCGTGATCGAGCAGGTGAGCGAGGGTGTCGGCGGCCACCTGTGGGGTTCCGGCGAAGACGAGACGCATGGTCGGCAACCTAGACCCGGCCGCGGAACCGCTGGGCGATCCTGCGCGTGGCCAGGGTGAGGTCAAGGTCGGCCAGGAGCAGTCCAGGAAGTCCGTGCGGCTGCCAGCACAGCAGGCTGCCGTCGGGACGCGACACGGCGGCGGTCGGGGCTTCCGCAACCGCGCAGTTTACCCCGGCCACCCAGACCGTGTTCTCCGCCGCCCGGCAGAGCAGCGCCGCCTCGTGGAAGGAGAGCCGGGGGTCGGCGTAGAAGTCCGGCGGGAAGTGCCCCGGCAACGGGTCTGAGTAGTGGATCAGCAGCACCAGCTCGGCGCCGTCCAGCACCACTTCGCGCACTGTCTCGGGATAGCGCCACCCCTCGTGGCAGATCACCACGCCGAAGGTCAGCCCGCCCACCGAGAAGGTGCGCCGACCGGTCGCCGGCTCGTAGAGGTGATCCTCGGTCGGGTCGAGCTGCACCTTGTCCTGCCAACCCAGCACAACGCCGTCCGGACCCACCACGAGGGCGGTGATCCGCAGCCGATCCTCGACGAAACGCTCCGTGCCGAGCACGACGGTGATCCCGGACGCCTCCGCGGCCCGGGCCACCGTCCGGTGTGCCTGCGCGAGCCACCCAGGATCGGCCGGCGGTACCGGCGCGCCGAGCGCCCGGTAGCCGGGGACGAAGCACTCCGGGAAACAGATCAGATCGGCGCCCGCCTCTGCGGCCTCGCTGATCGCGGACACGGCGGCGGCCACCGAGGCATCGGGCGATTCGGGGAACTCAAGGTAGGCGAGGGCTATCTTGACGCTGGTCATGGCGGGCACCCTATCGGCTCGACGTGGGCTCAACCCAACACCTGCGGGTCGACCCGCACCCGTACCGGCGGTTCCTTCTTGGCTGCCCGAACCGACATCAGGGTCCGCACCGAAGCCACCATCGCACCGCCCTCGGCCAGGGTGCAACGCAGGGTGATCCGGGCCAGCCCGTCACCGGTGTGATCAGGCAGGTCGAACGGTCCTAGCACCTCGGCCGTCGGCGGCAGGTGCGGATGCAGCTGCGGCAACAGGGACGCGACCGCGGCCGGAGCACCCTCGACCGTGATCAGTTTGACCGCAGGAGGGAAGCCGGCCTCCGCCCGCTCGGCCAGCTCGTGCTCGGCGTAGCCGACCGGGTCGAGCCGAAGCAGGGCCTGCACCTCCCTGAACGATGCGTCGGCGACCGCGATCACCGTCCCGCCTTCGTCCGCCGGTCGCACGAGTGAGACCACCGCCAGCCACCGGCGCAGCGATTCCTCCCCGGTGCGTAAGTCCGGACGGGCGAGCATCAACTCAGCGTCCAGAAGGACAGCCGCCGCGTACCCGCCATCGGCCGGCGGTGCCGCTCCGGGTGTGGCCAGCACGAGAGCTGACGAGGCGCCTACCCTGGCCAGCGGCTTGTCGGCGCTGGCCTGCAGCACGGCGGTTCCCGGGAACGCCCGGCCGAACTCCTCGGCTGTGCGCGACACCCCTACCACGGGACGCCGGAGCCGTCGGTCCCCGCATTCGGGACACCGCCAGTCGGTCAGCGGCGGACCGCAGACCGCGCAGCTGAGCCCGGCGCCGACCCCGTCCGTGAACGTCTGCCCACAGCTCGGACAGCGGGCCGGCGCACGGCAGTTCGCGCAGACCTGCAGCGGCAGGTAGCCGGCTCGCGGTACCTGGACGAGCACCGGTCCGGCGGCAAGCCCGGCGCGCACAACTCCGAAGGCGTCGTGCGGCAACCTCGCCACGGACGCGAGCGGGTCGCGTTGGTTCTCCGGCGCAGTGATGCGGACGGCGGCCGCCAGCCGCCGGCTATCCATCGGGCTCAGCTGCAGTTCGGCGAGCCAGCCACGCCGGACCAGGTGCTGCACCTCAGAGGTCCGGGAGTGCGCGGCGAGCAGCAACGCGCAGCCGGCCTGGTGGGCACGCAGTGCGGCGACCTCCCGGGCGTGCCAATAGGGCGCATGCGGCTCGGAATAGGCGTCGGAGCCGTCGTCCCAGAGCGCGACAAGTCCCAGGTCCGCGACCGGGGCGAAGACCGCCGCTCGCGTGCCCAGGACGAATCGGACGCTTCCACGCCGGGCTGCCAGGAAGTTGCGGTAGCGCGCCGCCGGACCGGCGTCGGCTGAGAGGGTGGCGAAGCTTCCGCGTCCGAAACGGCGGGTGGCCAGAGTGGCCAGGTGTTCAAGGTGGCGAGCATCCGGCACCAACAGCAGCGCGCCCCTGCCTGAGCTCAACACCACATCGGCTGCTTCGAGGAGCCCGGTCGCCCAATCGCCGGGTGCGGTGGTGGCCGGGAGCACCGTCCAGGCCGCGCGCGGCCGTCCGCCGTCGGTCAGGGCCTCCAGGAACCGGTCGGCACCCGGATAGCGCGCCAGTGTGGCGACCGGCGCGCTTGACGGCTGTGGTGCTGGGTGTTCGGGCGGCTTGGCCTTCTCTGTGCCTGCATGCCGCGGCGGAACCGCGGCCCGAACGACGTCTGCGAAGCTGCCCGCGTAGTGGTCGGCCACTGCCCGCACAAGCTCGGCGACTCCCGCCTCCAGCACCGGCTCGGCAGACACCACTCGCTGGAGGGGCGCCAATTCTGTGCGCTCGGCAATTCGGGCCCGCTCGAGAACGAAGCCGTCACGGAGCTGCCCGGCGAACCGCACCTTCACCCGGGTACCCGGCTGGGCCTCGGCATCCAGCGCATCGGGCACCAGGTAGTCGAACGGCCGGTCGAGGTTGGCCAGCGGCAGATCCACCGCTACCTTCGCCACCGGACGTTCCATGACTGGCATCGTAGGCGCCCCCACTGACGGCGATGGCCCGGCGCAGTTGGAGCCCCCCAGGTGGGCCCGGAGGTGGTCGAACGTGAAGCCGTTCCGCCCGTCGCTGCACGGTGGCTCATCCCGCTGCGACGCCCTCGTCCGGACTCGCCGGACGGCGCGAAAATGCTTGGGTGAGAATCCAGAGCGTCACCGTCGGCGTCCCCTGCGCCGACCTGCCTCGGAGCGTCGCGTGGTATCTGCGGGTCTTCGAACTCGAGGCACCCGACCTGGAGCCCGCCCCCGGCGTGGCCGAATTCAAGCTCGGACCGATCTGGCTGCAGCTCGGTCAGGAGCCCACTCTGCGCACCGGTGCTGAGGTGGTGGTGCGGTTCGGTGTCATCGACGCCGAAGCGGAGCGCATCCGCCTGATGGCTCTCGGCGTCCCGGTCGGCGAGGTGCGGCAGGTCGAGAGTGAGCTGGAGTACTTCGAGTTCAGCGACCCGGACCGGAACCGCCTCAGCATGTACGCCGAGGTGGAACCCTGATCAGAAACCGAACCCTGGTTGATCAGCCGCGAACGGCGTTCGCCAGGGCGTCCGCGCGATCGGTGCGCTCCCAGGTCATGGCGTCGAGTTCGCGTCCGAAGTGGCCGTAGTTGGTCACCTGGGAATAGATCGGACGGATCAGGTCGAGGTCGCGGATGATCGCGGCCGGACGCAGGTCGAAGACGCCCAGCACTGCGGCCGTGATCTGCTCGACGGGCACCTTCTCGGTGCCGAAGCACTCGGTGTAGAAACCCACCGGGTGCGCGCGGCCGATGGCGTAGGCGACCTGAACCTCACAGCGTTCAGCCAGCCCTGCGGCGACCACGTTCTTGGCCACCCAGCGCATCGCGTATGCGGCCGAGCGGTCGACCTTGGACGGGTCCTTGCCCGAGAAGGCACCACCGCCATGACGGGCCATGCCGCCGTAGCTGTCCACAATGATCTTGCGGCCGGTCACACCCGCATCGCCCATCGGTCCCCCGATGACGAACTTGCCGGTCGGGTTCACGTAGGCCTTCAGCCCAGCAGACCCGATCGAGTAGCGAGCGAGCACCGGGTCGATCACCCGGGCGCGCACCTCGGCGGCGATCCGGTCATGGGTCACCTCAGCCGTGTGCTGGGTCGAAACCACGACCGTATCCACCCGCACCGGGCGATCCCCGTCGTATTCGATGGTCACCTGGGTCTTGCCGTCGGGCAGCAGGAAATCGACTTCGCCGTCCTTTCGCACCCTTGCCAGCTCTTCGCTCAGCCGGTGCGCGATGTCGATCGGCAGCGGCATCAGCGTCGGGGTGTCGGTGCAGGCGTAGCCGAACATCAGGCCCTGGTCGCCGGCACCCTGCGCGTCGAGTGCGTCAGCCGAACCCTCGGCGCGCTCCTCCTCGGCGTGGTTGACACCTTGGGCGATGTCCGGCGACTGCACCCCGAGTGAGACCAGCACGCCACAGGAGCGCCCGTCGAAGCTCTTCTCGCTGGAGTCGTAACCGATCTGCAGGATTCGCTCGCGCGCCAGCAGGGCGACGTCGGCATAGGCCTCAGTGGTGACCTCGCCGGCAACCACCACGGTTCCCGTCGTGACCAGCGTCTCAACCGCCACGCGCGACGCCGGATCCTGGCGCAGCAGCTCGTCGAGCACGGCGTCAGAAATGGCGTCGGCCACCTTGTCGGGGTGGCCTTCGGTGACTGACTCGGACGTGAACAGACGGCTCACTGGGCGTTCCTTTCAGCAATGGCGACGTCAAGGATCGCATGCGCCACTGTCGTTTTGGTTCCGGCCACGCGGCCCTTGAGCCCGCGCGGAGTGATCAGTTGTACCCGGTTGTCACCGGCGCCGAACACCGCTCCGCCGGACACGTCGTTCAGCACCAACACCTGGCAGCCCTTACGGGCAAGCTTCGCGGTACCCAGTTCGAGCAATTCGGCTTCGTCGGCGGCGGTCTCAGCCGCGAAGCCGACCACCACCTGACCGGACGGACGCCGCGCCGCCAGCCCCGCGAGCACGTCCGTGGTCTGCCGGAACTCGACGGTCAATCCGGCGTCGCCGGCCTTCTTCAGCTTGGCCGAGCTGGGCGCCACCGGGGTGAAGTCGGCGGGCGCAGCAGCCATCACCACCACGTCGGCGGACGGCGCCAGATCGGCCATCGCGTTAGCCAGATCGGCGGTGGAGACCACCTCGACCAAGCGCACGCCGGCAGGTGCCTCAGTGTTCAGGTTCGCCCCGACCAGGGTGACCTCCGCCCCCCGCTGGACGGCCGCGCGCGCCAGGGCGATGCCCATCAGCCCGGACGAGGCGTTGCCCACATAGCGAACCGGATCGAGCGCCTCCCGGGTGCCGCCGGCGCTGATCACCACCGTCTGGCCGTGCAGATCCTGGGCGGCCATGCGCGCAGCCGCGCTCGCGTCCGCCAGCACCGCGAGGCACGTGGCCTCGATATCCTCGGGCTCGGCCAGCCGCCCCGGCCCGGAATCGGCGCCGGTCAGCCGCCCCTCGGCCGGACGCAGAACCACCACTCCCCGCGACCGGAGCGTCGCTACGTTGGCCTGGGTGGCCGGGTGCAACCACATCTCGGTGTGCATCGCCGGCGCCATCACCACCGGACAGCGGGCCGTCAGAAGAACGTTGGTGAGGAGGTCGTCGGCGCGTCCGGTTGCGGCTCGGGCCAGCAGGTCGGCCGTCGCCGGAGCCACCACCACCAGCTCCGCGTCCCGACCGAGCCGGACATGGCTGACCGCTTCAGCGTTGTCGAACACCGAGGCAGTCACCGGGTGACCCGACAGCGCGGCCCAAGTGGCCGCACCGACGAAGTTCAGCGAGTTCTGGGTGGGTACCACTTGAACGTCGTGGCCGGCCTCGGTGAACCGGCGCAGTAGGAGGCATGCCTTGTAGGCCGCGATACCCCCGGCAACACCGAGGACGATCCGGCTCATCGGACTGGGCTCAGCTCAGCTCGTCGGTACCGAAAGGATCGAGCCCGAAGTCGGGATCGCCGGCAGCCTCGGCGCGCGCGGCTGCCTCAGCCTCCGGGTCGATCGGGGTGCACAGCAGGACACCGGCGTTGACCTCGCGCATCGCGATCGAGAGCGGCTTCTCCTGGATGCCGATGTCGACGAGCGGACCGACGTTCTCCAGAAGGCCCTCACCAAGCTGCGAGTAGTAGGCGTTGATCTGCCGAGCCCGCTTGGCCGCGAACAGCACCAACCGGTACTTCGAGTCCACCTTGGTCAGCATTTCGTCGATCGGCGGGTTGGTGATGCCCTCGGGAATGTGAGTGCTCAAGTTCGGCTTCCTGATTGGGTGAGATGCGGTCGCGGCGCAGCGCTTCCGTCACAGACCAAGTAACTCTACCAACTCATCCACCGCGGAGCCCAAATCGTCGTTGACGATGACGTGGTCGAATTCGGCCGCGGCGGCCAGTTCAGCCTCTGCGGTACGCAGCCTCCGGGCCATCTGCTCTGGGGTTTCGGTACCACGTCCGACCAGCCGTTCGACCAGGGTGTCCTGACTCGGCGGGGCGATGAACACCAACCGTGCGTCCGGCAGGTGTCCACGCACCTGGCGCGCTCCTTGCAGGTCGATCTCGAGGATCACCCGGCGTCCGGCGGCCACCGCCTCGGCCACCGGAGCGGACGGCGTGCCGTATCGGTCCACGCCGTGCACCAGCGCCCACTCGAGCAACCCGTCGGACGCGACGAGCTCGTCGAATTCGGCCGGGGTCACGAACAGGTAGTGGCGCCCATCCACCTCGCCCGGACGCGGCGCTCGGGTCGTTGCCGAAACTGACACCCAGACCTCGGGGTGTCGGGTCCGCAGGGCCTGAACCACGGTTCCTTTGCCGACTGCGGTCGGGCCGGAGATGACGGTTACGTCACCTGTCACTGAACTCGGCCTTCAGGCCGGCTACCTGGTGCCGGCCGAGACCGCGGATGCGTCGATTGGGCGCGATGTCCAGGCGCTCCATCACCTGCGCGGCCCGCTTCTCGCCCACCCTGGGCAGAGCCTTGAGCAGGTCGACGATCTTCACGTGCGCGAGCACGTCGTCTTCCGCCGCGGTGTCGATCGCCTGGCTCAGGGTGAGTTGCCCCAGGCGCACCTTGGTCTTGAGTTCGGCCCGGCGACGCCGAGCCTCCGTGGCGGCCGCGCGGGCGGCTTCGAGCTGCTCGGTAGTGAGCTGGGGAATTGTCACGGTAGCGCCTCTGTATGAAGATGGTAGGTCTGCCTTGTGACCCACAACCTATCGGTCGGCGAGGCGGTGTGCATCGCGAACGGAAAGGAATCCACTAGGAGTTTCGGAGGTCTCAGCCGATCGAGTGGCTGAGCAATCCGGTCACCTTCGCGCGCATCGCGGACGCGTCCGGCCCGGCCGAGATCACGCCCCGGCTGACACTGGGAAGAACCTGGTCGACGACTTCGCCGAACAGGCCCGGCAGATCCTCCATCCGGCCGCCTTGGACGCCGATGCCCGGCACGAGGATCGAGCCGTTGAATTCTTCCAGATCGCACCCCAACGTGTCATGCGTGCCGCCCACCACGAGGCCGATCGCCTTCTGCCTGGAGGCGTGGTTCACCTCGGTCGCGGCGTCGATGATCGCCTGCACGACGGATGCGTCCTGGGTGAGGGCCAGCTGGACCTGGGCGCCCTCCGGGTTCGACGTGCGCGCCAGCACATAGACGCCACGCTCGTAGCGGTGGGCGCGTTCGAATGCCGGGGCGAGCGAGCCGAAGCCCAGGTACGGCGAGACGGTGATGGCGTCCGCCGCCAGTGGCGAGCCGTCGCTGAGGTAGGCGTCCGCGTAGGCCTCCATGGTGGAGCCGATGTCACCCCGCTTCACGTCGAGGATGCTGAGCGCACCGGTGGCCGAAATGTCGGCGAGCACGCGTTCGAGAGCCGCGATGCCCGCAGAGCCATGCGCTTCGAAGAAGGCCGACTGGGGCTTGAACACCGCGACCAGATCGCCCAAGGCCTCCACCAGTGAGCGGGCGCAGCGCTCGGCCCCGGCCGCGTTCACCTCGAGGCCCCAGGCCTTGAGCAGGGACGCGTGCGGGTCGACGCCGACGCAGAGGGCGCCCCGCTCGGCGACCACTTCGCGAAGCCTTCGCCAGTAGGTGCTCACAATCTGGGCCTTTTGACATCGAGGGCGTTGATCGCTGCGGCCAGACCGGGCCCGCGGTAGATGAAGCCAGTATAAAGCTGGACCAGTTGGGCACCTGCGTCGAACATCGCCATCGCATCTGCCGGGGTCATGATGCCGCCCACCCCGATCACCGGTAGTTCGGTGTGTCGGACGATGTACTCCACGACCGCCCTTGCCCGCTGGGTGAGGGGCGCGCCGGAGAGCCCGCCAGCCTGGGCTGCCAGGTGCTCGTCCGCCGTTGCCAGGCCGTCGCGGGCCAACGTGGTGTTCGTGGCGATCAGCCCGGCCGCACCGTGCTCCTCGCAGTTGGCCAGTACCTCGTCCAGCTGGCTCCAGGTGAGGTCTGGGGCCACCTTCACGAAGACCGGGACAGGATCGTGGGAGAGGGCCCGGGTCTCGGCAACAAGGGCGCTGATCAGATCGGCCAGCGCGCCCGCGTCCTGCAGGCGGCGTAGGCCGGGGGTGTTCGGGCTGGAGACGTTCACAGCGAGATAGTCGGCGTGCGGGGCGAGCAGGCGTAGCGAGGTGAGGTAGTCCTCGACTGCGTCCTCGAGTTCCACGACCTTCGTCTTGCCGACGGAGATGCCGATCGGGATGCCCGCCACGCCGTTGCCGCGATAGACGTTGCGGGCGGCCAGCGTGGCCGCCACGGCGGCCGCGCCGGGGTTGTTGAACCCCATCCGGTTGATCAGCGCGCCCGATCCGCGCAGCCGGAACACCCGCGGACGCTCGTTGCCGGGTTGAGCGTGCGCGGTCACCGTGCCGAGCTCGGCGTGACCGAAGCCCATTCCCTGCCACGCGAGCACCGCGGACGCGTCCTTGTCGAGGCCGGCGGCCAGACCAACCCGGCCGGGGAAGTCGACGCCCGCGACGGTCGTCGGCCGCCCCCGGCTACCGGCCAGCAGGCCGGTGAGCGCGCGGACGGGAGCCGCCGACCCGAGCCCGGAGAGCACGTGAATCATCTGCTCGTGGATGGCCTCCGGGTCACCGCCGTAACTGCCGAACAGCAACGGCCGCAGCAGCTCGACGTAGCCGGCGTTGAGCAGGCCGGCTGGCAGGCCCATCAGTCGGTGGCTGGCGTACCGGCCAGTTCGGCCCGCACCGCGGCGCTCCATTCCTGCAGTGAGCGGACGCCGACCGTCCCTCGCCGCAGCGCTTCGATCCCCTGCACACAGGCGCTCAGGCCCTGCACCGTGGTCACGCAGGGTACGTCGGCGAGGATCGCGGCCGAGCGGATCTCCCAGCCGTCCCGCCGCGGGTTGCCGTCCTTGGAGACACCTTGCGGGGTGTTGAAGATCAGGTCGACCTCGCCGTCCAGGATCGCCTGCACGACTGTCTTCTCGCCGTTCGGTCCGGGGCCCTGGGAGTTCTTGCGGATCACGGTCACGTCAACGTCCTGGCGGCGCAGCACCTGGGCGGTGCCCTCGGTGGCCAGCACCTTGAACCCGAGGTCGGCCAGGCGCTTCACCGGGAAGATCGCGTGCCGCTTGTCGCGGTTGGCCACCGAGACGAAGACCGTCCCCGAAGTGGGCACGGCACCGAAGGAGGCGGCCTGGCTCTTGGCGAAGGCCGTGCCGAAGGTCAGGTCCAGGCCCATCACCTCACCGGTCGACTTCATCTCAGGCCCGAGCAGCGTGTCGACCCAGGACCCGTCCGCGGTGCGGAACCGGTTGAACGGCATCACGGCTTCCTTCACCGCGATCGGCGCGGCTTCGATGGTCGCGGTGCCGTCCATGCCTGTGCGCAGCATGCCCTCGGCCCGCAGTTCGGCGATGGTCGTACCCAGCGAGATGCGCGTGGCCGCTTTCGCCAACTGGGTGTCGGTGGCCTTCGAGACGAACGGGACTGTGCGGGAGGCGCGCGGATTGGCCTCCAGCACGTAGAGAATGTCGCCCAGCAGCGCGTACTGGATGTTCAGCAGCCCGCGGACGCCGACCCCTCTTGCGATCGCCTCCGTGGAATGCCGGATCTGCTCGATCACCTCGTTGCCGAGCGTGATCGGGGGCAGCGAGCAGGCCGAGTCGCCGGAATGGATACCGGCCTCCTCGATGTGCTCCATCACACCGCCGAGGTACAGGTCGGTGCCGTCGTACAACGCGTCCACGTCGATCTCGATGGCGTCGTCGAGGAACCGATCCACCAGCACCGGGTGAGCCGGAGTGATGTCGGTGGCGCGCTCGATGTAGCCGGCGAGCGAGGCGTCGTCGTAGACGATCTCCATGCCGCGTCCGCCAAGCACGTAGGACGGCCGCACCAGCACCGGATAGCCGATGTCGTGCGCGATGGCGAGGGCCTGGGTGGCCGATTCGGCCATGCCGTACTGCGGCGCTGGTAGCCCGGCATCCTGGAGCACCTTGCCGAACGCACCGCGCTCCTCGGCCAGGTTGATGGCCTCCGGCGGTGTGCCGACGATGGGCACGCCCGCGTCCTTGAGCGCCTGCGCGAGCTTCAACGGCGTCTGGCCGCCCAGCTGGACGATGACCCCGGCCACCGGACCGGCCTTGGCCTCGGCGTGGTAGACCTCAAGGACGTCCTCAAGGGTGAGCGGTTCGAAGTAGAGCCGGTCGGAGGTGTCGTAGTCGGTGGAGACCGTCTCGGGGTTGCAGTTGACCATCACTGCCTCGTAGCCGGCCTCGCGCAACGCCATCGCGGCATGGACGCAGGAGTAGTCGAACTCGATGCCCTGGCCGATCCGGTTCGGCCCGCTGCCGAGGATGAGCACCGCCGGCTTGGTACGCGGCTGCACCTCGGTCTCTTCGTCGTAGGCCGAGTAGTGGTACGGCGTGTGGGCGGCGAACTCGGCCGCGCAGGTGTCGACGGTCTTGAAGACCGGACGCACCCCCAGGGCCCAGCGGACGCCGCGGACCACGTCGGTGGAGAGGTTGCGCAGCTTCGCGATCTGGGTGTCGGCCAGACCGTGCCGCTTGGCCAGCCGCAGCACGTCCGCGGTGAGCTCGGGCGCGGTGCGCACATGCTCGGCCACCTCGAAGATCAACTGCAACTGGTCGACGAACCAGGGATCGATCTTGGTGGCGTCGTGGATCTGGGCGGCGGTGCCGCCGAGCCGGAAGGCCCGCATGACCACGTTCAGCCGGCCGTCGTGCGGCCGGGCCATGGCGGTCAGCACCTCGTCCAGTGTCTCGGTGATCTCGCCGGTGAAGTCGAAGCCGGCCTTGGCGTCCTCCAGGGACCGCAGCGCCTTGCCCAGGGCCTCGGTGAAGTTGCGGCCGATGGCCATCGCCTCGCCGACGCTCTTCATGTGCGTGGTGAGCGTGGAATCAGCGGTCGGGAACTTCTCGAACGCGAACCGGGGGGCCTTCACCACCACGTAGTCGAGCGCCGGCTCGAACGAGGCGGGGGTCTCGGCGGTGATGTCGTTGGGAATCTCGTCCAGGGTGTAGCCGACCGCCACCTTGGCCGCGATCTTGGCGATCGGGAAGCCGGTGGCCTTGGACGCCAGTGCGGACGACCGCGACACCCGCGGGTTCATCTCGATCACGATCAGCCGGCCGTTGTCGGGATGGATCGCGAACTGGATGTTGCAGCCGCCGGTGTCCACGCCCACCGCACGGATGACGGCGATGCCGACATCACGCATCGCCTGGTATTCACGGTCGGTGAGCGTCATGGCCGGCGCGACCGTGATCGAGTCGCCGGTGTGCACGCCCATCGGGTCGAGGTTCTCGATGCTGCAGACCACCACCACGTTGTCGGCGGTGTCGCGCATGACCTCGAGCTCGTACTCCTTCCAGCCGAGCACCGACTCCTCGATCAGCACCTCGGTGACCGGGGACGCCTGCAGGCCGCGGCCGGCGATGCGGCGCAGTTCGTCCTCGTCGTGGGCGAAGCCCGAGCCGACCCCGCCCATGGTGAAGGACGGCCGGACGACGACCGGGTAGCCGAGTTCGACCGCGGCGGCCAGCACCTCTTCGATGCTGTG
>Ga0073899_10001304_pt1 | contig 22954 bp, 23 predicted proteins | sample KloWWTmetaKNB5Ph_FD_88975 | JGI IMG/M metagenome (GOLD analysis project Ga0073899, IMG submission 88975) | Active sludge microbial communities from Klosterneuburg, Austria, studying microevolution and ecology of nitrifiers - Klosterneuburg... | ecosystem: Engineered > WWTP > Aerobic digester >... | reverse complement strand
GTGGCGCGCTGGGCTGTCTGATCCGAAGCGGCGCCGATGATGGCGCGCAAGCTGCCGTCGGGATGGCGGAGCAGGGTCATCGAATCGTGTATCCACAGGTGGCCGGAGCATGAGTTGAGCTGGTATTCGACGCTGATCTCGACGGGATCATCCCCTGGGGTCTTGAGGGCATCGCCGATGGCTGCCCATACCCGACCAAGATCTTCCGAGGTGGTGCGACGGGCAAAATGTTGCCAGCCGCCCGGGGCACACAGGATGTCTATCGGCGTTTCGAGCCAGTCTTCTGCCTTGGCCGAGATGTAGTCATAGCATTCATGGACCGGGTCGAAGCGGTACAGGATGTGCTGGACCTAGGCCAGGGCTTCGGCGAAGCGCGATTCGGCGCGCAATTGGCGGCTCTGCTGATGGACTGTCACCAGGCGGCAGCTGCGGCTGGCGAAGCGCTGTTCGTGAATGCGGGTTTCGAGCTCCACCGCCAGGCCACCTGCGGGCTGATGGGTGAGCCGCATGGGATCTGCCGAAGGTAGCGGCAATGGGCTGAGCAGGGTGTCTGCGCGCAGTCCCGTCAATGTCTCGGGCGAGAGGCCGTAGAGCCGGGCGGCGGCGGCGTTGGCTGCCTGTACAAGGCCGCTGTCTACGTCGTAGAGCCATTGGGGGTCGGGGCTGGCGTCGAAGAGTGCCCGGTAGTCGTCGTCCGAGGCTGGCGTAGCGGCTGCTGTCGCGTCAGCGTTGATACGGCTCAGGGCGAGGAATACGAACAGGGCTGACGCGGCAATGAACAGCAGGAGCCAGGGGGTAGTGAGGACCAGAGAGGCGTCTTTGCTGCCGGTCATCAGGCTCCCTCCGATCACCATCGTCAGGGCAACCAGAAGATAGACTCCCGCCACCCGTGCAGCAGGCGTGATGCGCTGGGGCGACCGGGTATCCACCGACCGCGTACCGGAGCCGGAACTCGGCATGGAGCTCATCGGACCGGCCCTGCCAGGGGCGTGTCTGTTGTCGTTGTACCGGGTTTTTCCACGATGCTGCTTTAAAATCCCTAGACGAACCTGTGAAATAACATTCCGTACATCACCATAAATCTTCCGAGCCCAGAGCAGGACATGTTCTTCATGCGGGCCGCCATTGAGCTTGCCCACGAGGCAGGCCGCTGTGGCGAAGTACCTGTCGGCGCCCTGGTGGTCTCTGCCGATGGCATCATCGTCGGCCGGGGCTTCAACCAGCCCATCCTCCGGCATGATCCCACAGCGCATGCCGAAGTCATGGCCCTGCGCAGCGCTGCTGAAGTCCTCGGTAACTACCGTCTTCCTGGTTGTACGCTGTATGTCACCCTTGAACCATGCGCCATGTGTTCCGGGGCAATCATGCACGCACGCATCGGTCGGGTCGTTTTTGGTGCCAACGACCCCAAAACGGGGGTTGCCGGTAGCGTAATCGATCTTTTTGCCGAGGCACGCCTAAATCATCACGCCCGGGTCGAGGGAGGCCTGTTGGCTGGCGAGTGCGGCGGAATTTTGTCCGATTTCTTTGCTGCCCGGCGTAAACGGGCAGTGGGAGCCTGAGCGCCGTGTACATCCGCATCCATATTTCCAGCCAGACGCTGCAACTCTTCGGCGACGATGGCGCTTGCGTACGTCGCTACAGCGTGTCCACGGCCCGCAACGGAGCCGGGGAGGAGAAGGGCAGCTACCGTACGCCTCGCGGGCGCCACATCATCCGGGCCCGGATCGGGGCGGGGGCGCCCCTCGGCGCTGCCTTCCGCGGGCGCCGGCCCACCGGTGAGGTATGGACACCGGCGCTCGCCGGCAGTGCCCCGGACCGTGACTGGATTCTGACCCGCATTTTGTGGCTGTCGGGCACCGAACCCGGACGCAATCGCCTCGGCGCCGTGGACAGCATGCAGCGCTACATCTACATCCACGGTACCCCGGATACGGAGCCCATGGGCATTCCTCTGTCCATCGGTTGCGTGCGTATGCGCAACCGGGATGTCGCTGAACTCTTCGATCTTGTGCCAGCGGGTACGGTCGTGGAGATCGAGGAATGAGCGGCGCTGAGACGGTGCAAGTTGTGCTGGGTAGCTGGGACGAACTCGCCGAACGTGCTGCGCCCATCCGCTTTCGGGTTTTCGTGGACGAGCAGGGCGTGCCGATGGAGATGGAGCTCGACGAGTTTGATCCCTTGTCCTGTCACGCCCTGGCGCTGCTTGGCGAGCACGTAGTGGGCACCGGGCGCTTGCTGCCGGATGGGCACATCGGCCGCATGGCGGTGGACGCCGAATGGCGTGGCCAGGGTGTGGGGGCGGCCTTGCTTGGCGCACTCATCGACGAGGCCGGGAGGCGCCATGTGTCGGTACTGGCGCTCAGCGCCCAGACCCATGCGCTGGGCTTCTATACCCGGTTCGGCTTTGTGCCCGTGGGGCCGGAGTATGAAGAGGCAGGCCTGCCCCATCAGGCCATGGAGCGGCGCCTGGTGGCTGACTGAGGGTTCGCTGGGGGTTCGCTGAGGGCCGGTTCAAACCCGGCACTCAGGCCTCCGGCGGGCTGCCGGGGTTGCTTTCGGCAGCGGGGCGGGTGCGGATGAGGTGGCGGTGGAACCAGTCGGTCGTCTGGGTGGCCGCATCGTCCAGAGCGCCCGGTTCGCGGAAGAAATCATCGGTGCCCGCAATGCTGCGCCAGTCCTTGGTGCAGGTCATCAGATCGTAGGCCTGGCGGATGTTGGGCAGCCCTTCGTCGCGCTCGCCGACGATCTGCCGGGTCGGGCAGGCTACTTGGCGCAGGGGTGAGATGCCCGCCAGCCCGGGGCGGCCGCCGCGGCATACCAAGGCGCTCACTGCATCCGGCTCATGAGCCAGGGCGCGGATCGCTGCACCGCAGCCCGTGCCGCTGGCCACCAGCCCCACGGGCAGGGTGGTGAGGGGTGGCTGGTGGCGCAGCCATTCGAACACGGCGCGGATGCGCTGGCCGAGCAGCGGGGTGTTGAAGCGGGTGTCCGGGTCGCGGGACTCTTCGTAGTGGTTGAGCAGATCGAAGAGCAGGGTGGCGAAACCGGCTTCCTGCAGGCGCCGGGCGAAATGGGCTTCCCTGGAGTCCCGATGGTTTCCCACCGCGTTCTGGGCAATCAGGATCAGGCCGGCGGCGTCCGGCGAATGGGCAAGCAGGGCTTCCAGCCAGACGGGGCCGGCGGCAATGCTGAGGGCGCTATGGCGCAGTTTCATCATGATCGAAGGAGTCGGGCGGTACTCTGCCGTTCACAATCGCATGCACCGCCGGACACGGCAAGGCTGTGCCGGGGGCTAGTGGCCGCCGATGTGCACTGGAACACGGCGCGCCCCGAATGCGCTGACAAATTTGCCGAAACGCCCGGCCAGCCTGTGGCCGCAACCCGTGCACGCGCCGCTGGCATCGAGGCGGTAGACGAGGATCCGGTACCAGTCCCGTTCAATCAGGAGGCTGTCGCAGGAGGGGCAGCGGGTGCTGCCGCCCTCTGTGTCATGTACGTTGCCCGTGTAGACGTGATGCAGTCCGGCCGCCCGGGCGATCTGTCGGGCCCGGGTGAGGGTGGCCGGCGGGGTGGGTGGCAGGGTGTCGAGCTTGTAATCCGGGTGAAAGGCGGTGAAGTGCAGGGGCACGTCGGGGCCCAGTTCGTCGCAGATCCAGCGGGACAGAGCGGCAAGTTCGCTGTCGCTGTCGTTGAGGCCGGGAATCAGCAGGGTGGTGATCTCGAACCACACCTCGGTTTCGTGGCGGAGATAAAGCAGGGTGTCGAGAACCGGGGCAAGATGGGCGCCGGTCTGGTGTACGTAGAAGTCTTCGGTGAAGGCTTTCAGGTCCACGTTGGCGGCGTCCATCACCGCGTAGAAATCCCGGCGCGGGGCCGGGTGCATGTAGCCGGCGGTGACGGCGACGCTGGCGATGCCCAGTTCCCGGCAGGCCAGGGCGGTGTCGATGGCGTATTCGGCAAAGATCACCGGGTCATTGTAGGTGAAGGCTACGCTGCGGCAGCCGTGGTGGGCGGCGGCCCGGGCAATCTCGTCGGGTGCTGCGGCATCCATCAGCCGGTCCATGTTGCGGCTCTTGGAGATATCCCAGTTCTGGCAGAACTTGCAGGCCAGGTTGCAGCCCGCGGTACCGAAGGACAGTACGCTGCTGCCCGGGTAGAAGTGATTGAGGGGCTTTTTTTCGATGGGGTCGATGCAGAAACCCGAGCTGCGCCCATAGGTGGTCAGCACCATCCCGGCACCGACCCGTTGACGCACGAAACAGGCTCCCCGCTGGCCTTCGTGGAGGCGGCAGTCCCGCGGGCAAAGGTCGCACTGGAGGCGACCGTCGTCGAGGAAATGCCAGTAGCGGGCGGGGTGGGCGTCCATGGCCTTAGCTTCCGCTGGGACCCTCTTTCCACTTGCGCACCTGGTAGCGCGCCAGCATCACGTTGGGGCCCCAGAAATCCGCCGGCAGCCGGGCCTTCTGCTTGAGGGCCGCCATGAAGCTGCGTCGGTCGGGCAACTGCTCCCACACCTGGGGCAGGAAGGTCGCCTTCTGGCAGCCGTTGAAGAAGATCACGCCGTCCCGGCCCGGCACCAGCTGGCTCAGGGCGTCGGCCTCGTCGTGGAAGTCGATAAATTCGGGTTCGCCGAGCACGGACACCTCCACTTCCACACGCGGGAGTTCGGCTACGGCCAGGGGCGGAAAGCGCGGGTCGCGCAGGGCGGCTGCAACGGCGTTCTCGCGCACGTCCTCGCCCAGTGGACGATGGGCGTTGAGGCTGCCGATACAGCCCCGGAGGGTGCCGTCGAGGGTCAGGGTGACGAAGCAGGCGCCGCGTTCGGTGAGCTGGGGGTGCTCGGGGGCCGCGGGAGCCGGCTGGTCAAGGGCGGTGGCAATGGCCTGGCGGGCCTGGGCCAGCAGGGCCTGCCCCAGGGCATCAGTGGCGGGCATGGTCGATGTTCTCGGCAAAGGCAATGGCGGCGTAGCCCACGACCCGGTCGCGGTCGCCGGCGGTGTCTCCGGAGTTGCGCAGATCGAGCACATGGGGTGCGAGCTGGTGACGGGGGGCGGCCAGCAGCAGGCCGTTGATGGCCGCTGCGCCACAGGCCTGCTCACCGTCGAGGGTGGGGTCGAGCTGGCGGATCTGGGCGACGGTGGCCTTGTCACGACACTGGGCCTGACGGTAAGGGTGGTAGTGGGACAGGTCGGAGCTGATCACGATCAGCGTCTCGGGGCCGCCCCACAGGGCTTCAAGCAGGGCGGCAACCAGATGGGTGTCCACCTGACCGACCGCAAGGGGCAGGATTTCGAAGTGGTGGAGGGTGCTCTGAAGGAAGGGCAATTGCACTTCAATGCCATGTTCTTCGGCGTGGGGGCGGTCGACCACGATCACCCCGGGCATCTCCCGCGCCCGCAGCCAGGCTTCCCGGTCCACCGCCACGGCCCCGAGGGGGGTGATGAAGGTCTGGGCGGCGGGCAGGGCCATGCCGCGCACCGCTACCCGATGGGTCGGACAGAGGACCAGCACCCGCCGGATGGTCTCGCGGCGCTGCAGGAGTTCGGCGTAGGCGCAGGCCGCCACGGCCCCGGAATAGATGTAGCCGGCGTGGGGCACCATCAGGGCCTTGGGTGAATCGACCACTTCAGCCGGCATCGCCGCTGACAGGAAGCCGGCAACCTGGGCGTGGAGACTGTGGGAGTCTGCCGGGTAAAACAACCCGGCTACCGCCGGCAGGCGTTGGGACGCATGAGCCATGGTTTCCTTCTGTCCTTATGTCTTGAACGGGGACACCCCCTGCTCTCCATTATAGGGAGGACTGCAGCAGCCATGCGATGCCACCGCCGAGGCCGGCGCCCACCGCGAGCATGCCGCCGAGCACCCGCCAGCCAAGAGCGCTGCCGCCAAGGGTGAAGGCCAGCCCGGACTTGAACGCCAGGTTGGCGAGCATGGCCAGAAGGATGGCGACGGCTGCCGGCAGCGTCTCCACTTTGCCCACCGTGTGCAGGCGCAGGGTGGACAGGGTGATGGCGTCCACGTCGGTCAGGCCGGAGGCCAGGGCCAGCAGGTAGAGCCCGCCACGCCCGGCGATGTCCGACAGCCAGGCCGCGCACAGGAGCACGGCCGCGTAAAGCAGGCCAAAGCCGATGGCTGCGCGGAGTTCGGTCGGGTTGCGGGTCTCCGGGATGGGCAGGGCGTCCTTGCCGGCGAGTTGCCGCCAGTCACGGGCCAGCATGACGGCACCGAGCAGCACCGCCAGGGCGCAGCCGGTGGCCAGCAGGGGCACCACCGGGGCCGACAGGGCGCCGGCGATGGCCAGGATGCGCACCACCATGATCAGGTTGGCGAGCAGGATCACCAGGCTGGCGGTCGCGGTCATGGCCGGGTTTTCGCGGGCGTGACGGGCGAACACCATGGTCGTCGCCGTGCTCGACACCAGCCCGCCGAGCAGGCCCAGCAGGGGCGCCCCATAGCGTGCGCCGACCAGGCGCAGGGCCATGTAGCCCGCCAGGCTGACGCCCGAGATGAGCACGATCATCAGCCACACTTGGTGGGGGTTGATGGCCTCGTAGGGGCCGAAGCCCCGGTTGGGCAGGATGGGCAGCACGATCAGCGACAGCACCGAGAACTGCAGGATGGAGCGCCAATCCTGGGGCGTCAGGCGCGATGCCACGCCGCGCAGCTCGGACTTGAAGTAGAGCAGCATGGTGGAGCCCACCGCCGCCATCACGGCTAGCCGGCCGTGGCCCAGCCACACCATGGCACCGAGGGTGTAGCACACCAGCAGGGCGATCACCGAGGTGGTGCCGGGATCATTGGGCTCGGGCTGGCGGAAGTTGGCGGCGATGATCATCAGCGCCACCAGGGCGAAGCCTGCGATCAGCAGGGCCGGGGTGGCCAACTGTTCGGTGAGCAGGGCGGCGATGGCGCCGAGCAGCCCGGTCAGCCCGAAGGTGCGCACGCCGGCCAGGGCCGCGGGGCGCCGCTCCCGCTCCAGGCCCATGAGCAGGCCGATGGCGGTGGCCAGCGCGAGGGCTTCCAGCTGGCGGGGTTCAAAGGGCAGCGAGAAGAGCATGGCGTGCTTTCAGGAGGCAGGAAGACACAATCAGCGGCAGAAGGCGGGGGGACATTGAGTAGAATTGCGCGGATGCGAACCTCTACGACACGTTGCTTCGCCATTGTGCCCGCAGCCGGGAGCGGCAGCCGGATGCGCAGCGAGCAACCCAAACAATATCTTTCCCTTCTCGGCGAGCCCCTGATCCGCCATACCCTGGCGGTTTTGTGCGAGTCGCCGGTGATCGACCGCGTTTACGTTGTGCTCTCGGTCGGTGACCAGGAGTGGGACCGCCACGACTGGACTTCGTTCGGCGACCGCCTGGTGCCGCTGTTCTGCGGTGGTGCGTCCCGTGCTGACAGCGTGCTCAATGGCCTGCGGGCCATTGCCGATGACGCCTCGGAGGGCGACTGGATCCTCGTCCATGACGCCGCCCGGCCGTGCCTGGCGCCCTGGCATATCGAGGGGCTGGTGCGCGAGCTGATGCATGACGAGGTGGGCGGCATTCTGGCCGTGCCGGTGGCCGATACCCTGAAGCGCGAGGACAGCACCCACCATATCGCCGGTACGGTGCCGCGGGAGGGCCTGTGGCAGGCCCAGACGCCGCAGATGTTCCGTTACGTGATGCTCAAGCGGGCCCTCGAAACCGCGCGCCAGGTGACCGACGAGGCCAGCGCCATTGAGGCCATGGGCCTGCGCCCGCGCTTGGTCAGGGGCGACCCCACCAACCTGAAAGTCACTTTCCCCCTCGACCTGCACCTGGCCGAGTGGATTCTCCAGCACCGCGAGGCTTGAAGATGCACGTTCCGTTTCGTATCGGCCAGGGGTTTGATGTTCATGCCCTGGTTCCCGGTCGCCCGCTGATCATCGGCGGCGTGACGATTCCCTTTGCCAAGGGCCTGCTCGGGCATTCCGACGCCGACGTGCTGCTCCACACCATCACCGATGCGCTGCTGGGTGCCGCAGGGCTGGGAGACATCGGCCGGCATTTCCCGGATACCGATCCGCGTTTCGAGGGGGCCGACTCCCGGGTGTTGCTGCGTGAAGCGGCGGCGGCGGCCCGTGCGGCCGGTTGGGTGACGGTGAATGTGGACGCCACGGTGATTGCCCGGGCGCCGCGCATCCTGCCCCACGTGCCGGCCATGGTGGCCAACATCGCGGCCGATCTGGGCATTGATCCGGCTGCCGTCAACATCAAGGGCAAGACCACCGAGAAGCTGGGTTTCACCGGCCGCGGCGAGGGCATCGCCGCCCAGGCCGTGGCGCTGATGGCGTGGGTGGAAGCCTGAGGGCAGAGCTGCAGAAGGCGTGATCCGCATGCGACGAAGCCGGCACTTGCCGGCTTCGTGCTTTCTGCTTACCGACTCACGGGCCTGCGCCGCCGGGCCACGCCGGCGAGACCGAAGGCTCCGAGGACCAGGGCCAGGGAGGCCGGTTCGGCCACCGTGGCAGCGGGCGGATCGATGATGATGATGTCGTTGGCGCAGAGCATCGTCCATTGCACGTCAAAGCTCTCGGAGGGGTTGCTGCCGACCCAGTGGTTGCCAAATACGGATACCGGGATCTCCAGCTCATAGAACCAGTGATTTCCACCCAGCGTACCCATGTTGCCGAAGCTGTTGGAGATGACCATGTCGGCATTGCCCACATCGGTGCCGGTGTTGACCTTGGTGAGGTAGGTGGAGTTGGCGGGGTCGTAGACGCCGGGGGCGCTCCACAGGCCGGTGGCCCAGTCGGCATTGGTGGTGCTCACCACGTCGCCCTGCAGCAGGGTGCTGCTGCGGTTGGCAGTGAGAACGCCGAATTCAAAGCTGCCGTCACGGCCGAAGTCGATGGCGAAGTCGCCGCGGCCGTAGCTGTTGCTGCCGTTGGGCGTGCTCGGGTCGTGACCGGTGATCAGGCCCAGGGCCAGGTAGGTCTGGCCGTCGGTGCGGGTGTACCAGGTCAGGTAAAGGGCTTCGGCGTCGTAGGCCTGGCCGCCCCAGCCGGGGCTCAGGTAGCCGCCGTTGGCATTGCTCTGGTCTTCCACCGTGTACAGCACGCCGTTGTTCGGCGTCCACCCTGCGACGTTGCCATTGTTCCTGACACCCCAGTCGGCAAAGTTGCCGTCGATGGTCAGCGGATCTGCATGAGCGGGAAGGGCGATGACCGTGGTGACCAGGGCAAGGGCGAGGCCGGCGAGGGATGTAGTTTTCATGGGGCACACCAATCTGGATGGAATGGTGGCGAGAATAGGAGCCCGCGGCCGTCGGGCGGCGGCACTTCCTCACGGATGGTGCGTGGGTAGGGGCAAAAGAGCAGGCAGTTGCGACCCCGGTCACAGCTGCCTGCAAGCGCGGTGTACCCCTCGGGCCGGTCAACGCCGTCAGGACGGCGGATGGGCGCGGGGGAGCCGCGGGGAGGTCAGACGAACAGGCACTGCTCCAGGCGCCCGCACAGGGCGGGCTCGGGGGATTTGGTGTAGTCCTTCTCGAAGCGGTCGGTGACCAGCTGGGCGGTGGGGCGGTCCAGGGTGGCGTTGAGCATGCCCATGAAGGCGGGTGGGGCGATGAGAATGGCGCGGCCGAACTTGTTGTGGCTGCGGCCCATGTAAAGCTCCTTGGCCAGCATCTGGGCAAAGGCCCGTGCGGCGTTCTGCTTGGGTGGGGTGGCTTGTTCCCGGGCACCGTGGCCGCTGCCTGCGGCCTGCATCTGTCCGGCCCGGTCGGAGGCCAGGTCGGCGTTTTTCATGCGGCTTTCGGGGTGAGCGATCTCCTTCACCAGCTGCAGGCCTTTCTTGGGCCCCAGGTTGGCGTACAGACGGGCAAGACTCGCGTTGGCGACAAGAATCCAGGTGATGACCATGAGTTGCTCTCCACTTTCTGTCATGAATGCCGGAGCGGCCTAAGCAATGTAGACAGCCCCGCTGGGCAAATCAAAGGGAGCTTGTCTGATCCCCCGGTGCGGCCCGCCCGAGGCGGGCTTCACCCACGGCCGGGTCTTGTCCGAAGTAGCCGGAAAGCTGTTCGTAAACAGCGGGGTACTCCGATTTGAGGAGGCCGGGGGTTTCAAAGAAGGCCTCGCTCATCACGGCAAAGAACTCGGCAGGATGCTCGGCCCCGTAGGGGTCGAGGGCGGTGTCCTCGCCCTGGTCCACCCGGCTGCAGAAGTCGTCGTAGGCGGGCTGGAAGGCCCGGGCCCAGGCGCTGGCGGAGAGATGGGCGGGCAGCCGCGGGTAGCCATCCACTTCGCCGTTGCCCATGTCGAGTTTGTGGGCGAATTCGTGAATCACCACATTGATGCCGTCGAAGGGGTTTTCACCCTCGAACCATGACAGCAACACCGGACCGCCTTCCCAGGCCTCGCCGAGCACCTCGTCGTTGTACTCGTGCACGACGCCGTCCTCGTCGATGACGCTGCGGGGGATCACGAAGTCGCCCGGGTACACGATGATGCCCACCCAGTCGGCGTAGGCGTCCAGCCCGATGTTCAGCACCGGCAGGCAGGCCTGCAGGGCGATGGAGAGGAGGAGGGTGTCGGTGATGATCACTCCCTCGGCCCCATGCACCTGCTTGTCGGCGAGGAACTCGAGGGCCATGCGGCGCAGGCGCGGGCGGTCTTCCGGCGGCAGGTAGTCGAGAAAGGGCAGGCTGCTCTCGACGGCGCTCCACTGCTCGGGCGATATCGTGTGGCGGTCGGCGGCGCGCTGGCGTCGCCAGCGGCGAAAGGCGGAAAACATGGGCTCGGGAGAGGTGTCGATGAAACTGAAATGGCCGGCGTGGGGTCGGAGTGGCGCACCTGACATCACCGGCGGGGCGATCAAGATCAAACTTTCACTGCTCAGCCTATAGGATAATGCCGGCATGGTCGCCGTTACTCATTCGATATCCCAGTCCGTGTCCTCGTTGTCCTCAGCCGAGTTGCTGTGTGAGGGCCTGCTGCCCGACGATGCCCGCCGCGTTGGCGATGCCCTTGCCTGGGTCCAGCCCATCTATGAAAGCCGTACTCTCGGCACCCAGGAGCAGGTGTGGCAGCACGCCCTCGGCACGGCGCTGATTGCGGCATCCCTGCGCCTCGACGCGGACACCCGCATCGCGGCCCTGTGCTTTGCGGTGGGTGACGTGCTCGATCACCCTAACGAGGAGATCGTCACCCGTTACGGTGACAGCGTGGCCCGATTGGTGGATGGTTTGCGTCGCCTCAACGGCCTGCGCGTCATCACCCGCATGACCACCACTGCCAGCGCACCCGAGATCCGTGCCCAGAGCGAAGTGCTGCGCAAGATGCTGCTGGCCATGGTCGAGGACATCCGAGTGGTGCTGCTGCGGGTGGCGTCCCGCACCCAGACCCTGCGCTATTTCACCGACCACCCGGGCCGCACCCGCGAGTCCATCGCCCGCGAGAGCCTCGACATCTACGCCCCCCTGGCCAACCGGCTGGGCATCTGGCAACTCAAGTGGGAGCTGGAGGATCTCTCCTTCCGCTTTCTGGAGCCGGAGACCTACAAGCGCATCGCCCGCATGCTCGACGAGCGCCGGGTGGAGCGCGAGCAGTTCATCGTCGATGCGGTGGCGCGCCTCAAGAGCGAGGTGCAGGCCATCGGGGTGACGGCCGAGGTTTATGGTCGCCCCAAACACATCTACAGCATCTATAACAAGATGCGCGCCAAGCGGCTGGATTTCTCGCAGATCTACGATGTGCGCGCCCTGCGTGTGCTGGTGGCCGAGGTGAAGGACTGCTACGCCGTGCTTGGCATCGTGCACCAGATCTGGACCCCGATCCCCAAGGAGTTCGACGACTACATCTCGATGCCCAAGGGCAACAACTACCAGTCCCTGCACACCGCCGTGTATGCCGGTGATGGTCGGGCCCTGGAGGTGCAGATCCGCACCCACGATATGCACAACCACGCCGAGCTCGGGGTGGCTGCTCACTGGCGTTACAAGGAAGGCAGCGGGCCCTCCAGCGGCGACTACGACGAGAAGATCGCCCTGCTGCGCAGCCTGCTGTCGTGGCGTGACGAGGTCACCGATTCGGCCGACTGGCTGGAGCAGTTCAAGCGCGCCTCGCTGGATGACACCATCTACGTGCTCACGCCCCAGGGGCGGGTGATCGATCTGCCCCGCGGCGCGACGCCCATCGACTTTGCCTACCGGGTGCATACCGATCTCGGCCACCGCTGCCGCGGCGCCAAGGTCAATGGTCAATTGGTGACCCTCAACACCCCCCTGGAAAGCGGCCAGACGGTGGAGATCATGTCCACCAAGGAGGGCGGCCCGTCCCGTGACTGGCTCAACGCCCACCAGAGCTACGTGGCCACGCCGCGAGCCCGCCAGAAGATCAAGCAGTATTTCAGCGCCCTCGAAGAGGAAGAGCTGCTGGTGCGCGGGCGCAGTGTGCTGACCCGTGAGATTCAACGCGAGGGCCATGGTCAGGTCAATCTCGACGACCTGGCGACACGCCTCGGTTTCAAGGGGCCGGACGCCCTGTTCATCGCCGCCGGCCGTGGTGAGGTGGGGCCGCGGGCCATCCAGATTGCCCTGCGGGGGGCCGACTCCGTCGATGCGCCGTCCGAGACGCCCGAGGTCATCATCGGGCAGAGTCACCCGGGTGACGCAGGTGACACCATCCTGATCGTCGGCGTGGGCAAGCTGATGACTTCCCTGGGGCGCTGCTGCAAGCCGGCGCCACCGGATGCCATCCAGGGCTACGTGACCCGCGGGCGCGGCGTCTCCATCCATCGGGTCGAGTGCCGTGATTTTCAGCAGCTCGTGCGCTCCCATCCCGAACGGCTGATCAGCGCCCAGTGGGGCGGGGTGGCCACGCCCAAGGATGCCGTCTTCCCGGTGGACGTGCTGGTGCATGCCATGGACCGCCAGGGTCTGCTGCGCGATATCTCCGAAGTCCTGTCGCGGGAGAAGCTGAACGTGATCGCGGTTAACACCCTGAGCCGCAAGGGCGCGGCGCGCATGCGCTTCACCCTCGAAGTGCAGGGTGTGCACCAGATCAAGCGCGCCCTGACCCTGATCCGCGAAGTCAAGGGCGTCACCGACGTCGAGCGCGGCTGAGGCCCGGACGTGCCCGTTTTCGAGCGGCATCATTACGCGTGGCTGTCCATTGCGGCAGCGCTGGCTACCATCGCCCTCAAGACCCTGGCGTGGTCGATCACAGGGTCGGTAGGCTTGCTGTCCGATGCGCTGGAGTCCTTCGTCAACCTGGCGGGGGCGGGCTTTGCCCTGTGGATGATCCTCATCACCCGCGATCCGCCCGACGGCACACATCCCTTCGGCCATGGCAAGGCGGAGTATTTCTCCAGCGGCTTCGAGGGCTTTCTCATTCTTGGTGCCGCCGCGGCCATCATCTGGACTGCCAGTGAGCGCCTCATGGCCCCGCGCCCCATCGAGTCAGCCGGCTGGGGCCTGGCCTGGTCTGCGGCGGCCACCACCATCAACTTCGTGGTGGCCCGTGTTCTCGGCAAGGCCGGCGAGCGGCTCAACTCCATCGCTCTGCGGGCCGACTCCCGCCATCTCATGACCGACGTGTGGACCTCGGTAGGGGTCATTGTCGGGGTCTCCCTGGTGGCCTGGACGGGCTGGCTGATGCTGGACCCGTTGATTGCGATCCTGGTTGGCCTGCATATCGCGTGGGAGGCCGTCGGCCTGCTGCGGGAGTCGGTGGATGGGTTGATGGACCGCAGCCTCGACGCCGACAGCGTGGCCCGGGCCCGGGCGGTACTCGACGCCTATCAGGCCCGCGGGGTGCACTACCAGGGCTTGCGCACCCGCCAGGCCGGGGCGTCGTCTTTCCTGCAGGTGGTCGTGCTGGTGCCGGGTGACTGGTCGGTTCGCTACGGACACGCCCTCCTCGACGAGATCGAGGCTGCCCTCGAAACCGCCATTCCGGGCCTCGAAGTCACCACCCATCTCGAGCCTCTGCCTTGAGCCCGCGGCCTGTTTGATAAGATTGGGCATCTACCGATCTTCCGGACTGTTTCAATGATCTTCGTGTTGTCCCCGGCCAAGGCCCTCGATTACGAGTCGCCCCTGAGCACTTCCCGTTTCACCGAGCCCGATTACCTGGACGATGCCGCGCAGCTGATTGCCGGCCTGCGTGAGCTGTCCCACGCCGAGGTGGCTCGCCTGATGGACCTGTCCGACCCCCTGGCGGCTCTCAACGTGGCCCGCTACGCCGAGTGGTCGCAACCCTTCACACCGGCAAATGCCCGCCCGGCCGTGCTGGCCTTCAATGGTGATGTGTATGACGGCCTCGAGGCGCGCAGCCTCTCCGAGACCGATCTCGACTTTGCCCAGCAGCACCTGCGCATCCTCTCTGGCCTGTATGGTCTCCTCAAGCCCCTCGACCTGATGCAGCCCTACCGGCTGGAAATGGGTACGCGCTTTGCCAACGCGCGGGGCAAGGACTTGTATGCCTTCTGGGGAATGACCCAGACCGAGGCGCTCAATCGCCTGCTGGCTGCCGAGGACGAGGTCGGCCGAGAAGCCGTGCTGGTGAACCTGGCCTCGGAGGAGTACTTCAAGTCGGTCAAGCGGGCTCGCCTGCAGGGCCGCCTGCTCGACATCGGCTTTGAGGACTGGAAGGGCGGGCGTTACAAAATCATCAGTTTCTATGCCAAACGTGCCCGCGGCCTGATGGCCCGCTATGCCATCACCCGGCAGGTGCAGGAGGTCGAGCAGCTCAAGGACTTCGCTGCTGATGGCTATGCCTTCGCGCCGGAGGCATCGGACGAGAGCCGCTGGGTGTTCCGGCGGCGTCAGGACTGAGGGAGGGCAGGGAATGGCCCATCCTGACAAGGTGGCGGGTCTGGTCCGCATGAAGAGGCTGGCAACGGGCGGGCTCGTCGCCGTCGCGCTGTTGCTGGTGCTGGCCCGTATCCAGGGGTGGGGCTGGGTGGCTGCGTTTGCCGAGGCCGCACTGATCGGCGCCCTGGCCGACTGGTTCGCTGTGGTGGCTCTGTTTCGCCACCCCCTTGGCCTGCCGATTCCCCACACGGCCATCCTGCCCCGCAACAAGGCGCGTCTGGCTGACAACCTGGCGGAGTTCATCCGCGATCGTTTTCTCGATACCGCATCCCTGGTGGCACGCCTGCGTTCCGCCCAGCCCGCCGACAGGCTGGCGGCCTGGCTCCGGCAGCCCGCCAACGCCGACCTGCTGGCCGGCCGGCTGGTGGTGGTGTTTGCCGAAGCGGTGGATTTCATGGACGACCCGCGGGTGCGGCGGCTGTTTCTCCACGCCCTGCGGCGCCGGGCCGGCAGCCTCGACATGGCCGATGGCCTCGGTCGCCTGCTGGAAGTGATGACCGAGCACGGCCGCCACCAGGCCCTGCTCGACGAGGGCATCGAGCGCCTCGGCCATTGGCTCGAAGAACCGGGCGTTCGGCAGGGCTTTGCCGGCATGATCGTGGACGTGGCCGGTCGCGAATATCCCAAAGTGGTGGCAATGCTGGGCCTGGTTGGAATCAACCCTGCGGAACTGGGCGAGCGGGTGTCGGCGGGCATCATTGCCGGCGTGCAGGGCCTGCTCGACGAGGTCGCCCAGGACCCGTCCCATCCGCGCCGCCAGGCCTTCGATGAGCTGGTGGCCACCTACATCGGCCGGCTTGGCCAGGATCAGGCCTTCCGCACCCGGGTGGATCAGGCCAAGCGGGAGTTTCTGGCCCACCCGGCGGTGGGCACCGCCCTGCGCGACCTGTGGGACGACCTGCGCGCCTGGCTGGGTCGGGACATGCAGCGCGCCGATTCCCGGGTGCGCCGTCACCTGGCCTCTGCCACTGTGGCCCTGGGCGCGAGCCTTGCCGACAACCCGGCTCTGCGCGAGTCCTTCAACGAACACCTGGAACGTACCGTCGAAACCCTGGCACCCGAGCTGCGTGATGGCCTGGCCCACCACATTGCCACCACCATGAAGGCCTGGAAGGACGAGGATCTGGTCCGCGAGGTCGAGGTCAGCGTCGGTCGCGACCTGCAGTTCATCCGTCTCAACGGCACCTTTGTGGGCGGCCTGATCGGCCTTGCCCTCTACGCCCTGACCCAATACGCAGCCTGACTTTCTTATCATGAGCCTTCGCATCAGCAGCAATTTCGATTCCGGCGCCATTGAGGTGCTGTCCCTGGCGCGTGCCGACGACATCCGCCTGCGCATCCGGGCGGATCAGGGGGTGGATGGAGACGCGGCCTTTCGCCAGTGGTTCCACTTCCGTCTCCACGGTGCAGCAGGTCAGGCCGTGCGCCTGGTCTTCGAGAATGCCGCCGAGGCCGCCTACCCGGACGGTTGGCCCGACTACCGCTGTGTGGCGTCCTATGACCGGCGCAACTGGTTCCGCGTCCGCGGCACCCGCTACGAGAACGGCCAGCTCGTTGTCGAGCACACGCCTGAACGCAACAGCATCTACTACGCCTACTTCGAGCCCTATTCTCACGAGCGCCACCTGGATCTGCTCGGCCGCGTGGAGATGTCGCCGTTCGCCTCGGTCACCAACCTGGGCGCCACGGTGGAAGGGCGTGACCTGGACCTCGTCACCGTCGGGCGCCCCGGGCCGGGCAAGGCCCCGGTGTGGATCATCGCCCGCCAGCACCCGGGCGAGAGCATGGCCGAGTGGTTCGTCGAGGGGCTCCTCGAACGCCTGCTCGACGGCGCCGACCCGGTGGCACGGCGCATCCGTGAGAAGGCCGTGCTCTACATCGTCCCCAACATGAACCCCGATGGCGCGATTCGCGGCAACCTGCGCACCAATGCGGCCGGCGCCAACCTCAACCGGGAATGGCGCGAGCCCAGCCTTGAGCGCAGCCCCGAGGTGCTGCTCGTGCGCGAGGCCATGAAGGCCAGCGAGGTGGAGCTCTTCCTCGACATCCATGGCGACGAGGCCCTGCCTTACGTGTTCTTCTCGACCGCGGAGGAGGTGCCGGGCTTCACCGATGCCCAGCGGGTGCGCCAGGCCCGCTTTGTCGAAGCCTTCAGGGCGGCCAGCCCCGATTTCCAGACCGAACACGGCTACCTCAACGGCCGCTTCCGCGACGAGCTGCTGACCCTCGCCTCCAAGTGGGTGGCCCATCGCTTCGGCTGCGTGTCCCTGACCCTGGAGATGCCTTTCAAGGACAACGCCAACCTGCCCGACGGGATCGTTGGCTGGAACGGCGAGCGCAGCAAGCGTCTCGGGGCAGCCATGCTCAATCCCATTCTGGGGCACTTCACCCCCTGACTCCGGGACGACCGGATCTGTTCAGCCTGGCGTATCGCGATAGTGATTCAAGATTGTGTGTGGTGTTCCGTTACTGGACAGGTCAGTCACGGAACGCGTCCTTGCGTCCGGGTCATGCGTGGCAGCCCTGGTACGGGGACTCGCTGGCGTCTGGATGTCCCTGACTGACAAGGCAGCGTAATGATTCGAAAAAAACTTTGAAATCGTGTCATCCAGCCAGCTGACGTTTGCGTTAAGGACACACAGGCGCGAAATCGCCGGTTTTCACAGGAGAAGTCGATGGGCAGTTATTGCAACGAGTCCTACGCAGAGTTTCTGGATTCCCTCAAGGCCGCGGGTGTCGTGATCCGCAATGAAGTTGAAGTGCGGGAACGGCTGGCTGAATCCCAGCGCTGGCGCAGTGCCTTCATGACCCTGGCCGCCAACGGTCGCACGATCGGTATCGAGTTTACCGTGGCCGGCAAGGGCAGTGATCCCCGCGCTGTGCAGCGTGTGCTGGCCGAACATGCCTTCCCGGCCGAGAAGGAAGCCGCATTCATCGCCCAGCTTACCGCTGATCGCTGAGCGCCAAACCGGGCTCCGGCGGTTCAATCCGGAGCAGTGATCAGGCCCTTCCTCCTTCCGGAGGGGGGGCTTTTTCTTGTCTGGCCGAGCTATCTCCGGTCCGGCGCAGCAAGGCCTGCCCCATCTTGATGGGCGAGCCTTCTGCCACACCCGGGCACAGTTCGAAGCCCTTCGGCACAAAGACGATGATGGTCGAGCCGTGTTCGAACCAGCCCATCTCCGCCCCTTGCCAAACACCGCATCAGACGGAATCTCGCCTGGCCCCCGATAGCGCAGGTGCAGGAGCACGTCGAGCCAGTGCAGGCGGATGCTGGCCACCAGGATCGCCGCGACAGGGACCAGGGTCAGCAGCGCGTTGCTTCCCGCCAGGCGGGCCCGGATCACCGCCCGTTCGTTCTTGCAGTAGAGCCGGTCGACGCGCTTGAGGGCGGCAGGATTGACGTTCCAGGTGTCCCCCGACAGATAGGTGACGTGCTCCACGCGGAGATCGGCCGGGGCGTGGAAGCGGTGATACATGCTCGACTTGAGGCGCAAGGTGACGTAAGTCCCGTCGCGGCAGCTTTCCACCAGCGCCTCGTTGCCGAGCAGGTCGATCAGCGGGTAGGGCGCGCCCTTGGCCTGCAGGGCGGTGGTGCCGGCGAGCGGGCCGCAGGCGCCGACGATGGCATCGCAGGGGCTGCTCAGCACGGCCGGATCGTCGTCGATGGGTCTGGACCCGGGCTTCAGCTCGCGGGTGAAGCAGTCATGCATGCTCCTGAAGTGACTGCGCCGAGCTTCCGACAGGTCGAGATCGGCAAAAAGGCGCCAGATGCCGATGGATGCACGGGCCACCAGTGGGTTCTCGATCTTGCTGAACCAGCCCATGAAACGTGTCAGCAGGGCCCGGGGCAGGCGATTGGTGAGCAGGAAATTGAGGTCTTCCTGTTCGAGGATGCGGGCAGCGAGGCTGCGGCGGGGAGGTGGGTTATTCATGGCGCTGTAACGGGGGTCGGTTAAATCAGTCATCTTTCAGTTGTGGAGTGAGTGCCCGTGGAAGATGCAATGGTGTTGGCCGGTCTGGGAGCGATCGTGTTGCCCGGACTGGTCTTGAAGGCGAAGCGCCGGCTGGAGCTGTCGAGGGGCAAACACCCGTCCCTGGGCGGTCACGCCAAGATGTCCCGGCGGGTGGCGAAGCTGCTGCCCTTTTATGAATACGACGAGGCGGGTTTCTTCAACTCCGACGATGCACCGGCCGAGGTCGTGGCCCTGCGCCGGGCGGGCTTCTTTCGTCTCGCGGGGATCTACCAGCAGCGTTTTGCGGCCAGTGCGGCCCTGACTGCCGAAGCCCAGGAGGCGGTGTCGGACCTGCAGTTCACCAGCGCCTACCGGGTGCCCTTCCAGTACAGCCGTTTCCTGCGTCAGCACCTTAAGGGCGGCGCCTTCCTCGAGGCCTCGTCCGGCGTCACCGTGACCGACCTGGATGGCAACGTCTTCTATGACCTGGGCGGCGCCTATGGCGTGAATGTGTTCGGCTACGACTTCTACAAGGAGTGCATGGCCCTCGGCAGTGAGCGGGTTGAGGCGCTGGGGCCGGTGCTCGGGTCCTACCACCCGCTGCTCGCCAGCAATGTGAAGCGCCTGCAGGCGATTTCCGGCCTGGACGAGGTGTCCTTCCACATGTCGGGTACCGAGGCGGTGATGCAGGCCGTGCGCCTGGCCCGCTACCACACCGGCCGGACCCACCTGGTGCGCTTCTGCGGGGCCTACCACGGCTGGTGGGGCGAGGTGCAGCCCGGTGTTGGCAACCCCACCGCGGCCAATCAGACCTACACGCTCCGCGACATGCACGCCGATGCCCTGCGCGTGCTGCGTCGGCGCAGGGACATTGCCTGTGTGCTGATCAATCCGCTGCAGGCCCTGCATCCCAACGGTTCGGCGCCGGGGGATTCGTCCCTGGTGGATAGCAGCCGCCGCGCCGGCTTTGACAAGGCGGCCTACTCGGCCTGGCTGAAGGAGTTGCGCCAGGTGTGCGACGAGCGGGGCATCGTGCTGATCTTCGACGAGGTCTTCGTGGGCTTTCGTCTGGCGCGGGGTGGGGCTCAGGAATACTTCGGCGTTCAGGCCGACATGGTGACCTACGGCAAGACCCTGGGCGGTGGCCTGCCGGTGGGCGTGGTGTGCGGCAAACGCCACCTGATGAAACGTTACCGGGACGATCGGCCTGCTGACATCTGCTTTGCCCGCGGTACCTTCAACTCTCACCCCTGGGTGATGGGGGCGATGGCCGAGTTTCTGGAGCGCATCGACACACCGGAGGTGCAGGCCCTGTATGACGGTCTCGACACCCGCTGGAATGCCCGCGCGGCGCGCCTCAACGCGCGTCTGGAGGAGGCTGGCCTGCCCCTGCGGGTGGCGAATCTGTCCACCATCTGGACGGTGACCTATACCCGGCCGAGCCGCTACAACTGGATGCTCCAGTACTACCTGCGCGCCGAGGGCCTGGCCCTGAGCTGGGTCGGTACCGGGCGCTTCATCTTCAGCCTCAACTACACCGACAGCCACTTTGCCGAGGTGGAGGCGCGCATCGTGGCCGCAGCGCGACGCATGGCGGCGGATGGCTGGTGGTGGAGTGACGGGACGCTGACCGACAAGGGCATACGCCGGCGCATCCTGAAGGAGATGCTGGTCCATCGTTTCCTGAAATAGGCAGGTCGGCGCCGCCCCCTCCCGTGCGGGAGCGGGCGGCGCGAAGGGGAGGGCTCAGGCGGCCTGACGGGCGCGCAGATCACGCAGCAGGAGCAGCGGCGCCCGATGGTAGAGTTTGATGTCGTGATACGGGTCGGTGAGGATCTTGGTCAGCCACACCAGCCCGGTCTGCACGTTGCGGATGAAGAACAGATGCACGGTGCGGAACAGCAGCCCGGCCACGCCCAGGGCCAGCCACAGGATGCCCAGGTGATCGATGTAGCCACCTATGTCCGCATGGGCCTCGAAGAGGCCGAACATGGTCGGGTTGAGCCACAGGGCCAGGGGGATGAAGGCCCAGATGGACAACAGCACCACCTTGCGTTTCAGGTTGTAGCCCACCTTCACGGCCTCTTTGTATTCATTGCTGACCTTGTTCTCCTCGTCGAAACCCAGGGGTTCGAAGAAGAAGTGGCCGGACTGGCGCGTGACCATGGAGATCAGCCAGCCGATCAGCGCGGCCTTCACCGGGTCGACGAAGAGCAGGGAGTAGGCAATCAGGAAGCTGATGGCGCTGATCAGGTGCAGGGTCTGGTTGATCCGGCTGTGGTGATAGAAGCGGTGGTCGTCCCAGCGCTGAATCTCCAGCGCGCGCAGAAAATCTTTCATGGAGTCTCCCTAGAGTGTCGAAATGGCCTTCGCGGCAAGACTAAGAAGCTCGCGTTACCGGGCGGCTGCGAAAATGTTAAGGCGGTGTGATCTCCCTGCCTGCGCGGCCCGGGAGGCGGCGGGTAAAATGCCGGACTGATCTTTGCAGCCGGGAAAGGCGGTGGATGGGATGATGGAAAAGCGCCGGGTTTTGGGTGTCGCGCTGGTCTTTGCCGTGCTTGGTGGCCTCGTCACCCATCACCAGCCGGAGATCGGTCAATGGATCCCCCGGGTGCTGCTGGCGACGGGCATGCTGGTGCTGATGGGCCTCGCCTGGCGGCGCTGGCAACAGCGGGCGCGGGCCCGCTTCGTGGCCGACTTTCGCTTTCCGGTGGGTCTGGTGCGCAAGGTCCGTGAGCGTTATCCCCACCTCAGCGATGCCCAGGCCGACATGGTGCTGCGAGAGCTGCGTACCTTTTTTCAGGTGGCGCTGGCGGCCCAGGGGCGGATGGTGTCCATGCCGAGCCAGGCCGTGGACGTGGCCTGGCATGAGTTCATCCTGTTCACCAAGGGCTACCGGTTGTTCTGTCGCCGTGGCCTCGGCCGCTTCCTGGATCACACGCCGGCGGAATACATGGCCACGCCCAATACGGCACGGCAGGGATTGCGCCGTACCTGGCTGCAGGCCTGCCGCCTGGATGGCATCAACCCACGCAAGCCCGAGCGCCTGCCCATGCTTTTTGCGCTGGATGCGCTGCTGCTGATCCCCGACGGCTTTCGCTACGTCCTCAACTGCGCGGGGCCCGACGGGGCGCGGTCGGGCGATGCCTACTGCGCCGGCGACATCGGCTGCAGTGGCGGCGGAGGGGGCTGTTCGGGGGGCTCCGACAGCAGCAGCGGGGACGCCGGCGACGGCGGGAGCGGCTGTGGTGGGGGAGGTTGCGGCGGCGGTGACTGACACCGTCGCCGGTAAGCAGGGCCTTTAGAGGAAGCGGTCGAGCAGACGCTTGCTGTGGCTGTCCAGGGCGTAGCGGTCGCGGATCAGGAAGTTGATGCCGCGGCTGTCGGTGATCATCAGGGCCGGGGTGGTGAGGCGGCGGATGTCCTCTTCGCCCTTCAGCACCATGCTGGTGGGGCCCCGGTCGGTTTCCAGGTCCCAGGTGCTGGGCGTGGCAAAACTGGAAACGTGGCGGATGCGCTGGATCACTGGCATGAACTCGCGGCTGGCCATCTCGTCGGCGATCAACTGGCGGCTGTTGTCAGGCAGGTCGGAGAGGCGCTCGATCCACGCCACTTCCTCGCCTTCGGTGTTGATCAGGCCGATGTTCTCGGTGGGTGCGGCGATGGGGAAGGCGCGCACCGGCGTCACCAGATGGGCCTTGCCTTCCAGATCGGTGAACACGAGCTGGCTGAAGCTGTTGCGGGTGATGTTGAGATTCTGCTGTGACATGGCGGGCCTTCAGGCGGGAGCGTGTTCGCGGTGCTGGGGGACGCGGGGCTCGGCGCCGATGGCGTGCAGCGTTTTCTCCGCGAGGCGCAGGCCGTCGCCCGGCTCCGGAGCGATCACGTGGTCCGTGTGCTCGACGTCGGCGCGCTGCCGGACGGGGCTCCCTACATCGTCATGCAGTACCTGGAGGGCCACGACCTCGCCGCACACGTCCACCGGAAGGGGCGCCTCTCGGTCGACGAAACGGTCGACTACGTCGTCCAGGCGTGCGACGCGCTCGCCGAGGCCCACCGAATCGGCATCGTTCACCGCGATCTCAAGCCCGCGAACCTGTTTCTCAGCAAGGACGCCGACGGCTCCGCGGTGATCAAGATCCTCGACTTCGGGATCTCCAAGC
>Ga0073899_10001303_pt1 | contig 22968 bp, 20 predicted proteins | sample KloWWTmetaKNB5Ph_FD_88975 | JGI IMG/M metagenome (GOLD analysis project Ga0073899, IMG submission 88975) | Active sludge microbial communities from Klosterneuburg, Austria, studying microevolution and ecology of nitrifiers - Klosterneuburg... | ecosystem: Engineered > WWTP > Aerobic digester >... | reverse complement strand
CGTTCCTCGCGAGCCCTCCTCAGGGAGCGCTAGATCGGAGCGCCTCGACCCTCGCGAGCACTCAGGGAGCGCTAGATCGGAGCGCCTCGACCCTCGCGAGCACTCAGGGAGCGTTACATCGGAGCGCCTCGACCCTCGCGAGCACTCAGGGAGCGTTACATCGGAGCGCCTCGACCCTCTCGAGCCCTCCTCGGCCTCGATTCGCTGAGGAAGCGCGGTCTCGACAGGCTCGACCAGCCGATCAATCAGGGCTCAGGGAGCGTTGAGTGATCAACTGCAGCGGACCCCGTCGGCGGGCATTGTGCCCTTCACCAGATAGGCCACCACGATCCGGTCCACGCACTCGGACTTGCCGCCGAAGGTGCCGTGGCCCTCGCCCTGGTAGGTGACCAGCACGGCCGACTCGAGTTGTCCGGCCATGTCGACGGCCTGCTGATACGGGGTGGCGTTGTCGCCGGTGCCACCGATCACGAGCAGCGGTTGGGCGCTGGCTCCGCGAAGGTCGAGTTGCCGGGCCGGGCGCACCGGCCAGAGCGCGCAGATGTACTGCGGGCCGAAGTACTTGCCGAAGATCGGAGCCTTTTTCTGGTCCTCGGCCCAGAGCCGGTCGGCGTCGAGCACACCCTGCTCGGTCGAGTCATCGGCGCAACTGATCGCAGGGAACGCGAAAAACATCGGGTCATAGCTGCCGTCCTCGCCACGGGAATTCAGGTAGTCCGCGCCCCAGAGCAGCGCCTCCCCGCGTCCCTTCTTCGCGGCCTGGATCGACGCAGCCAGGGTCGACCACGCGCTCTTGCCGCCGTACAGCATGGCGGCGATGCCGGTGGCCGCCATGGTTTGGGTGAGCTTTCGCTCCCCCACCTTGAGCGGCGCGGAGTCCAAGTCGTCCAGCAGGTCGGTGATGCCGTCGAGAACCTCATCCTTGGAGGAACCGAGCGCACAGGCGTCCTCGGCGCACCAGGACGCGAAGTTCCCCAGCGCAAGGTCGAAGCCCATCGCCTGGATCACGTCGTCGTTGTCCGTGATGTTCACGGCCGCATCCAGCACCAGGCGTCCGGTGTTGTGCCCGAACAGCTCGGCGTAGGTGGCGCCGATCGCGGTGCCGTAGGAGTAGCCGAGGAAGCTCAGCTTCGCGTCGCCGACCAGCTGGCGCATCAGGTCCAGGTCGCGGACCGTCTCGATCGTGGTGATGTGCTCCAGCAGCGAGCCGCTGTTCTGCCAGCACTCCTTGCCGAACTCGAAGACCGCCTCCAGCAGCGCCGCCCTTTCGGCCTCATCGTCGGGCGATCCGTCCAGGCTGTTGAAGGCGTCCGCCTGTTCGTCGTCGAAGCACTGCACCGCGGTCGAGCCGCCGGTTCCGCGCGGATCCCAGCCGAGGATGTCGTACTGCTCCAGGCCTTCGCTCGCGAAGCCGTCCACCAAGTCGACCCCGGACGCGCCCGGTCCGCCCGGATTGATGAACAGCGTGCCCAGTCGCGGGCCCTTGGTGGCCGGCTTGCGCTTCAGGGACAGCGTCACGGCAGCCTCGGCCGGGGTCGCGTAGTCGAGCGGGGCGAGGATCTGCGCGCACTCGCTCTCGTCACAGGGGTTCCACTCGATCTGCTGGGTCAGGTAGCCCGACAACCCGTCCCCAGCGAGACCGGCGACCATCCCGTCCACTTTCGGGGTCGTTGCGTCGAAGGTCGGACGGTCGACCGCTGGACCGGGCACCGCGGAGATGCGGATCGCGTTGTCCGGCAGCGCAGTCGCTTCGGACGGGGACGGCATGGGCGTCGGCGACGGTACGCACCCGGCCAGCAGCAGGACAGCAGCAAGGAGGGCAACTCTTGGGCGGAAGGCGGGCGGCACTCGTTCAGGGTAGCCAAAGCCGCCGAACCGACCCTCTTCACGAGGTCGGTGCCGCGCTGCGGAGTGCGGCTAGCGGGCAACTGACCGACTCGTGCCCGACCCGGACGAGCACCGCGTCCAGAGGCACCACGTGACCCACCACGCGTCCGGGTCCCTCTGGAGTGGTCACTTCAGTACCCACACCCGGGGCGCAGGCACGGAAGTCGGTGTACAGCTTGTGCTCGTAGGCGAGGCAGCACATCAGGCGTCCGCACGCCCCAAGCAGTTGGGAAGGGCTGTTCGGCAGGTCCTGGGCGCGGGCGAGCTTCAGCGAGATCGCGGTCTGGGGAAGAGCGATCGTGGCGCAGCAGTACTCGCGGCCACACCCACCGACGCCGCCGATGATCGCTGCCGCCTCCCGGGCGCCGATCTGGCGCAGATCGATGCGGGCCTTCAGCGCGCGGGCCAGATCGGTGATCAAGGCGCGGAAGTCGACCCGTCCGGGAGCCTCGAAGTAGATCACCGCCTGCTGGTCGAAGTCCTCGCTCTGATCGACGAAGTCGACGCCGACCACCCGCATGCCCAGCTCGTGCTGGGCGATGAGCCGACGAGAGACCGCGACGATCTCAGCGCGACGCACGCGGTTCTCGGCATCGCGCTGCAGATCGGACGGCTCCGCCAGGCCGATCAGGGACGGGAAGTCGGCTTGCCACCCGACCTCCGCGGGACCCCAGACGCAGGTGGCCACCTCAGTGCCGTCGACGGTGGGTACCAGCACTGTCTGGCCGAAGCCGACCCTGAACTCACCCGGATCGAAGTAGTAGAGCCGACCCATCGGCTCGAAGGCGACTGCGATTACCTGCGCCATGCCGCAAGGCTAAGCCCTCGAGCGCCCGCGCACTGGGGTCTCGACAGGCTCGACCAGCCGAAGTCGATCAGTAGCCGGCCGAAGCCGATCAGTAGCCCAGCCGAAGGCGATCAGTAGCCGGCCGAAGCCGATCAGTAGCCCAGCCGAAGTGGGTCAGTTGGCGGCGGCCGCGCGTTCCGCCTTGTCGCGCTCGCGTCCGGCGCGGAAGCTGCGGTCGAGGCTCCAGCCGCCGGCACCGACCAGCAGGAAGAGCAGGCCGACTGCGGCCAGCAGCAACTCCAACTCGCCGAGGAAGCCGGGCTGGCCGGCGACGAACGGACTCCACGGACCCCACAGCACGAAGGCAAGCACACCGCCGGCGATCAGGGCGATGCCCAGACCGGCAAGTCGGGTGAGCAGGCCGAGCACCAGTGAGAGGGCGATCAGCAGGGACGCCACGCCGGTGACGATCGCCATGATCTGCGGCTCGGGGATGATCGTCTTTGCGAACAACTCCTGGGCGGCGGGAATGTCGGTGAGAATGTTCATCCCGCGGATGGCGAAGATCCCGGCAACCACCAACCGCAGCAGGAACAGGCCGAGCGATCCCCAGAACTTGTCGTTCGTGCGCTTGTGCACCACGACCGGGGCCGGGGCTGCGAACGCGACCGGTGCGGTCGCAGCCAGCGCGGCGACGCGGGCATCGCGGCGGGCGGCCCGCTCAGCGGCCAACTTGGCCTCTTCGTCGGAGAGCTGCTCGATCGTGGTCTGTTCCTGGGACGGGCTGGCGGGCCGGAAGATCGATTCGGTCGGCGCAGCTACCTGGGACACGGGTTCCTCCGGAATGACGATCGTGGGCTCAACGATTGGGGCTGCCAGCGGACTGATGGCGACCGTCTCAGCAGTCTCGCGCTCCGCCTCGACGATCACCGGGCCGGCTTCGATCACCGGCTCGGCTGCCGGTTCAGGTTCAGCCGGGGGCGGCACGAGGGTGGGCTCGGGTTCGACGGCCACCATGGTTGGCTCCACGACTTCGGGTTCCTCGATCGGGGTGGGAGAGGAAACCGGCTCTGGCGCGGATGCGACCTGGGCCTCCAGCTCGGTCTCGGCAACGGGCTCGGTGATCGGCTCGGGTGCGGCGGCGACCACCGTCTCGGGCTCGCCCAGCGGTTCGGCCACCCCGGGTTGAGCAGGCTCGAACTCGGCCGCGTCCGATGTCTCGGCGGGCTGCACCGGGTGCCAGGGACTCACCTCGGGCACCTCCACCGGGGCATCCGCGCCGGGCGCAACTTCGGGCGCGACGGCCTCGTCCGCATCGACGACGGGCTCTGGTTCGCGTGGCTCGGTCACGGGGAAGTCCTTTCCTCCAAGCACTCTTCCGCGTCCATGCTTGCATCCGCACCGCCGTTCGCCGCTGAGCGACACGGCCCGGGCCGCGGTCAGCGCCAGTCGGCCAGCGACAGCATCAGCGACTCCATCGCCAGTAGCGGGGTCACGTTGGTCTCCAGTGCGGTGCGGCAGGCCAGGATCGCGTCCAGCTTTCCGACTGTCGTTTCGGCCGGCCTGCGCCGGGCGGCTTCGCCGATCAGGCCGGCCAGTTCGGCGTTGATCAGGTCGACACCCGCGTCTGTCTGCACGGACAGGACGTCCCGGTAGAACGCGGTGAGTTCGGTGAGCACTCGGTCGAGGGCATCGCGCTGCAGTCGCTTGGCCCGCGCCTTCTGCTGATCCTCAAGATCACGCAGCGCGGCCTGGGCGTTCCGCGGACGCGCTCCGCGCGTGCTGAACCCCAGCGCTTCACTGAGCGCCGCCTTCTCGCGCGCGTCCAGATCTGCGGTGACCGCGGACGCCTCCTCGCTGGCGGCCTCGACCATGGCCGCGGCTGCAGCCAAGCACGCGCCCAGCGAGGTGAGTCGGCTGGGCAGGTGCAGCACAACGGAGCGTCGCTCGCGGACGCTCTCACTGCGGGCCAGCGCCCGGGCCCGGCCGATGTGTCCCTGGGCCGCCCGGGCGGCGAAACGGGCCAGATCGGGCTCCACCCCGTCCCGGCGATGCAGCAGTTCGGCGATCGCCGCCGCGCTCGGCGTACTCAGCTCCACGAGGCGGCAGCGCGAACGGACGGTGGCCACCACGTCGTTCGCGGTCGGCGCGCACAACAGCCAGACCGTGCGCGGCGCAGGCTCCTCGATGCTCTTTAGCAGCGCGTCCGCGCCCCGTTCTGTGATGCGGTCGGCGTCCTCGACGACCAGCACCTGGTAGCGCCCGAGGGTAGGTGCCATCGCGGCGCGACGCACGAGATCGCGCACCTCGTCCACGCCGATGCTCAACTGCTCGGTGCGCACGAGGGTGACGTCGGGATGCGCACCGGTGAGCGCGGTCAGGCAGGTGTTGCACTCGCCGCAGCCGCAGATGTGGCACTGCAGCGCCGCCGCGAAGGCGCGGGCGGCGTTCGATCGACCCGAGCCCGGCGGACCGGTGAACAGCCACGCGTGGGTCATGGCGTGACGGTTGCCCTGGGCGGCCGCGTGCACGGCGCGCTGCAGTGTGCCGACCACACGCTCCTGACCGATCAGATCGCTCCAGACGCCGGTGGTCGCTGCGGGCTCCACCACCGGACGGCCCTCGCCGAGCGTTACGTTCACGGGGCCAGCTTGCCAGCCTGGGCTGACATGAGCGAGGCCACCCGATCGCGCACGCTGGCGGCGATGCTCTCGATCCCCGTGCGGGCGTGCAGCACCAGGTAGTGCTCCGGGTCACGGTCGGCCAGGTCGAGGAAGAACTGCCGGGCCCGCACGTGCAGCTCGGTCCCCGCGCCTTCGAGGCGGTCCTTCTCGGCGATCGTCGCCAGGCCGTGATCGGGATCAAGGTCCAGCAGGACGGTGAGGTCGGGCAGCAGGTCCTGGGTGGCCCATCTGGCCACCTGTTCGACGCGTTCCGGGGACAGCACGCGGCCCGCACCCTGGTACGCCAGCATCGAGTCGACGTACCGGTCGCTGATCACGACCGCGCCCCGGTGCAGCGCGGGGAGGACCAGTTCGTAGACGTGTTGGGCTTTGTCCGCGGCGTAGATCAGGGCTTCGGCGCGCGGCGAGACGTCACCGCTGGCCGGGTCGAGCACGACCTGACGCAGCGTCTGGCCGATCTGGGTGCCGCCCGGTTCGCGGGTGAGTACCACTTCGCGTCCCAGACCTTCGAGCCACTCGGCCAGGAGCGCCGCCTGGGTGGACTTCCCGACCCCGTCCCCGCCTTCGAAGACGATGAACAGGCCTTCCGCAGCAGCTGCGGAGGCCCTTCGTGACGCCCGCTCGTTCCTCGCGGGCTCCTCAGGGACCGTTGCGTTCACAACGCTCCCTGAGGAGGCTCGTGAGCTTGCGAGCGAGCCTGACTTGCCAACAACGCTCCCTGAGGAGGCTCGTGAGCTTGCGAGCGAGCCTGACTTGCCAACAACGCTCCCTGAGGAGGCTCGTGAGCTTGCGAGCGAGCCGTCACGAAGGGGCGCCCCCTGCCCTTCGTCAAGCTCAGGGAATGTGGGGATCACTTCTTGGTCGGCTTCTTGGCTGCGGTCTTGGTGGTGCGACGCACCGTCCGCTTGGGGGCGGGACCCTTGGCCCGCTTCTCGGCCAGCAGTTCCGCGGCCCGCTCCAAGGTCATCGCCTCGATCGAGTCGGTGCGCCGCAGGGTGGCGTTGAACTCGCCATCGGTCACGTACGGACCGAAGCGGCCGTCCTTGATCACCACCGGCTTGGCGCTGACCGGATCCGCCCCCAGTTCGCGCAGCGGCCCGGACGCCGCCGAGCGTCCGCGGGTCTTCGGCTGGGCGTAGATCTCCTCTGCCTCGGCAAGGGTGATCTCGAAGATCTGGTCCTCGCTGGTCAGCGAGCGCGAATCCGTCCCCTTCTTCAGGTAGGGGCCGTAGCGTCCGTTCTGCGCGGTGATCTCCTCACCGTCGGCGCCCTTGCCGACCACGCGTGGCAGGCCGAGCAGCTCGAGCGCCTGCTCGAGGGTCACCGTCTCGGTGTTCATGGACGCGAACAGCGAGCCCGTCCGCGGCTTGGCCGACTTGGGTGCGTCCTCGGGAAGTACTTCAGTGACGTACGGACCGTAGCGTCCGTCCTTGGCGATGATCGAGTAGCCGGACGCCGGATCGGTGCCGACCACCCGCTCCTCGTTGGCCGGCTTGGCCAGCAGTTCCCGAGCGAGATCGAGGGTGAGCGCGTCCGGCGCCAGGTCCGGATCGACGTTCGCCCGGCGCGCCTCGCCGTCCTCGACGTAAGTGCCGTAGCGGCCCACCCGCACGTCCACGCCGTCACCGAGGCTGAAGGTCGACAGCTTGCGCGCATCGATCTCGCCGAGTTCGTTGACCAGCTTCTCCAGGCCCTCGTGCGCCGACCCCTCCGGACCGAAGTAGAAGTCCTTGAGCACCGCGATCCGGGCGGCCTCACCGCGGGCGATCTCGTCGAGGGTCTGTTCCATCTCGGCGGTGAAGTCGTAGTCGACCAGCTTGGCGAAGTGCTCCTCCAACAACCTGGTGACCGCGAACGCCAGCCAGGTCGGCACCAGCGCCGAACCCTTCTTGAACACGTAGTCACGCGAGGTGATCGTGCGGATGATCGAGGCGTAGGTGGACGGCCGGCCGATATTCAGCTCTTCGAGCTTGGCCACCAGCGAGGGCTCGGTGTAGCGCGACGGCGGTTTGGTCTCGTGCGAGGCTGCGGTCACCTTTTCGACGTCCAAGTGCTGCCCGGACGCGAGTTGCGGCAGCCGCGCCTGGGCGTCGTCGGTCGAGGCGTCGTCGTCGACCGATTCGACGTAGGCCTTCAGGAAGCCGAGGAAGGTGATCGTGCGTCCGGACGCGGCGAACGTCGCCCGTCCGGATTCGACCACCTCGCCGGTGGCGGAATCGGTCACCGCAACCCGCTCGGGCAGGGTCGCACCGATCCGGACGCTGACGGTCTCGCCCTCGGCGTCCTTCATCTGGGAGGCGATCGTGCGCTTCCAGACCAGCTCGTAGAGCCGGAACTGGTCGCCGTGCAGGCCCGTCTGCTGTGGCGTGCGGAAGCTGGCGCCAGCCGGACGGATGGCCTCGTGCGCCTCCTGCGCGCTCTTCACCTTGGAGGTGTAGACGCGCGGCTGGGCGGGCAGATACTTGCCGCCGTAGAGCTCCTTCACCTGGGCGCGGGCCGCGTCCACCGCCGTGCTCGACAGCGTGACCGAGTCGGTACGCATATAGGTGATGAAGCCACGCTCGTAGAGTTCCTGGGCCACCGACATGGTGCGCTGGGCGGTGAAGCCGAGCTTGCGGCCGGCCTCCTGCTGCAGCGTGGTGGTGCGGAACGGCGCGTAGGGCTTGCGGGTGTAGCCCTTGGCCTCGACGCTCGCGACCGCGTAACTCGCTTTGGCAAGGTCGGACGCGAGCCGCTCGGCCTCGTCGATGCCGAGTTGCAGCAGGTCCTTGCCGCTGAGCTTGCCGAGCGAGTCGAAGTCGCGTCCCTGGGCGATCCGGCGCGAACCGAAGGAGTTGAGCCTGGCTGCGAAGGTGCGCGGGTCGGCGTCCGCTCCGGCGTCCAGGATCGCCTCGATGTCGGCGTAGGCGGCCGGACGGAAGGCGATGCGCTCCCGCTCGCGATCGACCACAAGCCGGGTGGCGACCGACTGGACCCGGCCCGCAGACAGCTTCGGCATGACCTTCTTCCACAGCACCGGGGAGACCTCGTAGCCGTAGAGCCGGTCGAGGATGCGCCGGGTCTCCTGGGCGTCGACGAGGTCGGTGTCGAGTTCGCGAGTGTTAGCGACCGCAGCCTGGATCGCCTCGGGCGTGATCTCGTGGAAGACCATCCGCTTGACCGGAACCTTCGGCTTCAACTCGTCGAGCAGGTGCCACGCGATGGCCTCGCCCTCGCGGTCCTCGTCGGTTGCGAGCAGGAGTTCGTCCGCGTTCTTCAGCTTGGCCTTGAGGTCGCGGATCGTGGCCTTCTTGTCGGCGGCCACCACATAGAGCGGCTCGAAATCGGCCTCGATGTTGACGCCGGTGCGCGCCCACTTCTCGCCCTTGTACTTGGCCGGCACCTCGGACGCGCCGGTGGGCAGGTCGCGGACGTGGCCGCGGCTCGACTCCACCACGTAACCCGAGCCAAGGAACTTGGCCAAGCTGACGGCCTTGGTCGGCGACTCCACGATCACGAGCCGGATCTTCTGCTCAGTTGCCACTTGGCTTCTTCCTGGCGTTCGGGGACACGAGTCGATCGCTCACTCTAGTTCTTCGCGTCGGATGGTAGACCACCGTGGTCCGCCCCGCCGAACCCCGAGTTGTCAGAACTTCACGGCGCCCTGGCGCCGTGAAGTTCTGACAACTCGGGGTTTCGGGGTCAGTTGACCGGGCTGCTGCCCAGGGTGACCGTGGCCTCCTTCGCCGAGCCGTTGGGGGCGGTCCAGGCGATGGTCACCTGCTGGCCGGGTTCGAGAGCGCGGATCACGGTGGCCAGGTTGGTGCTGCCCTTGATCGCGGTGTCGCCAACTCGGGTGAGGGTGCTACCGGCTTTGACTCCCGCCTCCTCGGCCGGGCTGTCGGCGACCACCTCGGTGATCGTCTTTCCGCTGGAGCGCTGGTCGGCGTCGGCGACCTTGATGCCGAGGAAGCCCGCCGGGCCGACGCGGACGGTGCCCGCATCCGTCCCCGACGCCACCTGGTCGACCACTGCCAAGGCGGTGGCGATCGGGACGGCGTAGCTGGTGCCCTCCCGGGTCGAGCCGGCGGTGGTCATGCCCAGCACCTCGTTCTCGGCGTCGAACATGGGGCCGCCGGAATCACCGGGGACGGCGCCCGCGTCGGTCTCGATGAGTCCGGTGAGGTCCTCGGTATTGCCCCAGGGCGAGTCGGACGAGACCGTGAGGTCCTGGTCGGTGCCGGTCACCTGGCCGGGGGCTTCGACCAGCTCGCCGCCGCCGTTCGCGTTGCCCACCGCGGCGACCTCGTCGCCCTCCTGCACCTGGTCGTCATCGATATTCACCGTAGTCAGACCGCTTGCGTCCGTCAGTTGCAGCACGGCAACGTCCCGGGTCTGGTCGAAGCCGAGGACGGTGGCCGCATAGGTGTTGCCGCTGACTGCGTCCGTCACCGAAAGGTCGGTGGAGCCGGCCACGACGTGGTAGTTCGTGAGCACCTTGCCGCTCTCGGTGAGGATCATGCCGGTGCCAGCCGCCGTCCCGGACGCGGTCTCGGCCTCGATCAGCACCACCCCGGCGGACTGCGCCGCGCTCACGCCGTTGCTGGTGACCGATCCGCCGGTCTCCTCCTCATTCCGACCACTGGGGACGGTCGGTTCGTCGGTCGGCTCCTCGGTGGGGACGTAGGGCTCGATCGTCGGTTGGGTGGTACGCGTCGAGGACGGCGTCGCGCCGTCGAGCTGTTTCGCCGCCCAGAACGAGCCGGACGCCACCAGCACGAATGCGGCCAGCATCGCCACGAGGGCGATCGGCCAGCGCTTCTTCGTCTGCGTGGGCGGCGTGGGCGGCGTCGGCTGCGGGTAGTAGTACCCGTTCGTGCCGTAGGGCTGCTGGGCGTACTGCTGGTTGGGCTGCTGCGCGTACTGCTGGGGCGCGTACTGCTGTGGGTAGCCCTGCTGGTTGTGCTGACCGTAGTAACCCTGCTGGTAGTAGCCCTGGTTCGGGGTCTGGCCGTAGGGCTGCTGAACGTAGGGCGGCTGGCCTGTCGGCTGGCCCGAGGTCGGCGCAGGAACGGGCTGCGCGGAGGTCGGCTGCCCGCTGCCGGGACGGAAGTAGGGCTGCTGCCCGGCCGACTGCCAACCGGTGGCGACCGGCTGGGTCGGAATGTGCGTGGTGGCGTCGAAGCGAGTGGTGGCGTCCGGCGCCGCCCAGTTGCCGCCGACGTCGGCCGGCCGTGCCCAAGGTGACTGGGGGAATGCCTGCGTGGGCTCGGTGGTGGGCAGCACCTGGGTGGGCTCGGTGCCGTCCGGGGAGGGGTGGACGCCCGACTCGCGGGTGTCGTCAAGCTCTGCCATCGTCGTGGACTCCGTTCTCTTTCTGGTCTCCAGTGAACGCGGTCACTCAATGGGCAGGCTGTACGAACCCTGTGAGAACCTGTGAACCCCCGGCTGACAACTCGGTGGTGTCGGTGGTGTCGGTGAGTAGAAAGCCGTCGGCGACCAGGCGGCGCAGTTGGTGGAGTACCTCGGTTCGCAGGTGGTCGGCGTCGGCGTCCAGAAGGCTGGCGACGGCTTCGATCAGGACGCCCACCGGAAGGTCGCCGTCGCAGGCGCCGACTATCGCTGCGAGCGCCGTCCCCGCCTCCACCGCTCTGCCGAAACCGAATTGCTGACGCAGGACGATGTGCTGCGGATCGGCGGCACCGGGCGTCCCGATGGTCTCCTGCACGACGTCGGGGTGGACGCGAAGATGAGTGGCGAGGAAGTCCGCGTCCGCAAGTTCGGCTGGAGCGATCGCGGTGAAGAAGTCGCCGAAGGCCCTCCCCACCGGCTGATGGACGGCGTGCGGCCACTCCTCGATCCGCACCAGCGGCTGCGCGCGGCCGCTGCGGCGAAGCGCGATCCAGCCCATGCCGACGCCGACTATTCCGCAGGACGCGAAATAGTCGAGCCACTCGGCGTAGCGCCGCGAGTACTCGGGCGTGCCGACCAGGCCGGCATCGGCGAGCCAGATCTCCACGTACTCGTAGGGGTCGAGCAGCTCGCGCTGCAGCACGAGCGCGTCGCAGCCGCCCGGCTCGATCCACTCCGCGACGCGATCGGCCCAACGTTCCGGGTCGGTCACCGCCCAGTTGCCGAGTACGACGAGCAGGCCGCCGTCGGTCAGGTGGTCCCCCGCCTGGGACACCACCGTCCGCATCAGTTCGTCGCCGGTGAATCCGCCTTCGCGATAGACCAGCCGGGACGCCGACGGCGGGCTGAGCACGTAGGGCGGGTTGGTGACGATCAGGTCGAACCGCTCGCCCGCCACCGGTTCGTAGAGCGAGCCGAAGCGAAGGTCGGCCGTCCGTCCGGAGAGCCCCAGGCCGATCCGCGCGAGGTCCAGCGCGCGTGGGTTCAGGTCGGTGGCGACGATTTCGTCCGCTTCAAGGTGCAGCGCCTGGATGCCGCAGCCAGTGCCCAGGTCGAGAACCCGTTGGTAGTGTCCGGGCGGCACCAGCTGGGTGAGGGTCGTGGACGCGGGTGAGGCGCCGAGGACGAAATCTGGCAGCGGCTGGGGCACCTGGCCGTCGAGCGGGGTCTGGTCGGAGCAGATCCAGCCCTCGCGACGATCGGAACCGTGGGGCTTGAGCTCGATGGTGGCGTGCAACTCGGCGTCCCCGGTGAGCAGGCCGGCGGCCCGCAGTGCGGGGAGGCTCGCCCAGCGCTCGAGCCGGGAGGCGGGAACGGGCTGCTGCAGCAGCCAGACGCGGATCGCGTCGGCTTGGGGGTCGGTGGCGTCGCCGAGCACGCGACTGGCCGCGATCGAGGAGTTGCGCGCCAGTGCCGCAAGAGCGATGGCGCCGAGACGCTCGGTCAGGCCATCCAGGGTGTAGTCGGCGGCGAGAAGGTCGGAGCGCAGTCGGGCGATGTCGGGATCGGTGAGCACGGGCCCAGCTTGCCAGGGGCGCGGCGGTCGGTTCTCACAGAACGTCTGTGGCGCGGCGGGGAAGCTGGGACAGTGGAGAGGTCACGCACGCTCGGAGGACATCATGCGGATCGTGCTGCTCGGGGCGTCCGGTAACGCCGGACGCGAGATCGCCCGCCTGCTTTCGCCGAGCCTGGGAGCTGGCGACCAGCTCGTGCTCGCCGGACGCGACCCTGGGCGGCTGGCAGCGACCGCGGCCGTGGTGAGCGGGCCCGCCGCCGTGCTGATCGAGCAGGTGGACGCCACCGTGGACGAGGAGGTCCGCCGCCTGGTCGCCGGGGCGACGCTGGTGGTGGTGACCGCCAGCGTGCCGGAGCGGATCGGTGCACTGGCGCGCATGGTGGCGGAAGCCGGGGCCGACTGGATGGACACGCTGCTCTCTTCACCGGCGAAACTGGCCGCGTTGCGTGCGCTGGAGCCCGAGCTCCGAGCGAACGGATGCTGTTTCGTGACCGACGGTGGGTTCCATCCGGGACTGCCGGCGGCGATGGTGCGCTGGGCGGGCGGACGGCTGGACGATCTCGAGACCGCGGACGTGTACGGCGGCATGCGGCTGGACTGGCGCGCCGAGACGCTGGCCGGCTCGACCGTGGCCGAGATGCTGCACGAGTTCGACCACTTCGACCTGGTGACCTGGATCGACGGCACCAACCGCAAGCTGAAGATGTCGGAATGCCCCAAGGTCGATTTCGGGCCACCGATCGGGGCGAAGACGTGCGTGCCGATGCCGCTCGCCGAGATGGACCTGTTGCCGAAGCTGTACCCCACGCTGAATCGCAGCGGGTTCTACATCGCCGGGTTCAGCCCCGCTATGGACTACGTGGCATTGCCGATCCTGATGGCCATGCTCAAGGTGCCCGCGCTGCACCCGCTGGCTGCCCGATTCACCCGGTGGTCGTTCCGCCGCCTGGCGAGCTACCCACCGCCGCACCGGATGGTGCTTCGCCTGGACGCGACCGGGTTGCTCGACGGCTCCCCGGCCACCGCGAGCATCGAGGTGGCCGGAGACGACGGCTACTTCATGACGGCCGCGCCCGTGGTCGCCTGCCTTCGTCGACTGCTGGACGGCAGCGTCCGCCTTCCCGGCCTCTGGTTGCAGGCCCACGTCGTGCCCGCCGAGACCTACTTCGCCGACCTGGCCGACCTCGGGCTCGCCGTCACCACCGAGCTGAGGACGACCCGGACCGCGGACTGACCACCGCCATTGCATCGCCAGCCTGATTGGCAGGCGTTCCGGTTCTCGCGTGGCAGGCTTGCGGGGTGGCGGTACCTGACTGGCTGGCGAGCGATCCGAGGGTGCGCCACCACCATCACCGCCCGGCTGACGAAGGAAGAACGGCCGAGTTCCCGACCTGGGTGAGCGAGCGGCTGCGGCACGCACTCACGGTCAACGGCATCACCAAGCTATGGGAGCACCAGGCCATCGCCGCCGAGGCAGCCTTCCGCGGTAGCCACGTTGCGCTGGCCACTGGGACCGCCTCGGGCAAGACCCTCGGCTACCTGCTGCCCGTGCTGGCCGCGTCCGCGGACGGAACGGTCGGCGTCGAGATCGACCCCGGCCCGCTCGACCTCGGTCGCCAGCACAGTGCCCTCTACCTCGCCCCCACGAAAGCCCTGGCCCACGACCAGTCGCGGGTGTGTCGCTCGCTGGCGATCCCCGGTTGGCGCACGGCAACCCTCGACGGTGATTCGAGCACGGAGGAACGCCGCTACGCGCGCGACTTCGGGCGTTACCTGCTCACCAACCCGGACATGCTGCACCGCTCGGTACTGCCTCGCCACCAGCAGTGGACGCGGCTGCTGTCGAGCCTGCGCTACGTCGTGGTCGACGAAGCCCACCGCTATCGGGGCGTCTTCGGTGCGCACGTCTCCGCGGTGTTGCGTCGGCTTCGCCGCTTGGCCCATCAATACGGCGCCGACCCGGTGTTCATCTCAGCCTCCGCGACCGTGGCCGACGCCGGCGACCTGCTCGCCCGCCTGGCCGGGGTGAACGATGTGATCGAGGTGGCCACCGACACCTCCCGGCGGGCCGCGCTCGACTACCTGATCTGGCAGCCGGAAGGGGACCCGCACCACGAGACCGCCGACCTGCTCGCCCGACTGGTAGGTGAAGGCCGACAGACGCTGGCCTTCACCACCTCTCGGGTGCAGGCGGAACTGGTGGCGCTGCGCGCCCAGCGCAAGGCGGGCGATGCGGACGGCATCCAGCCCTACCGCGGCGGTTACCTCGCCGATGATCGCCGCGAACTCGAAGCCGGCCTGCAGTCCGGACGCCTCCGCGGCGTCGCCTGCACCAACGCTCTCGAACTGGGCGTGGACATCTCCGGCGTCGACGCTGTCCTCACGTGCGGCTTCCCTGGCACCCGGGCAGCCCTGTGGCAGCAGGCCGGACGCGCGGGTCGCGCCGGCAGGGATGCCCTCGGCATGTTGATCGCGCGTCCCGACCCTCTGGACGCCTATTTCTGCGAACACCCGGATGCGATCTTCGATGCGCCTGTCGAGCGCACCGTCCTGCATCCGGACAACCCGCACGTGCTCGCGCTGCATGTGGCGGCTGCGGCGGCGGAACTCCCGGTGACCCTGGCTGACCGGTGCTGGTTCGGCGACACGCTGCCCGCCCTGCTCGACGGACTGACCGCGGCCGGACACCTGCGCAAGCGCCCAGGCGGTTGGTTCTGGACGCGCGCCGACCGTCCCACCGATTCCATCGACCTGCGCTCGATCGGTGGTGGAAACGTTGCTGTGGTCGAGGCTGCCACCGGACGGGTGATCGGACAGGTCGACCCGGCGGCCGCCGACCGAACCGTCCATGCCGGGGCGGTCTACCTGCATCAGACAGACCAGTGGCGGGTGCTGGAGTACGACCCCGAGGGGCACGCCGCTCTGGTCGAACGCATCCAGGAGGGTTACTTCACCCAGGCGCTCGGAGAGAGCGACATCCGCGTTCTCAGCGTGCTCGCCGAGCGGCCGCTCGGTGCGGGGAGGGTTCACTTCGGCGCTGTCGAACTCTCCAGTCAGGTAACCGGATTCCTGCGGCGCGACGAGGCGTCCGGAAAGGTGTGGGACTCGCACCCCCTTGACCTGCCACAGCGCAGCCTGCGCACCCAGGCCGTCTGGTACACCGTGCCCGCCCAGGCCATGGCCGACATCTGCGCCCGCGACCTTCCGGGGGCCGCTCACGCCGCCGAGCACGCCGCGATCGGCCTGCTGCCGGCCTTCGCCCCGTGCGATCGCTGGGACATCGGCGGCCTGTCCACCGCACTGCACCCCGACACCGGCCAACTGACCGTGTTCGTCCACGACGGACACCCCGGGGGCGCAGGCTTCGCACAGCGCGGCTACGAGGTCATGGACGCCTGGCTCACCGCGACGCTCGACCGGTTGCTGAACTGTCCCTGCGCGACCGGCTGCCCTGCCTGTGTGGTCTCGCCGAAGTGCGGCAACGGCAACCAGCCACTGGACAAGCCTGCCGCAGCCGAACTCCTGGGCCTGCTGCTGCGCTGACATCACCGACACGCCTCCGATTCACCCGAGTCCGAGTCGACCTGCCTTGGCCGATGCCAAGACCCGTCGAGGGAGCACGGCCACGTCGAAATCAACAGTTCGCGCGACGGTCACCGACACCACGAAATCGAGGCTGTCGCCGACCACTCGGCAGCTGACCACCGAAACCCGGTTCGCGCTGGCCGTCGCCTTGGCCGCTAGACAGGCGTCCGTTCCCCGAACCCTCTCGGCGGCAGCGGAGAGGGCCACCAGGTCAGCGGCGCCGCGGGCGTCGTTCTGTGCAGCCAGATAGCCGATCACCACTGCCAGCAGGCCCGTCAGCAAGAGCAGTACCAGCGTCACCCCGGCAACCAGTACCGTGCCCGAGCCGCGCTCGAACCCACGCCGCTGTCTGCCGTCGTTCATGCCGGCTCTCGAATCACGGAGGCGTTCGTAGCCAGCGCTATCGAAGGCAGCCAGTCCGCCCAGGGCCGAGCCTCGAGGCGGACGGTCACCCGCACCTCTTCACCGTGGTTGCTCACCGTAACCCGCGCGCCGTCGGGCCGATCGGCGATCGCTTTCGCCACCGCGCTGCGGTCCCCGCGGGCCTCCTGCCGTGCCACTTCGGCCGCCGTGTCCTGACATCTGACCAGCAGCGCCAGCACGGCCAGTAGCCAGGCCAGCGCCACTGCGGCCAGGGCTGCCCCGATGCTCGCAAACGCGAGTTCGGCGGTCACCATGCCCCGCTGCCGGCCAGGCCCAACCTTGAGAGGTGCTGGCTGCCTCGCCGGCGTGCTCCCGATCGCCCGTTCCATCGTCGTCCCTGCTTCCCACGAACTGACCGCGGCCACGGGCCGGCCGCAACGCGACCGGCCACGGACCCGACTCAGCTCCCCGCGATCGCCTGGATGATCACCGTGATGATCGCCTTGATGATCTCCCAGATGACCTTCGAGAACTCCGGGTTGTTCAGGATGCCGATGATCACCCCGACCACGCTCACCGTTGCGACCGTGCCGACCGCGTACTCCGCCGTCGTCATGCCCCGCTCGTCGCGCGTCCGCCGCACCACCAACTCGCCTGCCATTCCTTCTCCTTCCGTCGGCGTCCAACCGGACGCGTCCATACCTTCGGCAAGTCGGGTCGAAAACGATCACGCCGAACCGGTGGTTGTGGACAACGCTCCCGACCACCTCAAGTCTGTGGAAAAGCTCGGGCAGAGCGGGCACGTGATTCACCTGAACAGGTGGCCGGCAACGCCGCCGATGATGGGCACCACGCCAAGCAACAGGAACGCGGGCAGGAAGCACACCATCAGCGGCAGCACGCTGCGAACACCGACCCGCTTGGCGCGCACCTCCTTCGCGGCCAGCGCCTCTCGACGCGCGTCCGCCCCGAGAGCGCGCATCGTCCGGGCGAGGCCCATGCCTGAGCCGAGCGTCCGCGCAACTTCGCGGCACAGGGAGGCCAAGGTCGGCTCCTGTGCGGCTACCTCGGCCCAGGCGTCGGCTTCGTCCGCGCCCAGGTTGACCCGGGCCGCGAGCTGCGCGAGCACGCCCCGCATCGGCCCCTCGACCACCTCGCCGATGACCGCAACGGCTCTTCGCAGGGGCAGGCCCGCTTCGAGGCACACCGCCAGTAGGTCGCAGACTTGGGGCAGCGCGGCAACCAGTTCGGTGTTCCGCTTCGTGGCCTCGCCACTGACCAGCTGGCCGAGCACCAGGTAGCTCGCGACCGCCACGGCAGCCGCCGCTGGCACGCCCCACCAACCCAGTCCGGCGGTCAGGAGCAGCGCGCTTGCCCCGGTGGCCAACGCAAGGCCCACTCGCTGCGGGATCTTGGGCTCCGACCCCGCCCCATCGGACGGATCGTCCCGACTCCGCAGGCGCGCTACCGGTGACCCCCACGTCCATACCGCCAATGCCGCCGACAGTGCGGCCAACAATGCCCCGGTCATCTCAACCCTCCTCGCTGCCGGCGATGCTTTCCGTCCACAGCACACCGAGGCAGCCGAGCAGCGCCCCCGTAGCCAGGCACAGTTGTCCGGGCAGGGACGCGGTCAGGAAGTCGATCGGGTCGCCGCCGAATGCGTAGCCAAGGCCCAACCCGGCCAACGGCAGCACCGCGAGCAGCCTTCCGGTCGCCCGGGGCGCGGACAGTTCCGCCGCGACCACGTTGTGCACCACGCGATCAGCCGACAACCGTTCAACCAGCGCATCCAGGGTTGCGGTCATGGATGCGCCACTGCTCTCGGCCACCTCCCAGGCAACGCCGAGTTGTGCCAGCGCCGACAGGCCTGCGCCCCGGCTCTGAGTGCACAGGGCAGCACCGACCTCACCACCGATCTGGTGGATCGCAGCCGCGTTCGCCAGCACTGGCGAATCCCTGGCGGCCAACCGCAGTGCCACGCCGGGCACGTGCCCCACGCGCAACAGGCCGGCGAGTTGTTGGCAGGCGACCGCAACCTCTCGGCCGCTCGCCGCCGCAGCCCGTCGTCCCCGGTGCCTCCGCCACACCAGCCATGCGGTCATGAGCGGCAGCGCCACAGAGAACCCCACCGAGCCGCCCAACCCTCCCCAGCCGACGGTGCCCGCTCCGGACGCACCGACCACAATCGCAGCGGGCACCAGCCGCCGGGAGCGCAAGACCTGTGTTCGTAGCCAGGACGGGCCGCCGCCGGGCCGTAAGCGATCGACGGGATCAGGACCCAGACCCACCCAGGCGGCAAGGAATGCGGCCACCACAGCGAGCAGAGTCATGGGGCGGACAGGCCCATGAGTTCGGCGTAGCCGGGCCCTCGAACCTCGCTTCGCCCCGGTTCGAATCTCACCGCGGGCACCGTTCGGCAACGTCCGTCCGGCTGCGGGGTGACCAGATGCAGCTCATCCACCCAGCGTCGCCCGTCCGGAAGCCGGCGAACGTGGAGGAGCACCCGCAGCGCGGCCCCCAGTTGGGCGTGCAGTGCGTCCCGGTCGAGCCCGCCGAGCGCGGCGAGGGCCTCCAACCGAGCGGGCACGTCGGCCGCCGAGTTGGCGTGCACTGTGCCGCAGCCACCCTCGTGGCCGGTGTTCATGGCCCGCAGCAGGTCGGCCAGCTCGCCGCCGCGCACCTCGCCCACCACCAACCGGTCGGGCCGCATCCGCAGGGCCTGTCGGACGAGGTCGGTCAGGGTGATCGCGCCCGCGCCCTCGGCGTTGGCCGGCCTCGCCTCCAGGCGCACGCAGTGTGGGTGGCCGGGCTGCAGTTCCCGCGAGTCCTCGACGATCACGATGCGCTCGTCGGACGGCACCAGCGCCAGAAGTGCGCCCAGCAACGTGGTCTTGCCCGAGCCGGTGCCACCCGACACCAGGAACGCCCGCCTCGCCGCCACCAGCCCCGCCAGCATTCGCGCAGCCTCGGCCGACACACTTCCCGACGCCACCCAGTCATCGAGGCTGAGTCGCTGTCGGTTCGGCACCCGCAGCGAGATGCAGGTGCCCGCATCGGCGACGCACGGCAGGACGGCATGCACCCGGACGCCGTTCGGCAGCCGGGCGTCCACAAACGGCGAGCCGTCGTCGAGTCGGCGACCGACGGACGCGGCCAGCCGCACCGCCAACCGCCTGAGCTCCGCCTCGCTGCCGAACCGCACCCCGGCCGGCTCCAGCCCCGACCCCCGATCGAGGTAGACCTCATCGGGCCCGTTCACAAGAACGTCCGTGACCCCGGGCAGGGCGAGTAGTGGTTCAAGGGCACCGGCGCCGACACTCTCCCGGCGCAGCGCTGCCACGGTGGCACGCACCGCCGAGTCGGACACCAGCATGCCCAGACTGCGCAGGGCCGCGCCCACCTCCACCGGCCCGGGTTGCTGACCCAGCCGCCCGAGGTGCGCGCGTACCGCGTCCAGATCCGGATCAACCATGTCCGAACTCCTCGGCCAGCACCGCGTCCAGCACCCTGTTCGCCGCCGACCGGTAGCGTCGCCGCCAGCCCCGAGCCGGCGGCTCGCCGACTTCGGCGGCCGCGACCAGGCGTGGCTCCTCGGGCAACTCGGCCACGACCGGCAGCCCGACCGCCTCGGCCACCAGGCCGGGGTCCAAGCCGCCACGGCGGCGCCGCAGCACCAGTTCGACCCGCTCGAGGCCGAACACGTCCACGGTGGCTCTTGCCGCGGCCACTCCGCGCACGCCGGCCGTGACCACCAACAGCACGCGCCCGGCCAGCCGAACAGCCTCGCGAGACGCCGGCCCCAAGGACCGCCCGGCGTCAAGCACCACCAACGAGTGCCACGTTCGAAGCGAACCGACGATCGCAGCGAGCGGTTCGCGCGCCAGGTCGAGGGTCGACGTTCGCGCCATCGAGACCACGGACACCTGCTCGACCACCGGCAGGTACGGACGCAGGTCGCCAACCTGCCCGTCGGCCCCGCGCAGCCGCGGCCAGCGCCAGCCGTCAGTGCGTTCCGCGCCCAGCAACAGGTCGATCCCGCCGCCGAGCGGGTCGACATCCACCAGCGCCGCCCCGCCGCCACGGTCGGCGGCCAATTGCGCGAGGGCGGCGGCCAGCGTGGACGCGCCCACGCCGCCCGACGCCCCCAACACGGTCACCACCGGTGCCCGGGCCCCGCTGCTGCGCTCGGTCAGCACCGCACCCAGCCACGCGCCCCCCTCGGGCAGCTGGATCACCCGGGCCGACAGCGGTGCCGACCACCTTGACAGCTCGACGGGGTCGGGTCCCACCAGGAACACCCCGTCGCGCCGCGGCAGAGCGCGGGCGGCCAGGCCCGCCGCCTGGTCACCGGACACCAGCACCGTGCTGGCCACCCGCCATGGCTGCCCAATTCGCTCGAGGTCGCTCACCACCTCGGCGTCCAGCGCGAGAGCCGCAACCGCGGACAGGATCACGTCCTGGGTCTCCCCGTCCCCAGCGACCACCAGCACGTCCCGGCCACGACTCGCTTCAGCCACACCAATAACATCGTCATGAGCCGCAGGATTCGCTCAGCCAACTTCGGCCCCTGTGGACAACCCATCCGTCTCGGCCGCTCATCCACAGGCGATCCGCACACCGACCGGAGGTTCGGCGGGCTTCCACGAGCACGGCAACCTACGATGCCCCCATGGCAACTCCCCGGCCCGGAGCCTTTCCCGCCGCCGCAGCCGAATGGCTCGCGCCGGCGCGACCCGGGTCCGTCCTGGCCATCGGCGGGAGTTCGGCGGGGATCGCCGCCCATCTCGAAGAACTGGGCAACCGCGTCACGATCACCTCCCGCAAGCCGGCCGCGGTGCGCAGCGCGTGCGGTCGGCGGCCGACCTTCCATGGCGTCGCCGCTGCGCCGGACGCACTACCGTTCCTGCCCTGCTCATTCAGCGCTGTCCTGGTGGCGCAGGGCATGCACAAGCTGGCCCCGGGGCTGGTGTTGGCCGAGTTCGCCCGCGTCCTGGCACCCGGCGGACGGCTATCAGTGGTGGCGACCGTCCGCGACGACTCGGTGCCGTGGGTGCGCCGACTGGCCGCGATCGTGCGCCGCTACGACCCAACCCTGATGAGCTCAGCCGACGAAGCGGGCGCCACCATCCCCGCGTCCGCCCACTTCCCGCTGGTCGAGCGGCGAGACTTCCGGCGCTGGGTTCCGATCACGCGTGACGGGATGCTGAACCTGGTCTCGTCCGCCCCCAGCCTGGCCACCCTTGAGATCAGCGTTGCGGAGCCTCTGCTCGCCGAGGTTGCCGAGGTGTACGACTCGTCCGCTCCCCGCTCCGAACCGTTGCTGCTGCCATACGCCGTCCGGTGCTCGCGGGCCGAAGTTGACCACACCGAACTGAGCAGCGTGCTGCGGCTGCCCGAGGACGGACTGCAGATCAGCCTGCAGTCACCACCCGAGCGCTGGGCTTAGCAGTTAGGCTGACCACAAAGCGGGCCGAAGGAGCAAGGAATGACCGATCAGTCCGGCATCGCCGATGTGATCAAGAACATCCAGGACGACGTACGCACCATCGTCAAGGGCGAACTCGAGTTGGCCAAGGCCGAGTTGCTGCCCCAGGCGAAGTCCGCCGGGATCGGGGCCGGACTGTTCGGCGGGGCGGGCTACCTGGCCATCATGGGTGCCACCTTGCTGTTCTGCGGGCTCTCGTTCTGGCTGTCGCTGGGCTTCCAGAGCTGGTTCGGCATCGACCTACTTGGCGCGCTGGCTTGGGGTTTCGCCATCATGGCGGTGCTGATGTTCCTGCTCGCCGGGGTGCTCGTGCTGATCGGCAAGCAGCAGCTCAACCTGCCCGGCCCGAAGGCCACCACGGCCAGCGCGCAGGCGTCCATGGACGCGGTCAAGGGCGCGATCACCAGGGGTCAGGAACGGGTCGCGGCCACGTCGCTCCTTGGCGGCGAGGGCCCCAAAGAGCTTGAGTAGGCGGACTACAGACGTTCGCTCAGGAAACGCGGCGGAATCTCGGTGACCCGGTCGGCGTCCCAGGGCTGCGTCCACTCGAGCAGGTCGAACAGCCCGTCCAGCAGGTAGGCGGTGAAACCCCAGACGTACAGGTCGTCGAGGGTGAACGCCGGCCCGCGGAAGCCGCCCGGATGCACCCAGGTCGATCGGTTCGCGGGGTCGAGAAGGCGCGCCACCGGCACCTGGTGGACGGCGGTCAGCTCGCCGGTATCCACGACTTCGAGGGTGGCCGGACGGGTCCACCAGCCCACGACCGAAGTGACATCGAAGCCGCTGCGCGGAATGTGCGCGTCGGGCAGTGAACCCAGCACCTCCACCGAACCCGGCTCGATACCCACCTCTTCGTTGGCCTCGCGCAACGCAGCGGCCACCGGCGTCAGGTCACCGGGTTCGAAGCCCCCGCCCGGGAAGCCGATCTGGCCGGCGTGGCTGCGCAGATCGGCTCGCTTCTCCACGAGAACGACCTCATAGGCGTCCGCCCCGCCGCTGAGCAGGATCAGGACGGCCGCTCGCCGCTTGCCCTTCGGTGCCCGAGCCCCGCGAATGAAACTCAGCGCATCCGGACGGTCGAACTGCGCGGCGGCGACGCGCAGCCCAGGCGGTACCGGGATGCTCACGCCGCCAGTCCCTGCTCGACCCACGACTTGATCTCGTCCAGGGAGTGGAACGCGCCCGGATGCCTAGCGACGATGACCCCATCGGCGTCGATCAGCACCGTGTGGGGAATGCCCGCCACGCCCAGTGGGCCGCGAACGGT
>Ga0073899_10001300_pt1 | contig 22981 bp, 18 predicted proteins | sample KloWWTmetaKNB5Ph_FD_88975 | JGI IMG/M metagenome (GOLD analysis project Ga0073899, IMG submission 88975) | Active sludge microbial communities from Klosterneuburg, Austria, studying microevolution and ecology of nitrifiers - Klosterneuburg... | ecosystem: Engineered > WWTP > Aerobic digester >... | reverse complement strand
CGGCAGGATCAGGACTTCATCAACCGCTTTGTGCAGGGCATGGACCCCGGCACCATGCCGGTCTGGGCGCAGGGGCAAGAGTCTTTCCGCGACTATATCGAGGGGAAGTCGGACGGCATCGCCAAAACCCCGGAATGGGCAGCCGAGATTTGCGGTGTACCGGCAGAGAACATCATCAAACTGGCCGAAATGTATGCCGACACGAAACCCGCCGCGCTGAAAGCCAGCTGGGCACCAGGTCGCGCCGCCTTTGGCGAGCAATACAACCGGATGGCGGCGGCACTTCAGGCGATGACCGGCAATATCGGCAAGCTTGGCGGCTGCGCCGAGGGGGTTGGCAAGGGCTGGCACCCCGAGGCCGTCGCCTATCCTTATGATGAGAACGCCAACATCTGGTACGCCTCGATCAAATCCGACCGCTGGGCGCATATCGTGCTGAACTATCCCAACGTCAAACGCGAAGAGGCCGGGCTATGGCCGCGCGGTGACAATCTGGATGGGGTGGTTCCCAATATCCGCGGGATTTTCTGGCAAGGGTCGGACTGGCTGAACCAGTTGACCAACATCAACAAGGAAATCGAGGCGATCCGCAAACTGGAGGCCGAAGGCGACAGCGAAAGCCTTCTGGTCTGCATGGACAGCACGATCACCCCGACCGGGATCTGGGCCGATTACCTCTTGCCCATCGCCACCCATTTTGAACGCCATGACGTGGCTTTGCCTTGGTACAAAGGGCACTATTACATTCACCGTCCAAAGGTCATTGAACCCTTGGGCGAAAGCAAGACCGACATTCAGGTCTTTACCGAGCTGGCTTACCGTCTGGGCTTTGGCCCGGCCTATAACCCCAAAGCCGATCGCAGCTATTTCGACAACCCGGATGCGGTTGACGAAGCCTACTTGGTGGATTGGTGGGCCAAGGTCCAGAACCATCAAGGTGTGACGTGGAGCTGGGAGGAATTTAAGAAGCGTGGGGTTTACAAGTTCATCCTTCCCCGGCCCCACGTCGCGTTTCAGGACCAGATTGAAACGGGCATTCCGTTTGAAACCCCGTCCGGCAAGATCGAGATCTTCTCGACGACACTGGCGCAGGTGACAGACTGGACGCGCACGCAATGGGGCTATCACATCCCTTCGATCCCGAAATGGATCGAGCCATGGGAAGGACGCGGTGACCCCAAGGCGGCGGAATTCCCGTTCCAGATGATTACCCCGCATCCGCGCTGGCGTACCCATTCGATCTTTAACAACATCCCGTGGCTGCGCGAAACCTTTGCGCAGGAAACCACGATTAACGCATCAGATGCCAAGCGGCTGGGTATTCAGAACGGTGACACCGTGGAAATATGGAACGCGCGCGGAAAGGTGGTGACTCCGGTTTATGTCACCGAGCGCTGCATGCCCGGTGTGGTGGTGCTGCACGAAGGCTCGTGGATGGACATTGACGAAAATGGTGTGGACCGCTCGGGCAACCCTGACTTCCTGACCGATGACAACCCGTCTCCGGCAGGGGCCTTTGCCTATAACACCATCCTTGTGAACCTGAAGAAGACGGATCTTGTGCATCGGCCCGGCTGGGACCAGCTGGCCACCGCGCGCAGCCACGTCTTCCGTCGCGACAACTAAGGAGGGCACATCATGGCAACCACCGACAAGCCAACCCTGAAAGCCGCGATCCTTAAGAAAAAGCGCGAAGTTTATGTGCCCGTGGTGCCCGAACAGCAGTTCGCGTTTATCCACAACAACGTCGATTGCATCGGCTGCCGGGCCTGCGAAATTGCCTGCAAAGACAAGAACGGGCTGGATGCCGGCCCGCGCTTTCGCCGGGTACAATATTTGGAAGGCGGGACCTATCCCGAGGTCTTTGCCTTCAAGCTGAACATGTCGTGCAACCACTGCGCTGAACCGGCCTGTCTGCCGGTCTGCCCGACGGGGGCGATCTACAAGCGCGCCGACAACGGTGTGGTGGATATTGACAGCAGCCTGTGCATTGGCTGCCGCAAGTGTGAAGCGGCCTGCCCATATGGTGCACCGCAATTCAATGTGGAGCTGAACATTGTCCAGAAGTGCAACATGTGCGTCGATGAACTCGACGCGGGCCGCAAGCCCTATTGCGTGTCGGCCTGCATGATGCGCGTTCTCGACATCGGCCCGCTCGACCAGATCGACGCTGGCGGCTATGAGACAAAGGCCGTGGGGCCGAATGATGAATTGGTGCGGCAGGTCAAATCAATGGCCGATCCCGAACTGACCAACCCCTCGATCCGCTTTGTACCGCATTCCAAAGGACGGGTGGATTGATGGCTCTCGACAACACCACCCCCACCGATTTCGTGCTTTGGGCCGATCTTTTCGGGCCGATGATCCGGCTTCATGACCGCGAGGCAGATGCGGACCTGATCGCCGAACTGTGGGCCTCTGGCTATACCGACCTTCTGGCCGCCGTGGTTGAGGGCGTAGAGGCAAAGGCGGCGGTGAGCGGATTTCAACAGGTTGTTGCGGGCCTTCCGCGTCCGTTACCGCAGCCCCTGCTGGACGAACTCGCCGCCGACTATGCAGACGCCTATCTGAACCACGGCTTCCGCGCCGCGCCGACCGGGTCGGTGTGGATGACCGAAGACCATCTGGAACGCCAACAACCGATGTTCGATGTCCGCGAATGGTATGCCCATTACGGGATGAGCGTGCCGGACTGGCGGCTGCGCTCGGATGACCATCTGGTGCATGAGTTGCAATTTGTTGTGCATCTGTTGCGGCTAGGAACCGAGGATGCCTTGACTGATGCGGCGGCTTTCCTTGATGCCCATGTCCTGCCCTGGGTTCCGGATTTCTGCAAAGTTATTGCCGCGCGGGCCCGGCAACCGTTTCTTGCCGGGGTGGGTCTGGTGACCCGCGCTATGCTTGACGGTCTGCGCGAAGACCTTGTTCAGCCCACCGGGCGCGAGCGTGAGATTGTCCTGCATCTCTGGGCCCAGCAGGAAAGCCGGGCGGCGCGTCAGGAAAAGGCCGATGAAGAGCGGCCCTTTGTGCCCGGTGCCGCTGAAAGCTGGTAAGGGGATGCCTTTGGCAGCCCCGCCAATCCTTCCGGTCATTGACGCGGCGGCCTGTTCATTGGGCCGCCTTGCGGCATCAACCTGTGCCGCCTGCGCCAACGCCTGCCCCCGTGCCGCGCTGACCTCCGATAACTCTGGCTTGAACCTTGATCCTGACGCCTGCACGGTCTGCGGGGCTTGTGCCGCGGCCTGCCCGCAGAGCGCCATCCGCCTTGGCGGGCGTGAAATGCCCGAGGTGCAGGGTCGCAAGCGCGTGGTGGCCGGTTTGGTCTGCCCGCGCCGTGGCCCCTCTAGTTTGTGCCTGCAAGGCCTTGGGCTGCGGGCGCTTGTCGCGCTGTGGTTGCAGGGCACGCGGCAGATCGTTAGCCTGACCGCAGATTGCACCACTTGTGCCGATGGCGGCGGGCTGGATTTTGCCGGGCGGCTGGAAGTCCTGAATCAGCTTCTGACCAGCCGCGATTTGCCGGCGATGACGTGGCACAAGGTCGACCAACTGCCCCGGAATCTGCCCCTGATCGGCCCGCAAGCCAATGACGTAGACCCCCGCCGCCGCGCCTTTCTGGGCGGTCTTGTCACCTCACACCCTAAGGATAACCCTTTGGCCCGGTTGCAGGCGATGGCCAGCCACGATGCGGCCCGCTTTGCCTTCGCAGCGCAAATCGACCCCAGCCGATGTACAGGTTGCGATGCCTGTGTCCGGGTCTGTCCTGAGGCCGCTTTGAGCCTAATCAAAGACGAATCTAAGGAACTGGTTTATCAGAGCGCTTCTCATAAATGTTCTGGTTGCGGGATGTGCGCCGATGTTTGCGACAGTGATGCTTTGACGGTGCAGCAGTGCCACCCCGAGACTCCCGATGTGGCGTTAACTTCGCTGCACTGTCGCGGTTGCGGGGTTGATGTTCATGTGCCCACGGCCGGGCCTTGGGCCAATGGTTGGCTTTGCCCAATCTGCGCCCGCACGGGCCATCACAAACGCCTGCATCAGGTGCTGGAATGAGCGTGGGGCCCCTGCACAAAGTCTCGGCTTGGGTTGGCGCAAGGTTGCAGCGCCGCATGATCGTGACGTTGGCGGCTGTACTGATGCTGCTTTCGGCGGGCTTCTTGGCCGTGCTTTCCGGCGTTTATCGCGCGCGTTTAGCCAATGAAATGGAGCGGGCAGCGCTACAGGTTTCGGGCCTGCTGCACGCCTCGCTTGAAAATGCCATGCTCAAGCGCGACTTGCCCGGGTTGCGCGCCATCATTGCCGATCTGGGCGAGGACCCCGACATCGTGGCGGTCCGTATCCTTAACCCGGATTTTGAAGTGCGGTTCGCATCCGACCCGGCATTCGAGGGCGAGGTGATGAGCTTTCCCGCCCTGAGCGAGGCCCTTGCCAGCCAGCAACCGCGGGCCAATCTGGAACTTGGCAAGACCGTCCGCGCCGTGCGTCCGGTGCCGAACCAGCCGCGCTGTCGGGAATGTCACGGGTCTGTCGAAGACCGGCCGGTCAACGGCCTTCTGGTGGTGGACTATGCCGCATCAGGGCTGGAAAGCGAGTCGCGCCGCGGCATGCTGGCCTTGATGCTGGCCGGAGTTGCTGTGACGGGGGCCAGTCTGTTGGCCAGTTGGGCGGTCTTGCGCCGCACGGTGCTGACTCCGCTGGGCGGGCTTAGCGCAGGCACCTCGGCGCTGGCTTTGGGACGTCTTGATCACCGTCTTCAGGTTCAGGGCAACGACGAAATCTCCGTTCTTGCCCGGGGTTTCAATCAAATGGCTGCAGGGCTTCAGCACGCCATGGCCGAGGCCGAAGGGGCGCGCGCGGCGGTGCAATCCGTGATCGACGCCATACCTGATGCGATCCGCGTGATTGGTCCCGATTACCGGATCCACCTTGCCAATGCCGCCTATGCCGCCCATGTCGGCCAGCCGTTGGACAAGATCATTGGCCAGCCCTGTTACCATTCCAGCCACGCCCGCAGCACGCCCTGCGTCGAGACACTTGTGGTCTGCCCGCTGGTCGAGGCCCGCGCCGGGCGTCTGCCATTGATCTGCCGTCAGGCCCATAGCAAAGGCGCCTCAAGCGAGACTCACGTCGAAGTGGCGGCGGCGCCTGTGATTATGCGAGTCGATGGCGAAGACCTGCCCTGCATCGTCGAGGCGATCCGCGATCTGGACCACCAGTCAAGGCTGAGCCAGGAGCAACGTCTGTCTGAACTGGGGTTGCTGGCAGCAGGGCTGGCGCACGAAATCTATAACCCCTTGTCATCGATCAATCTTCTTTTGGATGCCGCGCGCAGTGACCTTGCAGATGCACGAACCGATGCCGCCACTGGGCGTATGAAAGTGATCGGCGAGGAAGTCGAGCGCACGCTCAAGACCACCAACAGCCTGTTGGCACTTTGTTTGCCACCATCCGACGATTCCGTTCTGATAAGCTTGGATCACGTGGTGCCGGAAGCCTTGACCATCCTCGGCTATCAGGCCCGGCAAAACGGGTCGTCGATCGTCTGTGACATCACCCCGCGCCTCAGGATTCTGGCTTCAGAAGGCGATCTGCGGATGGTCGTAACCAACCTTGTGCTGAACGCCATCCATGCCATGCCCAAGGGCGGGCAGGTTCAGGTGAAGGGCCAGCGTGAGGGTGCCGAAGTGGTTTTACAGGTTTCCGACCAAGGCATCGGCATAGCCCCCGAGGATATTGGCCGCATCTTCCTTCCGTTCTGGACCCGTCGCGCCGATGGCAGCGCTGGCCGAGGGCTTGGCCTGTCCATCGTGCATGCCATCGTCACGCGCTGGCATGGCCGTATTGCCGTAGAAAGCCGCCTCGGTGCTGGCTGCACCTTCCGGATATTCTTGCCCGATCCCGATGCAAACCTCGCTGACATCGCCGTCGCCGTAAAGGAGTCAACGACATGACCAACCCCGTCTCGCGTCGAGTGCTGGTAATCGAGGACGACCTGACCCTGAACGGATTGCTGGTCGAACAGATCCGCCGACTTGGTCATGATGCGCAAGGTGCCACCAGCCGTGCCACCGCACTCGAAATCCTGGCAAGCCAGCGTTTCGATCTTGCAGTCCTTGACCTGCGCCTGCCTGATGCTGATGGTGAAGTCTTCCTGCCCGAACTGCGCGAATACTGCCCCGCCATCGTGCTGACGGCGCTTGGTTCAATAGATCATGCGGTCAAGGCGGTTCGGGCAGGGGCTGCGGACTTCCTGGTCAAACCAGCAACCGGGCAAGTGCTGGAACTGGCCATCAACCGGGCTCTGGGTGTCATCGACCTGCACCGCGACCTGGCGTTCTGGCAGGGCCGTGCCAAGGTAAGGCAGGATCGGCCACTATTGGGATCTTCGCCCGAGATGGATGCCGTCCGGCGGCTGATTTCGTTGTTTGCGGGAGCCGACAGCCCGGTGCTGATCCTCGGCGAAGACGGGTCAGGCAAGGAAACCTGCGCCATGTCGCTGCACCGGCTTTCGCCACGTGCAAACGGGCGTTTTGTTTCAGTTGATTGCGACGCCGGGCCTTCAGCAGAGGAAATCTTCGGCGAGATGCAGGCCGGTGCAGATGGCCGCATCCGCCATTCCGAAGGGCTTCTGGCGGCGGCCGATACCGGAACGGTTTATCTGAGCAATGCCGACCGGCTGCCGCCAGATCTGCAGAACCGGCTACTTCGGGTCATGGAAACCAGCAGTTACCGCGCGGTTGGGTCGAATGCGCAGATGCCTTGCCGGGCGCGCGTCTTTCTTGGGTCCTCCCGGTCCGCCGCAGATATTGCCGCCGATCCCGATCCGCGCAGCCCGCTTTTGGTCCGCATGCTGTCCTTTGTCATTCAGGTGCCTGCCTTGCGTGACCGGCCCAGCGACATCCGCGAGATAGCCGAAACACTGCTTGCCAACCGGACCTTCCAGCGCAACACCTCGAAATCATTCAGCGCGTCCGCCTTGCGCGCGGTACAGGCCAACCGCTGGCCCGGCAACCTGCGCGAGCTGGCCAATGCTGTCGAACGCGCCATTATCATGTCGGCTGGGGCGCCGATGATCGAACCCGAGCATCTGGGCCTATGGCCCAGCACACCTGCTGATCGAGCCAAAGGCCGCGGCGTGGCAGGGCGGTCACGGTCGGGGGAAGTGGTGATCCGCTTCGACAAACCGCCCAGCCTTGACGATCTTCGTGCGGCGTATCTCCGGCTTCTGTTAGAGATGACACAAGGCAACCGCCGCGAAATCGCAGAGATCCTTGGGATCAGCGAGCGCAACCTCTATCGGATTTTGCCAAATGTATTGCCCAGTTACGACAAGAACAATGAAGACTAGCGGGGCCGTACGGACGCAAAGGCGTGAAACTGAACCTTTCGAAAGGGTAACAAAGCGAACTAACCACTTATTCGAATGGCCGCTTTGCAGCCTCAAATTTTTCTGAAGGCACCCGTGGCGAATGACTGCTTTCCGCCCTGAACCGCCAAATCGGCACTTTTACGTCGGCAATCATGGCAAGACATCCATATCACGACGCCGCACCCTTTCCAGCATGACGCGCAACTCAGGCGGGTCCAGCACTTCCACCGCCCTGCCCCACGAAATCAGGTGCCAGGCCATCTCGACCCATCCGCTTGCACTGAATTCAACCAGCAGGCTGCCGTCCGGCATTTCGGACATCACTTGGTTTGGATGGAACCGGAAGTCGCGCACGACGGGCGCAGCGCTGGGTGCAAAGCGCCAGCGAACGGGCCCGTGCTCAGCTTCAGAAAAGAATGACCCGAACGATTGGGCGCAGTAGGCGTTGATGCAGAAGTCCGGATCGCGCACGAAGCCCTGCCCCGTCACAGACATTTCGCTGGTCCGATCAAATCGATACTGACGAATTCGTCGCTCCGGCGTCGTGTCACGCGCCACAAGGTAATGCCGGGTGCCAAGAATGACGCCGTAAGGTTCCACAACCCGCTCGCGGGGTGCGTCATCGCGGGCGCTTCGATAAGTCATGCAGATCGACATCGGCGCGATGAAGGCCTCGAACAGCAACCGCAGATAATGAGGTGATGCCTGACTTGCTGGCCCGGGGCGGCACGCGAACCCATTCGCCTCGAGCATGACCGCGGAACTCACCTCGGCCGAACGCGCTTGTGGGGGCGACGCGGACGCCAAGAGCCGATCACGCATCTGGACAAGAGATTTGACCTCGTTCGCAGCCCCGTCCCGCTCGGCTCTGCGGATCGCCAAATCCAGTGCGGCAATTTCACTGTCGCGAAACCCACGGTGGTGGATGTAATCGACATCGCGCAGGGACCACCAGCGGCGGCGCTCGTCATCCGTGACAACATCAATCCCTGGGAACACGTCCTCGAGCGCACGCGCCATCCGTCGCGCCGTCCGCTCATTGACGGCGAACTCTTCCATGATGTCGCGCAAGCTCACACCGCGGTAGCGCGCCTTGGCCAATTCGGCCAATCGGTATAGGTCCCGCGCCTTGGCAAATGACATATTGAATTTTCTCCTCCTCTGATTGCGCACGGGGTAAGCTATTTACCCCACAGGGAGAGTAGGCCTAACTTACGCCAATGCCGAATCAAAAAATTACATGCTTTCAGTGATTTCGCCGATCAGCAACGACGCCAATTGTACAATCTCCCGTTGCCCGGCTCTGCTCGATCTGGCTGACGGTCTTGGAAGAAGGATTCGAGTATGCGGCTGCCACAACGTGTTTTCTACCCTGTCCACGAGACCGCTGCGCGTTGGGGGTGCACGGTTTCCGACATCGCGGGCTGGGCCGCGATGGGCACCCTCAAGATCGTCACAGGTATTCCGCCCATCGACTGTGGCGACGCTCGAATCGCCGGACTGGTGCAGATCGAGCCCACAGATATCCTGCCTATGTTCCGGCGCTGCGGGACCGGTCCGCATGAGGCGCATTTGTTTCGCGTGCGCCCCCTTGAAACAGAAGAATGGCTTTACATCACCGCGCCAGAGGAAGGCGTGCTGGTCTCGATCAGAGATCTGGTGATCCTGGGGCAGGAAGTACAGCGATTTGAAGATGTCAACAATCTCTTCGGTCGTGTCGCCGAAGGCGCTGGGCTTGGTGACGATGGGGACTACGACTGGCCCGGAATGAGTGTTGAGATCACGCGCCGGGTGTTCGAAGAGGGCTTGCCCAAATCCCAGGCCGAATGGATCAGGGAGTTACAGGACTGGTTCGCCATGCAGTCGGAAACCGGGGAATTTCCGGACGAGCGCTCGATCCGGCGGCGATTGACCCCGATCCTCAAAGCCGTGAAGTTCAAGAACCCGAAACGGTAAGTTGTCTCGCACCAGAGCGCTGGCCAGCAGTTGAAAGCGGGCTGGCCGCGACAAGGCGGCGATCTGCGTCGTGAACCAGCCGTGGCTTGGGCTTGAATGCGCTGGCCACGGCATTCACACCCGCGCGGAGCGGCGAGTCCATCAAATGCGCATAGCGCTGGGTGGTCTGCATCTGGCTGTGGCCCAAAAGCTTGCCGATCATCTCGAGCGAGGCACCGCCACTGACCAGCAGCGAGGCGAAGGTATGGCGCAGATCGTGGATCCGCACATCATCGATCCCCACCTCCTTCTGGATGCGTGCCCAAAACCGGCGCACCTCTTGTACTGGCTGGCTTGGGACATCGCCAGGGAACAGCCACGGAGATCCCTTGATCACCGCGAGGCGACGCTGACGCACGATGGCCGCTGCCTCGTCCGAGATCGGCACGCGGTGGACGCGGCGCTGCTTGGTTATGGTAGCGGGCTTGGTCCAACTCAAATGTTCAAGGTTGAAATCCTCGAACCGCGCCTGCCGCACCTCCCCCACCCGGGCACCGGTCAACATGCAAAGCCGGATGATTCCCGCTGCGCGGTCGTCCTCGGCCGCATCCAGCGCCAACGCCAAGCCCGCAATTTCCTCTTGCGAGAGATACCGCTCGCGCGGGGTTTCCATCCTGCGGCGAAAACCCGTCGCAGGGTTGTCGGTGCGCCATCCCCATTTGACGGCATAGGCGAACATCTTGCGAATGACCTCGCCGACACGGTTGGCACGGACAGGCGTGGGCTTGGCACCCTGAAGCTTTCGCGCCCGGTTGTTGGGCTTTTGCTTTGACGGCCGCGCCCGTCCTTCAGCGACCTTGTTCAAAAGCAACTCGACATCATAGGACGAGACCTCGGTCACCAGCATGTTGCCCCATGCCGGATCAATGAACTTCGCCATCATCGAACGCTGGTCAGCAGCGCCCAGACGCGCCAGATGCGGCAGATGTGTTTCGACATAGCGTTTGGTCAGATCGCTGACGCGCGGCGCCTCGCGCTTGGCACCACGCGTCGCCAGCGGGTCGCCACCCGCATCAATCTCGCGGCGTAACACTTTGGCGCGCTCACGTGCAGCAGTCACGCCCCATTCCGGCCAGCGTGCAAAGGTCATTCGGCGCTGCTTCCCGGCGTAGCGGTAATCGAGCGTAAAGGCCCGTCCACCGCCACGGTAAATGCACGCAGCAAAACCGCGCACCTCAGTATCGAAGATCTGGTAGTCCCGCCCTTCAGCGGGCTCGGCGTCGCGAAGAACCTTCTCGCTCAACTTCTGTCGGTCCACCATGCAAAAACCTCTCTCTTGGCCCTGTCATGACGCGTAGTTCCGGGCCGATATCAAGCAAAGCATGGCGCTGAGGGTGGCAGGGAGGCACGGGGTGGCACGACGGAGACAAACTGCGTGCCACCCCTGTATTTATTGGGATTCCGGCGCCCCCCCATACGCTTGGCGCATTTGAGATTAGATTGATTGACATGAAGACTGCGCATTCGATGCCGTCGACGCAGTTACAAAGGGACGTCAGCCTGCAAAATCCCAATAAACACAGGGGGTGGCAGGCTCTTTCGCCGGTTGCCACCCCCACTTTGCAGCCGAATGCACGCGAATCTCCTGTTAATCCGGGGATTTGCCGCTGAATGCAGCCGAATGCCGTCGATCGCGAAATTGCTGCAACGCAGCGCAATGGATCGTCTTGGTCAGCGCGACTGCCGAAATACCAATAAAACAAGGGGTGGCACAGCGGTGCCGGTTTTCGTGCCACCCCGTGCCTCCCTGCCACCCCGAGACATATGCCTGAGTAGTCGCCAGCAAAGACCCGCATCCGGGTCGCAATTCTGGAGACGCGACATGCAGGAAGCCATCGGTGCATCGACGGGCAAACCGACGCCCAGCACCTTGATGAGCGGCTGGATCAGCCGCACGGAACTCGCCCATCAGCTCGGGGTGTCTGAGGGCACGTTGCGCCGCTGGGATACGGCACGCTCGGGACCACCCTGCATTCGGGCCGGGCGCAAGATCTTCTACCGGCGCAGCGCAGTGCTGGACTGGCTGGAAGAACAGGAAACCAGCGCCCCTCGCCGCAAGCGTTCAGGAGGTCGTCGATGACCCTGCATGACGTCCACACATTCAATATGCCCCGGAAAGCCGGAACTTGGCCTGCTGCGCGATTGGTGGAGGCCCGCGCTGTCGTTGCCGATGTCGCCCATCACTCTGATCATCTTATCCGCCTCGCCTGCAACGTCCTGGTTACCCACGGCGAAAGCGACACGGAGCGTCGCGAGGCCCGGGCGCTGCTATTCGTGATCGACGCGCGGCACCCAATGCGTCAGCGCCATGTCGAGCGGTCCGAACCGGAGGCCGAGCAATGACCCGCCGCGGCACGCCCGAGGCGGATCTTCAGCGTGCGGTGGTGCGGGCGCTGCGTTTTGCCCTGCCCCGCACGGCGATCATTCACCATTGCGCCAATGAGGTGACCGAGTCGGGGCCTCGCGGCGCTAAGCGCCAAGCGATCCTGGTCGGCATGGGAGTCCATGCAGGCTTCGCCGATCTGATGGTCATTTGCGAGGGGCGCGTTCTGTTCCTCGAGTTGAAAGCCCCGAAGGGCCGCCTGCGGCCTGATCAGGAGGGGTTTCGCGATGCAGTGCTGGCTCAGGGTTTTGGCTGGGTGCTGGTGCGCAGCTTGGACGACGCGCTGCGGGCACTGGCCGACCAAGGTCTTACGACGCGCATCGCGCCGCCGTCACGGAGGGCAGAGCCGTGAGCCACGAAGCGACCAACTGGGCCATCAAGCAGCGCGGATTGAAGCCCACCACCAAGATCGTGCTCTGGCATCTCTGCGACCGATTTAACCCGGACTATGGCTGTTTCCCCTCGCAGGGCAGGCTCGCGCATGATTGCGAAATCAGCCGCTCGACGTTGAACGATCATATTGGCCAGCTCGAGACGGCGGGCCTGCTACGGCGGGTGCCGCGCATCGATCCCGCGACCAAGCGCCATCTGCCCACCCGCTACATCCTGTGCTTCGAGCCGGGCTTCGCTCCGGCTGATGTGGTTCCGTGTCCAGAAATCGGACACGGGGATAAAACCGTCAGGGAAAATCGCTCTATTGCAGACGATTGCGGCCCGGACGCCCTGCCAGAGCCTGGTCCGTGTCCGAATCCAGGACACGGGATCGACACAGGAGCCATGTCCGGATTTTGCTCAGACCCGTGTCCGGAAAATGCCGAAAGCCGTGTCCGGAATCCGGACACTAACCTTGTAAGAGAACCACTAAGTAAACCAGTAAAGGAGGAGGAGGACGCGCAAGCGCGAGATTCCGAGTTTGATCGGTTTTTCGCAGAACTGCTGACGGCGCTGGGCTTTGCCGCCAACGCCACCCTGCCCGCCTGGTGGCAGGGATGGCCAGCTCGGCTGCACGTTCGTCGCTGGATCGATGATCTCGGCCTGTCCGAGGATCGGATCATCGAGACTGCAACGGAAACGCGCCGCGATCACCCCAATCCGCCTGACGGCCCCAAGGCGCTCGACCGCGCCATGGAACGGGCCGCTCAGCGCGATGCGCAGGCAGCGGCAATCGCGGCGAAACCCGCCAGGACTCGGCGGACGCGCAAACGCGAAATTGAACTCCGACCCAGCGATGACGAAAAGGCGGCGTTTTACGCGGCAAAGGTGAATTCCGACGAATACCTGCCCAAGGGCATGATCAGCGCCGCGATGTGTGGATTGATGCTGGCCCGAGGCCTCGTCACGCCGGAACGTCTTAGCCAGCGTGTGGTGCTGTGAATGGGCTGGTGTCACGTCCCCGGCACGGATTGTCCCTCTGCGCAGGCGGCGGGGGCTTGGATCTGGGCGTCATGTTGGCCGAACCCGGATATCACACCCGGGCCTTTGTCGAGTGGGAAGACTGGCCCCGAGCGGTCCTCGTTGCCGCCCAGCGCGCAGGATATTTCGCCCCGGCACCAATCTGGGACGATCTGCGGAGCTTCGATGCCCGCCCCTTCCGGGGGGCGTTTGATGCCGTTCTCGCCGGATATCCGTGCCAGCCCTTCAGCGCGGCCGGGAAGCGGGCCGGTGCCGACGATCCCCGGCATCTCTGGCCCGAGGTCGCCCGCGTTATCGGGGAATGTCGTCCCGAGTGGGTGTTCCTCGAAAACGTCGCCGGGCATGTCACCCTCGGTCTTGAAACCGTGCTGCGAGAGCTTTGGCGCATGGACTACACGCCTGCGGCGGGTCTGTTCTCGGCGGCAGAAGTCGGCGCGCCGCATCAGCGGTTGCGCGTCTTCATCCTGGCCCACACCGATGAGCCTGCATCCCGGCACCGCCAGCTGCAACCCGGCGGGCAACAGCGACTTTGCCCGCAAGGCCGAAGCGCTGGCGCTGGGCATCACCAATTGGTCGACGCCGAAGGCAACGGACGGTGCGAAGGGTGGGCCGGGCCAGAGCTATGGCTCGGGCGGGATGCCACCCCTACCAGCGCAAGCGGCGCAATGGCCGACTCCGGCCGCGCAGAATTGGAAGGGCAGCAGCCCGGCCAGCGTGACCCGCGCCGACGGCAAAAGCCGGATGGATATCCTGCACTACCGGGCGGAACTGGGCTTCACCCGCCCGGACCTGGCGATCACGCCGCTTGGGCTGCGGCCCTCACATCACGCCCCGATCTCGCGCCCGCTGTGGGCTTCGATGATTGCATCGCATGGGCGTGTCTTGTCGCGCAGGATCTTGAAAGCCCGGGCGCGGCGGCGGCTGAACCCGCTCTTCGTCGGCTGGTTGATGGGCTGGCCTATCGCGCACGCGCTTTGCGCCTGCTCGGCAACGGAGTTCATCCACTGGCAGCAGCACATGCGTGGCGCTCTCTCGCTGCTACCCATGGCCTCCGGCCCATGGATCTGGCTGCCGGTGGATGGGCAGGAATGCCCGGCGCAAATGACCCTGTTTGAAGGAATGCTGCCATGAGTTTCCATGGGCGGATTGGGCGCACAGGCGGCACCCGGGTGAAACGCGCGCTGGGCGTGCAGGCAGCGCTGGAGTGGGCGTTCCGCGTGGAACAAGCACAGCTGGAACTGCCGGTGCGGCGGGACATCGGCGATGAGGGCTTCGGGTTTGGCATGGAGTACGTCCTGCTGCAACGCGCGGCACTAGGCTGCAAGGTCGACGGCGGTCAGCACAAGATGGGCAGTTACACCCATCCCGACGCCGAGGTGATCGCCGCCACCGTCGCTGGTATACCCGACAGCCTCGGCGGCATTCGCATGGCGATCCGCATGGCGGAGCTGGCGCGCGCCGGACTTACGCCAGACTGGCTGCCAGGGGTTGTCCCGCGCTGCGTGCCCGTCGACTTCAAGCGCAACCGGCATGGCGATCGCGCCGTCAGCGTCGTGGTCGGCACAGACAAGATATTGGTCCGCGGCAAATGGCGGACGGTCGAAATCCGCGCCTGTCCAGTGACGTTTTCCCCAGACCCTAAGCAGATCGAAGCGGCTTGGCGGGCGTATGACGACTGGTGGCGGGCGCTTGGCTATGTGCGAGAGGGGCTCGTTGCGGGCGGGATGCTGCGTGACGTCGAGGTGTCCGGGATGATGCCAAAGTTGAAGCCGTGGACCAACCGACCTGGCAAGCGGTGCCTGTTGTAGGGTTGATAGAGCTACAACTTGGACTGAAGGTCCAAGACCGCGAACAGTTTGGGCGGAAAGCTGTCGGTCGCGGTTAGCTTAGCGCGATGCGCCACGGCGACGGGCAAGGTGTCGGGCGGCTGTCTTACAGGTTCCCTTTTTTGCGGGCAAGCAACAGCCGCTTCAGCACTCAGACGCTTACGCCGAAGACCCAGCCAACGCCGGCCGTAATGGCCATGGCAGCAGCGCCCCAGAACAGGACGCGGGCGGTGGCTGGCAGTTTTGGTGCGCCACCGCCGGCAGCACCGATGGCACCAAGGGCCGCGAGGCTGACCAGCGTGGTCCCGACAACCACCGGAATGACCAGTGTCGTAGGCGCAAGCACGGCTGCGGCCAGCGGCACGGCTGCGGCCAGCGGCACGGCTGCGGCGACGGTAAAGGTCAAGCCCGAGGCAAAGGCCGCCTGCAGCGGGTTGGCAGCATGAACATCGGACAGGCCCAACTCGTCGCGGGTATGGGCGGCCAGCACGTCCTTTGCCGTCAGTTCCCGCGCGACCAATGCCGCCGTCTCGGGCGACAGTCCGCGGGATTCGTAGATCGAGGCAAGCTCGGCCTCCTCGGCATCTGGTGTGTCGATCAGCGCCTGCTTTTCGCGGGCTATGTCGGCGCGTTCGACGTCCGACTGCGAGCTGACCGAGACATATTACCCCGCCGCCATCGACATGGCCCCGGCGGCAAGCTCCGCCGCCCCGGCGACCAATACGGCCGTGGGACTGGGGTCTGCAGCCGCAACCCCGACGATCAGCGACGAGACCGAGACGATCCCGTCATTGGCCCCCAGCACCGCCGCCCGCAGCCAGCCAGCGCGGTCAAGATAATGAAGTTTCTCAAGAGCGGATGTGTGGGCACCGTGCTGTCGCGCTCTTGCATGCTGGCGGACGCAATGGCCACAGCCCTTATAGTGATGGGTCACCGACCGGGGTCCAGTTTTGCAAGGGGACAAGCAGCCAGTGCGCTGTTCTTGCGCTGCACTTTGGGCGGAATAGTCGCCACCGGTACAGGTGTTTTCGACATAGCTGCCGAATAGGCAGGGAACCTTGCAGGGCTTTCGGAGCCACCGCATCGCCATTTGCGCATCTGGCAGCATTGGGTCCTCGGCTATGGCGGTTTGCCAGCGTAAAGGCCCAAGGGTCACCCTTGAATTGCCGCCTACAGGCAGGTGTGTGGGCTTTCGGACTTTACCGCGTTGCCAGGGGATTTGGCGTTGGTCAATCGGCATACGCATTGGGGTGCCATTGCATGACACATCATGGGAAATGGATCATCCGTATGGTCAACTTAGGTTTAACAACTGGGCACATAACCCAACCGCAAACAGCCGAGGTTCCAGACCCTGCCGCCCAAGAGTAAGCGGCAGGGTCGCCTGTTCAGATTCAGAGCAGAGCCAGTTTGATACCCGTGCAGTCAGATGATCGGTCATGCCCGGTTACAAAAGAAAATCGTTGGCCATCACCCCTCCGACCAAGTCAGACGTCGCGGTCAGGCGCAGCTCGAAATCTGAGGTGCCATTTCCATCAACATCAGCCAGTATCCGAACATAGCCAGACGTCGACAGAATGATCCGCAATTCTCCCGCCGTGTGGCTGAATGCGGTGGTTCCGACAAAGGTAAAACTCTGATCCCCCGCCGTAAGGCTGTCAGCATCAATGGCAGACAAGTCGATCATATCCGCGCCGCGCACAAAGTCGGTGATGGTGTCATAGTTTGCGCCACGACTATGGCTGGCCACGGCAAAGACAAAGCAGTCAGCGCCAAGGCCGCCAGTCAGCACATCCTTGCCGACGCCGCCGATGATGCGGTCATCACCAGCCGAGCCAACAATGGTATCCGCACCCGATCCGCCTTCGACAGACTGGATACCTGTCAACAGGGTGGGCGACAGGTCAATCAGGTTTGCCGCGTTGCTTCCGACAAGGCGCACGCCGGTAAACGCCCCAGCCGAAATGGTTTCGACACCACTGAGGCCGGAAATGCCGATGGCTGTATTCGACGCGCGCGCCTCGATCAGGTCGGTGCCTGCGCCACCGTCGAAGTTGTCAAAGCCATGCCCGGCCCCGACAAAGAAGATATCGTCACCGTCATTGCCGGACAGACTGTCATTGTGGATGCCGCCTTGGATCACATCATTGCCCGCAGACCCAAGGATAGTGTCGGCCCCCGCTGCGCCGTCGATGGTGCCGATGCCGGTCAGAACTGTGCCGGTCAGATCAATCAGGTTGCCCAAAGCAGACCCGGTCAGGCGCACCCCGGCAAAGCCACCCGAAGAGATGGTCTCAATCCCCGTCAGGCCGGTAACGCCTATCACCGTGTTGACGGCCAGGGCTGTGATGTCATCGCTGCCTGCGCCTCCGTCATAATCGTCAAAACCTTCGGCCCGACCAACCAGAACATCATCGTCCCCGTCGCCAGCATGCACGGCATCGTTGCCAGACCCGCCGCGCAACGTGTCGTTGCCGGTGCCGCCGGTCAGCAGGTCATGACCCGCGCCGCCGTCAAGGCTGTCATCGCCGCCCAGACCGTCGATGCTGTCATTGCCGACAGCCCCCCAAAGCCCGTTGTCGCCGACGCTGCCAATGATGTTATCATCGCCCGAACCGGCATGGCAATCTTCGATGTGGGTGGTGGTCGCAGCCGTCATGCCTGCGGTGATCGCCGAAATGATATTCGAGCTGTTCGAAGTCAGCGTCACGACGGCCCCACGCCCCAACTGCGTGGCGAGGTTCTGGTAAGTGGTTTCGTAACCGCCTGCGATCGCAAAGATCGGGATGATATTGGCCGCAACCAGCGCTGCCTGCACCTGGGCAATGGTCGGGTAATCCTCCATCGCGCCGCCGCCCGGAAACAGGTTGTCTCCGTTATTGGGGGTCAGGATGCCGCCCGTGGCCCCATCGCCTGCAAGGTGGAATGGCGCGTCGGTGAACAGGATGACAAAGCGCGCGGCATCGGGGCGGAACCCTGCCTCGGTGGCATGCAGCGCCAGTTGCATCAGGCCTTTGATCTGCGCTTCGGGGCCGTCATTGCCCATCATGATGCCAAGACTGTTATAGGTGGCAGCCAACGTCGCCGCCGCATTGGTCTGGGCCAGATGCAGATTGTAAACCCATTCGCCGCTTGCGCCAAACGGGTTCACCGGTTTGTCGATGAAAGACGACACGCCGAACTGGCTGTTGGCCTGAATGGCTTGCAGCGCGGTAACGATGCCCGGCACAAGGCCGCGAACGGTCGCAATATCATCGCCAAAAGACCCCGACAGGTCTTGCAGGAACTGCACATCCATCGGGCTGGACACATTGCCGCCGCCCGGAATGACAACGACGCAATCTTCAACCTCGGTCTCTGTCTCGCCCGACAGGTCGATGTGATCATTTCCGGTGCTGGTAGAGCAGTCCAGATCATCGTGGCCAAGGTAATCTTCAATCTCGACGCGGTCGCCGATCACATGGCCGCCCGACACATGGTAAGTGTCGTCGCCGTCGCCGCCTGCCATGGTGTCGTCGCCGTCGTCCGACCGCAGATCATCATTGCCCGCGCCTGCAACCAGCAGGTCATCGCCATCGCCGCCGTCCAGATCGTCATCGCCGTTGCTGCCGGTCAGGCTGTTGTCGTCGTCGCCACCGATTAGCACATGCGCGGTGCCACCCAGACGGATGTTTTCGACATTGGCCCCGATGGTCAGGCCGTCAACCATGACAATCACCGTGTCGATACCGCCCGCAACACCTTCGACGATCACATCACCGATGTTGTCGATGATGTAGGTGTCATTGCCCGCGCCCCCCTCAAGATAGTCAGCGCCGGCCCCACCGTCCAAGGTACCGGCCCCGTCCAGCCCCAAAAGGCTGTCAGCCCCGGCGCTTCCGGTCATCTGGTTGTTCAGTGCGTTGCCGGTGCCGGTCAGCCCAGAGGTGCCTGCGATCAGGTTTTCCAACTCGGCGTCAAGGGTATGACCGGTGTAGATCATCACCGTATCATCGCCGCCGCCCGCGTCTTCGGTGACCACATCGCCCGCAGCATCGACGATATAAGTATCATCACCCGCGCCACCGATCATGGTATCTGCCCCGGTGCCACCGTTCAGCATGTCGGCAAAGGCGGTGCCGGTCAGGGTGTTGTTCTGGCTGTTGCCAACGCCTGCCCGAGCAGCCCCCGCCAGCACAAGGTTTTCGATATTGGCACCCAAGGCATAGTCCACCGTGGCAATCAAGGTATCGACGCCCCCGGTCAGCACCTCAAAGGTCTGGTCCGACAGGTCATCAACGTGATAGGTATCATCGCCCTTGCCGCCGTTCATCAGGTCGGCCCCGGCCATGCCGTTCAACGTGTCATTGCCGATGGTGCCACCCAGCACGTTGTCCAATGCGTTGCCGGTGGCTTGCCGCGCAGCGCCCGTCAGGAACAGCGCCTCGACATTGGCAGCCAGCGTGTAGTTGACCGACGCGGTAACGGTGTCATTGCCTTCGGACAGCAGTTCAACAATCTGATCTGAAGTCGCATCAACGATATAGCTGTCGTCCCCGGCCCCACCGCGCAGGGTGTCGGTGCCAAGGCTGCCGTCCAGTATATTGGCCAGCGCGTTGCCGACCAGCAGATTGTTCAGCGCGTTTCCGGTGCCGGTCAAAGCCGCACCCGACAGCGTCAGGTTTTCAACATTGGCCGCCAGTGTCAGGTTGACGGTTGAAATCACCGTGTCCGTGCCACCCGCCGCGGTCTCGTCCACGATGTCAGCAGTGGTATCGACGTGGTAGACGTCATTGCCACTCCCGCCGATCATCCAGTCGCCATTCGCCCCGCCATCAAGCGTATCGATACCTGCGCTGCCGTTCATCACGTTCATCAATTCATTGCCGGTTCCGGTCAGGCCCGCGACCAGCAGCGTCAGGTTTTCAACATTGGCCGAAAGAGTATGGCTGACCGAGGCGCGCACGATGTCACCGCTGTCGAACAGGTCGGTTTCCACCACCACATCGCCCGCATTATCGACTATAAAGACGTCAAAGCCCGCGCCGCCGACCATGCTGTCGGCCCCCGTTCCGCCGTCCAGTGTGTCGCTGCCAAGACCGCCCAACAGCGTGTCATTGCCCGAGCCGCCCTCGATCAGGTCGGCCCCGCCGTCACCATCAATGCTATCATTGCCAGCCAGACCCATGATTGCGTCATTGCCTGCGTCGATGACGTTCATGCCGCCAAATCCCGGCAGCATCACATCATCGCCCGCCGTGCCATAGATGTTCACATCAGGCTGCCATGACAGCGGCGTGTAAAGCACCTGCACCGATTCACCCACGCCCGGCGCGCCCAGGATCAGATCGGCCACACCGTCGCCGTTCATATCGCCGCCAATGGCAACCGAGGTGCCCAAAAGGCTGCCCGCGCTGCCCACAATCTTGGCCCCGCCAAAGCCTTGGGCGATTTGCGACAGGTCAATCGTGCCCGTGCCACCGCCACCCCAAACCACATAAACCGCCCCGGCGTCTGACCCGCCCTCGCTGTTAAGCGAAGCACCAATCACCAAATCGTCAATGCCGTCACGGTTCAGGTCAACGCCTCCGGTGACAACCATGCTGTCCAGATCACCCACGCCTTCGGCGATGATCTGAAAGCCCCCGACCCCACCGCGCACATCGGCCAGATCAACATTCACATGGTCATTCTTGCCATAGACAACATAGGCGCGGTCCGACCGCGGCGCGCCGATCAGAATGTCATCCAGACCGTCGCCGTTCACATCGCCAATCCCGGCAACCGCGGCCCCGGCATCATCTTGCGCCACGCCGGAAATCTTGTAGCCGCCAATACCCAGCGCCACATCCGACAGATCAACCGCTGTGCCGGTGGCTTTGCCGTCCACCACATAGACCGCGCCCGCATTGCTGCCTGCGGTGTTGTCATCGCGCACGCCGATCAACAGCTCGGCCTTGCCGTCGCCATTCTGGTCCCCCAGCACCGCCATCGCCGAACCAATGGCATCACCACCATCGGCGCCGATGATCTTGAAGCCACCGGTTCCAGCGGCCACGTTGGTCAGTTGCACAATGCTGTCAGTGGTCTTGCCCCAAACGACATAAGCCGCCCCAGCATCAAGACCGCCCGCATCCTGCCCCGGCGCGCCAACCAACACGTCAGCAATGCCGTCGCCGTTCATGTCGCCAACAGACAACACCACTGTGCCTGCCATGTCGCCTGCCGATTGGCCTTTGATCGCATAACCTTTGCCACCGCCGGTGAAGGGGTCGTTCAGGTCAACCCCACCAGGCAGGCTGTCGCCCCAAACCACAAAGGCAGCCCCTGCGTCTGCAGCGGCCCCTCTGGCCATGCCTGGCGCGCCGATCAGCAATTCGCCCATGCCATCGCCGTTCATGTCAGCAATGCCTGCAATCGATGATCCGGCCATGTCGCCCGCATTCACCCCATCGATGATCAGGCTGCCCGGCAAGGCATCGGCAATGCCATGCGTCGTTCCCGCAGCGAAACTGGACAGCGTGACAAAGATGCGTCCGGCGTCGACGGCCTTGTCATCATCCCCTGCGGATCCGATGGCGATGTCGGCCACGCCGTCACCATTCAGATCACCAACGCCTGCCACCCAACTGGCAGAGGCCACACCCGTCAAGGCAGGGGAGAAATCGCCCGCCGCGTTCGGAGTCAGCGTAAAGCCGCCCCCTGCAAGGAGGGTCGAATTGAGCAAAACCTTAGTGTTTGGAATAGGCATGGCAAAGACCGTCCGTTGATGCTGCGATGAAGGTTACCAGCCGGATCGGTTGGTGTATGGCCATGACCAGCCGCTACAACCCCCGGTATGTCTATAAACTGAAGCGCCAATTTTCTTGCCTATAACTTCAGTTTACAGGACCCATCGCATTGCGCCTCGGCCTGCCGCAGCTAGGCGCTCTCATCCGATTTGCCGAAGTCTCGCACTCCGCGGTTATTCCACTGACCATGAAGCGGTCTCAAAGGGCAAGCATCAACCTTTGCGCAATCGAACGCATATCCAACTTTCATTCTTTTGGCTGATCCCACTGCGCGCGATCCACAGCAAAGCCCTGTTGAAGCGTGGGTACACTTGATGCAGTTCGACTCGCTACTGACATCTGCAGATTCTTATTGAACGTCCTCTATGGGCCGACAGCATACCCCCCGGCATGGTTCCTCCCGGGCCCTAGTTGTATACGGGGGGGCTGCGCGCGGCATTTCGCTAGCGACTGGCTTTTTCACCGGGGAATCCACTTGGAAGCCACCCCGGCCGACCCGCCAAAATTTTCGACTCGATATCAGAGACTTACGCGGCGCCGCCTCTGGCTAAGTGGAAGCCACCACGGAATCCACTTAGCCAGTTTCGGGAATCCACCCTGGCCAAAAAAGCCACCCACGGAAGCCACCCCTGCCACCGACGTTCGCCCGCAAAACCGGAACCCACAGAACGCATTGATTCCAAGCCGAAAAATGGATTGACTTTTCTAGCCCCCTTGACCTATCCCTTGATCATCGAAGAGTTGCGCCCAGAGGAACCCCCTCGCGGGCGCTTTTGTTTTTCCCCATCGCGGACCCTGACAGAGCCACCGGCGTTTGCCGGGGGCTTGCATTGGTCTGTCCGCCCTGCCCCGGATCAGAACCCCACCCATGGACCTTGTCTTTGCGCCGAGCCAGATTGAAACTTGGCCGATCGACCGGCTGCGCCCCTATGCCCGTAACGCCAAGATGCACGGCGACGATCAGGTGGCCAAGATTGCCGCCAGCATGGCAAAGTTCGGCTGGACCGTGCCGTGCCTTGTGGCTGACGATGGCGAGCTGATTGCGGGTCATGGCCGGGTGCTGGCGGCGGCCATGCTGGGGCTGACCGAGGTGCCGGTGATCCGGCTCGGCCACCTCGACGAAGCCGAGCGCCGGGCGTATCGCATCGCGGACAATAAACTCACCGAGCTGGGCGAATGGGACGAGGCCATGTTGCGCGACGAGATCGCGGGGCTGCTGGCCGAGGAT
>Ga0073899_10001299_pt1 | contig 22984 bp, 21 predicted proteins | sample KloWWTmetaKNB5Ph_FD_88975 | JGI IMG/M metagenome (GOLD analysis project Ga0073899, IMG submission 88975) | Active sludge microbial communities from Klosterneuburg, Austria, studying microevolution and ecology of nitrifiers - Klosterneuburg... | ecosystem: Engineered > WWTP > Aerobic digester >... | reverse complement strand
TCCCCGCAAAGCGACAAAGTCACAGGTTTACTTGTGACTTTTACCAAATCCGCACTCGCTCCTGAGGCGCCAACCACAACCCATCACCGGCCTGGGTTTCAAACGCCTCGTGGAACTCATCGAGGTTGCGCACGATGTTGGCGCGAAACTCCGGCGGGGAGTGGGGGTCGGTGGCGAGGAACTGCTGCTCGAGTTCCTTGCGCCGCTTGGTGCGCCACACGAAGCCCCACGTGTAGAAGAGCCGCTGGTCACCACTGAGGCCGTCGACCACTGGCATCGGTGCATCGCCCAACGCGATCCGGTAGGCCTTGAGCGCGATGGTGAGCCCGCCGAGGTCGCCGATGTTTTCGCCGACCGTCAGTGCACCGTTGACGTGTTCGCCGGGGAGTTCACGGGGGGAGAATCCGTCGTACTGCGAGATCAACGCCGCTGACTTCACCTCGAAGGCGGCTTTGTCTTCGGCGGTCCACCAGTCGTGGAGGTTGCCGTCACCGTCGTAATGGGCGCCTTGGTCATCGAACCCGTGCCCAATTTCGTGGCCGATCACGGCGCCGATGCCACCGTAGTTTTCGGCCGGGTCAGCGTCGGGGGAGAAGAACGGCTTTTGCAAGATGCCTGCCGGGAAGCAGATCTCGTTGGTGCCGGGGTTGTAGTAGGCGTTGACGGTTTGGGGCAGCATGAACCATTCGTCGCGGTCCACTGGTGCGCCGATCTTGCGCAGTTCGCGGTCGGTCTCGAAGGCCGCCGAAGCCAACACGTTGCCAAGCAGATCGTCCGCAGAGATCTCCAGGGCCGAGTAGTCCCGGAATTTCACCGGGTAACCGATCTTGGGGCGGAACTTGTCGAGTTTGTCGTAGGCCCGCTTCTTGGTGTCTTCACCCATCCAGTCCAGGGCCGCGATGGAGCGACGGTAGGCCTCAAGGAGGTTGGCGACGAGTTCGTCCATCATCTCCTTTGACTGCGGCGGGAAGTGTCGGGCGACATACTCCTTGCCCACGGCTTCACCCAGCGCGCCCTCGACCATGGCGACGCCGCGCTTCCAGCGCGCACGCAACTCGGGCGTGCCTGCCAGGGTGCGGCCATAGAAGTCGAAGTTGGTCTCGACGAAATCCGACGACAGGTAGGCCGCGCCGGCTCGAAGTGCCTTGACCGTCAGGAGGTCTTTCCACGACTGCAAGGGAGTGGCTGCCAGCACCGTTTCGAGGTGTTCAAGGTACGACGGCTGCCGCACGACCACTTCAGCGATCGTGTGCTCAGACCCGCCAAGCGCGGCCATCCACCCAGCCCAATCAAAGCTCGGCGTCAATGCGACCAGTTCGTCGCGGCTCACCAGGTTGTAGGTCTTGATGACGTCGCGGGTGTCGGCACGCTCCCAGTGGCCCTTGGCCAAGTGAGTCTCGAGGTCCATGACGCGTTGAGCAGTTGCCGCGACCTCGCCGCGCCCAGCCAGCGCCAGCATGCGCTCCATGTAGGCGACGTACTTTTCGCGGATCTCGGAGTACTTCTCTTCGCGGTAGTAGGTCTCATCGGGTAGTCCGATGCCGCCTTGGGTGACGAACATGAGGTAGCGATCGGAGTTGCGATCGTCGGTGTCGATGTAGGAGCCGAAGATTCCGCCTCCGCCTCGCCGCTCGAACTGGCCAAGGAAAGCGCCGAGTTCGGAGATCGTGGACAGCGCGTCGATTTGAGCCAGCAACGGCAGCACCGGGGTAGCGCCAAGCTCCTCAATGCGCGGCTCATCCATGAAACTGGCAAACAGCGCGCCAATCTTGGTGGCGTCATTGCCAACCAGCGCACCACTGGCACAGTCCTCGATGATGGCGAGTACGTCGGCCTCAGCTTGATCGGTCAGCGAGACGAAAGGGCCCCAACTGGAGCGGTCGCTGGGGATCTCTGCAGTGGCCAGCCACTCGCCGTTCACGTGGCCAAAAAGGTCGTCTTGGGGCCGAACCGAGTGGTCCATGCCAGTTTTTGCGTCGTCAAGGATTGTCACGTGCGTCACCTTACTTGGCCGGTTCACGCTGGTCATCGGGGCAAAGGGGTGCAGATTTTGCGCTTGGCACGTGAATTTGCGTCATTTTTTCTCACGCACCCCGTTTCGTAGTCGAGATGGCCCGGGGGGGTCATTACTTAGGGGGACCTCACTTTTGAGGAAACCGGCGTAACATATAACGACTTTTGACTATTCGGGGACGGACTGAGCGATGCGCAAACTTCTCGCCACTGTGCTGACGGCTTTCGCTGTTGTGGCTACCACGGTGTTGCCTGCAAGCGCTGGCAACAAACATCACTGATCCTTGGTGGGGCATGATCGTCGAGGACGGCATCAACCACCAGCCAACCGTCAACTACGGCTCGATTCAGATCACAGCATCGTGGCGCCAGATTGAGACCTCACCTGGTGTGTACAACTTCACCGCTGTTGACGCCGAAGTGGCCAAGGCTGAGTCGTTGCACAAGCGGATTCTGCTCAACCTGGCAGGCACACCTACCTTCTGGGCCAGCAAGCCCACGCAGACGGGTTCGTTCTTTGGCGGTGGCCTCGGCGCATCATCGGCTCCGAGCAACATGACCGCGTGGAGCAACTTCGTCAAGGCACTGGTGGCTCACTACGGCACCCGCGTGTCCTACATGGCGTGGAACGAACCTTGCGTCATCGGCTTCTGGACTGGCACCAAGGTCCAAATGGTCCAGATGATGGTTTTGGCCTACAACGAGGTGAAGGCCGCAACCGCCGGTGCAGGCCAAGTTGTCTCGCCTGCGTGCCCCATTCGGTTGTCGTCTCAGAAGAAGTACCTGACCAGCCTTTACGGCACGGCGTACTCCGCCAAGAAGCCGGCCAACGTCATCGATGTGGGAGCAATCAACCCTTACCCCACGTCGTCACAGACCCAGAGGCCACTTTGACCAACGTGAAGTGGTTCCGCACCATGCTCAACAACAAGGGCGCGAAGACGAAGCCGATCTGGGTAACCGAGGTCAACTACGGCATGGTTTCTATGACCTCAGCGCTTGCTTTGTCCGATGCCACCCAACAGTCGTTCATCGTTCGCAACAACGTCTTGTTGGCTGGCTCAGGCATTCAGCGGATGCAGTGGTTTAGCTGGGACATGTACCACCAGGGCGTGAAGCTCACGAACTTCTACGACTGGGTGAACCTGCGCCCGGCTGGCAAGTCCTGGCAGGTGTCGCACTCGTGGCTCAACAACACCTCGGTTAACCCATGCGTGAAGAACAGTGTCGGAGTCTTCAGCTGCGTCGCCGTGGCGCCTGATGGAGAGATCCGCCGCATCTACTGGCGCACGAGTGGCACCTCCAGTGTGGCTGCCGCCCTCGGCGCGTTCAGCAAGGAAGACGTCAACGGCGTCGCCACCCCGATTGCGCCAGCAGCGAAGTTCACCGTCTCCACCTCACCGGTGATGGTGCGCTCGCACTAAGCGGCCAATCCAAGCTCCAACGCGAACAGCGTCAGCGCACGGCAAGCACAGACTTGCCGAGTGTCTGGCGCTGTTCCATTTCTAGGAGAACCTCGCTGATCTCCTCCAGGGGGCGTACTGGTCCTAGCGGTGGATCAATCAGTCCTGCGGTCATCATGGGCACCAGTCGATCCCACTGCTGGCGCATGTAGCCGGGCCGCATCATGGCGTAGGCCCCCCACCCGACCCCGCGAACGTCAATGTTGTTGAGCAACAGTCGATTCACTTTGACTTCAGGGATGGAGCGGCCGGTGAATCCGACCACCATCAAGCGGCCCTGGTCGCCTAAGCAGCGCAACGAGTCGGTGAAGAGATCCCCACCCACGACGTCAACCACAACACCAACTCCGGTTGGGGCGAGCTCACGAACCGCGTCGCGGAAGCCTTCGACCATCACGACTTCATCAGCCCCGGCCTGTCGAGCAACTTCGGCCTTTTCCGGACTCGAGACCACCGCGATAGTGCGAGCGCCCAACCCCTTCGCCACCTGGAGGGTGGCCGTGCCGACACCTCCCGCAGCACCGTGCACCAGCACGGTCTCCCCAGTACGCACCTGTGCCCGCTCGCGTAGGGCAAACTCAGCAGTGAGGTAGTTCATTGGGAGGGCCGCGCCCTGAGCGAAGCTGAGTTCGTCGGGCAGCCCGAAGACGAAGTCGGCTCCCGTGGCCACCGTCTCGGCTGCGCCTCCGTAGCCGCCGCACAGGGCCACCCGGTCTCCGGCCTTGAACCCGCCAGCGTCGTGGCGTACGACGCCAGCAGCATCGACTCCGAGGATGAACGGCAACTCGGGCTTGAGTTGGTACTCGCCCTTGCTTAGGAGCAGGTCCGGCCAACTGATCCCGACCGCGTGAATGTCGACCAGGATTTCGCCGGTCGGCTCGGGGACATCTCGGATTTCGATCCCACTAGGGCCGCTGGTGGCGGTGACGAGGGCAGCGCGCATAGCCGGACCCTAGCCTTGGTAGGACACCTTGGTCAGGGCCGGCTTAGTTAGGCACAGCCCGGCTGCGTCCGGCGCGTGTGGCCTAACTAGCTGCGCTTGCAGGTGTTGATGCCAAACAGCGTGTAGAGCGGGCAGAAGCCCACGGCTGAAGTCACCAGCATGACTGCGGCCAGCACCAAGGCGATGATGCCCAGAGTCGAGCCGAAGCCGACGAAGTAGGCGAGCACGGCCAACACAACTGCGACGCCAATACGGATCTTGCGGTCATTGCCACCCATGTTTGTGTTCATACCCCCTAGGGTATAACACGTAGCTGATGTGTCAAGCACTTTGGGGCGACTAGGCTGCCCTCGTGTCTGAGCACCCTATTGGCATCGATTTCGGCGGCACCGGCATCAAAGCAGCCCCAGTCGACCTCGACTCCGGAGAACTCGCAGCCCAGCGGGCCCGCATCCAAACTCCGAGCCCGTCCACTCCCGCAGCCGTCGGCGAGGTGATGGCCCAGTTGTGTGCGCAATTTCCCTCCCACACAGGCCCAGTGGGAGTCGCTGTGCCTGGCGTCGTACGCCACGGAGTGCTGAAGTCTGCGGCCAACATCGACCAGTCGTGGGTGGGCACCGACGTCGACGCACAACTGACTGAGCGCCTAGGCAGGGCCGTGCACGTGATGAACGATGCTGATGCCGCGGGATATGCCGAGGTTGCCTATGGCGCAGCCAAGGGTCGCTCAGGGTTGGTGATCGTCACGACCCTAGGAACCGGGATTGGCACCGCACTCATTTACGACGGCGTGCTGGTCCCCAACTCCGAGTTGGGGCACATCGAGATCAATGGGCGCAACGCCGAAAGCATCACCGCAGCCAGCGCGAAAGAGCGTGAGGGGTTGAGTTACAGCGCGTGGGCTGAACGCCTGACGACCTACTACCGCATGCTGGAACGTCTGCTAAGCCCCGACCTATTTGTCGTGGGTGGCGGCATCAGCAAGCACGCAGAGAAATTCCTGCCCAAGCTACATCTGGAGACCGAGATCGTGCCGGCCCTGCTGCGCAACAATGCGGGCATCGTTGGGGCGGCGACCCAAGCCGAACTCGGTTAGCAGTTGTTGATCACCGAGGTGAACGAGACGTACTCAACACCCGGTGGCGTGGCCTGGTAATAGATGTAGCCGTTGTTCGAGGTGGCGTTGGTGTTGTAACCCACGACCTGATAGGTCACACACGTCGGAACTCCATTAACTGCTGGTCCCACCGTGTAGGGCCCAGTGCCCAGAATGCTGACATTCGTGAGTTGCAGTCCGTTGTTGCGGTCGCCATTCACATAGGCACCGTTGACCGAGAGCGTCACTGTTGAGGTGCTGCCATTACAGAAGCTGATCGTGAAGGTGTACTGCTTCGTACCTCCGCTGGTCTTGCACGCGGCAACGACCGTCGTGGAGACTACGTCGCCACTCGCGGCAAGCGCAGGTGCCGCCGCGGAAGCCATGACCACCGGTGTTGTCCACACGGCCGTCCGCACCACGTTGCGACGACTGATACCCAAGCCCGACACTGAGCCCTCCCCCGAAACATTTGGACCCACGCTGAGACGCAAAGGCCACCCCGATGAACAGTAGGAGAAGTCGGACATTTGGGTTAGTCCTCCCTTTAGTGGACACGACGGTGCTAGAGGGTGATGGCGCCTGGTTCTACCCTTGGGCGGGTGACCACGCTTTGGCATCAACAAGCCCACATGCCCACCGCTCAATCAGGGCGCATTGTCATCACCGAAGGGCATGGGGCCTGGCTCACAACCTCGACTGGGGATCGGCTACTCGACGCCCCTGCAGGGCTCTGGCACGCCAACATCGGGCACGGTCGCGAAGAGGTCGCCCTTGCTGCCTTCGAGCAGATGAAGAAGCTCGAGACCTATCACACCTTTGGTCGGTTCACGAACGAGCCAGCACTGCGCCTGGCGAACCGCATCGCTGCCTTGGCGCCGATCCCCGATGCCAAGATCATGCTGACTTCAGGTGGGTCCGACTCTGTTGAACTCGCCTGCAAATTGGCTCGTCGGCACTGGCAACTAGAGGGGCACCCCGAGCGCAGATACATCCTGAGCCGCGATCACGCCTATCACGGCCTCCACACGTTTGGGACCTCCATCACCGGCTTGGAATACAACCGCGAGGGATACGGCACTGAGTCGTTGGTGCCAGAGACCGCGCGCATCGACACCTTCGATATCGAGCTAGTCGCCAAGCAGATCGAGGCGATCGGGCCGCACCGCATCGCAGCCGTGATCGCCGAGCCCGTGATCGGAACAGGCGGGGTGTTTGGCCCCACTGCTGGCTACTTCGAGGGCTTGCATCGGCTGGCCGACGCATACGGCTTCTTAGTCATCGCCGATGAGGTCATCACTGGCTTTGGTCGTTGCGGGGAGATGTTCGCCTCCACGAGGTACGACGTGCGTCCCGACATCATCACCATGGCCAAGGGTCTGACCTCGGGCTATGCGGCACTGGGTGCGGTGGCCGTGGCACCCAGGGTGGCCCACCGCTTCTTCTCCGACACTGATTCACCGATGTTTCGCCACGGCCTGACCTACTCAGGCCACGCCACTGCGTGCGTCGTCGCCGAGGCCAACCTCGACATCGTCGAGCGTGAGGATCTGGTTGCTCGGGCCGGGGAGTTGGAGGGAGTCTTGGCGCGCGCGCTTGCCCCTCTACGCGATCACCCATTAGTCGAGGACCTGCGCACCGGTTCTGGCTTTATGGCTGGCGTTCAGCTGCGACCCGAGGTCTCAGCAGACCAGGTCGCGATCGCCTGCACCGAGGCCGGGGTGTTGATGCGCCTGATCCACAACAACACTCTGCACATCTCCCCTCCATTTGTGGTCACTGACGACGAAGTCGCCTTAATCGCAACCACCATTACTTCAGCATTGGACGGTCTCTTATGACTCGCGTCGGCAATCTTTTCGGTCCAGACTTCACGTTCCTTGGAGTGCCTGCAGGGGACCTGAGCGAGCCGTCGACGTACTCCGACGCCGACGTGGTGATCATCGGCGCGCCCTTCGACGGCGGCACCTCGCACCGTTCGGGAGCCCGCTTTGGCCCCCAGGCGATTCGCGGCACCGACTACTTGCCACACGACGGCTCCCGCCCCTCTTTGGCCCTCCGCACCGACGCGCTCCAGGACCTGAAGATCGTCGATGTCGGTGACGTCGAGGTGTACGCCGGCGAAATCCAACAATCGCTTGCGGCGATCCGGGAGGCAGTGCGCACCGTGGTCCAAGCAGGAGCGATCCCGGTGGTGCTGGGGGGTGACCACTCGATCACCTACGCAGATGCCAGCGGGGTGGCAGACGTGATGGGGCAAGGTCGGGTTTCGCTGATCCACTTTGATGCCCATGCCGACACCGGCGACATCGATTTCGGCTCACTGTGGGGTCACGGGCATCCGATGCGTCGCCTGATCGAGGCTGGCTCCGTGCGCGGCGACCGGTTCTTGCAGATCGGGCTGCGCGGCTACTGGCCAGGCCCCGAAACGCTGGACTGGATGGCCGGCCAAGAGATGCGTTCCTTTGAGATGACCGAGATCGTGCACCGCGGGCTCACCGAATGTCTCACTGAAGCATTCACAATTTCGGTCGATGAGTGCGACGGGGTCTTCCTCTCCGTCGACATCGACGTGTGCGACCCCGGTCACGCGCCGGGCACAGGCACACCCGAGCCCGGTGGGCTATCTGCTCGCCAGCTACTCGACTCCGTGCGCCGGATCTGCCTGGAGTTGCCGGTGGTGGGCGTTGACGTGGTGGAGGTTTCCCCGCCGTACGACCATGCAGACATCACCGCGGCGCTCGCGAACCGCGTGGTGCTTGAGGCCTTATCTGCCATCGCGCGCCGACGGTTCGACGCGGCCAATGGCACCGCCTGGGACCCCTCGAAGCCGTTGCTATCAGATCGAGTGGCACCTGTGCCACAAGGTCACGTTCACGGTCACCATCACGAGTGAGGGTCTACATCTCCTCGTGAATGTCGGGGTCGCCACCGAAGAGCCGACCATCTGGTCGATCTAACGCACTGATGGCGGCCACCTCTTGGCTGGTCAGGGCGAAGTCAAAGATCGAGAGATTCTCGCGTTGGCGGCCTGGGTCGGCTGACTTAGGCAACGGCAAACAGCCGAGTTCTAGGTGCCATCGCACGATCACCTGAGCTGGGCTCACGCCATGGGCGATGGCTGCTTCGGCGACGGCTGGAGCGTCGTACTGCGCCTGGGCTTTGCCCAGCGGCGACCACGACTGGGTCACGATGCCCAGTTGCTGATGCACGACTCGCATCGACGCCTGAATGAAACTGGGATGCAGTTCGATCTGGTTCACCGCCGGAGTTACCCCCGTCGCGGCAATCACCTCACGCAGGTGAGCTTCAGTGAAGTTGCTGACCCCGATGCTCCGGACTAGCCCGCGCTCGCGGGCCTGGATCAACCCCTCCCAGGCCTGGACGAACCGGCCCTGCGACGGGTTCGGCCAGTGGATGAGCACCAGATCTAGCACCTCGAGACCGGTCGTTTTCAACGACTCTTCAATGCAAGCCACGGCCTGATCGTGAAAGCGGCCAGGCACTTTGGTGGTGACGATGAGATCCTCGCGCGGCATCCCACAAGCGCGCACGGCTTGCCCCACCTCGGCTTCGTTCTCATAGTTCACGGCTGAGTCGATAAGCCGGTATCCCGTTTCGATGGCGCTTACCATCGCGGCAACTCCCGACGGGCCGCGCAGGGGATAGGTGCCGAACCCGATGGGAGGCAGATGGGTGCCGTCGTTGAGCAGATGCATCATGCCCCCGTTATAGCGCGAGGGGCGAAACAGCGACTAGACGCAGATCCGATCCACGGAGTGCGGCGCCATCAACGCTGCGATGCGGGCCACGTCTGCGGGTAGAGGCAACTGGTGGGTGAACTTCATCAGAGCCTCGGCGATGTCGCTGTCACTGGGTGCCTGACCCAGGCCGCGCAAGTAGCCGACGACTGAGATGGCTTCAAGTTCTGTGAGACCGCGGGGAAATAGCGAAACAACCGCGGCCATGTGGCCTGCAGGGGGAGGCGGGAAGCCAAAGAGTTGCCGTCCCCAAATGCGAGTGCGGAGTTGGCGAATGACTGACATAGCTCCATGGTGATCCAACGTCTACGCCTGCGCACCGCCTTTTGAACAGCTTTCATACGTTGTTCACCTGCCTGTCACTTTGGGAGCAGATTTACCCCCGGGGGGTATGCTGGTTTCATGAGCACCAACCTGATGGAATTCGATGTCGGCGGGATGACCTGCGCCTCATGCGCGATGCGCATCGAGAAGAAGCTCAACAAACTCGATGGCGTGGAAGCCAGTGTCAACTACGCCACCGAAAAGGCGACCATCCATGCATCCCCCGGCATCACCAGCCGAGACCTCATCGAAGTCATCGAGAACACTGGCTACACCGCCTCGACCAAACCCATCGAAGACAACCTGAGCACCCTGCTGTGGCGGTTGCGAGTGGCGATCGTGTTGTCCATCCCAGTCATCTTGATGGCGATGATCCCCGCCCTGCAGATCGACTACTGGCAGTGGATCTCTCTCGCGCTAGCCACCCCAGTCGTCGCGTGGTGCGCCTGGCCGTTCCACAAAGCGACTTGGACCAACATCAAGCACGGCGCTGCCACGATGGACACGCTGATCACGATCGGCACTCTCAGTGCCTACGCCTGGTCGCTCTATGCACTCGTGTTCGGCACCGCAGGCATGGTCGGGATGAGGCACGACTGGACGTGGGGTCGCAGCGACGGTGCCGCCAACATCTATTTCGAGGTGGCTGCGGGGGTCACGATGTTCGTGCTGGCCGGGCGCTACTTCGAGCGCCGCTCCAAGCGTGAAGCCCGCGCTGCATTGAAGGCGCTTATGGAAGTGGGCGCCAAAGACGTCGCCGTACGTCGAGAAGGGGTCGAGACCCGCATCCCCATCGTTGACCTGCGAGTCGGCGACCACTTCGTGGTTCGACCTGGCGAAAAGGTCGCAACAGATGGCGTCGTCGTCGAAGGCGCCAGCGCGGTCGACCAATCCATGCTCACCGGGGAATCCGTGCCGGTGGAGGTCAGCGTCGGCTCACCCGTGGTCGGGGCAACCCTGAACACCAGCGGCCTACTAGTCGTGCGCGCAGACCGCATCGGCGCCAACACCAAACTGGCCCAGATGGCGAAGCTCGTCGAAGCGGCCCAATCAGGCAAAGCCGAGGTGCAACGCCTCGCCGATCGCGTGGCTGCGATCTTCGTGCCCATCGTGATCGTGATCGCCCTGGCGACCTTGGGGGCGTGGCTGGCGCTCGGCTTCGGCGTCAACATCGCCTTTTCCGCAGCGGTCGCTGTGTTGATCATCGCCTGCCCATGCGCCCTGGGTCTGGCCACACCGACCGCCCTCCTGGTCGGCACCGGCCGAGGTGCCCAACTTGGCATCTTGATCAGTGGGCCGGCTGTGTTGGAGTCGACTCGTCGCATCGACACCGTCGTACTCGACAAGACCGGGACGGTCACCACCGGTCAGATGGCGCTCGAAGGAGTTGTCGGCCCAGTCTTGGAGATCGCGGCCGCCGTGGAGGCCGGGTCAGAGCACCCCATCGCCAAGGCCATCTGTGCAGACGTCGACACACGGTTGCCGGTCACAGCCTTCGAGAATGTGCCAGGACACGGCGTCCGCGGCTACGTCGATGGCCAGTTGGTCAGCGTTGGCAAGGCCAACTTTGTGGGTGAGTTATCCGCCGAACTCTCCTCGATCAAGCAAGCCGAGGAGTCACGCGGCAAGACCGTGGTGGTTGCCGGCCGTGACGGCGCCGCCGAAGGACTGCTGATCGTGGCTGACCAGATCAAGCCAACTTCCGCTGAGGCAATCGAGCACCTCACAGCCATGGGGTTGCGCCCAGTGCTGCTCACCGGAGACAACGCGGCCGTGGCAAGTGCGGTCGCTGACACGGTCGGAATCCACGACGTGCACGCCGACGTACTGCCAGAAGACAAGGTCGACGTGGTGCGCTCGCTGCAAACCGCGGGCGCTGTCGTCGCGATGGTCGGCGACGGGGTCAACGACGCCCCTGCGCTGGCCCAAGCCGACCTCGGCATCGCGATGGGCACCGGCACTGACGCCGCCATCGCCGCGTCAGACATCACGTTGGTTCGAGCCGATCTGCTAGGCGTTGCTGAAGCCATCGACTTGGCCAGGGCGACACTTCGCACGATCAAGACGAACCTGTGGTGGGCGTTCGCCTACAACGTGGTGGCAATCCCTCTGGCCGCACTCGGGCTGTTAAACCCGATGATCGCCGGCGCCGCAATGGCCTTCTCGAGTGTCTTTGTGGTGAGCAACAGTTTGCGGCTGCGTGGATTTGGTCGCGACGTGAGAGGAGCACAGCGATGATTCACGGATATGACAAGGACCGCTACCTGGCCCGCCTGAAGCGGATCGAAGGTCAGGCCCGCGGCGTGCACCGCATGGTGTCCGAAGATGTCTACTGCATCGACATCCTCACCCAGATCAGTGCCCTCACAAGTGCCCTGGAGTCAGTGGCACTAGGACTCCTTGAGGATCACCTGCGGCACTGTGTCGTGAATGCTGCGCGCGCCGGTGGCGAAGAAGCTGAAGCCAAAATCGCCGAGGCCAACGCGGCTATTGCGCGGCTAGTGAAGTCGTGACTACTTACACACCACTTGGGTCGCCTTTTGCATGTCACCGATCGCTGCGCTGAACCGGGGCGCAATGACGAGCACTTCGTCTGCGCTCTTGCCAACGAGCTCTTGACTGACCGCTTTCATTCGGCGTACGACGATTTTGAACTCATCTGGCACCCCGCGTTGGTTTGCGAAGGCTAGGTCGACATCGGCCTGAGTCACGGTGGTGCCAGCGTTGGCCATCAGGCCCAGACGACTTGCACCCAGCAGCAGCCTCGACATCGCCTTGCACTGCCTCGACGTCGGGCCATAAGGCGAGTCAGTGCTTGCCGACTTCGACGGTGACGGGGTTTGCGAGGGTGAGGTCGACTCCGTTGGGCTCGGCGTCGGGGTCGCAGATTCGGTTGGAGTCGGCGTGGGTGTCGGGGTGGGCACAGTGCTGGAGGTCTGAACCGAAGGGCTGGGATCTGCCGAAGGTGACTGCTTAGGAGCAAAGAACGAACTCAAACCCAAGACCACGCCCACCGCAATCAAGGCGAGCGCGAGCGCCAAAACAATGTGTTGCTTCTTCACGGTGTTCCCCCCGAGCCGATCAAGGTCTTCGTCAAGGATACGTGAGCGCGACTCAGATCAGCGTCGCCGCAGGCGGAACACCGATTGACTCCGGCCTTGGCGCCGCTGAGTCTGGACACCATGACCAACCCAGAAGTCGCGTTGAGCATCCCGACCGGCCCGTTCATCACGAACTACCACGACCTCGGCTCCGGGGATCCAGTGCTGCTCCTGCATGGCTCGGGACCCGGAGTGTCTGCCTACGTCAACTGGCGGCTGACGTTTGGCTCGCTCTCGCCGTACTTTCGGGTGCTGGCGCCCGACCTGGCAGGGTTCGGCTTCACCGAGGTGCCCGAGGATCAGGTGTACGACCGCGAGATCTGGCTCCAACAGATCGTTGACCTGCTCGACGCGCTTGGCATCGAGAAGACACACGTGGTCGGCAACTCCTTCGGCGGTTCGATGGCGTTGGCACTCGCGATCGCCCACCCGTCACGGGTCGACAAACTGGTGTGCATGGGTGCTGTCGGCGTGCCCTTTGAGATCACCGCCGGACTTGATGCGGTGTGGGGCTATGAGCCTTCCGAGGAACTCATGGGCCGCCTCATGCGCGAGACCTTCGCCTACGACCCAGCCCTTGTTACCGACGAACTCGTACACCTGAGGTACCTCGCCAGCATCCGCCCCGGCGTGCAAGAGAAGTTCGCCTCCATGTTTCCCGCACCACGCCAGCGCTGGGTCGATGCCATGGCCCACCCCGAAGCCGACCTCCGCGCGATCCCCCACCCCACCTTGATGATCCACGGCCGCGACGACCTAGTGATCCCTCTCTCGACCTCCCTCACCCTCAACCAATGGATCCCAGACAGCCAAGTGCACATCTTTGGGCAGTGCGGCCACTGGACCCAGATCGAACACGCCGATGAGTTCGGGCGGCTTGTGGTGGGGTTTTACGGGGCTGACGCCCCCTGCAGGAATCCCAGGTTAAGTACCCCGTTTGTCACATAACCCAGGTTGCAACCTGGGTGAAGTGACAAACGGGTGGGTGAAGTTGGTACGGGTGTGGCGTCGCCGTACTCCTCGATTGAACGGCAGGCATTCCGCGGTCGAGTACGTCGACGAAAGCGCCGCCGCCACCCGTTCAGAACTGTGCGAACAGATCCGTCCTCGTCCCGACCAGCCGGCTGAGCCCACCAGCCGAGCCCGTCGCAGTGGAGTGACGCTGTAATCGCACTAGGGGAGGTCCCGATGCACGGGCCTTGGACAAGCGCGGCGCGCAAGGAATTGCCGTCGAGAGTGGGGAGAAGATGCTGTGTCGCATGCGGTGGGAGGTACAGACCAGCCTCAAGGATTCACGCTCGTGGCGGCACTGCCCTCGACTGCTCCAGTGCGCGATCAATGAAGCCTCCGCTCTCATTGCATCGGCGTCCGAACGTGTCCTTCAAGTAGATAGATAAGTAGCAGATCCACGAATGACTCTCCCCCATGGCCTCCTGCGATCTCAAGCGGGCTCGGTTAGCTCTGGTTCTGGGCGCAGCTTCCAGATCGGCCAGGACTTCATTGTCTCCAGCTGATCGTCGTCCATTTGGGGAAGTAGAACTTCGACTTCGTCGAAATCATTGAGCAAGATCGCGTACGCGACCTCGTACAGGACGGCGGTGTCTGCTCCGGTGGCCACGACTTGGCGTCTCAGCTCCCGGATCTTCCTGCGCTGTTCTGGGGTGAGTCCGGACCTGCGCGCGGTGATCTGCCAGGCATTGATCTGGTGGTGGGCCACCTCAGGGTCGTTGGCCAGCAGCCAGTCGTTTAGAAGGGTTGCGGCATCTAGCAGCTCGGCCATGCGTCGTTCGCATTCGTCTGCAGCCCGAATGAGCGCCAGGACTCGTTGGTTCGCGGCCGTGAACGTGGTCTCGAAATCAGCAATGGCTTCGTAAGCGCTCACAATGTCATCGAGACGCGAGTTGACCACTGTTCTCAGGTATTCGTCCTTAATGACGTCGTAGGCGGTTACCGGTACGGTCTCCTGCTCAACTTTCTCGCCGGCAGCCCAGAAATGCCATCTCGTCTCTGAGGAGAACGGGTTGATGCAAACCCTCTTGTCCGGCGCGCTCCCGTCGGTCAGGAGAAGCATTAGATGCCAATCCCCGAGCTTCTGCATAACCAGGAGAGGACTCGCGTCAGTGCTGCTAATTTCTTCCGCTTTGACGAGCGCACGGTGGAGAACCTTGAGCTGCTTGTACTGTTGCTCGTCAATCTGGTCGGGTTCGACGAGTGTCGTGTTGACGCCGAGGTGCTCTAAAAGCTGAGTCAGCCAGCGCAGATACTCCAGGTGACGACGGAGCCAGCCGCTAGCCCCTTCCTTGGCAAACTCTACGGGTACCAGATGCCCGCCGATGCTGAGGACTCTCGTGTCGAGCAGCGCCAAGAAGAACCCCAGGGTCTTCAGTCGGCCGGAAAGCGTCCGTTCTAAAGTCAGGTGAACATGAGCAGAGATCGCATCGCCCTCTCGGTGGAACGAAAGCTCTAGCCCCTCCGAGACTCGGACTTCGAAATCAGCTTCACTGACCCGTTTCGCTACGGCGGTTTCGTAATTGAATCCGCCGCCGCCTGTCGCGACCTCGATGATCCGCTCCTCGTAGCTGGCGGGTAGCAAGTGAAACTCACCGTCCAGATGGATCGACATCCCATCGGAGGTATTAAGGACGAGTGCAAAGTCCGTGCCCCCAGGTGCCAGCACCTGGTGCTGGTCGAGGTTGATGTCCGTCGCCGCGTACAAGGTAATGCTCTCGGCCTTCTCGAACAGAATTGGGTCGAACCCCATCGAGGGGTTCTGAGCACGCGTCGTCAACGCCAACTGCACCAACCTCTCCAAGCCTTCAACGTCGATCGGCAAAGAGGCCATCTCGATCGGAATCTGGGCTTGCGCCTCCGGACTCCCACGGAGGATCGCCTGGATCACGAACGGAGACAACAGCCTGTAGAAGGGGGTGGTCTTCGCGGTCTTCGGATCCACAATCACATAAAAGAACAGGACTCCTGAATCCCGCTGATATGCGCGCAGGTCCACTCTGGAGATCGAGTGCCTCGGTGCCTTCTTGCCGAGCCGACCCGTGCGACCCTTGACCTGCACTGGGACTCGCCCGCGCCACACTGCCTTGGATGTCCCAGGACCTTGGTATACCTCGATATGGCCATCCGTAAAGAAAGTCTTGTCATTTGTCGAGATAACCGGTTTCAGATTTGGGCAACGCGCGACCAGGCCAGCGATCTCACCAACGGCGAGCGTCTCTATATCCACGAGCCGCATTCTGGCAGGCGGATCGACTCTCACTTGAAGTCCGGCAACGACGAATCCGTTCCTTTGTCCTTCAGATCAAAGTGGAAAGGAGATTCACGCTCGAAACAACGCCGTGACCCAAACCCAAAACGCACAAAGACCAGGCCCGAAGACCTGGTCTCACACGTGCGCGAGGGGGGAGTTGAACCCCCACGCCCTTTCGGGCACACGGACCTGAACCGTGCGCGTCTGCCTATTCCGCCACTCGCGCGTGAAGCAGCCGCAAGGCTAACCCAACATGACACCCCGACCCAAACCGGCCAGACTTGCGCAACTTCTGCACATCAGGGCTGGTGGGCGCCGATACCATCGGGGGGCCTATCAATTTAGCAAGGAGTGGGCATGAGCAAGCTCAATGATTTCGAGCGTCGCCTTGAGGGGCTGATCTCGGGCTTGTTCGCGCGCACATTTAAGAGTTCGGTGCAGCCGGTGGAGATCGCGTCGCAGCTCAATCGCGAACTCGACACCAATGCTCAGATTCTTAGCCGCGACCGGCGCATCGTGCCCAACAGTTTCAGTGTGGAGTTGAGCCCGAGCGACTACGCGAGTTTGGACGCATTGGGCAGCGGGCTCAAGCGCGAGTTGACCGAGATGATGCGCGAGCACGCTGCGGGTCAAAGCTATGTGTTCAGCGGCCCGATCAGCATCGATTTGGTTGAGGCGGACGACGTACGCACCGGTGTCTTTCGGGTGCACAGCGACACCAAGAGCGACGTGAAGAACGCTGCTGGTGACCCCACCGACACATCAGTACGGCGCGCGCACGCGAGCCTAGAGATCAACGGCCAGCGTCACCCTCTCTTTCCGCCAGGGATCGTGCTTGGTCGGGGCAACGATGCGACGCTGCGCATCGACGACCCCGGTGTGAGCCGACGGCATGCTGAAATCAAGGTGGTTGACACTGGTTTTGGTGCCCGGGTCTCAGTGCACGATCTCGGCTCGACCAACGGCATTTCGGTCAACGGCAAGAAGACCGACCAGGCGACCCTGACTGACGGCGCGGTCATCCGCATGGGCAACACCGAACTCGTGCTGCACATGACCGATGGGAGCACCGGTGTCTGAGCTCACGATGATGTTGATCCGGTTTGGCTATCTGGCTGTGCTGTGGATCTTCGTCTTGTCTGCTGTGAGCGTGATTCGCTCTGACATGTTCGGTGCCCGCGCGGCCCGGGAGAAGGCGCAGAAGGCGCCTAAGCGACCCAAAGACAAGGCGCCCAAGGTTCGCCGCGGCGACCCGACCAAAGTAGTGCTGCTCGAGGGCGCCAACCGTGGCGAAGAGGTGTCGTTAGATCAGGCTCCGATCTTGATCGGGCGCGGCACCGACGCCGCGATCCGCCTCGATGATGACTACGCCTCCACCCGTCACGCGCGGATCGCACGCACCGACACCCAGTGGTACGTCGAGGACCTCGGCTCCACCAACGGCACCTACGTCGGCTCGACCCGGATCACCCAGCCCACGAGCATCAGTTTGGGCACCCAGATCCGCATCGGCAAAACCATCATGGAGTTGCGCAAGTGACCCGGCTCGGGCTGCGCTATTCGGCTCTGTCTGACTTGGGGCCGGTGCGCAAGGACAACCAAGACTCTGGCTACGCCGGGCCTAACCTGCTGGTCGTGGCCGATGGAGTCGGCGGCTCGGCTCGTGGCGACGTGGCGAGTTCGACGGCGATCGACTCGATTCGCACCCTCGACAAGCCGCCAGGCAACGATCCGTTGTCGCAACTCCACGAGGCGGCCACGGCGATCCACGAGCGCATCCACGACTTGGTTGAGGCCCACCCGGCACTTGAGGGCACTAGCACCACGTTGACTGCGTTGCTCTTTGACGGCTCGCGCATGGCGATTGCTCACGCTGGCGACAGCCGCGCCTATCTCTTACGGCAAGGCGAGATCAGCCAACTCACCCACGATCACACCTTCGTTCAAGGTCTCGTCGATGAGGGTCGCATCAGCGCTGCCGAGGCCCGGGTGCACCCGCACCGCAACTTGATCCTTAAGGCAGTCGATGGCAGCCGTGATCCCGACCCAGATCTGTTCTTCATCGACACCCACGTTGGCGATCGCTATCTGGTGTGTTCTGACGGTGCCTGCGGGGTGCTCGAGGATGAGGTGCTCACTCGCATCTTGAGTTCGGGCACCGTCGATTCGGCAGCTGTGGAACTCATTTCCGCCTCGTTGATGGCCCACACCACCGACAACGTCACCGTGGTGCTCGCTGATGTGGTCGACCTCGACGAAGGCGACCCGGCGGAAACCATGGCCATGTCGCTTGGTCCGCTGCTTGTTGGCGCTGCAGCCGATGCGCCCCGCCTCGACCCGATTTCAGACACCGCCGTGGGCGGGGTGCCAGTCGTCACCGACGGCGATGACGAACCAGTTGATCCAGACGTCGATCCCGAAGAGGTGCGCTACGCACCCCAGGCTCCCCGGAGCTATCGATGGTTGCGCTGGGTGATCTCACTTGCCCTGGCTGGTGTTTTGTTGTGGATCGGCGGCACTGCTGCCTACTCGTGGACCCAAAAGCAGTACTTCGTCAGTGACTCGGGCGACTTCGTCGCGATCTATCGCGGCGTGCAGGCGCGCGTGCCGCTCATCACCCTGCAATCCGTGGCGGAGACCAGCCCGGTGCGAGTCGCCGACTTGCCGCTCTATCGCCAAGAGCAGGTCAAGAACGGCATGGACGCCAGCAGCCTCAGCGACGCGCGCAAAACAGTGGCCCGACTCCAGTTGGCGGTCGAGTGTGAGGCCGCCATGCCGACCCCCGATCAGACACCTGCATCCCCGAGCCCAAGCGCAACACCCACAGACCCCTGTGCGGAGGCTCAGTGAGCAACACCAGTGCCTTCATGGGGTTTGTGCACCGCAGGCGTGGCGGAGCCGAACTCTTCCTCCTCGTGCTCTCACTGATCGTCGGTGTGGGCGCCTACGTCGCGGTCGGTCTTGGTCGCGACGGCACGATTCCGCCCAACACCCTCCCTTACGCCGGGTGGCTGGCGTTGCTCATGATTGCCGCGCACGTGACGATCCGCTTGAGAGCGCCGTACGCCGATCCGGTGCTGCTCCCTGTGGTCAGTGCCCTCAACGGCCTTGGCTTAGCGATGATTCACCGGATCGATTTGGCCCTCGACAAAGACTTCGCGCGCTCCCAGTTGATCTGGACGAGCCTGGGTGTGGTCCTCTTCATCAGCGTTCTTGTCTTCGTGCGCGATCACCGACGCCTCCAGACCTACACCTACACCGCGGGGCTCGCAGCGGTCGTCTTGTTGGCGCTCCCACTGATCCCGGGCATCGGGGCCGACATCAATGGCGCCCGCATCTGGATCAGACTGTTCGGCTTGAGTTTCCAGCCGGGCGAGGTCGCCAAACTGCTGCTGGTGATCGCCTTCGCCGGCTACCTGGTCGTGCACCGCGACGCCCTGGCGCTAGCAGGGCGACGCATCTTGTTCATTGACCTGCCGCGCGGGCGTGACCTTGGCCCGTTGTTGGTGATGTGGCTGATCAGCCTTGGTCTGCTGATCTTCCAGCGCGACCTGGGCACCTCGCTGCTCTTCTTCGGCATCTTCCTAGTGATGTTGTACGTCGCCACTGAACGCCCGGGTTGGCTCTTTGTCGGCACCGCCATGTTTGCGGCCGGGGCGACGCTGGGTTACCTCGCGATGAGCCACGTTCAGACCCGCGTTGCCGACTGGATGAACCCATTCCCCACCAACGGTGAAGGCCCGACGCAGTTGGTCACCGGCCTTTACGGGATGGGCTGGGGTGGTCTGACCGGTCGCGGGCTTGGGCAGGGTTCGCCGTACCTCACGCCACTGTCGTGGTCGGACTTCATCTTCTCCGCCATCGGTGAGGAGTTGGGGCTCACCGGCGGCATGGCTGTGTTGCTGCTCTTTGGACTGATCGTGGAGCGCTCGCTGCGCACGGCGTTGGTGTGCCGCGACGGCTTCGGCAAACTGGTCGCGACCGGCTTCGCAATGGTGTTCGCGCTGCAAACATTCGTGGTGATCGGTGGAGTCACCCGGCTGATCCCGCTCACCGGCCTCACCACGCCCTTCCTGTCACACGGCGGGTCCTCACTCGTCGCCAACTGGGTGATCATTGCGCTGCTGTTGCGCATCTCAGACCAAGCCCGCAAACCACCGCCTGAAGTCATCGCCACCGCTGATGACATCGACAAGACCCAGGTGGTCGAACTGCGATGAATAGACCGATCCGCTTTCTCAGCGTCTTTTGCATGCTGCTGTTTTTGGCACTGCTGCTCAACTTGACCTACCTGCAGTACTGGCAGTCAGAGTCACTCTCCAACCTGGCAGTGCACCCCGACAACCGGCGCATCCGCGACTACCAGTTCTCCCAACAGCGCGGCGCCATCTTGGTGCGCGGTAAAGCGATCGCTCAAAGCGTGCCTTCTGACGACGCCTACCACTACCAGCGCGTCTACGCCCAAGGACCGATGTACGCCGCGATCACTGGCTACTACTCCAAGGACTACGGCATCGGCGGCATCGAGGCGTCCCAAAACGGGGTGCTGGCCGGCACCGACAGCCGACTGTTTGTGAACCGTGTCATCGACTTGTTTGGCAGCGAGGGACCCAAGGGCGGCAACGTCACGTTGACGATCAACCCCCGCGCACAGCGGGCGGCGTACGACGGCGTGAAGGCGCTGGGCGGAGACAAGAAGGCAGCCGTTGTTGCCATCGACCCCAACAGTGGTCGCATCTTGGCGATGGCCTCCTCACCGACCTACGACCCGAACGAACTGGCCACGCACAACTTCGCCAAGGCCAAGGCTTACAAACTCAGTCTCGGAACTGATTCCGATAGTCCCTTGAACAACCGCGCGATCGAAGAAGTGCTGCCTCCTGGTTCGACGTTCAAGTTGGTGACCAGTGCCGCAGCCATGCAGGAGAAGGGCTACCGCTCCACATCGCTCGTGCCAGGCGGTTCCATTTTGGACCTTCCCCTCACTAGCAAGCCGCTGCGCAACCACGACGGGGTTTCCTGCGGTGGCGAAAAGATCACCCTCACTGAGGCGCTGCGAGTCAGTTGCAACGTCGCTTACGGATGGCTGGGCATGAAGATCGGCCAGAAGCCGCTGGTCACCACGGGCCAAGGGTTCGGGTTCGGCGAGCGCTATTTCACCGATCTTGACGACTCCACGACTCGTCAAGCGATCAGCCATGTCGTCAGTGATGGTGTCACCCTCGACAAGCCCCAGCAGGCCTTCACTGGCATCGGACAGTTCGACGTACGAGCCAGTGCTCTGCAGATGGCGATGGTGGCTAGCGGCATCGCCGCCCACGGCAACGTCTACAAGCCCTACCTAGTCGACCAGGTGCAGGCCCCCGACCTCACGGTGTTGTGGCAAGCCCCCACCACGAAGCTGCACAGCAACGTGCTCAGCCCTTCTGTGGCCGACGATCTGACCCAGATGATGGTCAACGTCGTTGATCGCGGCACCGGGTCGGCGGCACGCATCGCAGGCGTGCAGGTGGCCGGCAAAACCGGCACTGCTCAAAGTGCCCCCAATCGCCCGCCGTATGCCTGGTTCGTGTCCTTCGCCCCCGCTGACAACCCCCAGGTCGCCGTCGCTGTGCTCGTGCAAGACGCTGGCGTGGACCGCAACTCAATCACCGGCAACGGTCTTGCCGCCCCCATCGCTCGAGCCCTGATGCAGGCGGTCATTCAATGAAATTTCAGGAGCAACTGTGAACGCGACACCCCACCTGATCGCTGGCCGCTACGAAGTTGGCGAACTGCTTGGTCGAGGAGGCATGGCCGAGGTCCGCAAGGGCACCGACGTACGCCTTGGGCGCACCGTTGCGATCAAGCAACTTCGCACCGAGCTCGCAGGCGACCCAACGTTCCAGGCACGGTTCCGGCGCGAGGCCAAGTCGAGTGCCTCGTTGAACCACCCCTCCATCGTTGCGGTCTATGACACCGGTGAGGAGTACGTCGAAGAGCACGGCCAGGGAGTTGCTCAGCCCTACATCGTGATGGAGTACGTCGCTGGCCGCACCCTGCGCGACATCTTGCGTGAGGGTCGCAAAATCCTTCCTGAGCGAGCGCTAGAAATCACTGCTGGAGTGTTGGCCGCCCTCGATTACAGCCACCGCATGGGGATCATTCACCGCGACATCAAGCCAGCCAACGTGATGCTCACCCCCACTGGTGAGGTCAAGGTGATGGACTTCGGCATCGCACGCGCGCTGGCCGACGCCCAGTCGACGATGACTCAGACCGCGGCCGTGGTCGGCACCGCGCAGTACCTCTCTCCCGAGCAGGCTCGTGGGGAGTCCGTCGACTTCCGCAGTGACGTGTATTCGGCTGGCTGCCTGCTCTTTGAGTTGCTCACCGGGCGCCCACCGTTCACCGGTGACACACCCGTCGCGATCGCCTATCAGCATGTGCGTGAGCAACCGCTGCCGCCTTCGACGTACGACGACGAGCTGAGCCCCGAGATCGACGCCATCGCCATGAAGGCGCTGACCAAGAGTTTGGCTGATCGCTACCAAAGCGCTGCAGCGATGAAGTCCGACATTGATCGTTGCCTGGCTGGTCAGCCGGTCACTGCTCCTGCAGTCGCGCCGACGAACTGGCCGACTGAAGTGGTTGCCGCCACTGACGCCAACCCAGCAACCACCGCGATGCTGCCCGCAGCGACCAACCGACCACCGGCCCCGGTCGATCTCGAGCCCAAGCGTCGCAAGCGCACGGGGCTGTGGGTGACTTTGGCGGTTGGTCTGGTCGTGTTGCTGACCGCGGCAGCGGTCTTCTTGCCCAGGCTGTGGAACCAAGCACCTCCCGAGGTGCTGGTGCCAGACGTGACCAACTCCAACCAAGTGTTGGCGACCGCGACCTTGCAGGACGCGAAACTCAAAGTCGGTCAGATCACTGAGGCCACCAGTGACACGGTCAAAGAGGGCGATGTGATCTCCACCGACCCTGAGGCGGGCACCTCGGTGCCGGAGAACTCAACCGTCGATTTGGTGATCAGCACTGG
>Ga0073899_10001298_pt1 | contig 22985 bp, 22 predicted proteins | sample KloWWTmetaKNB5Ph_FD_88975 | JGI IMG/M metagenome (GOLD analysis project Ga0073899, IMG submission 88975) | Active sludge microbial communities from Klosterneuburg, Austria, studying microevolution and ecology of nitrifiers - Klosterneuburg... | ecosystem: Engineered > WWTP > Aerobic digester >... | reverse complement strand
GGCATCGAAGTCGGCCACATTTTCCAGCTCCGTACCAAGTACGCCGAAGCCCTGAACTGCAAGTTCCTCAACGAGCAGGGCAAGGAGCAGATCATGGAGATGGGCTGCTACGGAATCGGTGTGTCGCGCATCCTGGGTGCTGCCATCGAGCAGAACAACGACGCACGCGGCATCATCTGGCCGGACGCCATCGCCCCGTTCCAGGTTGCCATCGTGCCCATGGGCTACGCCAAGTCGGATGCGGTGCGCGACGCCGCCAACGCCCTCTACGCCGAGCTTGTTGCAGCGGGCATCGATGCCTTCCTCGACGACCGGGACGAACGCCCCGGTTCGCTGCTGGCCGACAATGAACTGATCGGCACGCCGCATCGCGTCGTCATTGGCGACCGCGGTCTGAAGGAAGGTGTGGTCGAGTATCAAGGGCGTCGCGACGCGGAAGCCACCAAGCTGGCCCTCAACGAAGTGGCCAGCCTCGTCATCGGCAAGCTGAAGGGCTGACCCATGGCTGCATTGAGCCGCACCCTCGCTTCAAGCTTCCTTGCCCTGTCATTGATGGGAGCAGGGGTTGGCGCATGGGCCGGCAATCAGCAATATCAGCCCCTCGCCGCCAGCGTGCAGGCAGCCCTGCACGCTGCGGTGGCGGATCAGGCGCCCCTTGATGCGAGCTTCCAGCGTTCGGCGGAGCGGGCCCGCTGGCTCTCCGAGATGTCGCAACGCCTGGCGAGGCGCATTCCCGACGAAAGCTATCGCTCGGAACTCCTTCGCGCGGTGCACTACGAAGCCAGCCGGGCGGGTCTCGACCCGCAGCTTGTCCTGGGACTGATCCAGGTGGAAAGCGGCTTCAAGAAGTATGCGGTGTCGTCGGTCGGTGCCCGTGGCTACATGCAGGTAATGCCCTTCTGGGCCCGTCTCATCGGCACCGAAGACACCAACCTCTTTCACATGCGCACCAACCTGCGCTTCGGATGCACGATCCTGCGCCACTACCTTGACATCGAGAAGGGCGATCTCTTCCGCGCCCTCGGTCGTTACAACGGGAGCCTGGGCAAGGCCGAGTATCCAAACATGGTCCGTGCGGCCTGGGAACACAACTGGTCCTACCCAAGCTACCGACTGGCCCAGAGCCCCTGAAACAAAGGCATATGAACGATACGGGCGCCCAGCAGGCGCCCGTTCTGCATTCAAGATACCTGAATCATCCCACGATGATCCCGCCACCAAGGCACACGCGGCTTTCGTAGATCACAACACTCTGCCCTGGCGTCACCGCCCATTGAGGCTGGGCAAAGGCAATCTCGGCCCGCCCGCCGGCCAAGACATCAATCTCACAGGGCGCATCCGGCGTGCGATAACGCGGCTTGGCGGTGTAAACCCAGTGGGTGCGCGGATCCCGCCCCGACACCCACGACAGGTCGGCAGCAATCATCCGGTCCTTGAGCAAAGCAGGATGATCGTGCCCTTGCACAACGTACAGCACATTGCTGGCCACATCCTTGACTGCCGCATACCAGGCATCGTGATCGCCGGCGTCATCCTGATTGCCCTTGATGCCACCGATCTGCAGCCCCTTGCGCTGGCCGATGGTGTGATGCATCAAGCCCTGATGCTGGCCGATGACCTTGTTGCCATCCAGCGTGCGGATCTCACCCGGCCGGGCGGGCAGATAGCGGGACAGAAACTCCCGGAAGGGGCGCTCACCGATGAAACAAATGCCGGTGGAGTCCTTCTTCGCGTGCACGTGCAGACCGGCAGCTTCGGCCATCTTGCGCACATCGCGCTTGTAAAGGTGACCAATGGGAAACAGGGTTTTGGACAACTGGGCCTGATTCAGGCGGTAGAGGAAATAGCTCTGGTCCTTGGTACCGTCCTCTGCCTTCAGCAGCTGGTATTCCGTCCGCCCATCGTTGGTCCATTCACGCACCTGCGCATAGTGCCCGGTGGCAATGCGGTCGGCGCCAAGGGCCATGGCGTGATCCAGGAAGGCCTTGAACTTGATTTCGGAATTGCACAGGATGTCCGGGTTCGGCGTACGCCCGGCCTCGTACTCCCGCAGGAAATCGGCGAAGACCCGATCCTTGTACTCCGTGGAGAAATTCACCACCTCCAGTTCGATGCCCAGCACATCGGCCACCGACACCACATCGACGAGATCCTCCCGGGTCGAACAGTATTCGCTATCGTCGTCATCCTCCCAGTTCTTCATGAACAGGCCGACCACGTCATAGCCCTGTTGCTTGAGCAGCAATGCCGCCACAGACGAATCAACTCCGCCGGACATGCCGACAACGACTTTTTCCTTACGAGACATTCGGTCCCTCTCCATCCAGCCAGTCTTCCAGGGGTAACACCACGGCCGGATCGCCATGCTCCCCGAACCACGAATCCACCACAAAGCGCGCCCCGCCTTCAGGCACCTCACCACTCTTCTCGCGAATCACCGCCGAGAAATGCTGGGCCACCAACCAGCGTACCCTGCGCTGAATCGGCTCCACAGCATGAAAACGTAAGAGGCCACGGCCTTCCATCATTTTTAGAAAACCGGAGGTCGTCTCGGCATGGTCGATGCAATCCATCATTCCATGGACACCATCGTCGAGGAAGTCCCCCGGGCGGTCCGCCTGAATCGGCGACTGCTCACCTGCCCACAGGTACAGCTGACCAACCACCAGAGACAGAATCGCCCGCTCGGCCACTGGCGTGTCCGCCAACCTCAGCCGCCCTCCAAGCTCGGTGAGCCTGGTTTCCGAAAAAATCACCTCCTGCCGGGCCACGCAACCGTAGTTGAAACAGACGGTGGCGTGCTCGTCTGCCAGAGCGATACCCGCCCACAGCAGTGCCGCGACAAAAACGCACTTCATGGTGCGTCATAGTGGCGGATCAGCTCCAACGGATATCGCCGCCCGACGAGGTAATCCTCGCAGCACTGAAGAATCAGCGGGCTGCGATGGCGCTCCCGCGTCAACTTCAGCTCGTCAAGCGTCATCCACACAGCGCGCACGATACCCGCATCCAGCGAACGCTCAGGCTCGAAGCCGCATAGCTCACCACCAAAGGCAAAACGCAGATAGGTCACATCACCGGTCGGTCGGGGCCACTGATAGATCCCGACCAGGAAGGACGGGCGGAATACATGGGCGGTTTCTTCCAGCGCCTCCCGCGAGGCGGCCTCAATCAGCGACTCACCCTGCTCCAGGTGACCGGCAGGCTGATTGAAGCGCAGCCCGTCGTCGGTCTCCTCCTCCACCAACAAGAAGCGCCCATAGCGCTCCACCACGGCCGCGACCGTGACATTCGGCTTCCAACTCCTCATGGCGATCCTGCAGACAAAGACCTCATTTTACCCCCTTCCGAGCGGCGGTCCGCAGCCGCTCGGAATGAGCTAGAATTGGGGGTTTGAATTCACTGTTTTCAGCTGGAGATCCCCATAATGTCAATGGCAGACCGCGACGGTTTCATCTGGTACGACGGCAAACTCGTGCCGTGGCGCGAAGCGACCACCCACGTGCTCACCCACTCCCTCCACTACGGCCTGTCCGTGTTCGAGGGCGTCCGCGCGTACAACACCGTCAAGGGCACAGCGATCTTCCGCCTTGCCGAGCACACCCAGCGTCTGCTCAACTCCGGCAAGATCTACATGATGAACATTCCTTACACCAAGGAAGTTCTCATGGAAGCACAGCTGGAAGTCGTGCGCGTGAACAAGCTCGAAAGCTGCTACCTCCGCCCGATCGCCTTCTACGGATCCGAGAAGATGGGCATTTCCACCAAGGGGGCGACGGTGCATGTGGCCATTGCCGCCTGGCCGTGGGGCGCCTACCTGGGTGAAGATGGCCTGCAGCGCGGCATCCGGGTAAAGACATCATCCTTCGCCCGTCACCACGTCAACGTCACCATGCCCCGCGCCAAGCTGGCCTCCACCTACGCCAACTCCATCCTGGCCAACCTGGAAGCCACCGACGCCGGCTACGACGAAGCGCTGCTCCTCGACACCAACGGATTTGTGGCCGAAGGCGCAGGTGAAAACCTCTTCGTGATCAAGGATGGCGCCATCTACGAACCCGAGATTGCCTCCGCCCTCACCGGCATCACCCGCAGCTCGATGATCCAGGTCGCCAAGGAATTCGGCCTCGAAGTGATCTCCAAGCGCATCACCCGTGACGACATCTACATCGCCGACGAAGCCTTCTTCACCGGCACGGCGGCTGAAGTCACCCCGATCCGTGAGCTCGACGGCCGCGTCATCGGTGAAGGCTCCCGTGGCCCGATCACCGAGAAGCTGCAGTCGCGCTTCTTCGAGATCGTGAACGGCAAGGCACCCGAATACGAACACTGGCTGTCATTCATCTAAGATCCCAGGAGAGATCCATGCCCGAGAATCAGGACAAGACCAAGCCGATCGAAGTGACGGCCAAGGCGCTCCCGCTCCACTGCCCGATGCCCGACGCCCCCCTGTGGGCCCGGCATCCGCGCGTGTTCCTGGACGTGACTGCCGAAGGCAAGGCCACCTGCCCGTATTGTGGTGCCCAGTATGTCTTCTCCGGCGAGCTGCCCAAGGGACATCACTGAGCTTCGACACAGGCTTCGGCCAGCACGGGGGCGGCAACGCCCCCGTGTCACGTCAAGACGTCCATCCGGGGAGCCCCTCATGAGCAATCCCATCTTCACTACACCCGACGAAGCGGAAGCCGCCTTCTACGCAGCCTTGGCCCACGCCGATATCGACCGCATGATGGCTGTCTGGTCCGAGGATGACGAAGTCGTCTGCGTTCATCCGGGCAGCATTCGTCTGATCGGCCTGGTCGCCATCCGGGAATCCTGGCGTCAGCTCTTCGCCAGCGGCGCCCGCATCACAGTCAGCGCCACCCACCCGGTGCGCTGGTCCAACCTGATGACAGCCGTGCACACGGTCCATCAGCACGTCCACGTGGAGGGAGATGATCGCCTCCATCCGCCGATCATAGCCACCAACGTCTTCGCCCGTGGTGCGCTCGGCTGGAAGATGGTGATGCATTACGCCTCACCGGCCCCAGACATGGACAACCTGCACAGCAACGACTGCCCCCACGTCATCCATTGACGCCATCCATCACCCGCTACATCGCGCCTCGCTGGCTGCCCGGGGGGCACGCCCAGACCATCTGGCCCCTTCTTCGCAAGGGGCCCCTGCCCGATCTCCGGCGCGAACGCTGGGACACCCCGGATGGAGACTTCATAGACCTGGACTGGCTGCCCCATCGGCCGGGCGCGCCGCTCGTCGTCCTCTTCCACGGTCTCGAGGGCTCCAGCGAGTCACCCTACGCGCGCAGCCTGATGCGCATGCTCACGCGCTTGGGCTGGAACGGTGTGGTTCCACACTTTCGTGGCTGCTCCGGCGAGCCCAACCGGCTGCCCCGAGCCTACCATTCCGGCGACGCGGACGAGATCGGATGGATACTGGAGCGACTCGCCACCCTGCACCCGCAGCTTCCACGCTACGCAGCGGGGGTGTCCTTGGGCGGCAACGCACTGCTGCTGTGGCTCGGCACCCGTGGGCGCGATGCCTGCCAAACCATCCATGCCGCAGCGGCCGTCTGCCCGCCCCTCGACATGGCCGCGGCCGGGCACAACCTGAGCAAGGGCTTCAACCGCCTCTACACCCGGCACTTCCTCGCTACACTCAAACACAATGCCGCAGCCAAGCTGCGCCAGCACCCCGAACTGTTCGACCTCGAGGCCATGCTGCGTACCACCAACCTCTATGAGTTCGACAATCTCGTCACCGCCCCACTACACGGCTTTCGCGATACCGATGACTACTGGCACCGGGCGTCCAGCAAAGCCCACCTGAAGGAGATCAGCATCCCCACACTGGTAATCAACCCGCTGAACGATCCCTTTCTGCCGGCGAGCTTCCTGCCCAGCCGCAAGGACGTCTCCTCCTTCGTCACCCTCGAGCAACCTGAGGAAGGCGGACATGTGGGTTTTGTCTCCGGTGGATGGCCTGGTCATCTCGATTGGCTTCCCGGGCGTCTGGTGCATTTTTTCACGATCAGTCACAATTCCTGACCCCCCTCCCCCATGGGCATGGGGGCGTCATGGTGCACCGCGTATAATCCGGTTTTCATTTCCCAGAAGCGGAGCCTCCAGCATGTTCGTCCCTGCCCCCGAGATCTTCAAGGCCTATGACATTCGTGGCATCGTCGACAAGACACTGACCGCCGAAGCCGTCCGAGCCATCGGCCATGCCCTCGGTTCGGAAGCCGTCGCGCGAGGCCAAAAGGCCATCGCCGTCGGCCGGGACGGCCGTCTATCAGGGCCAGAGCTGGCGGGAGCCCTGTCCGACGGCATTCGTGCCGCTGGCGTGGACGTGGTGGACGTGGGCTGCGTGCCCACCCCGCTGACCTACTTCGCGGCTTACGAGCTGGGCACGAACTCCTGTGTCTCCGTCACCGGTAGCCACAACCCCCCCGATTACAACGGCCTGAAGATGGTCCTCGGTGGTCAAACCCTGTTCGGCGAACTCATCCAGGCCCTGCGGCAGCGCATCATTGATGGCAACCTGGTCAATGCCGCCGTCCCGGGCAAGCTCACCCAGGCCGATGTTGTTCCCGCCTACGTCGACAAGATCATCGGTGACGTAAAACTCTCCCGCCCCATGAAAATTGTCATGGACTGCGGCAACGGCGTGGCCGGCGCAGTGGCACCGGAACTCTTCAAGCGCCTCGGCTGCGAACTGGTCGAGCTGTTCTGCGAAGTGGATGGCAACTTCCCCAACCACCACCCGGACCCGTCAAAGCCGGAAAACCTGGCCGACGTGATCCGCGCCCTGAAGGAAACGGACGCCGAGATCGGCCTGGCCTTCGACGGTGACGGTGACCGCCTGGGCGTAGTGACCAAGGACGGCGAGATCATCTTCCCCGACCGCCAGCTGATGCTGTTTGCCGAAGACGTGCTCACCCGCGTGCCGGGCGGCGAGATCATCTACGACGTCAAATGTACCCGCAACCTGGCTGGCTGGATCAAGGCTCGCGGTGGCAAGCCCACCATGTGGAATACCGGCCACGCCCTGGTCAAGGCCAAACTCAAGGAAACCGGCGCCCCCCTGGCCGGCGAGATGAGCGGCCATGTCTTCTTCAAGGAGCGCTGGTACGGCTTTGACGACGGCCTGTACACCGGCGTCCGCCTCCTCGAGATCGTCTCCCGCCAGCCCGACGCCAACCCGGTCCTCAAGGGCTTGCCCGACGCCATCAGCACACCGGAGCTGAACATCAAGATGAACGAAGGCGAACCCTTCGCCCTGGTGGACAAGCTCAAGGCCGAAGCTAGCTTCGAGGGCGCAGAAAGCATGCTCACCATCGACGGTGTGCGTGTCGAGTACGCCGACGGTTTTGGCCTTGCCCGCCCGTCCAACACCACCCCGGTGGTGGTGCTGCGCTTCGAAGCGGATACCCAGGAGGCCATCGAGCGCATCCAGGCCGATTTCCGCCGCGCCATCGAAGGCGTTTGGCCGGGCATCCATCTGCCTTTCTGACACCCTGGCAACAGGTTTGAAGAAGCAAAAGGGCCACCCAATCGGGTGGCCCTTTTGCATGGAGCGCTCCGGAAACGGCTACAGATCAGCGTGGGCGAACAGATTACCTTCGACGATCTCCGGCAGCGCCATCCCTCGAGACAGCATCCAGTCGCGCACTGCCTGCCCTGTGGCCTGAGGCCACGGGCGCAATCTATCCGGCGCAATCAATCGAAACTCGGCCAACTCTTCATTCAGCACGATGTCGCCCCGCGCCTGCACGTGATAGCCGAGCAGCAGCTCATTTTTACGCAGGAAGGGATAAGCACCGAGAAGCCGCACCGAGACTGCGTCGAGATTGACCTCTTCCTTCACCTCACGGGCCACCGCCTCTTCCGGCGACTTGCCTTTCTCCAGAAAACCGGTGACCAGCGCAAACATCCGCTCCGGCCAGGCATGATTGCGGGCCAGCAGGATTGCGCCCTCCCTGTCCACGCACTCGATCACCGCCGCCACCACAGGCAAGGGATTGTCCCAGCGCACAAAACCACAGGAAGGGGTGTAGCAGGCCTGCCGCTCGGCACCGGCCACATGCCCCCATTCAAGGGGGCTGCCGCACTGGGGACAGAAACGCCAGGACGCTTGGCTCATCACACCCTCAACCCAGCTTGCCGCCAACCCAGGCCGCCACCGATGCCAGCGCCGCCGGCAATGCTGCCGCGTCGGTGCCACCGGCCTGGGCCATGTCGGGACGACCACCGCCCTTGCCACCCACCTGCTGGGCAACAAAGTTCACCAGCTCGCCGGCCTTGACCTTGCCGGTCAGGTCTGGGGTCACGCCGGCAATCAGGCTGACCTTGCCGTCGGACACACTCGCCAGCACCACGGCGGCGCTCTTGAGCTTGTCCTTGAGCTTGTCGAGCGTCTCGCGCAGGGCCGTTGAATCTGCTCCTTCGAGCACTGCAGCCAGCACCTTGGCCCCAGCCACATCCGCCGCTTGACTCACCAGGTCGTCGCCCTGGCTGGCAGCCAGCTTGCTCTTGAGCCGAGCCAGTTCCTTCTCCAGCGCCTTCACGTTGTCCATCACCTGAAGCACGCGGGACAGCACTTCCTGAGGCTGGGCCTTGAGGGCGCTGGTCACCCCCTCAAGCAGCGCCTGCTGGTCCTGCACCAGGGCCACCGCCACGTCGCCGCACACGGCTTCGATACGCCGTACACCAGCCGCCACGCCACCTTCGAGGGTGATCTTGAACAGGCCGATGTCACCCGTACGGGCCACGTGGGTGCCACCACACAGTTCCTTGGAAGAACCGATGCTGAGCACTCGCACCTCGTCACCGTACTTCTCGCCGAAGAGCATCATGGCGCCCGTCTTCTGGGCGGATTCGATGTCCATCACACGGGCTTCAGTGGCCGCGTTGGCGAGGATCTCATCATTGACGAGGCGCTCGATGCGGGCGATCTCCTGGGCGCTCACCGGCTTGGTATGGGCAAAGTCGAAACGGGTCTTGTCAGGATCAACCTGCGAGCCCTTCTGCTGCACGTGCTCGCCGAGCACTTCGCGCAAGGCCTTGTGCATCAGGTGAGTGGCAGAGTGATGACGGGCAGTGCGGGCGCGGGCCTGGGTGTCGACCCGGGCGGTGACGCCATTGCCGACACTCAGTTTGCCGGTCTTGACCACACCGTGATGACCAAAGACGGTGGCCTGAATCTTCTGGGTGTCCTCGACTGCAAAGATGCCATGCACGGAGCGCAGCTCGCCCCGGTCACCCACCTGACCGCCGGACTCGGCGTAGAAGGGCGTGTCGTCCAGCACGACAACACCCATGTCGCCTTCGGACAGCTCATTGACCGGAACACCGTCCTTGTACAGGGCCAGCACATTGCCCTTGGCTTCCAGGCCGTCATAGCCGTGGAAGGTGGTCGCCGGGCCGTCGTACTCCAGGTTGGTGGCCATCTTGAACTTGCCGGCGGCGCGGGCCTGCTCCTTCTGCCGGGCCATGGCCGCATCAAAGGCCGCCCCGTCGACGGTCACGTTGCGCTCGCGGCACACGTCGGCGGTCAGATCCAGCGGGAAGCCGAAGGTATCGTGCAGCTTGAACGCGGTCTCGCCGTTGAAAACGGCACTGCCAGCGGCAGCCATCGCCGCCAGCTCCCCTTCGAGGATGGCCATGCCGTTCTCGATGGTGGCAAAGAAGCGGTCCTCTTCCTGCTTGAGGATGTCGGTGACGCGCTGCTGGCCAGCCTTCAGCTCGGGGTAGGCCTCGCCCATCTCGGCCACCAGGTCGGGCACCATCTTGTGGAAGAAGGCCGCGCGGGCACCCAGCTTGTAGCCGTGGCGGATGGCGCGGCGGATGACCCGGCGCAGCACGTAGCCACGGCCCTCGTTACCGGGGATCACGCCGTCGGCGATCAGGAAGGAGCAGGCACGGATGTGGTCGGCCAGCACCTTGAGGGACGGGCTGTCCATGTCGGCACCGGAGGTCTCGCGGGCGGCGGCGGCAATCAGTGCCTGGAACAGGTCGATCTCGTAGTTGGCATGCACATGCTGGAGCACGGCGGAGATCCGCTCGAGGCCCATGCCCGTATCCACCGAGGGCTTGGGCAGCGGGTGCATCACGCCGGCCTCGTCACGGTTGAACTGCATGAACACGTTGTTCCAGATCTCGATGAAGCGGTCGCCGTCTTCTTCGGGGGATCCCGGGGGGCCGCCCCAGATGTGCTCGCCGTGATCGTAGAAGATCTCGGTGCAGGGGCCGCAGGGGCCGGTGTCACCCATCATCCAGAAATTGTCGGAGGCGTAGCGCGCGCCCTTGTTGTCACCGATGCGGATCACCCGCTCCGCCGGGACACCGATTTCCTTGGTCCAGATGTCGTAGGCTTCATCGTCTTCGGCGTAAACCGTGACGGTGAGCTTGTCCTTGGGCAGCCCGAAGACGACGGTGAGCAGCTCCCAGGCATAGTTGATCGCGTCACGCTTGAAGTAGTCACCGAAGCTGAAGTTGCCCAGCATCTCGAAGAAGGTATGGTGACGGGCGGTGTAGCCAACGTTTTCCAGGTCGTTGTGCTTGCCGCCGGCACGCACGCACTTCTGGGACGTGGTGGCACGACTGTAGGGGCGCTTGTCGAAGCCGAGGAAAACATCCTTGAACTGGTTCATGCCTGCGTTGGTGAACAGCAGGGTCGGATCCTCATGGGGCACGAGAGAGCTGGACGCTACGATCTGGTGGCCCTTGGAGGCGAAGAATTCGAGGAACTTCTGGCGGATTTCGGCGCTTTTCATCGGCGTGGGGTCTCCGGGTGTCTCAAACAGCGACGGTCGGGGAAAGGTCAAGTTTCAGAGCCCGAAATTGTAGCATCCCTCCCCGCCCGGCCCGGCTGGCTATAATCGCCACTCCAATAACATCAACTCCATCAGGAGACAGCAGACATGGGCCACCGCCTTTCCAAGATCTATACCCGCACCGGCGACGCCGGCACCACCGGCCTCGGCAATGGCAACCGGGTATCCAAGAACAGCTTGCGCATCCACACTCTCGGCGAGGTGGACGAAGCCAACGCGGCCATCGGCATCATGCTCTGCGAAGAGCTGCCGGAAGACGTGCGCGCCCTGCTCACCAACGTGCAGCACGATCTCTTCGACCTGGGAGGCGAGGTGTGCATTCCGGGCATGGAGATGATCACCGCAAAGCAGGTGCAATACCTTGAAGACGAACTGGACCGGTTCAACGATGATCTGGAGCCCCTGAAGGACTTCATCCTCCCCGGTGGCACGCGTGCCGCGGCATTGAGTCACCAGGCACGCACCATCTGCCGGCGGGCCGAGCGGATGATCGTTGCGCTGGCCCAGGAGGAAGCGGTGAATGACGCACCGCGCCAGTACCTGAACCGCCTTTCCGACCTCCTCTTCGTGCTCGGCCGGGTGCTCAACCGGGCCGGCGGCCGTGGCGACGTGCTGTGGCAGAAGAGGAAGAACGCCTGAAAAAAAGGCTGCCCGACCGGCAGCCCTTTTTTACCAATCAACTTTTTCCACCAGCCCGAGGGAACGCCCCAGGAAACGCTCGCCGATGGTCTGGAAGCGCAGCGGTATGTCAGTGACGGTATAGCGATAGGTCGGCAGATTCTCGCCGGAATTTGCGATCCCTAACTCAGCCAGCTTGCGGGCCGCCTGCTCAGCAACAGTGATCGCCGAATCGACGAGACGCACGTCCGGCCCGACCACATCCTGGATCAGAGGCTTGATCAAGGGATAGTGGGTGCATCCCAACACCAGGGTATCGACATTCTCGGCCAGCACAGGCTTGAGATATTCCTGGGCAGTGAGTCGCGTTACCTCGTGCTCGAGCCACCCCTCCTCTACCAGCGGGACGAAGAGTGGACAGGCCTGGGAATACACACGAACCCGGGGATCAAGGGCATGCATGCGCCGGGCGTAGGCATTGCTATTGACCGTTGTCGGAGTACCGATCACGCCGATTGCTCTGGAACGAGACTCGGCCACCGCCGCGCGGGCACCCGCATCGATCACATCCAGCACGGGAATGCTCCCGGCCTTGTCCTTCACCACTTGGGACGCCACCGCGGCCATGGTGTTACAGGCGATGATGAGCATCTTCACGCCCTTGTGGAGCAGATGGTCGGTGATCTGGCCCGTAAAGTGCTCGATGGTTGCCACCGACTTGACGCCATAGGGCACACGGGCCGTATCGCCAAAGTAAACGATGTTCTCGAGGGGCAGGCGCTCCATCAGCGCCCGCACGACAGTGAGGCCGCCCACGCCGGAATCGAAGACTCCGATGGGCAGCGCGCCGGTTTCAGACATGGTGTTGGATGAAAAGAGGAAGCGCGGATTCTACGCCAGTCCGCCTCCCGCGCGGACGGCCTGTCGCAGCTCAGTAACCGAGGCGGGCGACCAGCTCGGCTTCTTCCTCCGGGGTGAAGGCGAACTTGTAGATAGACTTTTCGTCGGGCAACTCACGCCATTTCCCGCCGATCTCCCGAAGACGGCTTTCAATGGTGGCGCAAGACAGATGCATCAGCAGTGCCGGCGCCTTGACGCGCTCACACATACGCTCACCACCCATCTGCTTGAACTCAAGTAGCTTCTCGTAGAAATCCCGGTGACGGGGATTGATCTCGATAAGGATGTCCGTACACCCCTTGACCCGATAAGAGTAGATGTAGAGGAGATTGAACAGGGAGGCGATCAGACGCTTGGAGCGCGCGGAGGGATCGATGGCAAAACGCCCGAACTCGCACAGCTTGCGCCCCTGAGACCGCAGACGCGCAGCCTCCATGCCGTAAGTCTTATCAAGGGCCAAACCCGCAGGAGAGTCAACGTTGACCGTCAGCGTGGCATAAACCCGACCAAACAGCTCGGCATTCATGGTGAGCTGATTGGGCTCGTCCATCGAGCCCAATTGCCCGTAGCCGCGCCAGGCATACCGTTTTTGAATGAGCAGTTCGGTCTCGCGACGACGCTCTCCATCACGCATCAGCATCTTGATGCGGAACTTATCCTGGCGCTCGCTCGGCGCATCGACCTTGGGATCATCCTCGGCGATGCAAAGAGGATCAAAGCGCCAAGACTCCATGGCCGTAACCTCCGCAAGCGTCTGCGGCGCACTGTCAACCTGAACGGGGAGTTTGGGCGGCTTTCGAAACATCATCACATACTATACCGCGGCTTCTGGACGCGGAATATTGTGTTGCTTCAAAGCCCACAACACATGCTCCCTGACCATGGGGGATGGATCGTCGCGACGGGACTCCAGAGCGCCGACAGCCATTGGCACGCCAATGGCATTTCCAAGCGCGACCGCAACATTTCTAGACCAGCGCTCGTAACCGATTCTGTAGATAGGACTACCTGTCATTCGCTCTTCGAAGATCACTTTCGACCACAGGAATAACTCTACCAGTCTGGCGCCGTCAAGCCCATGCCGAGGTGTGAAATCAGACACGGTGGACTGTCGAGCGAAGCGGTTCCACGGGCAAACGAGCTGACAATCGTCACATCCGTAGATGCGGTTACCAATCAGCGGCCTGAACTCTTCGGGAATGGCGTCCTTGAGCTCTATCGTCAGATACGAGATGCAGCGACGGGCGTCGACCTTGTAGGGCGCAATGATGGCACCGGTCGGGCAGGCCGGAATGCAGGCCGAGCAATCGCCGCAATGAGTCCGCACTGGGTCATCCACGGGAAGCGGCAGATCAGTGTAGATCTCGCCAAGAAAAAAGAAGGAACCAGCCTGCCGTGACAACAGCAGCGTGTGCTTGCCACGCCAACCCAGCCCAGCCTTCTCGGCCAGCGCAACCTCCATAACGGGTGCTGAATCCACAAAGACCCTGTACCCGTGCGGAGCATCAGCCGTGATCCGGTCAGCCAGGCGCTGCAGGCGACTGCGCAACACCTTGTGGTAGTCGCGTCCCAGGGCATATCTGGACACATAGGCCTTGGCTGAATCCTGCAAGACCTCGGTGGGGCTTTCGCCCTCGCCGAGGTAGGACATGCGTACAGATACAACCCGGCAAGTTCCCGGGACAAGCTCAGCCGGCCGGGTCCGCTTTAGCCCGTGTTTGTACATATAATCCATTTGCCCATGGCAGCCGGCATCAAGCCACGCCTGCAACCCCGGCTCAGCGTCCCGGAGATCGGTATCAGCGATCCCGACCTCGTCGAAGCCCAACTCCAGCCCCCACGCCTTGATATTGGCAGCCAGGGACGCAAGACCGCCCTGTCCACCGGAAAAATTATCGTGCCCCAAGCTCATGCCTTTGATGATAGCGGTCCGACGCGGCCCATGCACCTACCCGATGAAAATGCCACCTTGGCCATCGGCGAACGACTGGCCAGCGCCCTACCACCGCGCATGACGATCTACCTCCTGGGCGACTTGGGGGCAGGAAAGACAACCCTGAGCCGCGGCCTTCTCAGAGGTTTGGGCCACACAGGGAAAGTGAAGAGTCCGACATATACCTTGGTCGAACCATATAAAGATTCTAGAATAGTCGTATATCACTTTGATTTTTATCGTTTCACCCATGCAAATGAGTTTCTTGAAGCCGGCCTGGAAGAGTATTTCGAGGGTGACGGAATCCGTCTCGTGGAGTGGCCGGACCGGGCCCAGCCTTTCCTACCTGCGGCCGATCTGGAAATCCATCTGCAACTTGGCACCAGTGGTGGGCGAACACTCACCCTGCAGCCACTGAGCAGGGAGGGTCAAAAGTGCATTCAGGATCTGGATACAAGCGCGGAGTCCTCCCCCTGACATCGGCGGGTGGCGGCAAGATCACACGCCGACGCCTGATCGGTTCAGCCGCTGCAGGTCTTGTGTTATTGGTCAGTCGCAACAGCGTTGCTGCCTCAGCATCGGTGATGGCGGTACGGGTGTGGCCTGCCCGGGACTACACCCGCATCACCATCGAAAGCCGGGAACCCCTGGTTTTCAGTCATCACTCGGTGCGCAATCCGGAGCGGCTGGTGGTAGACCTGGAAGGCCTGGAACTGAACAGCATTTTGCAGTCCCTGCCCACCAAGATCACTGGCCAGGACCCCTACATCCAGCTCATCCGGGCCGGCCGCAACCGTCCCGGGGTCGTACGACTGGTCATCGAACTCAAGGCCGAAATCGTTCCCCAGGTCTTCACCCTGAAACCCATCGGCGAGTACGGCCACCGACTGGTCCTGGATCTCTATCCTGCGGAGCCGGTCGATCCCCTGCTGGCCCTTCTGGAAAAGCTCTCGCCGGAAGAAGCGGCAGCAGGTGGGGCAACGCCGCCGGGCCTGCCAGAGAAAGCCGAGGAACCCCCTGCCCGGCGCCTGGCTGAAGCGGAACGCAAGCCCGACACATCGCCTCGGGAAATGCCCGTCGATCGCCCCAAGACGCGCAAGCCAGGCCCCGAAGATGAACCAGCCGTCACCCGTCTGATCACCATTGCCATCGACCCCGGACATGGGGGAGAAGATCCGGGTGCCGTCGGCGCGGCCGGCAGCTACGAAAAGAACGTCACCCTGTCGGTGGGGCGACGCCTGAAGGCACGCATCGACGCCGAACCTAACATGCGCGCAATGCTGACCCGCGACGCAGACTATTTTGTGCCTCTCCAGCAACGGGTGGCCAAGGCCCGCCGCGTCCAGGCAGACCTCTTCGTGTCGATTCACGCAGATGCATTCATCAGCCCAAGCGCGCGGGGAAGTTCGGTTTTTGTGCTCTCCGACAAGGGCGCATCCAGCACCGCCGCACGCTGGCTGGCACAAAAGGAAAATGCGGCAGACCTCATCGGCGGCGTCAATCTGGGGGTCAAGGACAGCCATCTCGCGCGCACCCTGCTTGATTTATCCCAGACAGCGGCCATCAACGACAGTCTGAAGGTGGGCAAGGCGGTACTAGGTGAACTCGGAGGTATCAATCGCCTTCATAAAGGCGAGGTGGAGCAAGCCAGCTTTGCGGTTCTCAAGGCGCCGGATATCCCATCCATCCTCATCGAAACAGCATTCATATCGAATCCCGAGGAGGAAGCGCGCCTGAATGACGAGGCCTACCAGGACAGGATGGCTGAAGCCATCCTGCGCGGGCTAAGGCGCTACTTCGCCAAGAACCCGCCGATGTCCAAGTCTCGCCTCGCCAGCCTTAACTGAGGCCTGCCCAGACACCAGCGTGGCGACTTAGCGGATGCACACCTTGCGTACCTGCTTCAAATCGGTGACCCCGCCCAACACCTTTTCAATGCCATCCTGACGCAAGGTTCGCATGCCCTCGTCGAGGGCAGCGGACAGCAGGGTGGCCACTCTCGCTCGCTCCTGGATCAGGGCCTTGATGCGGTCGGTACCCACCATGAGCTCATGGAGGCCAAGCCGCCCCTTGTAGCCCAAGTTGCACTGGTCGCAACCCACCGGCTCATAGAGGGTGAAGCGCCCCTTGCTGTCGGCATAGCGCTGACGCCAGCCCGCCATGATTTGTTCACGTGCTGCCAGGGGGTCCTCCACGAAGGCAGGAGTCTGACGGAGATCCTCGCAGTACTCGTCCAGCATGTGGCGGATTTCATCTTCTGTGGGATGGTAAGACTTCTTGCACTTACCGCACAGGCGCTTGGCCAGTCGCTGCGCCAGAATGCCGAGCAAAGCATCGGCAAAATTGAAAGGATCCATCCCCATGTCCAGCAGACGCACGATGGATTCCGGTGCGCTATTGGTGTGCAGGGTACTGAACACCAGGTGCCCGGTGAGCGAGGCCTCAAGGCCGATCGACACCGTCTCCTTGTCACGCATTTCGCCGACCATGATCACATCCGGGTCGGCACGCAGGAAGGAGCGCATCACCGTCGGAAAATCAAGGCCCGCCTTGCGGTTGACCTGCACCTGACGGAGCCCCTTCTGGGTGATTTCCACCGGATCCTCGGCAGTCCAGATCTTGGTTTCCGGGGTGTTGATATGCCCCAGAATGGAGTGCAGCGTTGTCGTCTTGCCCGATCCGGTAGGGCCGCAGACAAAAAAGATGCCATAGGGTTTGGCGATGGTCTGCTTGAGCCGCTCGTAGTTGCTGTCCAGCAAGCCCAGCTTCTCGAGGGGTAGGGGCTCGCTGTTGGCCAAAAGACGCATGACCACATCCTCCAACCCGCCGGTTGTTGGCACGGTTGCCACGCGGAGCTCGATATCGAGCGGCCCGAAACGACGAAACTTGATCTTACCGTCCTGAGGCTTGCGCCGCTCGGAGATATCCAGATCGCACATGATCTTGATGCGCGTGACAATCGGGCTGCGATAGCTGGACGGAACCTCGATGTAGGGCACCAAGGAGCCATCGCGACGAAAACGGATCTGCGTCTTTTCCTTGCCGGGGCGTGGCTCGATATGGATGTCCGAAGCCCCCTGACGGTGGGCATCAATGATGATGCGGTTCACCAACTTGACGAGTTCGTTGTCTGCTGCTGCAGAGACATCCTCGGCGATGGGATTGCCATCGCCATCGTCGTCCTGCATGTCCGAAAGAAGTTCGGAAACCGAGCCATCATCGCTTCCACTCCCCCCGAAAAACTGGGCAACCGTCTGCATGAACTCCAGCTGGGTGGTCACGCAAAACACGGGCGTAGCCTTCGGAAACACATTCTGGACGACACGCGAAGCGACAGCCTGCTCAGGATCCGTCACCAGGGTCAGCAGCCCCTCAGGGTTTTCCTCAAGGGGAAGCCACTGGGCTTGCTGCACGTAATCCTTTTTTAGGTTCCTGAGCAGATCCAGGGGCTTGACCCGATCCGGCCGGAAGGGCTCATAGGGAGCCCCAAAAAAGCGCGAGATGGCGCTGCCGATGTCTACGGGCTTGAGCTTGTAATCGTCGAGCAGCAGTTGCTCAAGGGAGATTCCCTGCTCCCTCGCCTGGCTGGTGGCCGCCTCAAGCTCGGCGCTGGTGAGCTTGGCATCATTGACCAGCCCCTCGTACTTGGACTTGGGCTGCACCAAGGCATGACGCCGTTGAGCAAAAGCAACGGCCAGCGTCTGTCCCAGGCCCTGAATGCCTTCCTCGGCGATGGCCGAGAACACCTCTCCACTCCGGGTATTGATGAGCTGGATGACGCCTAGTACATCACCGCTCTCCGCACTGGAGATGGGCGCCACGAGCATCTGATGGCAACGATAGCCCGTACGTTCATCAACCTCGCGACGGAACTCCATGCGCATCGAGATGGCCTTGAGCTCCTGCTCGTCGTAGGCATCATGAATGTTGAGCATCTGCCCGGTCAGGGCAACATAACCCGCCACGCTGTTCTCCGCGATGGGCAGGCGGATAGTTCGAATGCTGTGCAGACCCGTCTTGACCCGGGACGAGATGGTGGTCTTGCTCTCGTCAACCACATAGATGGTCAAACGGTCCGCAGCAAACAACGAGCAGATGTCTGCAGACAGCTCGAAAATGATCTCGTCGATATTCTCGGTAGCGTGGATGCGGTTGGTAACCGTCTGCAGCCCCTTGAAAAAGGCTAGCCTGCTGGCTACATCACTCACGCCACCCTTATGAATGCTGCTCATGCTTGGGTCTGCTCCGGAAAATTGGGGCGGGGGCCTTGGAGCGGACTCCTGAGCCGAGCCTCCGTTCCCTCCGCCAGACGCTGAGGCTAAAGGACCAGTTCGAGCCCGTTGTAAAGCGCCCGGGGTGAAAAGCGGCCACAGTAACTCAGAATCTCGTCCAGGGTTGTTTGTGCCCGACTGGGCTTGAGGTGAGTGATCCACACCTCTGGATTTGAATTGATCCGCTCAAGAAAAACCGCTAGCAGACTCGGACACAGGTGACGGGACGCCAGAGCCAGATCGTGGAGTGCATCAGGAAATGCCGTTTCAACAATCAGGTAGCGCAAATCCGGGATGTCGTTGATGGCTGCGATCAGTGGTTCAGAGTAGGTCGTGTCGCCAGAAAACACCAGGCTCCCTCCCTCACCAGACACCTGGTAGGCCACCGCCGGCACAGTATGTAGCGCAGGCAGAGCCTTGATCTGCCGGCCGTCACCGAGCTTGGCCGTTTCGTCCACACGCATTTCCTGGAAACGCAGAAAGGGGTTGTGACGATCAGGAATGGATGAAAAGTCCGGCCACACCAGCCAGTTGAAGATGTGCGAGCGCAGGATACGCAGAGTCTCAGGGGAGCCATGCACCACGATGGGCATGGATCGCGCCTCACCCACCGTGTCCACCAGCAGAGGGATCATCGCGATGTGGTCAAGGTGCGCATGGGTGACGAAGACGTGATCAATCTTCAGGAGCTCGTCGTACTCCAGATCACCCACCCCGGTGCCTGCATCGATCAGGATGTCGTGATCGACCAGCAGTGCCGTGGTGCGCTGGTCGCGCCCACCTATTCCGCCACTGCACCCCAGAACCCGCACCTTCATCTTGTACCCATGAATTTCCGCAAGAGGGGCAACTGGACGTCATGCCCAGGCACCGAAATCAAATCGAACGTCGGTGCAACAGGATACGATTGAGCGAGGACATTCGACGTCAGAAATATCACGCTTCAGTTCCGCGGCCTTGCGATCATCCCTATTGCTGGACAGTCTGGGAGAAAAACTCCATCTTCACGCCAGCGATTTCGACTATGTCGTGATCATTGAGACGATGGGCTTGAGCATCAAGGGAATGGCCGTTGACCACCGGGAACACGGTGCCTTCGACATGGGTAATGAAATAGCCATGAGGACGTCGGGTGATCACGGCCACCTGGGTGCCAGGCTTACCCAGCGTAGTCAGGGATTTAGACAACTCCAGCGTACGGCCCGCATGGGTCCCGCTGAGAATCTGGATCATGCCAACGACGTTGGCAGCAGGCGCGGCCACTGTCGCAGGCTCGCCAGAGGTGGGGGCACCTGCGGCAGGGCTATCGACTGCCACTGCAGAGCCGAAGGCCACCGCCTCGTCCTGCTCGCTCCCCCCAGCGCTATGCTCGGAGAGAAACTTCAACCGATACTTACCCAGTTCGACCACGTCATTGTTCTGGAGAACGTGCTTCTTGACCGGCTGGCCATTTACATAGGTACCGTTGGTGCTGTTCAGATCCTCAAGAAAGGCGTCGTTCTGAATGGTCACGATCGCCGCGTGCTCACCGCTGATGGCCAGATTGTCGATCTGGATATCGTTATTAGGCTTGCGGCCAATGGTCGTGCGCTCCTTCTCGAGGGGCATTTCCTTCAGCACCAGACCATCCATGCTCAAAATCAACCTGGGCATTGCTTTTCCTATCCGAAACCAGCCTTAGCCGAGCTCTGTGCCAAGCCGCACAGACGCAGAAGACGACACCACGATAACCGATACATTATCCATTCCCCCCCGGTCATTAGCCAGATCGACCAAGTGTTCTGCTGCCACCTGGGGGCTGCCACCGAGCGTGACCAGTATCTCGGCGATATCTGCATCGGGCACCATATCGGTCAGGCCATCAGAGCAAAGCAGGTAATGATCATCGGGCTCAAGGGCAAACACGGCGACATCCGGAACAACCTCCGCCTCCACACCGATCGCCCGCGTCAACAAGCCGCGAAGCGCTGCAGGGCCTTCGGATGCGGACTCAATCATGCCCGCGTCGCACTGCGCCCGCAATACGCTGTGATCCCGGGTGAGGCACTCAAGGGTATCTCCGCGCAGGCGATAGAGACGTGAATCACCCACATTGGATACCAACAGCACCCCATCGGGCCGAAAACAGCCTGCTACAAGCGTGCTGCCCATACCCCGCAAGCCAGGATCCCGACGGGAAGCCATGAAAACGGCACGGTTGGCGAGATGGGCAGCATGGCGCAGATCATCCTCGACAAGCATGCCGTCCGCAACCGCGTGAAGGCGGTCCATCCAGGTAAGCACTGCCATCCGGGAGGCTTCGGCACCGCCAGCGTGACCGCCCATGCCATCGGCCAGGACGGCGAGCCCCTGTGACTCGTCACAGGCCACACAGTCCTCATTGCGCAAGCGCACCTGCCCGATGTGGGATGCCATCGCCATCCGCCAGTTTGCCTTCCCTTTGTTCACGCTCAACTTTCAGCCATAGCCAGACACTTTACCCGAGACAGCCCTCGGTACGCGGCAATCGCCACAAAAGCCACTCCACAAATGAAAACCGCGCCCGGGCATAAGCGCGGGCGCGGTGCGTATCAGGCTCGAGAGCCGGTTACAGCATGGCCTTCAGCAGCTTGGCCATTTCGGACGGGTTGCGCGTCACGGTGAAACCGCACTCTTCCATGATGGCGAGCTTGGCATCGGCCGTATCGGCACCGCCGGAGATCAGTGCACCCGCATGGCCCATGCGCTTGCCCGCAGGGGCAGTCACACCGGCGATGAAGCCAACGATCGGCTTCTTCATGTTGGCCTTGCACCATTCGGCAGCTTCAGCTTCGTCCGGACCGCCGATTTCGCCGATCATGATGACCGCATCGGTATCCGGATCGTCGTTGAACATGCGCATGATGTCGATGTGCTTCAGACCGTTGATCGGGTCACCACCGATACCGACAGCGGAAGACTGGCCCAGACCGATTTCGGTCAGCTGGGCAACAGCTTCGTAAGTCAGGGTGCCGGAGCGGGAAACCACGCCGATGCGACCCTTACGGTGAATGTGACCCGGCATGATGCCGATCTTGATTTCATCGGGAGTGATGAGACCCGGGCAGTTGGGGCCCAGCAGCAGGGTTTCCTTGCCGCCGGCAGCAACCTTTTTCTTCATCTTGTTGCGCACTTCCAGCATGTCCCGAACGGGGATGCCTTCGGTAATGCAGATGGCCAGGTCGAGATCGGCTTCAGCAGCTTCCCAGATCGCGGCAGCCGCGCCAGCGGGCGGCACGTAGATCACGGAGACGGTGGCGCCGGTTTCGGCGGCCGCTTCCTTGACGGAGGCGTAGATGGGAATATCGAAGATCTTCTCGCCAGCCTTCTTGGGGTTCACGCCGGCAACGAAGCATTCCTTGCCGTTGGCGTACTCCTGGCACTTTTCCGTATGGAACTGACCGGTCTTGCCGGTGATCCCCTGGGTGATGACCTTGGTGTCTTTGTTGATCAGGATGGACATTCGCTAACTCCTTACTTGACCGCGTCGACGATCTTCTGGGCCGCTTCGGCCATGGTGTCGGCAGCGATGATCGGGAGGCCCGAATCGCGCAGGATCTGCTTGCCGATCTCTTCGTTGGTGCCCTTCATGCGGACAACCAGCGGAACCGACAGATGCACTTCCTTGGCCGCGGTCACAACGCCGGTGGCGATGGTGTCGCAGCGCATGATGCCGCCGAAGATGTTGACGAGAATGCCCTTGACCTTGGGGTTCTTGAGCATGATCTTGAAGGCTTCGGTCACCTTCTCGGTGGTGGCACCGCCGCCCACGTCGAGGAAGTTGGCGGGCTCGGCACCGAACAGCTTGATGGTGTCCATGGTGGCCATCGCCAGGCCGGCACCGTTCACCAGACAGCCGATGTTGCCGTCCAGGGAGATGTAGGCCAGATCGAACTTGGAGGCTTCGATTTCGTCGGCGTCCTCTTCATCCAGATCGCGGAACTCGACGATTTCGGGATGACGGTAGAGGGCGTTGGAGTCGAAGTTGAACTTGGCGTCCAGAGCCTTGATGGTACCGTTGCCTTCCAGGATCAGCGGGTTGATTTCCGCCAGGGAGCAATCGGTCTCCATGTACGTGGCATACAGCTTCTTGAGGGTGTCCACAGCCTGGGCGGTGGAGCCTTCGGGAACGCCGATACCGTTGGAGAGATACAGGGCTTGTTCGTCAGTCAGGCCGACGGCCGGATCAACGAAGACCTTGAGGATCTTCTCGGGGGTGGAGTGAGCGACTTCCTCGATGTCCATACCGCCTTCGCTGGAGGCCATCATGGCGACCTTCTGCGTGGCGCGGTCGGTCAGCGCGGCAACGTAGTATTCCTTCTTGATGTCGGCGCCTTCCTCGATGAGCAGGCGACGCACCTTCTGGCCTTCGGGGCCGGTCTGGTGGGTGACCAGCTGCATGCCGAGGATCTG
>Ga0073899_10001297_pt1 | contig 22988 bp, 14 predicted proteins | sample KloWWTmetaKNB5Ph_FD_88975 | JGI IMG/M metagenome (GOLD analysis project Ga0073899, IMG submission 88975) | Active sludge microbial communities from Klosterneuburg, Austria, studying microevolution and ecology of nitrifiers - Klosterneuburg... | ecosystem: Engineered > WWTP > Aerobic digester >... | reverse complement strand
GCCGGTGAAGACCGTCACCTTGCCGGTCGGGTGCACGCGCACCTCGCCGGCTTCGAACAGGCCGGCCCGTGCACCCAGGGCGCCTGCCACCGATGACGGTGCGATGCCGCAGGCCTCGATGTAGGCGCTGTAGCCCAGGCCGCGCTTCAGGCCCTTGGCCTCGCTGGCCGCCTTGCGTGCGGCAAAGCCGGCCACATCGGCCAGCTCGATCGCGCGCCGCAGGGTCGCGTCGTAGTCGCCGGTGTCGTAGGTCAGGCCCACTGGCGTGGCATACGGGAAGGTCTTGACAAAATTGCGCCGGCGGATCTCGGCCGGGTCGATGCCCATCTCGTGCGCCGCGGTCTCGACCATGCGCTCGACCACATAGGTGGCCTCGGGCCTGCCGGCGCCGCGGTAGGCGTCGACCGGCGCGGTGTTGCTGAACACCGCCTGCACCGTGACGTGGATCTTGGGCGTGGCGTACTGCCCCGCCAGCAGCGTGGCGTACAGGATGGTGGGTACCGCGGTCGAGAAGGTCGACAGATAGGCACCCATGTTGGCGATCGTGTTGACGCGCAGCGCCAGGAACTTGCCGTCCTTGTCCATCGCCAGTTCGGCGGTGGTGACGTGGTCGCGACCATGGGCGTCGGACAGGAAGGCCTCACCGCGTTCGGCGGTCCACTTGATCGGGCGGCCGATCTGCTTGCTGGCCCACACCAGCGCGGTCTCTTCGCCGTACAGGAAGATCTTGCTGCCGAAGCCGCCGCCCACGTCGGGGGCAACCACGCGCATCTTGTGCTCGGGAATGCCAAGCACGAAGGCGCACATCAGCAGGCGCTCGACGTGCGGGTTCTGGTTGGCCACGTACAGCGTGTATTCCTCGCTGTTGGGGTTGTAGCTGGCATTGGCCGCACGCGGCTCGATGGCGTTGGGGATCAGCCGGTTGTTGCGAAAGCTCAGCGTGGTGACATGTGCCGCACCCTTGATCGCGGCGGCCGTGCCGTCGCCGTCGCCGATGCTCCACAGGTAGCACTGGTTGCCCGGTGCGTCGTCGTGCACGTTGGCCTTGGCTGCCGTGGCGGTGGCGGTGTCGACCACGGCCTGCAGTTCGTCGTACTCGACCTCGATCAGCGCTGCCGCGGCCTTGGCCTGCTCGACCGTGTCGGCCACCACCAGTGCCACGCGGTCACCCACGTAGCGCACCTTGCCGTCCGCCAGCACGGGGTGCTTGGGCTCCTTCATCGGCGTGCCGTCGATGTTGTTGATCAGCCAGCCGCAGGGCAGGCCGCCCACGGCCTTGAAGTGCTCGCCGGTGAAGATGCCCAGCACGCCGGGCGCCTTCGCGGCTTCGGAGGTGCTCAGGCTCTTGATGTGCGCGTGTGCATAGGGCGAGCGCAGGAAGACGCCGTAACTCTGATGCTGCAGCGTGATGTCGTCGGTGTACTGGCCGCGGCCGGTCAGGAAGCGGCCGTCTTCACGGCGCTCGACCGATTGGCCGATGAAGCCGGGGGTGGGTGCGTTCATGGTGTTGCCCTCACTTCATGGCCGCAGCACCTTGCTGCACGGCCTTGACGATGTTGTGGTAACCGGTGCAGCGGCAGATGTTGCCTTCCAGCGCCTCGCGGACCTGTAGCTCGCTGGAGCAGCCATGGTGCTGAACCAGGTCGACTGCGCTCATCACCATGCCCGGGGTACAGAAGCCGCACTGCAGGCCGTGGCAGGCCTTGAAAGCCGCCTGCATGGGGTGCAGGCTGCCGTCTGCGTTGGCCAGACCTTCGATGGTGGTCAGCTCGGCGCCCTGCGCCTGGACGGCCAGCATGTTGCAGGACTTCACCGCGCGGCCGTTCAGGTGCACCGTGCAGGCGCCGCACTGTGCGGTGTCGCAGCCGACATGGGTACCGGTCAGTTGCAGGTGGTCGCGGATGAATTCGACGAGCAGGGTCTGGTCGGGCACGTCGCGCGAAACCTCGCGCCCGTTGACCTTCAGCTTGAGCAGTGTCATGGTGTCTCCGGTCTGGACTGGGCCTTGAACGCCACGGCGGGGCGCCGCGAGCGGATCTGACTGACGTTTGCTGTGAAGCTGCCAGGGATCTGGCCCTACTTCGCAAACGCTGATGAGCATCCAAGCATAAGATGGAACGCTGATCTTGCGCCTCACGGTCAGCGACAGTTCGTATGAGGGCAAACCCGCCATCACCCCTCCGGTGCCGTGTCGGCCAGGAACAGGGCCCTGGAGTAGCAACCACAACCACTGCAAGCCATGGACAACGTCGATCTCAACGTGTTGCGTCAGGTCGTGGCCTGGCGCCAGGAAGGCCATGCCGTCGTGCTGGGCACCATCACCCGCACCTGGGGCTCGGCGCCACGCCCGGTGGGCTCGGTGGTGGCCGTGCGTGCCGACGGCCAGATCGCCGGCTCGGTGTCGGGCGGCTGCATCGAGGACGACCTGATCGAACGCATGCGCGAGAAGGCGCTGGCCGCGCACGGCGTCGAGGTGGTGCGCTACGGCGTCAGTGGTGACGAGGCGGCGCGTTTCGGCCTGCCTTGTGGCGGTACGCTGGAACTGGTGCTCGAGCCGCTGGGCGACGACAGCCAGATCGATGAACTGCTGGCCCGATTGCAGCAGGGCCAGCGTGTGCGGCGCGAACTGTCGATGGTCACCGGCGCCGTCACCCTGGGCGCCGCCGACGGCGCCGATGTGGTGCTGCTCGATGACCAGCGGCTGGTCACCACGCACGGGCCCAAGTGGCGGCTGTTCATCGTCGGCGCCGGCCAGATGTCGCAGTACCTGGCGCAGATGGCGCAGGCGCTGGACTACCAGATCGTGGTCTGCGACCCGCGCGACGAATACATGCCTGACATGCCGGGCGTGCAGTTCACGCGCGAGATGCCCGACGACGCGGTGCAGGCGCTGGCACCCGACGCGCACACCGCGGTGATCGCGCTCACGCACGACCCCAAGCTCGACGACCTGGCGCTGATGGAGGCGCTGCGATCGGACGCCTTCTACGTCGGCGCCATCGGCTCGCGCGCCAATCAGTCCAAGCGCAAGCAGCGCCTGACCGAACACTTCGGCCTGACCGAGGCCGAGCTGGCGCGGCTGCACGGCCCGGTCGGCATCAAGAACGGCGCGCGCACACCGCCCGAGATCGCGGTCTCGATCCTGGCCGAACTGACGGCGGCGCGCTACGGCTGGCGCATTCCCGAGCCGGTGTTCGTGGGGCGCCCGGGCCCTGGCGTCGAAGCCGGCTGCGTGATCTGATCAGGCCGGGTCGCCCTGCGGCAGCGTGAGGCGGAACACCGAACCCTGCGGTTCGTTGGCGCGCCATTCGATGCTGCCCCCGTGCAGCCTGGCCACGCGCTTGACCACGTGCAGCCCGAGCCCATAGCCCGGCATGGTGGGCTGCGGGCCGCGCACGCCTTCGTCGAAGATGCGCTCGCGCAGGCCGTCGGCGATGCCCGGCCCCAGGTCAGCGACCTCGAGCACCAGCGCCAGCGGCTCGTCGCTGTCGAGCACGCGCAATTCCACGGGACTGTCGCCGGGCGCATACAAGGTGGCGTTGGTCAGCAGGTTGCGCAGCGCCAGCCGCATCAGGCTGGCCTCCAGCCGTGCACTGCGCGCGTCGGCGCGGTAGTCGACGTGGATGCGCGCACGGGCCCCGGGCGGCAGGTCACCCAGGCAGAGGTCGATCAGCATCTGCAGGTCGGTGTCGGCGGTGCTGATGCGGCCGTCGGCCGCCAGCAGCGTGGTGGCCGCCACCGTGTTGTCGAGCGTGGCGCTGACGCGGCGGATCACCGCCTGCGCCTGCTCGATTGCGCCGGCAGCCTCGGCAGGGTCACGGCTGTGGGCCAGCGTGGCAATGCCGCTTTGCAGCGCGACGGCGGCGTTGTGCAGGGGTTGCCGCACCTCGTGCGCCAACAGCCGCGTGGTGCGTGCGCGTTCAGTGGCCACGGCTTCGCGCGTGCGCGCCGCCAGCTCCATCGCCTGCTGGCTTTCGCGCAGCGACTCCAGCGTCTGGCGCTGGTCGTCTGCCACGGCGCCGACACGGTCCAGGGCCAGGCCCATGAAGCCGATGTTGGCCGTGACCATGGCCACCACGACCAGCACCACCACGGCCAGAAAATCCAGCTGCGGGCTCAGCGGTGTGCCGTCGGCCCAGCCGCCGACCAGGCGTGCGGTACGCAGTGCGCAGGCCGCGCCGAAGGCCAGGAACAGCCAGGCCATCAGCCGGGCACTTCGGCTGTGACGGCGCGTCGACAGGTCGAAGGCGGCCAGGGTCAGGCCGGTGGCATACAAGGCATAGATGGTCAGCGTGCTGCCCGCGCGCAGATCGGATGCCCACTGCATGGCCGGCACCTGGGCCGACACCACCAGCAGCGTGGCTGCCGACAGCGTGCGCCAACCGGCACGGCGCCCGCTTTCCAGGCGCAGCACGCCCACCTTCAGCGCCATCGACGCGAAGCCGACGGCATTGGCGAGCGCGACGCTAACCCAGTCGGCCACCTGGCCGCGCAAGGCCAGCAGCACCAGCCCGGTGGCGAACAGGCCGCCGCTGAGACACCACAGTTCGAGATTGGGACGGGCGTGCCGGCGGTGCAGCAGGCTCCACACCGTGATCGGCATCGACACGTACAGCATGCCGGCCGCGAGCAGCACCGCCTGCGGATCGGGGCGGATCATGCCGTGGGTCGACCGGCGCTCAGACCGGCCGGTTGTTGCCGAAGCGGATGGGTGCCTTGAACACGTAGCCCACACGCGACTGCGATTGCAGGGGCACCACCGAGCCGGTAACTTTCTCGATGCGCCGACGCAGCCTGTAGATCATCGCGTGCAGGCCGTTGTCCGAGGTGTCCAGCACGGGCCGGCCAAGCTGTTCGCACAGCGTCTCGCGCGGCACCACACCGCCTTCGGCCGGTGGAAAGCATGACAGGATGGTGACGTCGTTGTCGCCGAGGTCGATCACGTCGCCGTCGGGCGAGGTCAGGCGCTGGCGGTCGGTGTCGAGCTGCCAGGCCCGTTGTGCGCTGTCGCGCTGGCGCACGATGCGGCGATAGACGGCGCCGATGGCCAGCGTGATCTGCTCCAGGCTGACCGGCTTGCCCAGGTGCATGTCGGCGCCGGCGGTCAGCACGTTCTCGAACACGCCCGCCTCGGCCTTGCCGGTGATCACCAGCACGCCGCATTCTTCGTTGCGCAGGCGCAGGATGCGGATCAGCTCTTCACCGCCAACACCAGGCAGCATCAGGTCGATGATGTAGAACGCGTCGCCAAAGGGGTCACCATCGGCCAGCAAGTGGTTGCTGTCGCTGAAGGTGCGCACCCGCAGGCCCTGGGCACGCAGGTGTTGCGCCAGGAACTCGCGGTAGTCGCCATCGTCGTCGACGATGGTCAACGTGGCAGGGAGCATGAGATCGCGCGTCTTGTCGTCGGCCATGGGTACTGCTGCGGCTCTTCAGGTTCGGTGAAACGGCATCCGGGCCGGGCGGTCCGGGCTGGCGCGTGCCTGGCATTGTGCACAGCGCCGATTGTGCTGCGGCCTGCCCCGACCGCCGTCGGGCCCTGTTGTCTGAACGCCGGTCGATCGCTAACGGCAAGTCTCGATGACATCGGCAACCGCCGCCTTGGGGGTGCGGAACTGCCACCAGGGCAGGGCCTTGGTCAGCGACAGCACCTCGCCCGGCCGGTTGACGCGGTAACCCGGCAGCGTGGCCAGGGCTTGCGCCCATGGCGCGTCCTGCAGCAGCTGGCGCAGGGCCTGCACGGGCGGCTGGTCCAGCGCCGCCGCCAGACAGACCAGGTGGTACTCCTCGCTCACCAGCGGCACGAAGTCGAGATCGAAGCTGCGCGCGGCGGCTTCGATGCCCAGCGCCACGTCACCGACGCCGGCGGCGACGGCGGCGGCCACGGCCAGGTGGCTGGTCTCGGCATGCGCGGCGCCACCCTGGACGGCCGCGGGCGCCAGGCCCTGCTGGGCCAGCAGGTGTTCGGCCAGCAGCCGTGTGCCCGAACCCTGCTGCCGGTGGATGAAACGCGCCCCGCGCGCCACCACGTCGGCCATGTCGAGCAACGACAGCGGGTTGCCGCGCGCCACCATCAGGCCCTGGCTGCGCTGCATGCAGCCGATCAGCTTGTGCTGCCCGGGCTTGAGCAGCGGCTTGAGCCCGCGTGCGAACAGGTTGCGGTTGTCCACCAGCGGCGGCACATGGAAGCCGGCGACCATGCAGCGCCCTTCGGCCAGCGCGCGCAACGCATCCATGCTGCCGGCGAAACGCAAGTCGACATGCAGGCCCAGCGGGGACGCCAGATCGCGCAGCAGCGGCAGGGCCAGGTCGTGGCTGGCATGCACCGACAGCACCTGCTGGCTGCCGTCCAGCGCCTCGGCCAGCACGCGCTCGAGCTCGATGCGCAGCGCCTCGATGTGCGGCACCAGGCGCGAGCGCGCACGCTTCTCGGCCCACAGCAGCCGCTGCGCAAACGGGGTCAACCGTGCCGGCTGCCCCTGCACCCAGTGCAGCAGGGGTTCGCCCAGCTGGCTTTCCCATTGTTTGCAGGCGCCCCAGACATGGCGGTACGACGCCCCCATGGCCTTGGCTGCGTGCTGGATCGAACCGTGCTCGGCAATTGCCGACAGCAGCTCGAACAGCGGGTTGTGCACGTCGGCCCCGCGCTGTCCGCCTTGATCATCGGCGGCGCGGAAGCTGTATTGCAGATGGACGCTGCGGGCTTTCATGCGAAGGGCGGGGCAGGGCAGTGGTAGTGGCAATGGCAATGGCAATGGCAACGATTGTCGGCGCCTTCACCGCCGGCTGCGCCGCCCCCGCCCCCAGCCCCTTGGCTCAAGGCAGGGCTGCTGCAGACAAGCCGCTGCCTTCGCCATGCAGGGCCACGAAGACCTCGCTGCGAATCAGCCATTGGCCGTCGCGCCGCACCCATTGCGCGCCGTAGCGGCCGCCCATCACGGGTGCTGCGTCGGCGCGGCCTGGGTGTGCCGTCCAGCGTCCCTCTTCCCAGGCCAGCGGCCAGTGCGCGCTGACCTCGACGTGCAGGGCCTGTCGCTGGTAGATCAGCGGGTTGCCCGCGCCCGGCTGCAGCATCTGCCGCGCCTGCTCGACCCCGCTGACCGCATGCCCGAGCGCGCGGCGGACCGTGACGTCGGACGTCCAGTGGCGCGCCACCGCGTCAAGATCACCGGCGGCCAGCGCCCGCGTCTGCGCCGCACGGGCACTGCGGATCAGGGTCTCGTCGTCCGGGGTCTCGTTGTCGGCAGTTTCGTTCATGACGGCATGTTGCCGCAGAACGCGCGGGGCGGCCGGACGCGTTGTCGATCAGTCGCCCGCATTGGCAAAGAACAGCTGCTGGCCACCGATGGTGTAGCCGTTGATCGTCGCCTGGCCAGCCGGCGACACCACCCAGTCGGCGAACTGCTGGGCCAGCGCCGACTTCACGTGCGGATGCTTCGCCGGGTTGACCACCATCACGCCGTACTGGTTGAACAGGCTCTTGTCGCCTTCGACCAGGATGGTCAGGTCGCCGCGGTTCTTGAACGACAGCCAGGTGCCGCGGTCGGTCAGCACGTAGGCATTGCTCGACGAGGCGATGTTCAGCGCCGGGCCCATGCCGCAGCCGCATTCCTTGTAACCGGGCGGCTTGGCCGTGGCCAGGTCGATGCCGACCTTCTTCCACAGTCGCAGTTCAGCCGCATGGGTGCCGCTCTTGTCGCCGCGTGACACGAAGGCCTGATTGCTGCCGGCCAGCTTTTTCAGCGCAGCAGCAATGTCCTTGCCGCGCGTGCCGGCCGGATCGCTGGCCGGGCCCACCAGCACGAAGTCGTTGTACATCACGTTGCGACGCTGAACCGAAAGGCCTTCGGCCACGAACTTCTGCTCGGCAGCGGTGTCGTGCACGAACACCACGTCGGCGTCGCCGCGGCGGGCCATGTCCAGCGCCTGGCCCGTGCCCACCGCCACCACGCGCACGTCGATACCGGTGGCGCTCTTGAAGGCCGGCATCAGGTGCGCAAACAATCCCGACTGCTCGGTCGACGTGGTGCTGGCCATCACGATGGCCTTGTCCTGCGCCTGCGCCGGCAGGGCCGTGGCAAACGCGAGCGTCAGTGCCAGTGCGGCACGGCGGCTGATCAGGTTCAGATCCATGGGTTCTCTCCTCGAATGAAAGCTGCGGCCGCGGGCGGCAGCGCTTGGCTGAAAAAATCGTCGGTCGCCGCCAGCGCGGCCAGCCGGCCGTCCACCAGGCAGGCCACATGCGTGGCCAGTCGCTTGGCCTGGCCCAGGTTGTGCGTGCTCATCACCACGGTGATGCCGTCGCGCCCCAGGTCCTCGATTGCCTGCTCGACCTCGGCCTTCGCGCCGGGGTCGAGGCTGGCTGTGGGTTCGTCCAGCAAGAGGATGTCGGGCTGCAGCGACCAGGCGCGCGCCAGCGCCAGCCGCTGCTGCTGGCCACCCGACAGCGTGGTGGCCGGCCGCAGCGCCAGGTCTGCCAGGCCGATGCGGCGCAGTGCCTGATCGGTGCGTGCGCGGCGCTCGGCGCTCGGCACACCGGCCAGCCACAGCGCCAGCAACAGGTTGCGCCGCACCGACAGGTTGAGCAGGAAGGGCCGCTGGAACAGCATGGCCATGCGCGGTGCGCGGCCCTCGGGCTGCAGTGTTGACACGCTGCGTTCGCCGCTGCTGGACTCAAGCACGCCGTGCAGCAGGCGCAGCAGCGTGGTCTTGCCCGAACCGTTGGGCCCGATCAGGGCCAGCCGCTGGCCGCGACGCAGCGTGAGGTCGATGCCGCTCAGCGCCACCGTGTGACCGAAGTTCATGCCGGCCGCGTGCAGGCTGATCAGCGGCGGCGCCGGTGGTGCGGCGGCGACGGCCATCGCCACGCGCGCCACCTGCGCCACGTGCGCTTCGGGCGCGTTCATGCCATGGCCTCGGACATCGCCGGCTCGCGCGTGGGCAGCAGCGCGATCGCGGCGTTGATCAGCCCGACCACGCCCAGCAGCACGGCCCCCAGGGCCAGCGCCAGCGGCAGGTCGCCCTTGCTGGTTTCGAGCGCGATGGTGGTCGTCATCACGCGCGTGACGCCGGCAATGTTGCCGCCGACGATCATCACCGCACCCACTTCGGCGATTGCACGGCCGAAGGCGGTGAGCAGCACCGTGACCACCGCCAGCCGCTCGTGCAGCAGCATCAGCAGTGCGGCGGTCAGCGCCCCGGCACCCAGCGAGCGCAGCTGGTAGCCGCCCTGGGCCAGGCTGTCGTGCACCAGGCGGCGCGACAGGGCGGCAATCAGCGGCAGCACCAGGATGGCCTGCGCGAACACCATCGCTGTGGGCGTGAACAGCAGGCCCCAGGACCCGAGCGGGCCCGAGCGGCTGAGCAGCAGATAGACGAGCAGGCCCACCACCACGGCCGGCAAGGCCAGCAGCGTGTTGACGAGCCAGACCAGCAGCCCGTGGCCCGGAAAACGCGCCACTGCCAGCCAGGCCCCGGCCAGCAGCCCGAGCAGGGCGCCCAGCACGCAGGCCGTCAGGCTGACACGCAGCGACAGCGAGACGATGCCCAGCAGCTGGGTGTCGGCCTGGGTGATGAGTTGCAGAGCGAGTGCCAGGCTTTCTGACATGCGGCGATGGGATGGGCCGGACTTGCGGCACGGGGATGGGGAAAAGGACGTGGGCGCCGATTCTGTCGGTCGTGGTTGAAGCCGGCGATATGTAGTCGCGTGCATAGATCGCCGCGCGTCGGCCGCTTGGCCGCAGAATGCAAGGCCCTGGCGCAGCCGCTGGCGGGCTGGCCCCGAACGCCTGCGTACCACCAAGCATCGATCCCATGTCCGAACTCGGTCCTTCTCCCCTGACCGCTGGTGACCCCCAGCTCAGCGTTGCCCAGGCGCGCGAGGCCATCCGGCAGGTGTTGCGGCCCATCACCGACATCGAGCCGGTCGCATTGACCCATGGCCTGGGGCGCGTGCTGGCGGCCGACCTGGTCTCGCCGATCGACGTGCCGGCGCACGACAACTCGGCGATGGACGGCTACGCCTTCGACGGTGCCGCGCTCGCCGGCGACGGGCCGCTGCAGCTGCAGTCCGTGGGCACTGTCTATGCTGGCGCGCCGTTTGCCGGCCGCGTGCTGCCGCGCCAGTGCCTGCGCATCATGACCGGCGCCGTGATGCCGGCCGGCTGTGACACCGTGGTGCCGCAGGAGCTGTGCCTGGCCGATGGCGCGTGGGTGACTATCGCCGCCGGCGTGGTGCGCGCCGGTGAGAACCGGCGCCGACGCGGCGAAGACCTGGCCCGCGGCGGCGTGGCCCTGGTTGCTGGCCGGGTCTTGCGGCCGGCCGACCTGGGCCTGGCGGCGTCACTCGGCTTCGAGACGCTGACCGTGCGGCGCCGTCTGCGCGTGGCCCTGTTTTCCACCGGCAACGAGCTGCGGGCGCCTGGTCAGTCGCTCGAACCCGGCTGCATCTACGACAGCAACCGCTACAGCCTGAGCGCTGCGTTGCAGCGACTCGGGGTCGAGGTGATCGATCTCGGCCTGGTGCGCGACGACCCGGCGGCGCTGCGCGCGACCTTCGAGCGTGCGGTGGCCGAGGCCGATGCCGTGCTGACCAGCGGCGGTGTGAGCGTCGGCGAGGCCGACTACACGCGCCAGCTGCTGGCCGAGATGGGCGACGTCGCCTTCTGGAAGGTGGCGATGCGGCCGGGCCGGCCCTTTGCCTTCGGCCCTTTGCGCGGCCCTGGCGGCAGCGCCTGGCTGTTTGCGCTGCCCGGCAACCCGGTGGCCGCGCTGGTCACCTTCTACGCCTTTGCGCGTGAAGCGCTGCTGGCGCTGGCCGGCGCCCGGGTCGAACCGCTGGTCACGCTGTCGGCGCGCTGCAGCACGCCGATCCGCAAGCGCCCCGGGCGCACCGAGTTCCAGCGCGGCATCGTCGAGCGTGCCGCCGACGGCGGCTGGCAGGTGCGGCCGACCGGTTCGCAGGGCGCGGGCATCCTGCGCTCGCTGGTCGAGGCCAACGCGCTGGTGGTGCTGGGGCACGAGCAGTCGTCGGTGGCCGCCGGTGACGCGGTCGAGGTGTGGTTGTTCGACGCGCTGAACTGAAATGCGTTGAAGCGCGCCCCTGAAGCGCGCCATCGCTGAGTTCGCTTCAGGCGGCTGCGACCCCGGCCGGCCCCGCACGAGACGGGTGCTGAACGGGCACAACGTTCGAACTGTCTGGGAATTTCGGTGCTTCACCGGCCATCGAGTGGCGGTGTTCACGGCCAACATGGCCTTGCGTCAACGATGCATTCAAGGATTGCCTGGATGTGTCGAGAACACCGTCGATGACAGCGCCTTGACCCGTGCCATGGCCCGGGATGCGGCAGTGTCGTCGGGCGTCAGGTTGGTTTGCACGGGTCGTGGCGGCGGTGGTCGAGGGACGCTGTCGTTGCGCTTGGCCGGCCCGCCGATCGCCACATGCCCAGGTCAGCCCTGTTCTTCAGTGGCAGCACGCCTGCAGGCCAGACCCGCCGGGTCTGCCCTTGCACGTTCGTGCTGTCGACAGGGACCACGTACGTCAAGGATCAAACATGACTGCCATCACCAGCTTCAAGTCGTATACCGTCGATCAGATAGCGACGCTGTCGACCGGACAGATCAAGTCGGCGAATTCGGCGGCGATCAAGACCTTGACGGCCGACCAGCTCAAGGCCTTGTCGCCCGATCAGATCGCCGCCATCGGCTACACCGACACGGGCTACGACAGCGTGGTCATCGGGTCGCTCAGCGGCTCGCAGCTGGGTGCGTTCACGCCTTACCAGACGCAATTCGGTTTCACCACCGGCCAGATCAACGTCCTGAGCACGGGGCAGGTGAAGGCGTTGACGACGGCGCAGCTGGCCGGCATGGCCTACGACCAGATCGACGCCATCAAGACCGAGAACATCAAGGCGCTGACTTCCACCCAGCTCAAGGCCTTGTCGGCCGACCAGATCAAGGCCCTTGAAGACGACGCCGGCGAGCAACTGACCAATACCCAGATCCAGTCGCTGACGGCCGCGCAGCTCGACGCCGCACTGGGCTCGCTGTCCACCACCCAGGTGAGGGCACTGTCGGCCAAACAGGTGCAGGCCCTTTCCGAAGAACAGCTGCGTTCCTTGAGCACAACCCAGGTTGGCGCCATGAGTTCGACGCAGGTGCAGGCACTCACCTCCAGCCAGCTCGGCGCCATCGACGTGCTGGGGAGCCAGATCGCGTCGCTGAGCACCAAGCAGCTGGCGCTGTTGTCCAGCTCGCAGATGCAGGCCATCGGCACCGGCCAGATCAGCTCCTTGACCGGCACGCAGATCAAGTCGCTGAAGACCAACCAGGTGGCCGCACTCAGCGACACGCAGGTCAAGAACCTCAGCGCCAACCAGATCCGCTCGCTGACCAATGCGCAAGTGGCCGGAATGACGACCGAACAAGTCGGCGCACTGACGCAGGCCAGCATCAGCGCCTTCAACACCAGCCAGATGCAGGCGCTGACCACCGCTCAGGTGCACAGCCTGTCCGACGAGCAGGTGGGGGCCCTGCTCAACGGACAGGTCAGCGCGCTCAAGACCGACCAGGTCGTCGCGCTCAGCAGTGACCAGATGGCTGCGTTGTCGACGGCGGCGATTGCCGCGCTGACCACGGCGCAGGTGCACAGTCTGGGCTCGGCGCAGTTGCAGAGCTTGTCGGACAGTCAGCTCGGTGCGCTGACCTCGGCGCAGGTGCGCGCGTTGACGGCCGACAGCAGCGGTGTCGGGGCGCTGACCGGCGACCGCCTGAGCGCACTGTCCACCGCCGCCGTGCGCGGCCTGACCACGGCGCAGGTGCAGTCGCTCAGCTCCGACCAGCTGGGCCGGTTGACGGCCACCCAGGCCGGCGCGCTCAGCGCCGCGCAGGTGCTGGCGCTGACCGCCGACAGTGACGGCATCGGTGCGCTGAGCAACGAACAGATCTCGGCGCTGTCGACCGCGGCCATTGCCGCGCTGAAGACGGAGCAGATCCAGGCCCTGAGTCAGGAGCAGGTGCAGAGCCTGACCGACGGCCAGGTCGCCAAGCTCAGCTCGGCGGCGGCACGTCAGTTGTCCGGCGGCCAGTTGAAGGCCTTGGCCTACAGCACCGTGCAGTCGCTGCTGCCCACGCTGCTTGCCAACCAGATTGCCGCGCTGAGCACCGACCAGGTGCAGTCGTTCACCACCACGCAGATCGCGGCCTTCACGACCGGCCAGGTCGCGGCACTGACCAGCGACCAGGTGGCGGCGCTGACCGAGACGCAGATCGGCGCCTTGACCACGGCGCAGGCGCGCGCCCTGAGCACCGACGCCACTACCGGCCAGATCCAGGCGCTGAGCAACGAGCAGATCGCGGCCTTCAGCTCGACCGCGATCGCCGCCCTCAAGACCGATCAGATTCGCGCGCTCAGCACCAAACAGATCCGCAGCCTGAGCGACAGTCAGGCGGCCGGCCTGAGCGCCGCCTCGGTCACCGCGCTGACGGCCAACCAGATCAAGGCGCTGGAGCAGGCCGACCTGGTGGCGTTGCGCGCGAAGATTCAGACCAACCAGATCTCGTCGCTGACCGAAGAGCAGATCAACTCGCTGGGCACAGCGCAGGTCAGCGCGCTGTCAACGGGTCAGGTGGCGTCGTTGAGCACCGTGCAGATGGCCGCGCTGACCAGCACGCAGGCCGCGTCCCTGACCAGCGCGCAGGTGCGCGCACTGAACACCACGCAGCTGCAGGCACTGAGCTCTTCGGCCGTGGCGGCGCTGGGCACCGGCGCCATTGCGGCGCTGAGCACGACACAGGTTGCAGCACTCAGCACCGAGCAGGTGCGTGCGCTCAGCAACACCCAGATCGACAGCCTGACCAGCACACAATCGCGCGCGCTCACCACCGACCAGGTGAAGGCACTCGAGTCCTACGACATCGGCGCGCTCAAGGCCAGCTTCCAGAGCGCACAGGTGCAGGCCTTGAGCGCCAGCCAGGTCAGCGGCCTGGGCACCGACGTGTCGGCGCTGAGCACCGCCCAGGTGCGCGCCTTCAGCACCAGCCAGATCGCGCTGATGGCCTACAGCCAGATCGCGGCGCTGACCACGGCGCAGGTGCAGGCGCTGGGCAATACGCAGATCCAGAGCCTGAATGCGGGCCAGATCGGGGCGATGGAGGTTGCCGATCTGCAGGCCCTGCAGACCGGGCAGCTGGCCGCACTCTCGTCCACACAATTGCAGTTCCTGAGCTCGACGCAGGTGCAGAGCCTGAGCAGCACCCAGGTGCGCGCGCTCGGCGCCACGCAGCTCGGCGCCATCCTGGGCAACCTGTCGACCGCGCAGGTGCAGTCGCTGAACACCGCGCAGGTGTCCGCGCTCAGCACCTCGCAGCTGCAAAGCCTGACCAACGCGCAGATCGCCAGCTTCTCGCAGACGCAGTTGCGGTCGCTCGGCCAGCCGCAGTTGGCGGTGCTGAACGACCTGGCGGCCGCAGCCGACATCGCCGACCTTGGCGTCGACCAGATCACTGGCCTGAGCAACGGCGTGCTCTCGTCGCTGACCAGCCGCCAGGTCAACGCGCTCACGTCGGATCAGGTGCAGGCGCTGTCGGACGCGCAGGTCGCCCTGATCATGCCCAAGCTGACCGAGATGTCCGATCTGTCGGCCAGCCAGGTCGGCGCGCTCAACTTCACGACGGTGAAGGGCTCTCAGGTGGCCGCGCTGACCGACGCCCAGATCCAGGCCCTGAGCAGCGCCCAGCTGCAGGCCACCTTGAGCAACCCGGCCGAAGCGCTGCTGCTGAACCTGGGCAACAAGGTCAGCGCGCTGACCGGCGCGCAGATCAGCGACCTGGGCACCAGCGTCGACACGATGTCGCTGACCCAGATCGGACAATTGACGACGGCTCAGCTGCGTTCGTTCAGCGGCGCCCAGCTGAATGCGCTGGCCGACGCCAAGCTGCAGTCGATCGACATCACGGCGTTGCAGAACTCGCAGATCGCCGCCGTCGACGTGACCAAGCTCGACAACGCGCAGGTGACGGCGATGACGGCGTCGCAGATGCGTTCGCTGAGCACGACACAGATCACGGCCATGTCGAACGCGCAATTGGGCGCCATCACCTCGTCCAACATCGGCGAGCTGACACTGTCGCAGGTCGCCTCGTTCAGTGCCGCGCAGGTCGGCGCGCTGGCGAGCTATCAGACCGCGCTCAGCGGCGATCAGAAGGATGCGATCCTGGGCTCGCTGGGTCAGGCGGCCTACGACCTGCTGTTCCCCTGAGCATCGAACCTCTAGACTCGCCAAGCCAGCCCGGCTTCATTGCCGGTCTGGCTTGATTCATTCTGGGCGGGCCGTCGTGCGGCCCTGGGGCGGCGATGGACGAGAACACGAAGCCAGAGGTCGAAGGCGGATTCGAGCAGGCGACATTGGCGGCATGGCGCGGGGATCTCGGTCTGATGGACCTGCTGGAGGCGGCCAATCGCCTGGCGGGCCAGGGCCAGAACCCGCTGGCCGCGGTGCTCTACCGCACCTGGCTGCAGCGCAACCGCACGCCGCACAACCACCTGATCTGGTTCAACCTGGGCGTGCTGTTGTTTGGCGAGAACGATCTCGCTGGTGCGCGCGAGGCCTACAGCCAGGCGCTGAACCTGGCGCCGGCGTTTCTGCAGCCGCGCTTCAACCTCGGGCTGGTGCACGAGCGCCTGGGGCAGAACGACGCCGCCATCGCGCAGTGGCTGTGGATCGAGACCCACGCCCGCGCCGACGACCCCGAGCAGCGCCCCTTCCTGCTGCTGGCACTGAACAACCTGGGCCGCCACCATGAGGATCATGGTCGTCTGGCCGATGCGTTGGCCTGCCTGTGCAAGAGCCTGCAGGTCGAGCCGCAGCAGCCCGACGTCATCCACCATTGGGTGTTCCTGCGCGCCAAACAATGCCTGTGGCCGGTGTACGAGCCGATGCCGGGGCTGGACGAGGACCTGATGCGCCGCTGCACGTCGGCGCTGGCGATGATCAGCCTGTCCGAGGATCCGCAGGCCCAGCTGGAAGCGGCACGCCAGTTCGTGCACAACAAGGTCGAGCTTGAGGTGCCGCGGCTGGCACCGGATCGACCCTACGGTCACGAACGCATCCGCATCGGCTATTGCTCGGGTGACCTCTGCCTGCACCCGGTGGCGATGCTGACGGTCGAGCTGTTCGAGCTGCATGACCGCAACCGCTTCGAGATCTACGGCTTCGACTGGAGCCGTGAGGATGGATCATCGCTGCGCCAGCGCGTGATCGACGGCATGGACCATTTCGAGCGCATCCACGGGCTGAGTGACGCCGACGCGGCGGCGCTGATCCGACGGCACGAGATCGACATCCTGGTCGACCTGCAGGGCCAGACCCTGGGCGCGCGCGCCAACATGCTGGCCTGGCGGCCGGCGCCGATCCAGATCACCTACCTGGGCCTGCCCGCCACCACCGGGCTGCCCTTCATCGACCACGTGATCGCCGACCGCTTCCTGATCCCCGAATCGGCGCAGCCTTTCTATTCGGAAAGACCGCTGTACCTGCCCGACGTCTACCAGGTCAGCGACCGCCAGCGCCAGAGCAGCCCGGCACCCACGCGCCAGAGCTGCGGCCTGCCCGACGGTGCCTTCGTCTTCTGCTCGTTCAACAACAACTACAAGTACACACCCGAGATGTTCGGCGTGTGGATGGACATCCTGCGCCGCGTGCCCGGCAGCGTGCTGTGGCTGCTGGCCGACAACCCCTGGGCGCAGGAGAACCTGCGCCGCGAGGCCCTGGTGCGCGGGGTGTCAGACGATCGCCTGGTGTTCGCGCCGCGCGCCCTGCCACCGGATTACCTGGCCCGTTACGCCGTGGCCGACCTGTTCCTCGATGCCTACCCGTTCAACGGCGGCACCACCGCGAATGACGCCTTGTGGATGGGTCTGCCGGTGCTCACGCGCGCGGGCCAGACCTTCGCGTCGCGCATGGCCGGTGCGCTGTTGACTGCAGCCGGCCTGCCTGAATTGGTGACTGACAACCCGCAGGCCTACGCCGACAAGGCGGTCGCGCTGGCGATGTCGGGCGCCGATTGCCGGCACCTGCGCGAACAGCTGCGTCGGGTGCGGGCCGAGGGCGCCTTGTTCGACACCCCGCGCTTCGTGCGCAATCTGGAACAGGCCTTTCGCCAGCTGGTGGCCGACGCCGCGTAGTGCTTGTACGGCCTGTGCGGCTTGTGCGGCCTGTGCGTGCGCCCCCGGGTCACGGGGTCGACCGGGGTGCGCGTGCGCACTCCTGCGCATCGACGGCCAGCACGTCGGCGCACTGGCGTCGCTTCGCAGGCCGGCTGGGCACAATGCCGTCGCATCCCGATCCGGGACCGAATCTGACCGCCGTTCCCAGCACACCCAGCCTGTTCAACCCGCACCGTGTCAGAAGCTGTCGTCAACCTTTCCCGTCGCCGCTGTCCGCGCTGTGGCAGCCGCGTCAAGCGGGTGCTGCGCACCGCCAACGACAAGCGCCGCTGGGACGCTGACGACTGGCGGCGCTACCGCTGCCGCAGCGACGGCTGCGGCTGGCAGGATTTGCTCGAGGTCTCGGCCGATCGCCAGGGTCCCCGGCAGGCAGCGCCGGCTGCATCGACGCTGCTGCGCGTGCTGCGCGCGGCCCTGCTGCTGCTGGCGGCGGGTGGCCTGGCCTGGGGCGCGATGCTGCTGCTCGAGTTCCTGATTTCGGCACCCGGCTGAAGCGCTCGCAGCAGCGCCGGCACGCCCGGCACCACGTGCAGCTGCGCCCTTGCGGCTGATGCCCAGCGGTCGGCTGGTGCAGGGGCTTATGCCCAGCTGACCGATCTGCAATGGCGCCAAAATGGGTCATGCACAACGTTTCCTCCACCACGCCCGCCGGCGTTGTCGATGACCACGCCGTTAGAGCCGAATCGCGTCGCGAACAGGTGCAGGGTCATGTGCGCAGCCTGGGTGCGATCACGCTGGGCAGTCTGGGTGGCGCGCTGCTGGCCGTGTGGATGCTGCAGGGGCAGGCGCCCGTCCTGGCCCTGGGGCCGTGGCTGCTGCTGATGGCGGCTGTACTGGGCTTGCGCTGGTTGATGGCGCGACGCGTGCAAGCCCAGGCGGCTGCTGGCGCCGATGTCGCCATCGGGTCATGGCTGCCCTGGTTGCAGGCGACCGCGCTGCTGCATGGTCTGGCCTGGGGAAGTCTCGCACTGCTGCCGCCTGACCCGTTGACGGCCGACAGCCGCGTGGCCCTGGTGCTGATCATCGGTGCGGTGGCACTGGCCGGCATGATGAAGTCGCTGTACGACGGGCTTGCCGCCGCCTGGTTCGCATGTGCGGCGGTGGCGCCCATGGCCTTGCGCGTGGCGTTGTTTGAAACCGTATGGCCGCGCTACGAGCTTGCGGGCGGGGTGATGCTGCTGCTGGTGGGCTCGGGGCTGGCCTTGACGGCGCGGCTGCGGCAAAAGAAGCGGCGCGAACTGGCGCTGGCCCGCGTCACCGAGACCGAACGGCACCGCCGCGCGCAGGACAACGAAGCGCTGCTGCGCCGCGTGCTGGACCATCTGGGCGAAGGTGTGGCGATGTTCGACAGCCAGCAGCGCCTGGTGGCCTGGAACCAGCACATGATCGAGCTGAGCGGGGCCGACGCGGCGCTGGCGCGACCGGGCGTGAGCTTGCGCGAGATGATGCAGGAGATGGCCAGCCGCGGCGAATTCGGCGAACTTGGCGCCGAGGCGGCGGCAGCACGCCGCAAGGCGGTGACGGCGCTGCCGGGGGCGCAGTCGGTGCGCCGGGTGCGCCCGGACGGCCGCGTGGTCGAGACGCGACGAACCGACATGCCCGACGGCGGCTTCACGCTGGTGGCCATCGACATCACCGCGCGCGAGGCCGCTGAGCAGTCCAATCAGCGACACGAACGCACGCTGCAGTTGCTTCTGCAGAATACGGAACAGGGCGTCTGGTTCGTCGACAACGAGCAGCGCACTACCGACGTCAACCCGGCGATGTGCAGGCTGCTGGGCCTCGAGCGCAGCGAGTTGATGGGCCGCCGCATCTTCGAGTTCGTCGACGCCGAGAACGAGGCCATCTTTCGCCATCAGATCCAGCGCCGCGCGCAAGGGTTTCCCGACAGCTACGAAGTGAGCCTGCGGCGCAGCGACGGCACGCTGGTGCATTGCCAGAACAACCCGACACCGCTGTTCGATGCCGCCGGCGTGAAGATCGGCGCGGTCGGCCTGTTTACCGACATCAGTGCGATCCGGCATGCGTCCGCCGAGTTGCAGCAGACCAGCGAGCTGCTGGCGGCCAAGACGCGGGTGCTGGAGTCCACGCTCGACAGCCTGTCGCAGGGCGTGCTGAGCATTGCGGCCGACGGTCACATCGAAGCCTGGAACCGGCGCGCGCTCGACCTGACGCAGGTTCCCGAGCCGCAGCTGCGCCAGCAGCCGACCCTGCGCGCGATGATCGAGTGGCAGATGCGCAACAGCGTGCTCACGCCCCAGGCCGATGCCCGCGGCAAGAGCTGGTTCGAGGCCGCGACCCGCTACGTGGGCGGTGATGGCTCGGCGCTGTGGACCGACCTGCACTACCGGCGCCAGCGCAGCGACGGCCGCGTGATCGAGGTGCAGCTGCATCCGGCACCCGACGGCGCCCAGGTGCGCACCTACACCGACGTCACCGAACGCGTCGCGGCCGAGCGCAGCCTGATCGCGGCACGCGACGAGGCCGAACGTGCCAACCGTGCCAAGTCCGAGTTCCTGTCGCGCATGTCGCACGAGCTGCGCACGCCGCTGAACGCGGTGCTCGGCTTTGCGCAGCTGATCGCCAGCGACCGTGCCGAGCCGCCCAGTGAGAGTCAGCTCGAGCGCGTGCGCCAGATCCAGCGCGGCGGCGCCCACCTGCTGCAGCTGATCAACGAGGTGCTCGACCTGGCGCGCATCGAGTCGGGCACGTTGGCGCTGCAGCCGGTCGATGTCGATCTTGACCAGGTGATGCGCGAATGTCTGCAGATGATCGAGCCGATGGCCCGCGAGCGTGGCGTCGAGCTTCAGCTGCACGACCTGCCCGCCGGCCAGGCGCGCCTGCACACTGACGTCATGCGGCTGCGCCAGGTGCTGCTGAACCTGCTGTCCAACGCCGTCAAGTACAACCAGCCCGGGGGCGGTGTCAGCATCGGTGGCTGGTCTGACGCGCAGACGCTGCGGCTGGAAATCAGCGACACCGGCCCCGGCCTCAGCGCCGAGCATCAGCAGCGCCTGTTTCAGGCCTTCGAGCGGCTGGACGCCGACCGCAGTGCGGTCGAGGGCACGGGCATCGGCCTGGCGCTGAGCAAGGCACTGATGGAGCTGATGGGCGGGCGCATCGGCGTGCGCAGTCAACCTGGCGTGGGCAGCACCTTCTGGGTCGAGTGGCCACGTGGCGGCGCTGCCGACGCCGGCGCGCCGGCGTCGTCGACCTTGGCCGATGCCCCCGCGCCTGCCGACGCCACGCTGGCCGCGGTGGCTGGACGTGTGCTGTACATCGAGGACAACCCGGTCAACCAGATCGTGGTCGAGGGCATGCTGTCCAGCCTGCCCCAGGTCAGCCTGAGCCTGGCCAGCGACCCCGAGACCGGTCTGCAGATGGCGCAGTCGCAGCCGCTCGACCTGGTGCTGCTGGACATCCAGCTGCCCGGCATGGACGGCTACGAGGTGCTGCGCCGGCTGCGTGCCCACAGCGACACACGCGCACTGCCGGTGGTTGCCGTCAGCGCCAATGCGATGGCCGAAGACCTGGAACGTGCCCGTGACGCAGGCTTCGATGACTACCTGACCAAGCCGCTGGACCTGCGCTTGCTGCTGTCGGTGGTGGCGCACCGGCTGGCGCGCGGACGCGCCTGAGCACGCGCGGCGGCGCCGCTCAGGCGTTGGTGGTTGCGCGCACCTCGCCGATCGTGGTCACGCCGGCCAGCACCTTCTCGATGCCGTCCTGACGCAAGGTGCGCAGGCCGGCGGCAATGGCGTCGTGCTGGATCTCCTCGGCGCGGCCGCCGGTCTGCACCAGCTTGCGGATGCCCGGCGTCATGTGCATCAGTTCGTGCACGCCGGCACGGCCCTTGAAGCCTGTGTGATCGCACTTGTTGCAGCCCTTGGCCTCGTGCATCTGTAGCCGGCCGCCACGGCCAAAGCGGGCCATCCAGTCGGCCAGCACGGTGTCGTCCGACGGCGCGTCGGCCGCACCGCGAAACACCTGCTGGTGGTCGGCCAGCAGTTCTTCGATCTCCTGTGGCAACGCGTCGCGCGACTGTACGCAGCTTGGGCACAGGCGGCGCACCAGGCGCTGCGCCAGCACCACCAGCAGCGCATCGGCGAAGTTGAAAGGGTCCATGCCCATGTCGAGCAAGCGCGTCACCGTTTCGGCGGCGCTGTTGGTGTGCAACGTGCTCATCACCAGGTGGCCGGTCAGCGAGGCCTCGATCGCCATGCCGGCGGTTTCCTTGTCGCGGATCTCGCCGACCATGATGACGTCGGGGTCGGCACGCAAGAAGGCGCGCAGTGCCTTCGCAAAGGTCCAGTCGATCTTGGAGTTGACCTGCACCTGGCGCAGGCCCTGTTGCGTGATCTCGATCGGGTCCTCGGCGGTCCAGATCTTGCGCACGGGTGTGTTGATGTAGCCCATCGCCGAATGCAGCGTGGTGGTCTTGCCCGAACCGGTGGGGCCCACGCACAGGATCATGCCGTACGGTCGACCGACCGCGAACTGCAGCCGCTCGAGGTTGTGCGGGCTCAGGTTGAGTTTGTCCAGCGGCAACGGCTTGGCCGACGCCAGCAGTCGCAGCACCGCGTCTTCGCAGTTGTTGTTGGTCGGGATGGTGGCCACGCGCAGCTCGAGCCGCTGGCCCTGCACGAACCGACCGAAGGTGATCTTGCCGTCCTGCGGCTTGCGCCGCTCGGCGATGTCGAGGTCGCACATGATCTTGATGCGGGCGATCAGCGCGTTGCGGTAGGTCGGCGGCAGTTCCATGTAGGGCCGCATCTCGCCGTCGCGGCGAAAGCGCACCTTGACCTTTTCGCGCCCGGGCGCGCATTCGATGTGGATGTCGGACACGCCTTGCGCCTGGGCGTCCAGGATCATGCTGTTGATCAGCCGCACCAGCGAGTTGTCGCTTTGCTCGATGACGGGTGCATTGTCGGCGTCGACCGGCGCGTCGACCTCCTGCTCCAGCGTGGCCAGCAGCTTGCCCGCGTCTTCCATCTCGAAGTCGATGCCGTGACCAGGGTCGGCCGTCTGATTCACATCGACGCCGATGTGCTCGTACGCGCGGTCCAGCGCCACGCTCAGCGTGCGTGCGCGTGCCAGCACGGGGATCGCCTTGCAGCCCGACGCGAACTCGATCTCGTCGACCGACTTGCGCAGCGTCGGGTCCTCCAGCGCCACCACCATGCGGCCGCCGCGCATCATCAGCGGCAAGGCCTGCAGCCGCGCCGCCACGGCGAAGGGCAGCTTTTGCAGTGCTTCGGTCTCGATCGGGAAACTGGCCACGTCGACCAGCGGATAGCCCATCTTGCGCGCCAGCGCGGTCTGCAGGTCGGCGCGTGTGATGTGGCCCTCGCGCACCAGCAGTTCGCCCAGCGGCACGCCGCGATCGTGCTGCTGCTGCTGCAGTGCCTGTTCCAGCTGGGATTCGGTGATGTAGCCCAGCGCCGTCAGCGCCTGGCCGATGCGCACCATCGGCATGCTGGCCTGTTCTTCGATGGCCTCACTCAACTCTGCCGGCGACAGCAGCTGCTTGACGATCAGCATCTCGCCGAGCTTCTGGTTGCGCAGCAGCTGCTGGCGGTCGAGCGCGGCGCCGACCTGCTCGGCGGTGGCGGCACGCTGTTCGACCAGGGCCTCGCCCAGGCGCAGCCCGATGTCGATGTGGCTGTAGGCGCTGCGTGGAACGAAGCAGCGGCGCACGGCACCGTTGTCGTCGACCGGTTCGAACAGGAACAGGCCGTAGACCGTCTCCTCGTGAGTGATG
>Ga0073899_10001296_pt1 | contig 22990 bp, 22 predicted proteins | sample KloWWTmetaKNB5Ph_FD_88975 | JGI IMG/M metagenome (GOLD analysis project Ga0073899, IMG submission 88975) | Active sludge microbial communities from Klosterneuburg, Austria, studying microevolution and ecology of nitrifiers - Klosterneuburg... | ecosystem: Engineered > WWTP > Aerobic digester >... | reverse complement strand
GTGTTGCTGCGACGCGGACACGAAGGACGCGCCGGCATGGCGCTGGCGGTGCTCGCGCTGAAGCCGCAGCTCCTACTGGCGCCGATTGTCTATCTGGCGATTACTGGCCGCCGAAGGGCGTTGATCGCAGCTGCACTGACTGGCCTGGTCGAAGCCGTGATCTCGTTCGCGGTCATAGGAATCGGCGGGGTTCGCGACGAGTTGGCCGTTTCGCGACGGATGGCCGGCCCGGCCGGCGATGCCGTCATCAACGTGCCTGGCATGCTGAACATCCGTGCCGCAGTCTTTCGCCTCCTCCCGTCGGACCTGACGGCCTTGCAGGGGCCGCTTGTCGTCGGCCTGACATTGCTGGTCCTCGTCATCTCTGCCCGGATCTGGCGGCAGTCTGACGCTCGTGAGGTTTCTTTATTCGGGATCGGGCTCCTGGCGATCACGACCGTGCTGACGGCTCTCCACGCCCACTATCACACCGGTGTGATCGCGTTGCTCGGCGTCGGGCTGGTGGCTGCCGCGCTTCGCGAGCGTGGTGACGGTCATACGGCGCGTCGCCTCACGTCGATTACCTGGGTCAGCTTCTCGGTAGTTCCGTTTCTGATGTATGTCTTTGTGGAATCTTCGCGAGCGCCGGCTGCGCTGGGCACCGTGATACTCATTGGGGTGTGGGTCTGGCTGATCCGTGATCTCGCGCCTCGGCGGCGCGGGGCGCAGGTGGGGGCAAGAGTCCCCGCGCAGTCGGCGCAGATGTCGGTTGGTTCCTCTGGCGACCGGCAGGGCGGCTAACGACGGCGGCGCGTCACCGCGCTACGCAGCGTCGCGAAACGGTTCGAGCGCGCCGAGCTCCTGAAGCACCAGTGCGCGGTGCTTGCAATACGGTCGGAACTCACTCCCACGGCACGAGCAGAGTAAGTGGCCATCGTGGACGGTGACCTCGTATGCGGCCGTCGGATCGCTCTTGCTCGATACTGCCCAGTAGCGTGGGTTGCCATTGAGGCGGTATGCGCGGAGTCCCTCGCGGCCGGCCTTGTCGGCCATTCGCCGCCAGATCGATAGCGGGGTTACCGTCCAGACACTCGTCATTGTCATTTTCACCCGCGTTTCGACCGAATCAATCGACCGTCGAATTATATCGATTTTCGAGCGTGGCTCCCACTCGGATTCGGCGTCTGGACGCGGAAAACAGCCACTGGTTGTGCCGCTGTCGGACCGGGCGGATAAGCCTCCCTGCTATACTGGCACGTGAGGGCGTTGTCGCTGACCGTGCCGCCATGCCTTGTCTGGCGTGGGCGCGCGACTGGCGCCAGGGTACGCCCGCGTGACTGCGCGATGAGTGCGCAGCCGGATCGCGTGACGCTGGATGCAACGCGGGCAGAATGGGAGTGGCGAGGTCGGAATGGCGCAGGAGCAGAACGTATACGATGTCCTCTTTCTCGGTGGCGGGACCGGTGGCTATGTTGCGGCGATTCGCGCCGCGCAGCTCGGCATGCGGGTCGGGGTCGTCGAGAAGGATCTCGTCGGCGGCACGTGCGTCCACCGCGGCTGCATCCCGGCGAAAGCGTTGCTGAAGGGCGCGTCAGTTGCGGCGACCGTCAAAGGCGCTAGCACGTATGGCGTGACGCCCGGTGAGATTTCGCTGGACTACTCGGTCACGATGGCAAACGCCCGAAAGGTCGTCGAACAGAACTACAAAGGTATCCAGTTTCTGTTCCGCAAGCACAAGATCGACACGATCGAGGGCTATGGCGTGCTGACCTCCCCGACCACGATCAGGGTCCAGGAGTCGGACGGCGCCTCGCGCGAGCTGTCGGCGAAGAACATTATCATCGACACCGGCTCGACGCCGCGCCCGATCGCCGGGCTGGACTGGGACCCCAAGCGGGTGTTCAACAGCGACCACGCTACGACCGAGCCATATCTTCCCAAGCGCGTGATTGTCCGTGGCGGCGGCGCGACGGGGCTGGAGTTTGCCAGCACCTATCGTGACTTTGATTGCGAGGTCACGCTTGTTGGGCGTGTCGCCCCGAACGAGGACGAAGAAGTCCAGAAGGATCTCACTCGCGCGTTCCAGCGCCGTGGCATCCGCGTCATTCCCAACGTGCGACCAACCGCCGATGACTTCGAAATCAGCGATTCCGGGGTCAAGATGCGGATCAGCCCCGGCGGAAAAGAAGAGACCATCGAGGCGGACGCGCTGCTGGTCGCGACTGGACGGTATGGCAATTACGAGGGTATTGGCCTCGAGGATGTCGGCGTCAACGTCGTCGATGGATATATCGCCGTGGACGAGTACATGCGAACCAACATCCCCGGCGTTTTTGCCATTGGCGATGTCACCGGCAAGCAGCAGCTGGCCCACACTGCGATGCACCAGGGTGTCGTCGCAGTCGAGCTGATCGCTGGCGAGAAGCCGCACCCGCTCGATTACGGCAAGATCCCCTGGGTTACCTACTGCGCCCCCGAGATTGGATCCGTCGGGTTGACCGAGAAGAAGGCGCGCGACGCCGGGTACAACGTCCAGGTCGGCAAGTTCCCATTATCAGCCAATGGCAAGGCGCGGATTGAGGGCGAGGCGGTCGGCTTCGCCAAGCTGGTCGTCGATGGCGACACCGATCAGATTCTCGGCGTCCACCTGCTGGGCGGCCACGCAACCGAGCTGATCGCTGAAGCGGGCCTGGCAATGATGTTCGAGGCCACCGCCTGGGAATTGACGATCACTGTTCATCCGCACCCGACGATCTCCGAAGTGATCCACGAGGCCGCGCTCGCTGTATTCGGCCGGCCGCTCCATATTTAGACGCGCGATCCGCGGGGCGACCGGCTTGCCGGTCGCCCCGCTCAGTAGAAGGGGTGCTGGCAGACCAGACCGACGATTACTCGGCAGCGAAGTGAATAGCCAACCGGCGCGGTGGTTCGCGATATGCGGATATCTGCTATCGAGACACTGTGCGACCTGCTCACTGGTGACGAGCCAGTCCAATGGAGGGCTGGAAGGGCGAAGGAGGCAGCACTATGGCGAGCAATGGCTCAGGCGGTGCGGCAACGGTATCCCGCGATGTGGTGGGAGATCTGTCGCACGACGATTTGCGGCGTTTGTACGAGACGATGGTTCTCGCGCGTCAGCTTGACGAACGGATGTGGTTGCTCAATCGCTCCGGTCGCGCGCCGTTCGTGATCTCGGTCCAGGGCCACGAGGCTGCCCAGGTTGGGATGGGATTCGCGCTCGATCCATCGAAGGACTGGCTGTTCCCGTACTACCGCGACCTCGCGCTCGTCCTCCACTTCGGTCACACTCCCCGCGACGCAATGCTCTCGCTGCTCAGTCGGGCGGCCGAGCCGAACTCTGGCGGCCGGCAGATGCCGGGTCACTACGGCTCACGCGAGCACCACTTCTACACAGTCTCCAGCCCGGTCGGCTCACAGATCGCCCAGGCGCCGGGGTTCGCGCTGGCCGCGAAGATGCGCGGCGAAGACACCGTTGTTGTCACCTCGATCGGGGAGGGCGGAACGTCTCAGGGCGACTTCCATGAGGGGCTCAACTGGGCCTCGATTCACAAGCTTGGCGTGATCTTCTTTGTCCAGAACAATCACTATGCCATCTCCGTCCCGATGGACATGGAGATGGCGGTAAAGACGGTCGCCGAGCGCGCGGCCGCCTACGGCATGCCAGGCGTGCGTGTCGATGGCGCCGACGCGGTCGAGGTGTACCTCGCTGCGCGTGAGGCGGTCGCACGGGCGCGACGCGGTGACGGACCAACGCTCTTTGAGGCGGTCATGAACCGGATGACCCCACACTCGTCGGACGACGACGATCGGTTCTATCGCAGCCGCGAAGAGGTTCAGTCGTACAAGCAGCGCGACCCGCTCGTCATTACCCGCCAGCGATTGCTCGATCTTGGCGCGCTGGACGATGCGCATGAGGCGGAGATACTGGCTCGGGTAAAGGCCGCCGTGAACGACGCAACAGACTACGCAGAGCAGGCTCCGCTCCCGGATCCGAGCGAGGCGTTCAAGCACGTCTACGCCGAAGAGGGCCGAACGGTCTAGTCGCGACGATGGCGTCCGATCACTGCGTCCCTGGGGAGCAGTGCCTGTCGTGCGAGGTCGCACGTAGCTCGGGAGGACATGTGGCAACGAAGCTACTGATTGAGGCGATTCGTGAGGGTCTCCATCAAGAGATGGCGCACGACGAGCGTGTGATGGTGCTCGGAGAGGATGTCGGTCAACGCGGTGGTGTCTTTCGGGTTACCGACGGACTCCTGGCGGAGTTTGGCCATATGCGTGTCATCGACGCGCCGCTAGCCGAGTCGTCGATCATCGGCGTCGCCATCGGCGCGGCTGCGAACGGCATGCTACCGGTGGCCGAAATCCAGTTCCTCGACTTCATCCATCCGGCCATGAATCAGATCATGAACGAGGCGGCAAAGACCCGGTATCGATCTGGTGGCGATTTCGAGTGTCCGATCGTTATCCGCGCGCCATACGGCGGGGGTATCCACGGGGCGCTATATCACTCGCAATCCCTTGAGGCGTTATTCACGCATATCCCCGGCCTGAAGGTGGTTGCCCCGGTTGACCCCTACGACGCGAAGGGCCTGCTCAGCACCGCGATTCACGATCCGGACCCGGTGCTGTTCCTGGAGCACAAGCGAGCCTATCGCGCCGTCCGCGCCGATGTGCCGGACGAGCGCTACACGGTGCCATTGGGCAAGGCCAGGATCGTCCGCGAGGGTTCGGACATGACGATCATCTCCTACGGCTGGTATCTCCAGGAGGTCGTTCAGGCGGTGGATCGCTATACGCAAGAGCAACAGGCAACGATTGAGGTGATCGATCTGCGATCCCTGCGACCACTGGACACGACAACGATCCTCGAGTCGGTGATGAAGACCGGGAAGGTCATCATCGTCCACGAGGCCAACAAGTTCGGTGGTCTCGGTGGGGAGATCGCGGCGACCATCGCCGAAGAGGCATTCGGGTACCTCGATGGGCCGATTGTGCGCGTGGCCAGCCCGGAGGTCCCGGCGATGCCGTATTCGCCTCCGCTGGAGAAGGCGTACCTGATCACTGCCGATGACATTCGCCTGGCGATCGACAGGCTCGCCGCCTACTAGCCCGCGCGGGGCCGAGGAGGGACAACGATGTCCAGCACGAAACAAGGCACGACGATTACGATGCCAAAGCTCGGCGAGAGCGTCACCGAGGGCACGCTTGGCGCATGGCTGAAGCAGGTGGGCGATACGGTCGAGAAATACGAGCCGCTGGTCGAGGTCGTGACCGACAAGGTAACGGCGGAGATCCCTGCGCCGATCTCTGGCACGATCGTCGCGATCGTCGGCGACGAAGGCGCGACGATCCCGGTTGGTGGCACGATCTGCGTGATCGACGAAGGCGGCGAAGCCGCGACGACCGACCCCAGCGCTCCGACTCAGACCGCCGTGGACACTGAGCCGGCGGTGGCGACGCTGACCGAGCGGATCCCCCCCGATCAGCTTGCTCCTTCCGTGTCAGCGATGTCATCCGGCGATCTCACCCATGCTCGCGCGAACCGCGACGAGCGTGAGATGTTGCGCATTCGGTCGTCGCCGATCGTCCGTCGGCTCGCCGAAGAGCACGAGATCGACTTGTCGACAATCGGCGGCGCCGGCCTTGGAGGCCGGGTGACCAAGGCAGACATCCTGGCCGAGATCGAGCGTCGGCGACAACAGCCGGCCGCGTATGCTGCGCCGCCAGTCGCGCCACTGCCACCGCTGGTCCAGCCGCCCGTTGCGCCTCCGGTTCCGTTTGCCGCGCCACAGTTCGCTGCCCCGCAGGTCGAGCTCTGGCCAGGTGATGAGGTCGTCGACGCCAGCATCATGCGTCGCCAGATCGCGGAGCATATGGTCCGCTCGGTTCAGACCGCCCCGCACGTGACGGTCTGGATGGAGGTAGACATGACCAACGTCGTGGCCGTCCGCAACCGGCATAAGGAGGAGTTTGCCCGACGCGAAGGCTTCGGGCTGACCTACTTCCCGTTCCTCGTCCGCGTCGTTACCAACGCGCTCCGCGAGCACCCGAATGTGAACGCCGTCTGGGATAACGGTCGAATCATCCGACGGAAGGCAGTCAATATCGGTGTCGCGGTTGCCTTGGAGGAGGGGCTGATCGTCCCGGTAATCGCGAACGCCGACGAGAAAAACGTTGTCGGAATCGCACGCGCGGTCCACGACCTTGCCGAACGCGCACGGACCAACCGCCTGTCGGCCGATGAGGTGCACGGGGGGACATTCACCCTGAACAATCCCGGCACGCTCGGCTCGCTATTCTCGACGCCGATCATCGTCCAACCACAGAGCGCGATCCTTTCGATGGAGGCGATCGTCAAGCGAGTGGTCGTCGTCGACGACGCGATCGCCATCCGGCCGATGATGAATCTGTCGCTTTCGATCGATCATCGTCTGCTCGACGGGCTCGCGGCGACCCGTTTCCTGGCCACCGTCAAGCGCGGCCTCGAGACCTATCCGACCGACGCGTCGATCTACTGATCGCCAGCGAGATAAAGTGCAGCGGCCCGGCCATACTGGCCGGGCCGTTCGCGTGCTGGGCCGTAGAAACGACGCCAGGCATGACACGTTGCGGGCAACGCAGCGCGCTGGCCCGATGCCGTCGTTCCTGACTTCGCGGTGTCGATAAGAAACGTTGCGTCGTGCCCCGGTTTGGCGTGCAGTAGGGATGGCGTCTGTCTTGCGTTTGTCGCTATTAGATTGTTGCGCGATTCGCGCTCCCGGACGATTCACGCGTCGCGGGGACGCCTCGCTAGCTATATGAACGGGTGGTTGGGATGTCTCTGGATAATCGACGCCAGCGAGCGGCCGATCTGCGTGCGAGGCGTGAGTCATATCTCCGGTCGCGGTACTCGAGGCTTGAGCCCGAGCCTGGCTGGCGCGGGCCGATTCATTCGCGTCGTCGTCTGTACCCGCTCCTCATGATCGTGTCGGCTGTCGCGTTCTCGCTCGTTGCTGCTCTTGACGTGCTGCGCGTGCTCGCTGGCGCGGATCGTTTGGAGAGCTTATCGAACACGCTGATCATCGTCGGGCTCGTGGCTGGCTTGCCGGCCGCAGTCATCGGCACTATCGAACGGTCCCAGATGCCGATCGGGTCGGCCGAGAGGCGGGCGGCAACCTGGCGCGGCGTCGGGAACATCGTTGCGCTTGTCTTAATCGTGGCCGGTTGGTTGACCCGCACAGGTGATCAAGGCGCGCTGGGCGTGGGGTCGCTCCTGCTTGTCTGGTCTGGAACTGTGGTCATGTTGGTGACCGGCATGATCGATAGCGGGCTTCCGACGCAGCCGGCCGCGCGCCTCGTCCTTTCGGAGGACGATCGTGTTGAGGCGTGCCAACCACCAGTTATGAAGCTTGCGTCGCCAGCGCCAGCCGCCGATCGGCGTCAGATTGCTCATGGCTAGTGTTGAACCCTATGGCGCCATCGCCCTGGCCGGAGTCGCTTCGGCCTCGAGCTCCGTTGCCGAATCTGTGGCGCGCGCACCTCGAAGTGTCAGTAACAGGAGCACGTTGGCACTCAGCGCGAGCGCCAGACCGCCGACAGCGAGGATGGTGACCCGCTCTCCGTAGAAGATGGCGCCCCAGACGGGTGATAGAGCGGGGTTGACGAAGGTGGCGACAGCGATAACGAACGCCGGGGCAGTGACAGACGCGCGGTTATATGTCACCGGCGCCAGGATGTAGTGTGCGCCGACCCAGACGAGCAACACGGGTACGACCCACCAGACCAGATTGCCCAACGCCCTCCAGTCTGCAAACGGAACCAGAACCAGCCCACCAACCAGCATCGTCCAGGCGGCAGTTGCATCGACGCCGACGGTCGGAACGAGTCTGCGGCCGGCCAGAGCGCCAACGGACCCGATAACCGCCGCGACGAGCGCGATGACGAGCCCGCCCAGCACGTTGTCGCCGCTCGCCGAGCCTCTGCCCGCCAGCAGCAGTAATCCGATGCCCGCCGCGCCGATCGCCAGAGCTGGAATCGCTCGTGATGGAACCCTGTCTCCCAGCAGCGGGCGCGCCACCAGAACCATCCAGAGGGGCAATGACGCGAACGCAAACGAGGCGTTGCCGATTCCGGCCATCGTCACGGCAGTGGCCATCAGCAAGTTGGTTGCGCCGTTGGCAACGCCAAACCCGAGCGCCTCGGCGCGAAGCCGCCAGCTGGGCAGCCGTAGCCGATGACGGGGCGTTAGCAGTGCCAGCAGACTCCCGGAGATGAGCAGCGCGGTCGCCATCAGCGTGGACGGCGGCAGCGGTTCCCAGCGGATAATGACGCCTCCGAATGACCAGACGACCTGGCAGAGCGCGAGCAACAGGATTGCGCGGCGCACAAGGCGATCCTTCTTGTATGCTGGCGTTCGATCCGCACGACCACGGCCGATCGTGCCGCGAGCCGGCGCGAAGTGTACTCGCCGGCGCATTGGCGTGCTGGATCAGCCAACAATGAGGAGTGGGTTGTGGATCGGGACGCATATTTCGAGCATCTCCGCCGTGGGATCGACGCTGTCGACCGGTGGCAGGATCGGCGTGGTCCATTCGAGGCCGACGAGACGTTGGCGGTGCCAGGGAGCCGTGTTGCCGAGGCGCTGGCGGAGCTGTCGGAGCGGCTCGAGGAGAATTACCCGTACGGTCATCCACGCTACGCCGGCCAGATGATGAAGCCACCCCACCCCATCGCAACCCTCGCCTACGCGATCGCAATGCAGATCAACCCGAATAACCACGCGCTCGATGGCGGCGCGGCGACGTCGCGAATGGAGCGAGAAGTCGTCACGGATCTTGCCGCGATGTTCGGCTTCCCGGAGCAGCATCTTGGGCACCTGACCGGTGGTGGGACGATCGCCAACATCGAGGCGCTCTGGGTCGCACGCTCCCTGTACCCCGAGCGCGCGATTGCCGCGAGCGACCAGGCACACTACACGCATGGCCGCGGTTGTGATGTGCTCGGGATCGAGTTCATGCCGATCGCGTCCGACACGGCCGGGCGGATGGATCTTGACGCGCTGGAAGCCCAACTCCGGTTCGGCAAGATCGGCACGGTCGTGGCGACGGCCGGCACCACCGGGCTTGGCACGGTCGATCCAATCCACGAGATTATCCCGCTGGCGCGTCGGTACGGCGCTCGTGTGCACGTCGACGCGGCCTACGGGGGTTTCTTCATGCTCCTCGCGCGCCGTGCCGACCCGCCTATTGTTCCAGCGCCCTTTCTGGCCATTGCAGACGCCGATAGTGTCGTGGTTGACCCGCATAAGCACGGGCTGCAGCCGTATGGATGTGGGTCGGTGCTGTTCCGCGACCCGGCGGTCGGCCGGTTTTATGTCCACGATTCACCCTACACCTACTTCACTTCCAGAGATCTGCATCTCGGTGAGATCAGCCTCGAATGTTCGCGGGCCGGCGCGTCGGCGGCGGCGCTCTGGACGACGCTTCGCTGCTTGCCGCTTGCGCCGGATACGGGCCTCGGTGCGATTGTCGCGCGTGGTCGCGACGCTGCGTTGCTGTGGAGTGAGCTGATCTCGGAAGGCCCGTATTTCCGACTCGTCGTCGAACCGGATCTGGATATCCTCGCGCTCTATCCGACACCTGAATCCAGCGGGGCGACCACGGCCAGCGCGATATCCCGACTCGTCGATGAGCTCTTCCTTGCCGCTGAGCATGATCCGCAGTCTCCGGCGTTCTTTGCCAAGCTCGTCGTTCCCCAGAGACTGCTGGCCGCACACGACCCGGCGATCATCTGGGATCAGCCAACTGTCACCGTGCTGCGTAGTGTCCTGATGAAACCGGAACACCTGTCGTTTGTTCCTGCGCTGAACGACACACTCGTCCGTCAGCTGACCAATATTGCGAGGACCATGTGAGCGATGGTGGGACTGGACGTATCGTCCAACTACAGATTCAGCAGGCGTCACTGAAGGTTGGCCCGACGCGGGCGCGTCGATATGACCCATCGCCGATCCTGATGGTCGATCGCCTGATCCTCACGCCGGACGGCGCGGAAGCGGTTGTTGACGGCGCGCGACTGATCGATGTCCATCATGGGCATCACCCTGACTCGAAGAACCGGAATGGCGTCAATGATCTGTCGATTGGCTTCACGGGAAATTACCGGCGCATCCGCGAGAGGTTGGGCGCTCACATCGTTGATGGAATTGCTGGCGAGAGCATCCTCGTTGAGTGTGATGACCCGCCAGCGCTCGGCGCGTTGATAAATGGCATCGAGATCGAGGTGGATCCGGGCCTCTGGATCAGGCTCGCGGAGGCATCAGTGGCCCACCCGTGTGTCGAGTTCAGTCGCTTCTGCCTGAGATCCAGCGTGGTCGAACCCCGCCAAATCAAGGAGACGCTACAGTTCCTTGATGATGGGACGCGCGGCTTCTATGTTGGCCTGCCGGCCGGCGATCCGATCGGTATTGCCGTCGGCGCGGCGGTCCGGTGGCGCGGATAGTCAGGTCCGGGCAGGCGCTGGAAGCCGCAGTGGGAGCCACTCTGCAACGAGAACGATGAGCGCGCCCCAGACGAGTGTCGCGAAGGCCAGGTGGCTGATTCGCACCCAGTTGGCCAACTCGGTCCAGATGTTCGCGGCGCCGATCAAGGTCTCGATCAGTGTCAGCGCGAGCGCCAGACCGGCCAGCATCGAGACTCGCGCGCTCATTCCGGCGTCACGCACCGCGACGACCAGCAGCCACACGATTGCTCCGATGGTGATCAACGCCAGCCAACGATGCAGGATGTGGACGTCGGCGGAGGTCCAGCCTGTCGGAAAATACTTGCCGTGGCACAGCGGCCACTGCGGGCATGCCCAGGCAGCGCCGCTGGACGCGGTATAGGCGCCAGTGAGTAGCAGCCCGAATGTTGCAGCAATAGCGACGATCGCCGCCCGGACGATTGCCGGGCTTGCCGGCCGCGCCGGCCGGCCGGGTCGGGCGTAACCGATGAAGGCGATCACGATCATGATCGCGAAGTACGCCTGCGCCATCCCGAGGTGCGCGGTTACCGCGCGGGGATCCAGCTCAGCGAACACAGTGACGGCGCCCAGAAGCGCCTGAGCCAGAACGAGGACGAGCGCGGTGACCGTCAGCCAACGACGAGCGTCGGATCGTCTCGCTTGCCGCCAGGTCGCAAACACAAGCCAACTGGTGAGTAGCAGGATCGCGCCCGCCACGACGCGATGGAGGTACTCGATCGTCGTCAGGTAGCTGAATGTGGGAATGACTTTTCCGTTGCAGATCGGCCAGTCGTCGCCGCAGCCCATTCCGGCTCCTTCGATCCGGACGACGCCGCCAATCAGAATCAGAATATAGCCGAGCACGACTGTCGCGACTGCAAGCCGCTCGACAGTGAACCACCCCCGCTGTGCGGCCGGCGCTGCTTCCCGCTCGCTACTTGCCCGTTTTGCTGTCTGCCCCATACTGCCCCGCGCCTCCACCCCCATGAACACGCATAGACCCGCCGGTGGACGGGTATTATGCCAATGATTGCTGTTTGCTCGTCGCGCGCCTGTGACCTAACGCACATGCGCTCCCGGGCTAGATACCAGCGATGCCGGGTAGCCGCCGTGAAAACGCGGTAATCAGCCGAACCGCTTCCTCGAAATCGGAGAGCCGTAGTGTGGCATACGGCGAATGGATGTAGCGGCATGGCAACGACACCACCCCTGCCAACACACCCGCCTTCGACCGATGGATGACACCCGCATCAGTCCCGCCCGGCGCTGGCACTTGATACTGGAACCGGATCGATTCCGTTTCGGCGGTCTCGGCAAGAGCCCGGATGACCCGCGGCATTCCGATCATGCCGCTATCCATGATGCGGATCGATGGACCCTGGCCCTGGCGCGTCGGTTGGCGAGCAGGCGGGACCCCCGGCATATCCGCTGCGATCGACCCCTCCAGCGCGATCGCGATATCCGGGTCGATCTGGAACGCCGCAGTCTGTGCGCCGCGAAGCCCGACTTCCTCCTGGACGGTGAACGCCGCGACAACTGTGATCTCCGTCGTTTCGTTGCGTAGCGCCTCAAGAGCTCCGACGACGACGGCACAGCCGGCCCGGTCATCGAAAGCTTTCCCCATAACGACATCGTCGCCCAACTGCTCGAAGCCGTACGAAATGACTGCGGGCGACCCGATCCGGATGCCCAGCGCGGCAGCCTCTTCCGGAGAGCTTACGCCGATGTCGATGAACAGATCGTCGATCCTGAACGGTTTCTCGCGGTCTTCAGGCCTCAGGATGTGCGGTGGCGTTGTCCCGATCATCCCACGGACGTACGTTCCGTGGTCGGTCCGAATTGTCACCGCATGGGCCGGAACGATCCGCGGATCCCAGCCGCCGATTGTGGTGAAGCGCAGGAAGCCGCCATCCTCGATCCACGTCACCATGAACCCGATCTCGTCCATGTGCGCGTCGAGCATCAGCGTCCGGTTGCCACTGCCGCGCTTCGTGGCGATCAGGTTCCCGAGCGCATCGACGCGCACGTCGTCGACCAGCGGCTCGACCATTTGTCGGATCTCGTTGCGAACCTCGTCCTCGAACCCGGATGGACCGAATGCTTCTGACAATGTCCGAAGTACCTCGACCGAATTCATTGGCAACCCTTTCCTGTGTCGCAGCCCGTTGGCTGCCATCGTCGCACATTCAACGATGGCGACACGCGATCATCCGCCCGGATCAGGCCGTTGCCCTGCGGCTGACGGATCCCCGGCGCAGCGATGTTCGGCTATCATGCGCTAGCCGGCCCGGTGGGTGCGGGGCTACGGATCAGGGTCAATGAGGAGGAATCATGGCGGATATCAATATCGTCCGCGACCAGCTTCCTGGTGTCACAGACACCGTCTACCTGAACACCGGGACGTGTGGCCCGTTGCCGCTCGTCGCATACGAGGCGATGCGAGAGGAGATGAGCCACGATCTGACTAAGGCGCGCATCGACTCCGACCACTTTCCGAGCCTTGGCCGCAAACGCAATGAGGTTCGCGAGGCAGTCGCGTCCTACGTTGGCGCCGTGCCGTCCGAGATCGCAGTGACGTCCAGCACAACCGACGGGATGTACGTCGCGATCCTTGGCTATCGCTGGCAGGCTGGCGATGAGCTGCTGATGAGCAACATCGAGCACCCCGGCGGGATGGTGCCGTCGTTCCTGGTGAAGCGGCGCTTCGGTGTGCGGGTCAAGGTGGTTGATATCGGTCTTGGCGGGGGCGATCCTGCGGACGTTGTCGCGGCCTTTGAGCGCGCGATTACTCCCCGGACTCGAATGATCGTGATCTCGCACGTCTCGTACACGACCGGCGCGAAGCTGCCGCTCAAAGAGCTGGTGACAATGGCTCACGCGCATGATGTCCTCGTCGTCGCAGATGCCGCGCAGTCGTATGGCCCAGTTGCCCTCGATCTTCACGATATCGGGGTCGATGCCTATGCTGGGTCGGGCCAGAAATGGATGTGTGGTCCGGACGGCACCGGGATGCTCTACGTTCGCGCCGATCGTGTGGGCGACTTTGAGCAGACGTTCGTCGCCGGTGGCACGACGATGGGTACGCTGGACTACTTCGGGGGCTCCTACGCGCCGGCCCTCGGCTCGGCGCGCTTTGATACTGCCGGCCGTAATACGATCCTGACGGCCGGGCAGGCTGCCGCAACCCGCTGGATCTCGAGCGAGCTCGGTAGAGACTGGGTCGCGACGCGAGTTCAGGAGATGGCCGGCCTGGCGTATGACGAGCTGTCGCGGCTGAAGGGCGTCACGATGGTGACGCCGAAGGAGGCGGTGGCCGGCCTGATCGCATTCAATGTCGACGGCATCAGCGGCCCCGATCTCTCGACCCGATTGGCCGGCGAGCATGGCGTCACGATTCGTTATGTCACGAAGTACATCAATAACCCCGAAGCGGCCCGCGTCTCGCTCCATTACTTCAACACACCCGAAGATCTTGGCGCGCTCACCGAGGGTATCCAGTCGATCCAGGGCACGCTCTAACATGCGACCAGATTTTTCGACCGTCGAGGCACTGAACGCCTGGTCACCTGGTTCGCTCGCCGAGCTGTTCGGCATATCGATCGTGTCGATTGAAGAAGGCCGGTTGACGAGCGAGCTTGTCATCCGGCCCGAATTCATGGCGCCAAACGGCTACCTTCATGCAGCGACCGTCGTTGCAATCGCCGACACGACCGCCGGGTTCGGGTCTCGCGCGCATCTCCCGAGCGGAGCGTTCGGGTTTACGACTATCGAGGTCAAGACGAACTTCCTTGGCACGGCGCGCCAGGGGGTCATCGAATGTGAGGCCCGGCTCATCCATGGGGGCCGGACCACGCAGGTCTGGGACGCGACAGTAAGCCACCGCGAAAGTAGCAAAACGATCGCGCTCTTTCGTTGCACGCAAATGATCCTATACCCCTCAACCGGCTGACCCGAAGACCGCGCACCGCGTACACTGATAGACCGCGCGACGACGCATCTGTCGTCGCGCGGCATTTCGATCGAGCAATCACGGTGGGTGAGGGACAGGGCATGGAAGGTCGGGCGACCAACATCGGCGTCATCGCGGTTCTCGGGTATATCGCGACGGTCTTTGCGGCGAACTGGGCAATCAATCGATTCGGGGTGGTGTCGGTGGGTCTCGGCCTGGTCGCGCCGGCGGGCGTGTACTTCGCCGGCCTTGCGTTCACGCTTCGCGACATCACCCAGGACACGCTGGGGCGCTCGTGGGTGCTGGTCGCGATTCTCGTCGGGGCGTTGTTGTCGGCGCTAGTCTCCACGCAGTTCGCGCTCGCCAGCGCGACGGCGTTTCTGTTCAGCGAGCTCTGCGATTTCGCGGTCTACACGCCACTACGCGAACGAAACTGGATCGGCGCAGTAGCGGCGTCGAATGTCGTCGGTCTGGTAACCGACTCCGTCCTGTTCCTGTGGATCGCGTTTGGATCGCTCGAATATCTCAGCGGTCAGATTGTCGGCAAGATCTGGATGACTCTCCTCGCCGTTGGCGTGCTCATGGTGTGGCGACGCTATTCGGGCCGGCCGGGCTGGATCTGAGCGTCCGTCCGGATGTCGGCCGTCGCGTCAGCCAGGTTGCCCCGCCAACTCCATCCGTAGCTCGGGAATCACCCGCGTTGAGATGTCCACCACCGTGGCCGAAGGCGATCCCGTTGGCAAGTCGAACATGAAGTCGCGGACGCCCGCCTGATAGTACGCGTGGACGTGCTGGCGGAACGCACCCTCGGACACAAGTGGATCTGCGCCGGTCGAAAGGCAGCGGCGGATTTCCGATGGATCGCGACCAACCTCCCGGCATGCGGCGACCAGTTGCGCGTCGTGCCCTACGTATTCCTCGGGGCTGCCGCCACCGTCCCAGAGATCAGCATAACGGGCGACGTGGCGAAGCATGCGCTTCCCGGTCGAACCGATCAGCACGGGAATGTGGTGATTGACCGGCTTCGGCGCGAACGGCGCATCCTCCAGCGTGTAGTACTCCCCGTGGTAGGTCGTCCGGTCCTGGGTCTCAAGCTGACCCATGAGCTCCATCGCCTCGCCGAAGCGATCGACGCGTTCACGAGCCGATGGGAAGGGGATGCCGTAGGAAGAGTGCTCGCGCTCGTTCCACCCAGCGCCCATGCCGAGGATGAGGCGGCCACCCGACAGGTGGTCGACAGTGACAGCCTGCTTGAACATGATCGCCGGGTTGCGGTGCATGTTGCCCGTTACCATCAGACCCATACGGATGCGGCTTGTGCTGCTGGCCAGGCCGGCGAGCACGGTCCATCCATCGAGCGTCGGGCCATCCTCTCCGTCGTAGAGTGAGAAGAAGTGGTCGAACAGCCAGGCCGAATCCCAGCCCGCTTCTTCCGCCCAACTCCATTGCTCGACCAGCATCGGCCACGACCGCCAGTGCTGGGCAGTGACGATTCCAAAGGTGACACCGTTGCTCATAAACCCCACCATCTCCTTCTCCTGTCGCATTCGGCGCGAGCGGGCCATCATGCGTCGGGAGCAACTCGCGGCGAACGAGCGAATCGAATCGATAGCGCGCCGCCGATCAACATCAGAATCGTCATCATCGGCCAGATCACACCCGGATTCGGGAGATCCAGCGCGATACCGGCCGTAAAGGTCGCCAGGGCAAACGACCCGCCCCAGACGATGCTGGTGGCTGAAAAATAGCGACCCCGTAGATGAAGCGGCGCCAGCCGCACCGGTACAACCGCCGTCACCGGCATGAACAGGATCTCGCCAGCCGTGTAGATCACAAACGCGGCGACAGCGGCGGCAATTCCGACGTGGGGTGTCGCCAGGATGAACATGAAAGCGATCGCCCAGAGGACCGACGCCGTGACCAGCGGTCGGCCGATTTGACCGCGGTTGATCCATGCGGCGACGGGGATCTGCGTGCTGACGACAATGATGGTATTCAGCAGGAACAATGCGCCGATCGTTCCTTCTCCGATTCCGGCTGCTTCGCGCAAGTAGGCCGGCACGCTCATCGTGATCTGGGTGAAACCGAACACGAGGATAAACAGGATGACGAGCGCGAAGATGAATGTCCGATCTGGCAGGACATCAGCCCATGTTCCATGCGCGCCGGCGCCATCCGTGGCGTGCAGCCGAATCGCGGGGACCGTTCTCCAGATCAACACTGCCGCGCTGGCGATCATCAGTGCGCTGACGACGAAGAGGATGCGATATTCGTGCAGTCCGCCGCCCGCCACGATTGCGCCGCCCAGCATGCCCCCGACACCGATCCCGACTGCGTTCGCAACCCGGAGCACCGACATAGCCTCGGCCACCCGCGCTCGCGCGGTTAGCGACGCGATCGTCGAGTCGGAGGCCGGCCAGTAAACCTGACTGGCGAAATTGAGCACGATCGTGACTGCCAGGAACGTCCAGACCGACGTGCCCCATGGGTAGATTGAGGTCGCGACGGCGATGACGGCCATGCAGACGAGCAACACGGGCCGGCCACCGCGTCGATCGATCTGCCCGGCAATCAGCATGAGAAAACCGATCCCACCGAGGCTGGCCATCGCGATGCCGCTGCCGACGATGCTGGCCCGGAGCCCGACGATCTGCGAGAAGAAGATCACCAGAAACGGGATGGTCATGCCGCGACCGGTCCAGAGGATCAGGTTGCCGAGCGCCATCGACCAGACAGCGCGGGGATGTTCGGCCAGAACCGACCGCAGGCGTGTCATCACGCCCGGCGGTCTCGTCGTGTCCTGCTCCTTCACGGTCGATTCCGACACGCAGATCCCCTCAGTCCCCGGTGAATCGTTCGACCGGGACAAGATATCAGCCGCGTCGCTGCTGCGACGCGGCTCCAACGGTGTATTGTGCAACAGTCTGGCGACATGGCAATACGTCAGACGGGGCGCGGCGCGGTCAGCACGGAGATCAGATCGCTCGCACGCGGATCATCGTCAGATATGGCGCAACGTCGGCAATGGGCGCGTCTTCCCAGCGCGCGCTACGCCCGGCAAAGAGCTCCACCACCGCGCGAATCTCGCCACGCGAGACCCGCCCTGCCACCCGGGTGTCGAACGCGATCATCCAGGCCGGCCCGCCAGGTGTGTCGGGCGCATACGCGACCCCCACCCGCTGCTGACCGGGGACCTCCACCCAGTACACACGGTCGCGGTCAACCCCGACGGATTCCCTGTATGGTAGCGCTCGTGCAATTGCGCCGATTTCATCCGCGACAGCCTGGGTCAATTCCGACACGATCATTGGCGATGGCGTAGCTGCCTCCTTTCGTGGCGTCCCTGACGCCGATCGACTCTGCCATACCGATCGGGGAATAGCCAGATGCCACAGGTGTTGTACGAGACGATTGCCGACTGCACGATACCCTGTCACGGAGGAGCCATGAGCGTAGCGGATCTATGGGACGTCGCCTTGAACGTCGACGAGTACATCTCCTCGATGACTCAGAACCAGGGAGTGTTCGCCGCAGCGATTGGCGCGACCGAGCTCACGGACCAGCAAAGGCGTCTGTTTGCCGGTGATCCCGTCTGGATCCTGGTCTTCACTGAAGATTTCTGCGGTGATTCCGCGCAGCTCATCCCGCCGGTTGCGCGATTGGCTCGGGAATCCGCGGATGTCGACTTACGAATACTTCGGCGCGACAATCATCGGGATATCGCCGCGAACTACCTGCGTAAGGACGGATACCAGGCGATCCCGGTCTTCATCGTGTTCGGCGCTGACGGTGGGGAGCGTGGATTCGTCATCGAGCGACCGCAGGTTGCCTACAGCGAGATGGCTGCGGAATCCGGCCGCTTTGCGGCCGAGCATCCAGAGCTCGAGGGAGTCAGTCGAAACTACGATCGGATGCCGGATGAGACGAAGGCGGCAGTGCGAGCCAATATCGAACGATACCGGCGCACCCGGACATCGGAGTGGGTTGCGGCGCTGTTCGACGAGCTGGAGATAGCGGCCCGACGCGCCACGCTGACAACCGCCGAGAGCGACTGACCACCATCTCTCGCGGCTGGACTTGACGCTGGATGTCCCGTGACGTGTATGCTCATGCGTGATTGTAGTCGCAGCGATACGCGCCGCACGCACGAGGATCATGAGACGACGCCAACGCCCAAGTCCATTCTCGACCGCCTCGGCCCGGCCTCGACGGCGCGAGCGATCTCCACGCTACCCATTGCCACGATCGAAGGGCGCACGCCCTTACGAGCATGACGGGGATGCGCGCCCGCAGTCTTCGTCGTTCGACCGGACGATGCGCCTACCGGCGTTCCTGCATGCTGCCCGCCGCCGTCCGATCCGTTCAGTGCGAACCATCGCCGTTGTGCTTCTTCTGTTTCTGCCTGTCGCTTTGACGACCTGGGCCGCGTCAGTTGTGGTGCCGATCGCGATCGAAGCCCGACAAGCAGCCGGGCAGGTGTTCGTCACGCCGGTGGTGCGCGAGCATTTCGTCGATACACCGGGGACGCGAGTGCCCGAAATCCCGGGATCGCCAACAATCGCCTCAACGACCACCACCGGGATTGTCAGCATCTCGACCGCGACTCCGCTCCCGAATGCGACGCCAACGCCACCCGGGCCGACACCGACGCCGTATCCAGCGTGGGACAGCGATCGGCCGATCAACATACTCTTGCTTGGAGTCGACGCAAGGGTCGGCGAGGAAGGCCCCCCGCGAAGCGACACGATGATCATTGTGCGGATCGATCCCGTCTCGAAACGGGTCGACATGCTGTCGATCCCCCGCGACTTGCTCGTCGAAATCCCTGGCTATAGCGCGACGAAGATCAACGCCGCATACCCGTATGGCGAGATGAACTCCGACATCCCGGGCGGCGGACCGACGCTCGCCGCGCAGACAGTCGAGTACAACTTCGGCATTCGTATCGACTATTTCGCCGAGGTGGACATTGTCGGGATGGAGAAGGTAGTGGACACGCTCGGTGGCGTCGTAGTCGACGTCCCCGGGATCATTAAGGATGATCAGTACCCGACGGGGGACTACGGATATACCCGTGTGTACTTCACCCCTGGGTTACAGCTCATGGACGGGCAAACCGCTGTGCGCTTCTCCCGAACCCGGCATGGCGATGGCGACTTCGCCCGTCAGGCGCGCCAGCAGCAGGTGTTGATGGCCATCCGTGACCGCGCGATCGATACCGGCGCGATCACCAAGCTCCCGGAATTACTGGGCGAGGTCGGCGCGTCCGTTCGGACTGACTTGTCGCTACGCCAGATGTTCGCGCTCGCGCGACTTGCCCAAGAGATCAACCGCAACGACATCTACACGCACAGCATGGCGCCATATGTGCAGGTGAGCTGGATCGACGGCGGGTACTACCTGGTCGGCAATTGGGATGCCATCCGCGCGATGGTTAGCGACTTCCCCAGCGATTCGAATGCACAGCGCCCACTTGAGTCCTCGGCCCCGGTGGAGACGCCAGTAGTCTCTCCGACGATCCCACCGCGGCCAGTCCCGACCGCCACTCCGACCACGCCGAGCCGGCTCGTTCCGTAATCATCCCTCCGGCTCACCCGGGGCCGTCTTCTGATTCACCCAATCGCGGGTGGCAAGCCGCGCGCGCGCCAGAGCCGATGCCGCGCGCGCGGCGGCGACGGTTGCCTTGTCGCTCGCGAATCGTCGGGCGAAGTCGATGCTCTCCCTTGCCGTTGCTAGGTCGCGGTCGATCTGCCCCCGGCTCAGGCCGGCCGTGCCGAGGTGTTCAGCGACGACCTCCGGTGATGCCTCCCGGCTCCAGTGGCTGAGCGTCCCGAGGACCGGCAAGATGCCAACGATGTTCGAGACCAGCGGGAACCCGGGAACCATGCGGAGCGGCGCCATCGTCGCGGGTCGCCGCTGGGTGACCTGTCTGGCTGCCTCCGGCATCGGGCTGACTCGCTCGTCGAGCGCAAGCGCATGGGCCAGGGAAAGGTAGGAAGGAATACGTCGGATAAGGCTGTTGGCCCGTGTGCGGAGATCGTCGGTCTGAGACAATGCGTCGCGCACTGCCGCAGCAAGCTCCTGTTTCGTTGCCAGGTTCGGGTCCCAGTGAATTCGAACCCCCTCCGGCGTCGCTTCTGCCTCGCTCACGCCGGGTGTAACACTCACCATCGCGGCAACGGTGCGCGCCTCGATGACTCGGTTCTGTGCCATTTGCGTTGCCGGCTCCTGCGTCCAGGTAAGCAGGAGCGAGCCTTGTTCCTCGTCCTGCGCCCAGACCCGGATCGTCGGTGTGCCAGATTCCATCGTTGTACCCGCTGTCCTCAACGCCGAGCGTCATCCTTTCGGTAATCCTACCCGCTGGATGCGTGCAACGTTGTGACCGCTTCGGGTATCCTCGAATCATGACGATTGACGCGCGCGCGAGCCAAAATGCAGAGAGCAAACAACGGGTGGCCGAAGCGGCCGCGCGGATGGTCGAGGACGGGATGATCGTCGGCCTCGGCAGTGGATCGACGGCCGAGCTGTTTGTCCGCGCCCTTGGCGCCCGGGTCGCCGACGGGCTGCGAGTGCGCGCCGTCGCGACGTCGAGCCGGACGGAGACGATCGCACGGTCGATGGGCATCGAGGTCGTCGAGCTTGACTGTCCGCTCGATCTGGTAGTCGATGGCGCTGACGCTGTCGAGCGCGGAACGCTGGCCGCGATCAAGGGGCTCGGCGGAGCGTTGACCCGCGAGAAAATCGTTGCGGCGGCGGCTCGGAGATTCGTGCTGATCGTCGACACGACGAAAGTTGTCGATCGATTCGGTGACGCATTCGTCCGGGTTCCAGCGCCAGTCGAGGTTCTCTCATTTGGCTGGAAGATGACGGTTCGCCGACTGGCGGAGATTGGCTCGCCAGTCGTGCGGGAGCAAGACGGTGCGCCAGTGATGACGGACAACGGAAACCTGATTGTTGACCTCTACCACCCTGGCGAGCTGGATCCGCATCGGCTAGCGGCGGCGATCGACTCGATCACCGGGGTCGTCGAGCACGGTCTGTTCCTCGATATGGCGGTCAGCGCGATCGTGGGTTCGCCCGACGATATCTACCAGCTTCACCGCGACCGCTGACCCATTCCTCCCCCCGTGATCCCGCAGAACCATCGACATGTTCGGAAGGCGATTATCGTCGCGTAGAATGCCGTGGTTGGTTTCGTGTGATGAAGGGGTTCGTCGTGACGGAGAATTCGCGCGTGCGGTTCGGGATCGTGAGTGGGACGCGGGAGCCGTTTCCCGAGCTGGTCAGGCGCTGGCAGGAGGCGGAGTCACTCGGGTTCGACACGGTCTGGGTGACCGACCATTTCATTACCGGCTCTGAGCCGGGGCAGGATCTGGAACCGATCCTTGAAGCCTGGACGTCGATCGCGGCGCTGGCGATGGCAACAACAACGATCCGATTCGGTGTGATGGTGACCGGCAATACGTATCGCAACCCGGCCCTGCTGGCAAAGCAGGCAGTGACCATCGACCATATCTCCGACGGTCGACTGATCCTCGGCTTTGGCGCTGGATGGTGGGAGCGCGAGCACGCCGCCTACGGATATGACTTTCCCAGCAACCGCGAGCTTGTCGATCGGTTCGGGGAGGCGCTAGAGATCATGACCCGGCTGCAGGAGGACGAGCGGGCGACGGTCAGAGGCCAGTACTACTGGGTGGATGACGCGCCGTTCGAGCCGAAGCCGATCCAGCGCCCGCATGTCCCGCTCCTGGTTGGCGCCTCGGGTCCTCGAATGCTCCGCCTGACGGCGAAATACGCCGACGAATGGAACACGCGTGGCCCGGTTGATGAGGTCGCGCCGCGGATTCAGGCGCTCAACGATGCGTGCCGGGAGATCGGACGTGACCCGAACGAGATCGTCCGCTCGATCTGGCCCTATGGCGACCCGTGGACCTCGGTCGATGACGTGCAGGTGATGGTTACCGACTATCGACGGCTTGGCTTTGACGAGGTCGTCTTCGCCTGGCCCGGTAAGGACAATGTCGACGTGATGCGGACGTTCGCGCAGGACGTGATGTCGGATCTTCGCTAGTCGCCCGACCTGCAGACTCTTAGCGACAGGATGAGGAAGATGGCGAACAACGTTCGGCTGATCGACGTCAGTATCCCGATCTATCCCGGCATGTGCGAGTGGATTGGCGAAAACATCGTTGCCACCGAGCCGCTTTCGAGCACGCCGGCCGACGAGGCGAATGTCACCCGCCTCGTCCTGACATCGCACACTGGCACGCACGTCGATCCGCCCCGGCACTTCGTCCACGGCGCGACGACGATCGATGCCATCCCGCTCGACCGATGGATCGGACCCTGCTGGGTTGCAGATCTGACCGGATCGAATCCCGAAGTCACGGCGTCCGACCTGGATGCCGCGAATGTGCCGGCCGGGACCGAGCGGCTGATCCTGAAAACACGCAACTCAGAGCTCTGGCGCAGCGCGCCGGATCGGTTCGAGGATCACTTCGTCGGACTATCGCTCGATGGCGCAGAGTGGGTCGTTCAGCGCGGCATCCGGCTAATCGGCAT
>Ga0073899_10001295_pt1 | contig 22997 bp, 23 predicted proteins | sample KloWWTmetaKNB5Ph_FD_88975 | JGI IMG/M metagenome (GOLD analysis project Ga0073899, IMG submission 88975) | Active sludge microbial communities from Klosterneuburg, Austria, studying microevolution and ecology of nitrifiers - Klosterneuburg... | ecosystem: Engineered > WWTP > Aerobic digester >... | reverse complement strand
GCCTCTTCCTGCAGCAGGAACAAGGTGCGCGGGTTGGCCTCGGCCCAGGCGGCACTGTGGGCCAGCACGGCGTCGCGCCCGGTGGCGCGCAGGCGCAGCGCATTCGGGTTGGCCGGGCCCCGTGCGTGGCACTTGATGACTGCCAGCCGCAGGCACAGCACCTGCCAGGCGAAAGTCTCGCTGGCCAGTTGCGGCTCCATCTTGCGCAGGCCGCCGCGCTGGCCCAGCACCAGGTCGCCGATGCGGCGCTGCTGGCTCTGCGAGAAACCCGGCGCGTCGACGTTTCCCAGCAGGTAGGCGCTGTGGCGGTGGTGGTCGTGGTGCGAGACCATCAGGCCCACCTCGTGCAGTGCGCAGGCCCAGGCCAGTTCGCGGCGCGTCTCCGGGTCCGGGTCCGGCACCGCGCTGTCGAACAGCGCCAGCGCCACCGCGGCCACGCGCGCCGCCTGCCCGGTGTCGACGCCGAAGCGCCGCTGCAGGTCGGCCACCGAGGTGTCGCGCATATCGCCGGGCAGGGCGCGGTGCATGGCCAGCAGCCGCTCGTGCAGGTCGACGATGACGCCCTGGCGCAGCGCACCCTTGGCCGGCCACAGGGCGCGGATGTCGAAATGCGCCGACAGCGTATACAGGATCGCCAGGCCGCCGGGCAGCACGGCACGCCGCTCGGGCTTCAGCCCGGGCAGGTCGATGCGGTCCACGTGCCCGGCTTCCAGGCAGCGCGCCATGCACCAGCGCAGCCCCGCCGGGGTGATGCGGCCGTCGGTCACGCCCGAGGCCTGCAGCAGCTGCGACACGGCGCCGGCGGTGCCCGACGAGCCCAGCGCCTGGCCCCAGAGCTTGGGTGCGAATGACTGCAGCCCTTCCTCGAATTCGGCCCCGGCGGCCACCTGCGCGGCACGGAAGCCGTCGCGCGTGATCTCGCCACCCTCGAAAAAGCGCATCGACAGGCTGACGCAGCCGACGCCGAAGGACTCCGCCATTTGCGGCGTGCGGCCGCGGCCGCGGATCATTTCGGTGGAGCGGCCGCCGATGTCGACCACCAGCCGCGGCTCGTCGCTGGGCTGCATGTGCGCCACGCCGGCATAGATGAGCCGCGCTTCCTCGCGTCCCGAGATGACCTCGATCGGGTGGCCCAAGGCCTCCTGCGCGCGCAGCAGGAAGGCATTGCGGTTGCGCGCCTCGCGCAGCGTTTGCGTGGCCACGGCGCGTACCTGGCCCGTGGCGAAGCCGGCCAGCCGGGACGCAAAGCGGCGCAGGCAGACCAGGCCGCGCTGCGCCGCTTCCTCGGTGAGCATGCCGTTGCTGTCGAGCCCGGCGCCCAGGCGCACGGTCTCCTTCAGGTAGTCGATGCGCCGGTAGCGGGTCTGCGGCATCTGCCCGATCTCGAGGCGGAAGCTGTTCGAACCCATGTCGATGGCCGCCAATGGGCTTCCCGGTTTCACGCCTGTATCCATGCCGCCGATCGTACCCGGGCGGCCTGCAGCAGCATCCGCCGCCTGCCGATCCCGGCAGCCGAGATCTATGTGCTCAAATGAGGCGGCGGGGTTGCCCTCATGGCGATCCCGATCTTCCATGACCCTGGTCTATATCGTGCTGGCCACCCTGGCCGGCGGCCTGCTGTCCGTCGTCATTGCCGCTTCGCTCACGCTGGCGGTGCTGAGCCGTGTCGTCAAGGGGCTGGTCAGCCTGTCGGCCGGCGTGCTGCTGGGCACGGCGCTGCTGCACGTGCTGCCCGAGGCCTTCGAGAGCGCGGCCACGCCACAAGCATTGTTCGGCACGCTGCTGGGCGGGTTGCTCTTCTTCTGGCTGCTGGAGAAGGTGGAGCTCTACCGCCACGCCCACCACCACGAAGGCGACGGCCACGGGCACCACCACCACTTCGACGCCCAGCAGGCCGGTCGCGGCGGCTTGAGCGTGCTGGTGGGCGACAGCATCCACAACTTCTGCGACGGCGTAATCATCGCCGCGGCCTTCCTGGTCGACACCGGGCTGGGCGTGGTCACCGCGCTGGCCATCGTGGCGCACGAAATCCCGCAGGAAGCCGGCGACTTCATCGTGCTGCTCAACGCCGGCTTCTCGCGCCGCAAGGCGCTGCTTTACAACGCCTTGTCGGGCTTGGCGGCGGTGGCTGGCGGCGTGCTGGGGTATTTCCTCGTCGGGTCCTGGGAGGCGGCGCTGCCCTACCTGCTGGTGGCGGCGTCCAGCAGTTTCATCTACGTGGCGGTGGCCGACCTGCTGCCGCAACTGCAGCAGCGCCTGTCATGGCGCGAGACGCTGGCCCAGGTGGCGTGGATCGGCGGCGGCCTGGGCCTGGTGCTGCTGGCACGGGCGCTGATGCACGCCCACGCGCACTGAAGCCGGGCCGCGGGGCGCGGACCCGAGATTCCTCAGCGCACCACCAGCACCGGCAGCGTGCTGTGCGTCAGCACCTTTTGCGTCTCGCTGCCCAGCAGCAGCGCGGTCACGCCGCGGCGGCCGTGCGAGGCCATCACGATGAGGTCGCAGTTCTGCGTCTTGGCGTGGTCCAGGATCGCCTCCCAGGGGTGCAGCGCCTCCACGGTGTGGCCATGCGCGGTCAGGCCGGCCGCCTCGTCGGTGGCCGCCTGGACGCGCGCCGCGGCCACGCGCTCCTGGGCGTCGAAGAACTCCTGCGGCGGCACCGGCTGCATCTCGGAGATGGCGCTGTACGGGAAGGGCTCCTTCACTGCCAGCACGAAGAGCTCGGCGCCGGAAAGGCGCGCCATGCCGATGGCGGTCTTGACGGCCTTGGCGGTGATGTCGGAACCGTCGGTGGGAACCAGGATGCGTTTGAACATGGGGACTCCTTTGGCTTGGTAAACGACCACGCCGGGCCGCGTGACGATGCTGAAGTGTTCAGCGCCGCCGGCCGCCGGCATTGACGCGGATCAACCGCGGGCGACCGGCCGCGAGGGGTCGCTGCACCATTCGCTCCACGAACCCGGGTACAACACGGCACCATCGTACCCCGCGTGCACCATGGCCAGCAGGTTGTGGCAGGCGGTGACGCCGGACCCGCAGCTGTGCACCACCTCGCCCGCGCCTGCGCCGAGCGCGGCGAACTCCGCCAGCAGCGCCGCGGCGGGCTTGAAACGGCCGTCGGCACCCAGGTTGTCGCCGAAGAAGCGCTGCGTGGCGCCGGGGATGTGGCCGGCCACCGGGTCCAGCGGTTCGACCTCGCCGCGAAAGCGTTCGGCAGCGCGGGCATCGAGCAGCCGCACCTGGCCGAGCCTGGCCCGAAGCGCTTCGGTGTCGATGGTCGGCATGAACGGCGCCGTTGCAGGGTAGGGCGGTGAAGCGGTGGGGACCGATGCCTCGGTGGCCAGCGTGCCGCCGGCCGCCAGCCAGGCGGCCAGGCCGCCGTCGAGCACCGCCACCGCGTCGTGGCCCAGCCAGCGCAGCAGCCACCAGGCACGGGCGGCATACGGGCCACCCTGGGCATCGTAGACCACCACCTGCACGCCGGGCGCCACGCCCCAGCGCCCCGCGGTGGCCGCGAAGGTGTCGAAGTCGGGCACCGGGTGGCGGCCGTTGCGGCCGGTCTTCGCGCCCGACAGGTCACGGTCGAGATGGGCGTAGAACGCGCCGGGCAGGTGGCCTGCGGCCCAGTCGCGTTCGCCGGCGCCCGTGTCGAACAGGTCGAAGCGGCAGTCCAGCAGCACCAGGGGTGCTTCGGTGCCCAGCCGTGCGGCGATCTCGGCGGCGGAAATGAGTGTCGTGAAGACCATGGTGCAGGCTCGATTCAGGCTTCGGTGGGGGTGGCGCCGGGAGCAGAGCGGCCGTCGTGCAACAGCGTGGCGGTGACGCCGGCGCCGATGATGAGTGCCATGCCCGCCAGCGAGAGGGTGGTCACCGGGTCGTCGAACAGCCAGACGCCGAAGCCGAAGCCGAAGACGATGCCCAGGTATTGCAGCGCTGCAACGCCGAGCGTGGCGCCGGTGGCGTAGGCCAGCGTCATCATCCACTGACCGGCAGTGGCCAGGATGCCGATGGCCAGCAGCAGCGCCAGCCCGCGCACGTCGTGTTCGTTCACGCCGCCCGTGACCGCGGCCAGGCTGGCGCCTGCCAGCATGCCGGTGGCCGCAAAGTAGAAGACGACGCGTTCACCCGGTTCACCGATGCGACCCAGCGCGGTGACCTGCAGGTAGGCCACGGCAGCCAGCAGGCCGGACAGCAGGCCCATCAGGCCGTGCCAGAGCTGGTCCTGTTCGAGGGTGGGTCGCAGGACCAGTGCCACGCCGGCAAAGCCCGCGAGTACGGCGGCGACCAGGCGGCCATCGATGCCACCGGCCGGACCGCCACGCGCCGGACCGAGCAGCACCGCACCGCCGACGAGGAACAGCGCGATCCACACCGACGACATGTAGTTCAGCGTGATCGCGGTGGCCAGCGGCAGGCCGCCGATGGCGTAGAACCACAGGCACAGTGCGATCGTCCCGCTCAGGCTGCGCCAGAAGTGCATGCCGGGCACGCGGGTGGCCCAGCCGATGCCGCGCCAGCGCATCACCAGCGCCATCAGCGCCAGGCCGACCAGCGAGCGGTAGAAGACGATCTCGCCGGCACCGTATCGAGTCGAGGCGAACTTCACGCACACGCCCATGAGCGTGAAGGCGAACGCCGCACCCACCATCAGCACCGGCGCCGACGCCCGCCGCTGCTGGCCGGCGCTTTCCACGCGGGCAGCCGTCCGTTCGGCTGTCACCTCAGATGCGGGCCACCGCCGGCCCCATCTCGCGCCGGTACCACTCGTGGAAGTGCTGCATGCCGTCTTCCATGGGGCTCTGGTAGGGGCCGGCCTCGTCGTCGCCGCGGTCGAACAAGGCTTTGCGGCCGGCGTCCATGCGCACGGCGATCTCGTCGTCTTCGACGCAGGTTTCCATGTAGGCCGCCTGCTGGGCTTCGACGAGTTCGCGCTCGAACGCGGCGATTTCCTCCGGGTAGAAGAACTCCACCAGATTCAATGTCCTGCGCGGGCCCCGGGGAAACAGCGTCGAGACCACCAGCACATGCGGATACCACTCCACCATGACCGTGGGCAGGTAGGTCAGCCAGATGGCGCCGTGCGCCGGCGCCCGGCCACCGCGGAAGGCCAGCAGGCTTTCGTGCCAGCGCTGGTAGACGGACGAGCCCGGGCGCGCCAGCGCCTGGCTGACACCCACCGTCTGCACCGAGTGATGCCGGCCGAATTCCCAGGCCAGGTCCTCGCAGGTCACGAAGTGGCCCAGCCCGGGGTGGAACGGGCCGACGTGGTAGTCCTCCAGATAGACCTCGATGAAGGTCTTCCAGTTGTAGTCGCACTCATGCTGCACGGCGCGGTCGAAGACATAGCCGCTGAAGTCGAGTTCGGCCGCCGGACCCAGCCCGGACAGGTCGGCGACGACATCGCGCCCGTTCTGCTCGAACAACAAGCCGTGCCAGTTCTGGACCGGATAGCTGCGCAGATTCAGGCAAGGATCCTCGGCAAAGTGGGGGGCGCCAACCAGCTTGCCGTGCAGGTCGTAGGTCCAGCGGTGCAGCGGGCAGACGATATTCCGCCGCGTGTGGCCGCGGCCCTTCAGCATCACCGCCTGGCGGTGGCGGCACACGTTGGACACCAGTTCGACGCCTTGCGCCGTGCGCACCAGGGCCCGCCCTTCGCCTTCCTGTGCCAGCGCCAGGTAGTCGCCCACCTCGGGCACGGCCAGTTCGTGGCCCAGGTAGCGCGGTACCTGCTGGAAGATGAGTTCCTGTTCGCGGCGGAACAGGGCCTCGTCGAAATAACTGGAAACCGGAAGTTGCAGACGGCTGCGATGCAGCGCGTCGAGACTGACGCTCAGGTCCGACATGATGCGACCGGATCCTCCTTTGCAGGGATGGCAGGTGTATCGACCCCCTCGCATAACGATCCCTCGCGGGGCCGCCGGCCAACGAAACCGAAGCCAACCGGCTACGGAGAACTCTCGATTGTACCGGCCGGCCCGGCGTGGGTTGGGCCTGTGGGGCGGCAAGGCCTTGCGTCGGGTGGAGCGGCGCGCGGGCGGTTCGGCCAGCGGGCTCGGGCCCCTGGGCTTTGTCTAGAATGCCGGTTCATATTTCATCTCCCGAAATGGCAAGAAGCGCCGCATCCGCGAACAAGGAACCCGCCAGCTACGAACAGGCCTTGGCCGAGCTGGACCGCCTGGTGACGCAGATGGAAGGGGGGCAGTTGCCGCTGGACCAGTTGCTGGACGGCTACCGCCGCGGCGCCGAATTGCTGGCCTACTGCCGTGGCCGCCTGCAGGCGGTGGAAGAGCAGGTGAAGGTGCTGGACGACGGGCAGCTCAAGGCGTGGAGCGCCGAGTGAGCGTTGGCGCCATGACCGCCGTCGACTTCGAGGCCTGGGCGCGCCAGCAGCTGGCCGACGTGGAGTCGGCGCTGGAATCCTGGGTGCCGGCCGCAGCGCCGGCGGGCCTGGGCGAGGCCATGCGCTACGGCGTGCTCGACGGCGGCAAGCGGCTGCGTCCACTGCTCGTGCTGGGGGCCTGCGACGCGGTGGCCGGCGAGCCGGTCGCAGCGCTGCGCGCGGCGGTGGCGGTGGAACTGATCCACGCCTACTCGCTGGTGCACGACGACATGCCCTGCATGGACAACGACGTGCTGCGCCGCGGCAAGCCCACCGTGCACGTGAAATTCGGCCAGGCGCAGGCGATGCTGGCCGGCGACGCGATGCAGGCGCTGGCCTTCGAGGTGCTGACCCCGGACGAGGGCGTGGCACCCGCGCTGCAGGCGCGGTTGACGGCGCTGCTGGCGCGCGCCGCCGGGCACGCCGGCATGGCCGGCGGGCAGGCCATCGACCTGGCCAGCATTGGCCGCACGCTGGACGAAACCGCGCTGCGCGACATGCACCGCCGCAAGACCGGCGCCCTGCTGCAGGCCAGCGTGCTGATGGGGGCGGCCTGTGGCCGTGTCGACGCCCCGGCCTGGCGTGCACTGGCCGACTACGGGGCCGCCGTCGGGCTGGCCTTCCAGGTGGTGGATGACATCCTCGACGTGACGCAGGCCTCGGAAACGCTGGGCAAGACCGCCGGCAAGGACCTCGACCACAACAAGCCCACCTATGTGTCGGTGCTCGGCCTGGACGCGGCCCGCCGCCATGCCGACGATCTGCGCGAGCAGGCCTTGGCGGCACTGGTTCGCAGCGGGCTGGGTGCCGCGGCGGGCTGGCTGGCCGTGCTCGCCGACAAGGTCGTGGAGCGTGAAAGCTGATATGAATACGTTGTTGAAGAAGATCCAGAGTCCGGCCGACCTGCGCCGTCTCTCGCGCGCCGAATTGCAGGTCGTGGCCAACGAGTTGCGCCAGTTCGTGCTCAATACCGTGAGCCAGACCGGCGGCCACCTGGGCAGCAACCTGGGCACCGTGGAGCTGACGGTGGCGCTGCACTATGTCTTCAATACACCGTACGACCGGCTGGTGTGGGACGTGGGCCACCAGACCTACCCGCACAAGGTGCTGACCGGCCGGCGCGACCAGATGCACACGCTGCGCCAGCTCGGCGGCATCGCCGGTTTTCCGCGCCGCGACGAAAGCGAATACGACACCTTCGGCACGGCGCACAGCTCGACGTCGATCTCGGCGGCCCTGGGCATGGCGCTGGCGGCCCAGCTCAAGGGCGAGGACCGCCGTGCGGTGGCGGTCATCGGCGACGGCGCCATGAGCGCCGGCATGGCCTTCGAGGCCTTGAACAACGCCGGTGTCAGCCACGCCGGCGTCAGCGCCGACATCCTGGTCGTGCTCAACGACAACGACATGTCGATCAGCCCGCCCGTGGGCGCGCTGAACAAATACCTGGCGCGGCTGATGAGCGGCAATTTCTACGAGGCCGCGCGCGAGGGCGTGAAGGGCGTGCTGAAGGCGGCGCCGCCGCTGTTCGAGCTGGCGCGCCGCTTCGAGGAACACGCCAAGGGCATGGTCGTTCCCGGCACCATCTTCGAGGAATTCGGCTTCAACTACGTCGGCCCGATCGACGGCCACGACCTCGACGCACTGGTGCCGACGCTGGAAAACCTGCGCGCCAAGCGCGGGCCGCAATTCCTGCACGTCGTCACCAAGAAGGGCTATGGCTACAAACTGGCTGAAGCCGATCCGGTGAAATACCACGCCGCCAGCGGCAAGTTCGACCCGGCCCTGGGCTTCCCGAAGAGCGCGCCCAGCAAGCCGACCTTCACCCAGGTCTTCGGCCAGTGGCTGTGCGACATGGCCGAGGCCGACGAACGATTGATCGGCATCACCCCGGCCATGCGCGAGGGTTCGGGCATGGTCGAATTCCACCGCCGTTTCCCCAGGCGCTACCACGATGTCGGCATTGCCGAGCAGCATGCGGTGACCTTCGCCGCCGGCATGGCCTGCGAAGGGCTGAAGCCGGTGGTGGCCATCTACAGCACCTTCCTGCAGCGCGGCTACGACCAGCTCGTGCACGACGTGGCGCTGCAGAACCTGCCGGTGGTCTTCGCGCTCGACCGCGCCGGCCTGGTGGGCGCCGACGGCCCCACCCACGCCGGCGCCTACGACATCGCCTTCGTGCGCTGCATCCCCAATTGCAGCCTGCTCACGCCCAGCGACGAGAACGAATGCCGCCAGGCGCTGACCACCGCGTTCCGCCAGGACCACCCGGTGGCCGTGCGCTACCCGCGCGGGACGGGCACCGGCGTGGCCGTGGAAACCGCGCTCACCGAATGGCCCTGGGGCCAGGGCGTGCTGCGCCGGCAGGGACAGCGGCTGGCCGTGATGGCCTTCGGCACCTTGCTGCACCCGGCGCTGCAGGCGGCCGAGAACCTGGGCTGCACGGTGGCCGACATGCGCTTCGCCAAGCCGCTGGACGAGGCGCTGGTGCTGGAGCTGGCGCGCACGCACGAGGGGCTGGTCACGGTGGAGGAGGGCTGCACCATGGGCGGCGCCGGCAGCGCGGTGCTGGAATGCCTGGCCGCCGCCGGGCTGGCGGTGCCGGTGCTGCAACTCGGCCTGCCCGACAAATTCGTGGAGCATGGCGACCCGGCCCGGCTGCTGGCGCTGTGCGGGCTGGACGCGGCGGGCATCGAGGCCTCCATCCGGCAGCGCTTCGGCAGCCGGCCTTCGCTGGCTGCGGTGAACGCCTGATTCAAGCCGTTCGAATGGCGTCGTGGAAACCGCGCGACCGTATCCTCGCGCAAACGCTGGCATGCTTGCCCCGGCCATGAACCATCTCACCGACGCCCTGCACATTCCCGACACGCAAAGCGCGCGCGACGAACGCCACTTGGCGATCCAGCGCGTGGGCGTGAAGGACGTGCGCTACCCGTTGCAGCTGCGCGTGGCCGGTGCGGTGCAGTCGATGGCGGCGCTGTGGTCGCTGGACGTGGCGCTGCCGGCCGAGAAGAAGGGCACGCACATGTCGCGCTTCGTGGCCTGGCTCGAAGCGCTGGACGTGCCGCTGGACGCGGCCACCTTGCGCGAGCGCCATGCCGCCATGCTGGACAAGCTGGGCGCGCAGGAAGGCCGCATCGAAGCCGCCTTCAGCTTCTTCATCCGCAAGCGTGCGCCGGTGTCGGGCCTGCAGAGCCTGCTCGACTACCAGGGCCGCTGGATCGCCGACACCCGTGCCGGTGCCACCACGCTGTGGATGGAAGTGGGCGTGCCGGTGAAGACCCTGTGCCCCTGCTCGAAGGAAATCTCGGACTACGGTGCACACAACCAGCGCTCGCTGGTGACGCTGCGCGTGGAAGTCGGCGCACCGGTGGAATGGCAGGAACTCGTGCGCTTCGCCGAGGAAAGTGCGTCCAGCGAGATCTGGCCCATGCTCAAGCGCAGCGACGAGAAGTGGATCACCGAGCGCGCCTACGAAAACCCCAAGTTCGTGGAAGACCTGGTGCGCGACGTGGCGCTGCGGCTGAATGCCGATGCGCGCATCGGCCGCTACCGGGTGGATGTCGAGAATTTCGAGTCCATCCACAACCACAGCGCCTACGCCCGCATCGAGCGCGTCTAGCGCCCGGCTTCGTGCGGTCCGTCACGGACCGAGCCGCGTGTAGGAATTTGCCTGACAGGCGCGGTGGAAGAAGCAGGACTGCAGCCACGGAACTGGGCTGATGTCCGCGGCCAATTCGGCTGCCTACAGTTCACTCCATCGATTCGTGACACCCGAACCCTGGAGAAGACCCATGAACAGCGAACAGATCCTGGCCGAGATCCGCGAAGCCAACCTCTCCTACCTGATGCTGGCGCAGAGCCTGATCCGCACCGACCGCGACCAGGCGCTGTTCCGCCTGGGCGTGAACGAGGACACCGCCGCGCTGATTGGCACGCTCACCCCGGCACAGATGATGAAGATCGCCACCACCAACACGTTGCTTTGCCGCTTTCGCATGGACGACGACGTGGTGTGGAACCTCATCACCAACCACGGCAAGGGCGCCGCCAACGACGGCATGTCGCGTCTGCACGCGTCCATCCTGATGGCCGGGCGCCACCAGGAAGCCGCCTGACGGCATCCCATCCACTCGAGAGAACGCACATGGCCCGCAGCAAGAGCATTCTCACCGAAGCCCGGCAGATCGAACGCGCCGTCACGCTGATCCAGCTCGGCGCGCGGTTGCAGGTGCTTGAAAGCGAAACCGACTTGAGCTACGAACGCCTGCTGCGCCTGTACAAGGAAGTGGCGGGAAAGAGCCCGAGCAAGGGCCAGCTGCCGTTTTCCACCGACTGGTTCATGACCTGGCAGCCCAATATCCACGCCAGCCTGTTCCTGAATACGCACGAATACCTGAACAAGGTGGCGGCGCTGGACGAGATCGACACCGTCATCAAGGCCTACCAGTTGTACCTGGAGCAGATGCAGTCGCAGGGCCTGGAACCGCTGTTGAGCGTGACGCGCGCCTGGCGGCTGGTGAAATTCGTCGACAACGGCATGCTCACCATGACCAAGTGCCGCAAGTGCGGCGGCCACTTCGTGACGCATCCGCACGAGATCGCGCGCCACTATGTGTGCGGGCTGTGCAACCCGCCGGCACGCGCCGGCAAGGGCAAGCCGGCGGTGCAGCGGTCGCTGGACAACCACGATGCGGAGCCGGCCGGCGACCTTCGTACCGGCATGGGCCTGCATCTCTGCCCGCGCGGGGGTGCGTTCGTGCCGGCCGCGGGCGGACATTGATCACGCTTTGCCGCTCAAGTTGCCGCGCGGAGAGCCGATAAGACTCTTGAGTTCATTGCTCGTCTCCTCCTGGCACAGTCCCCTGTGCTTTCGAGCGGGCCCCGCGGGGTCCGCTCCTTTTCGTGTGCCGGCGCCGCGGCTGAAGACGCTGCGGGTGGCGACAAGGCCGTTTTCGGCCCTCTGATCCGGACTCTTGCGGCCCGGGCGCCGTCGACACTGGACACCTCGCCCTCGAGTCATTCCGGTGTCGATCCTCACCTCGCTGCCCATCCTCAGGCCGTCGCGCTGGCCTTGGCCCCTGCCTGCGCTGCTGGCCTGGGCCGGCGGCTGGGCGGCCTGGGTGCTGTCGGCCGCGAGCGGCACGCCCGCCGGGCTGGGACTGCTTTCTGGCCTGGCCGTGTCGGCCGTGCTCGCCGCGTCCTGCCGGGGCCGCTGGCGACAAGGCATTGCCGCGGCCGGTTTTCCGCTGTCGGCACTGGGCCTCGGGCTGGGCCAGGCGTTGCCGGCCTGGGTCTGGCTGCTGGCCCTGCTGCCGCTGCTGCTGGCCTACCCCTTGCGCGCCTGGCGCGACGCACCGTTCTTTCCGACACCGCGCGATGCCTTGCGAGGCCTGGATGGCGTGGTCGGCAAGCCGAAACGCGTGCTCGATGCGGGCTGCGGCCTCGGCCACGGTCTGGCGGCGCTGCGCCGCTTGTGGCCCGGCGCCGAATTGCATGGCGTGGAATGGAGCCTGCCGCTGGCGCTGGCGGCGCGTCTGCGCTGCCGCTGGGCCCGGGTGCGCCGTGGCGACCTGTGGGCCGGCTCGTGGGCGGGCTACGACCTCGTCTACGTCTTCCAACGCCCGGAGAGTATGGCCCGCGTCTTCGACAAGGCGCGGCGCGAACTGGGTCCGCAGGGCTGGCTGGCGAGTCTGGAATTCCCGGTGCCGGGGCAGCCGCCCGCAGCCTGCCTGCAGGGGGCGGGCCGGCGGCCGCTGTGGATCTACCGGCCAGGCGCCGCCGCGCCGGGCTCAACCGCAGGCGGGCGCGGCCGATAACCCACGCAAGCCCGGCAAGGTGCCTGTCGTGCACGGGCGCAACGTGGATCACTGCTCATGTTCGTCATCATCGGTTGGGTCATGGCCCTGGGCTGCGTGTTCGGTGTCTTCATCGTGCACGGCGGCAACATCGGCGTCATCCTCAAGGCCTTGCCCTTCGAGATGGTCACCATCTTCGGCGCGGCCATCGGCGCCTTTCTGGCCAACAACCAGATGAAGGTGGTGAAGGCCACGGTGCGTGGCATCGGCCAGTGCTTCAAGGGCAGCAAGTTCAGCAAGGCCCGCTACATGGAGCTGCTGGCGCTGCTCTACGACATCCTGCAGAAGGCGCGCAAGGAAGGCCTGATGTCCATCGAAAAGGACGTGGAGGACCCGCACAACTCGCCGCTGTTCCAGAAATACCCCAACGTGGGCAAGGATCACCATGTCACCGAGTTCATCACCGACTACCTGCGCATGATGGTCTCGGGCAACCTGAATGCGCACGAGATCGAAAGCCTGATGGACAGCGAGATCGAGACCCACCACCAGGAAGAACACGCCGCGGTGGCGGCCATCCAGCGCATGGCCGGTGCGCTGCCGGCCTTCGGCATCGTGGCCGCGGTGCTGGGGGTGGTGAACACCATGGGCTCGGTGGGCCAACCGCCGGCCGTGCTGGGCGCCATGATCGGCTCGGCGCTGGTGGGCACCTTCCTGGGCATCTTTCTCGCCTACGGCTTTGCCGAGCCGCTGGGCGGCCTGCTGGAGCAGAAAGTGGAAGACGCCGGCAAGGAACTGCAGTGCATCAAGACCACGCTGCTGGCCAGCATGCAGGGCTATGCGCCGCAGGTGGCCATCGAATTCGGCCGCAAGGTGCTGTATTCGACCGACCGCCCGAGCTTCACCGAGCTCGAAGGCCACGTCAAAGGAAAGAAGTGATGGCTGGCGACGCCAAGAAGCTGCAGCCGATCATCGTCAAGCGCGTCAAGAAGGGCGGCCATGGTGCCCATGGCGGCGCGTGGAAGATCGCCTACGCCGACTTCGTGACGGCCATGATGGCCTTCTTCCTGCTGATGTGGCTGCTGGGCTCCACCACCGAAGGCGACAAGAAGGGCATCGCCGACTATTTCGGCTCGCCGCTGAAGATGGCGCTGCTGGCCAGCGGCTCGGGCGCCGGCGACGCCGCGCATATCGTCAAGGGCGGGGGCAAGGACCTGACCCAGACCACCGGCCAGATCAAGCGTGGCGAGATCGAGGCGCCACGCGACACCATCAACGTGCACAAGCTGAAGGCCGAGCAGGCCCGTGCCGAGGTCGTGCGCCTGCAGGACCTGCAGCGCAAGGTGGAGAGCATGATCGAAGGCCATTCGCGCCTGGCCGGCCTGCGATCGCAGATCCTGCTCGACATGACGCAGGACGGCCTGCGCATCCAGATCGTCGACCAGGACCGGCGACCCATGTTTCCCAGCGGCAGCGCGGTGGTCGAGCCGCAGATGCGCGAACTGCTGCGCGAGATCGGCGCTCTCCTCACCGAGGTGCCCAATCGCCTGACGCTGGAGGGCCACACCGACGCGCAGGCCTACAGCGCCGGCGAACGCGGCTACAGCAACTGGGAACTCTCGTCCGACCGCGCCAATGCCTCACGACGCGAACTCGTGGCCGGCGGCCTGGCCGACGACCGCGTGCTGCGCGTGCAGGGCCTGGCCGCCAGCAACCCGTTCGACCGCAAGGACCCCTTGGCGCCCACCAACCGCCGCATCAGCGTGGTGGTGATGACACGCGACGCCGAGGAGCGGGTCTTCACCGGCGGCCGGATGCTGCAGCAGACAGCGTCGATCGCGCCCGATCTCGGCACCGTGGTGGCGACCCCATCCACCACCCCGGCCGGCCAGTCCGGCAACGTCGAAGAACCGGGCCGCTGAGGCACAGCGCAGGCGCGCGGCTCAAGCCGCGGCCGCGCGAGGCAAGGGAACACGCGGCGGATTCGCCCGCTTATCGGCCTCAAGCCGGCGCGCCGCGGTCGCACCATGGCAAGGCTCTCCAGCCCGTCGTGGCCTGGCCACCTTTGCCTGACCCCCACCGCAGGCGAGCTTGGCCCGGTCCAGCCCTGGGAGCACTCTCCCACGAGCCTACCGAGCCATGGCCGAAACCGCACAGGACCGCAAGCTTCCCGCCACCCAGCGCCGCATCGAGAAAGCGCGCGGCGAAGGCCAGGTGGCGCGTTCGCGCGACCTGGGCCACCTTGGCGCCCTCGGCGCGGGCGTGGGGCTGCTGGCCGTCTTCGCCCCCGACGTCACCGCCTGGCTGAACCGGCTGGTGGCCGACGCGCTGCGCTTCGACGCGGCGCAGCTGGCCCACGCCGGCACCATGGTGGAGCGGCTGTCCGCCTCGAGCCAGCACGCGCTGGCGCTGCTGCTGCCGTTGTTCGCCCTCGTTGTGGTGGTGGCGCTGGCCGGCGGCGCGCTGGCTGGAGGCTGGAACCTCACCTGGGAACCGCTGCAGCCCAAATTCGAAAAGCTCAATCCCTTGGCCGGACTGAAACGCGTCTTCGCCGGTCCGCAACTCGTCGACACGCTCAAGGCCTGCCTGCTGGCCACGGTGCTGGGCGGCGCCGCTGCGCTGGTGCTGAGCCGGCAGTGGACGCTGCACGCGCAACTGCTGGCCATGCCCTTGCCGGCGGCGCTGGCCGAAGGCGGCCGGCTGCTGCTGAGCGGCCTGCTGCTGCTGGTGGGCGTGCTGGCGGTGTTCGCGCTGGTCGACGTGCCGCTGCAACGCCAGCTGCTCCGGCGCCGGCTGCGCATGAGCATCGAGGAAGTGAAGAAGGAGATGAAGGAGGTCGAGGGCAACGCCGAGGTCAAGGGCAAGATGAAGCTGCGCATGCGCGAGATGGTCGGCCGCCGCATGCTTGCCGCCGTGCCGCGCGCCGACCTGGTGGTCATGAACCCGACCCACTACGCGGTGGCGCTGAAATACGACGAGGCGACGATGGCCGCGCCGCGCGTGGTGGCCAAGGGCGCCGACCTGCTGGCGCTGCGCATGCGCGACCTGGCACGCGACGCCAAGGTGCCGGTGCTGCAGGCGCCGCCGCTGGCGCGCGCGCTGTATGCACACTGCGAGGTCGACCGGGAGATCCCGGCGCGCCTGTTCGGTGCCGTGGCGCAGGTGCTGGCCTGGGTCTACCAGGTGCGCGACGCCATGGCCGCCGGCCGGCCGTTGCCGGGAGAGGCGCCGCGGCCCGAGGTGCCCGCCGACATGGACCCGCTCGGCAGCTCGGCCCACGCTGACACGGCCGCGCGGAGGGTCGTTTGATGAACGCGCTCACGGCCCGCCTGACCGCGCTGCTCGGCCCCCAGGCCGGCGCCCGCGCCGCCGCCATGAAGGCGCTGCTGCTGCCCGGCTTCGTGGTCATGATGCTGGCCATGATGGTGCTGCCGCTGCCGAGCTTCGTGCTCGACCTGCTGTTCACCTTCAACATCGCGCTGGCGCTCACCGTCATGATGGTCAGCGCGCAGATGGTCAAGCCGCTGGACTTCGCGGCCCTGCCCACCGTGCTGCTGGTGACCACGCTGCTGCGGCTGTCGCTGAACGTGGCGTCGACGCGTGTGGTGCTGATGGAGGGCCATACCGGCCCGGGCGCGGCGGGCAAGGTGATCGAGGCCTTCGGCCACTTCCTCATCGGCGGCAACTTCGCCGTCGGCCTGATCGTCTTCGCGATCCTGGTCGTCATCAATTTCGTCGTCGTCACCAAGGGTGCCGAGCGCATCGCCGAGGTCGGCGCGCGCTTCGCGCTCGACGCCATGCCGGGCAAGCAGATGGCCATCGATGCCGACCTGAATGCCGGCCTCATCGACGAGAAGGAAGCCCGCCGTCGCCGCGCCGAGGTGGGCGAGGAGGCCGACTTCTTCGGTTCCATGGACGGTGCCAGCAAGTTCGTTCGCGGCGATGCCATGGCAGGGCTTCTGATCCTGTTCATCACCATGGTCGGCGGCTTCGTCATCGGCCTGGCGATGCACGACATGAGCGGCAGCGAGGCGGCGCGCTCGTACATCACGCTGGCCATCGGCGACGCGCTGGTGGCGCAGATTCCGGCGCTGCTGGTGTCGGTGGCGGCGGCGATGGTCGTTTCGCGCGTGGGCAAGGATCAGGACATCGGCAGCCAGATCGGCGGCCAGGTCTTCGACTCGCCGCGCGCTTTGGGCGTGGCCGCCGGCGTGGTGGCGCTGCTGGGCCTGGTGCCGGGCATGCCGCACCTGGTCTTTCTCATCGTCAGCTCGGGGCTGGGGCTGCTGTCGTGGCAGCTGATGCGCAAGCGCCGCCGTGCCGCCGAACAGCCGCAGCGTCGCGGCAGCGGCGAAGGCGGCGAGGCGCCTGCGGCCAATGCCGAGGCGAGCTGGGACGACCTGCTGCCGGTGGATACGCTGGGCCTGGAGGTGGGCTACCGGTTGATCGCGCTGGTGGACAAGACCCGCGCCACCGCCGGCAGCGACCTGCTGGCGCGCATCAAGGGCGTGCGCAAGAAATTCGCGCAGGACGTGGGTTTCCTGCCACCGCCGGTGCACATCCGCGACAACCTGGTCGAGCTCAAGCCGAGCATGTACCGCGTCACGCTGCGCGGCGCGGTGGTGGGCGAGGCCGAGGCCGTGCCGGGGCAGTGGCTGGCCATCAACCCGGGGGGTGCCACGCAGGCCTTGCCCGGTGCCAAGACCACCGATCCGGCCTTCGGCCTGCCCGCGGTGTGGATCGAGGAGCGGCACAAGGAGATGGCCCAAATGGCCGGGTTTACGGTGGTTGATTGCGCCACCGTGGTGGCGACCCATCTTTCACACTTGATGCAGGTGAATGCGGCCCGGCTGCTGGGCCGCGTGGAGACCCAGGCGCTCGTCGAGCACGTCACCAAGCTGGCCCCCAAACTGATCGAAGACGTGGTTCCCAAGATGGTCGGTATCGCCACCCTGCAACGCGTGCTGCAACTGCTGCTGGAAGAGGGTGTGCACATCCGCGACATGCGCTCCATCGTCGAATGCCTGGCCGAACACGCCGCCACGGTGACCGACGCCGGCGAACTGGCGCGCCGCATCCGCACCCACCTGGCACCGGCCATCGTGCAGCAGATCTACGGCCCGGTGAAGGAGCTCGACGTGATCGCGCTCGACCCCGACCTGGAACGGCTCGTGACCCAGGCCCTGACCTCGCCGCACGGCGCCGCGCTGGACCCCGGCGTGGCCGACTCGCTCACGCGCAGCGCCGCCGACACCGCGCGGCGCCAGGAAGACTTGGGGCACCCGGCCTGCCTGCTGGTGCCCGACCACATCCGCGCCCCGATGGCGCGGCTGCTCAGGCGCGCGGCACCCCGGCTCAAGGTGCTGGGCCACAGCGAGATCCCTGAAACCCATTCGATCCGCATCGGTTCGATCATCGGAAGCACGGCATGAACCTGAAACGCTTCACCGCCCGCACCTCGCGTGACGCCCTGGCCCTGGTGCGGCAGGCCTTCGGCGACGACGCCGTGGTGATGTCGACCAAGTCCTCCGCCGAAGGCGTGGAGGTGCTGGCCATGGCGCCGGAAAGCGTGCTGCAGATCGAGCGCCTGGGCGACGGGTTGCCGCCGGCACGCGCCGCCGCGGCCGCGGCGGCGAGCGGGAAGGCTGCGGCAGGCGCCGCGGGCCGCGGCGTCGAACGGCCGGCGCCGGACGCCAGCGTCGAGCAGGACGTGGAGCAGCTGCAGATGAGCACGCTGTCGTTCCAGGACTATGTGCGCCAGCGCATGCTCAGGCGCCGGCGGTCGGAGCTGGCCGCAGAGGCGCCGGTGGCGGAGCCGCAGCGGACCGCGCCACCCGTGCCACCGGCGCCACCCGCCGCGGCGCCGATCGAGGCCGCGCGTTCGCGCCACTGCGCCGCGCCGCCAGCGATGTCGGTGCTGGGCGAGCAGATGCCGGATGCGCCTCCCGGTGCCGCGGCAGTGGCCTCGCCGGCGCTGGCGCTGCGCGGCGAACCCATCGAGATGCTGTCCGAGCTGCGTTCCATGCGCGGCCTCATCGAGCAGCGCTTCGGTGCGCTGGCCTTCATGGAGAAGCTGCAGCGCCAGCCACGCCAGGCGATGCTGGCGCAGCAGCTGCTGGACGCCGGCTTCTCGCCGGCCCTGGTGCGCAAGCTGCTCGAAAGCCTGCCGGCCGATGTCGACGGCAGCAGCTGGGCGGCCCAGGTGCTGGAGCGAAACCTGCACACCGCCGAGCGCGAAAGCGCGCTCGAGGATGCGGGTGGCGTCTATGCCTTGATCGGCGCCACCGGCGTGGGCAAGACCACCAGCACGGCCAAGCTGGCCGCGGCCTTCGCCACGCAGCATGGTGCGGCCAACCTGGGCCTGGTCACGCTGGATGCCTACCGCGTGGCGGCGCACGAGCAACTGCGTGCCTACGGCCGCATCCTGGGCGTGCCGGTGCACACCGCGCACGACCGCGCGTCGCTGGAGGACCTGCTCGACCTGCTGTCGGGCAAGAGGCTGGTGCTCATCGACACCGCCGGCATGGCGCAGCGCGACAGCCGCACGCGCGAACTGCTGGAGATGGTGTCGCACCGCGCCATCCAGCGCCTGCTGGTGATCAACGCCTCGGCGCAGGGCGAGACCATCGAGGACCAGCTCGCGGCCTATGCCGCGCCCAACTGCAGTGGCGTCATCCTGTCCAAGCTGGACGAGTCGGTGAAGCTGGCGCCGGCGCTGGACGCGATGATCCGCCACAAGCTCAAGGTGGTGGCGGTGGCCAACGGCCAGCGCGTGCCCGAGGACTGGCATCGCCTGTCGGCCAGTGCGCTGGTGCAGACGGCACTGAAGGGCGGCGGCAGCGCGGCCTGGCGGCTGGACCGCGACGATGTCAACCTGATCTTCGCCGGCGCCCGCGTGCCGGCCGCCGAACTGGCGGCTCAAGCTTGACGCCGATGCCCGCCCGCCACCCCGCGGCCGCGCCCGTGCGCGGCTTCCAGAAGGCGTCCATGCGCATGCCGCTGGACCAGGCCGACGGCCTGCGCCGGCTCTTCGCCGGCCGCGGCCGCCACGTGCTGGCACTGGCGGCGAACCCCCACGTGCCGTTCAGCGGCGTGGTGCTCGACCGCGTGGCCGCGGCGCTGGCCGCACAGGGCCGCGAGGTGCTGGTGGTGGACGCTGCCGCCAGTGCACCGCTGCCGCACGAGCTGGCGCGCGTGGACCTGGCGGCCTGCATCGAACGCCTTGCGCCGCGCGTTTCCTACCTGCCGGCGCGTGGCCTGCCGCTGGCCTACGTGGACACCCGGGGCTCGGCCGGCGCCTTCATCGAGGCGCTGCAGCTGGCCGCTCCGGTTGCCGAGGTGCTGCTGCTGCACGCCGAAGGTCCGGACCTGGCGCGGCTGTTCCAGCGCCGCGCCGTGCGGCCGATGCTGATCGGCGCCGACCATCCCGAGAGCATCAAGCACGCCTATGCCAACTGCAAGTGGCTTGCGCGCCGCTGCGGCCTGCTGAGCTTCGACTTGCTGCTGGCGGCGTCGCCGTCTTCGCCGCGGGTCCGGGGCATCGCCGCCAGCCTGGGCGGCTGTGCCGACACCTTCCTGGGTGCCGCGCTGCGCGACTGGGCGTTGATCGACCCCGCCGGCGATCCCGGCGCAGCCCCCGACGACACGCTCCAGCGCCTGCTCGGGGCACAACTCGAAGTCGACGATCTGCCGGCGCCGGGGCCTGCCGCCGCGGCAGGCCCCTGGCCGGCAGCCGCCGGCCCGATCCCGCACCGAACCGCATTCCGATAGAGGCCGACACCATGTACACCGCCAAGGGACAACTCGACGCCGGCGCCCTGCTCAAGCAGTACAGCCCGCTGGTGCGGCGACTGGCGCACCAGATGATCGCCAAGCTGCCGGCCAACGTGGAACTGGACGACCTCATCCAGGTCGGCATGATCGGCCTGAGCGACGCGCTGAGCCGCTTCGACGCCGCGCAGGGCGTGCAGTTCGAGACCTTCGCCACCCAGCGCATCCGCGGCGCCATGCTGGATGAGTTGCGCGGCAACGACTGGATGAGCCGCGGCGACCGCCGCCACCAGCGCAGCATCGAGACCGCGGTGCACAAGCTGGAGCAGCGCCACGGCCGCGCCCCCAGCGAAAGCGAGATCGCGCGCGAGATGGGGCTGTCGCTCACCGACTACCAGGAACTGCTGGGCAAGGTGCGCGGCACCCAGCTCATCTATCTGGAAGACATGAGCGGCGACGAGGCCGACGACGACTACCTGGACCGCCACGTCGCCGACGCCGACGCCAACCCGATGGCACGGCTGCAGGACCAGCGCATGCGCGAGGCGCTGGTCGAGGCGATCAAGAACCTGCCCGAACGCGAGCAGTACGTGATGAGCATGTACTACGAGCAGGACATGAACCTGAAGGAGATCGCCGCCGTGCTCGGCGTCACCGAAAGCCGCGTCTGCCAGTTGCACAGCCAGTCGATCGCCCGGCTGAGGACGCGGCTGCGCGAGTGGTAGGGCAGGGACGACGGGCCGTCGCGGCGGCCCTGCAAACAGGAAGACCGGCGAGAGCCGGTCTTTTTACTCGTGACAGCCGTTGGCCGCGAAGGGTGGCGAGGCGCTGGCCGCGCCTTCAGGCCAGCAGGCTTGCGCCTTGTCCACCGGCGCGCGCAGCGCCACCGGCAGCGGAGTACAGGGCGTGCGCAGGGGCCAGGTCGGGGATCAGCACGTCGATGGCCCGGTCCAGCGACGCCGTGGCGCGGGCCAGCGCTTCGCGCTGCGCGGCGACCTGGCCACCGGCATGCGCGAGCCGCCGACGCAGCACGGGTGGAACGCCACCGTTGCGGGCGGCGCGCGCGAACTCGCCGACGGCTGAAACCAGCGTGGCGTGCAGCTCGGCGGCCACATGGTCCACCGCGGCGGCATCCTGCTGGCGCAACGCCAGTCCCAGGGCGCCGAGTTGCTGCTCCAGCGCCAACAGCGGAATTTCCAGATCGGCGGCGCGCTGCACGGCTTGCCGCTCCTCTTGCGTGGACATCATGGAACGGAAACCCCGGCGGTCAGCTGAGCCGGCGGCCGAGCAGTTCCGCGGCGTTCAAGATCAGCTTGTCGGCGATGGCCTCGGGGTTCACCGTGAACTTGCCGTCGCGGATGGCCTGGGCCACGCGCTCGACCTTGGCGGTGTCGAAGGCGGGGTCGGTTCCCGCGCCGGCCAGCGCCGAGGCTGCGGGCGAAAGGGCGACTTGTGCGCTGGGCTCGGTACCGGCTTGCGCCGTCGCCGGCGGGCTCTTGCGCTCCGAAACGGTTGTCGCGGCTGGCTTGGATTCGAGAGGACCGATTTTCATGATGGACTCCTGTCAGGGTCACGGCGGCCGTGTGGACCCGACGACATGAACGTTCTATCGGTACCCCGGCCAGCGGACTTTAGGGCCAGGAGCGATGTTTTCTTCAATCCCCCCGAGATGCGGGGGTCGCTGCAGGTCGGCCGCGTCACAGCGCCAGCTCCACGCGGCGCTCGCCGACCGGTCGGCCGACGACCACGCGGCCGCTTTCGGTGCGCACACGTGCCGGGTGACCCTCCCGGCCGGAGGTCAAGGCGCGCCCCTCGACGTTGATGGCGAAGCCACGGCCGCGCGCCGAGATCTGCACGGTGTCGCCCGCGGCAAACCACAGCCGGGGCTGCAGGTCGGTGGGCCGCAGGGCCGCGCCGGCCGCCACCGGGCGCGCCAGCACGCGGCCCGACAGCGCCTGATCGGCCGTGAACGGCAGCGTCGCGGCCGCGGCCCAGTCGACCTCGGCCTGAACCAGCTGCGAGGCATCGAGCCGGGTGCCCTCTGGCAGGTTGGCGCTGCTCACCAGGGCCGGGGCCAGCACCTGCACGGTGACCGGCAGAAAGACATTCCAGGGCGTGCTGCCTTGCGTGCAGCGCAGGCCCACGCGGGTGCGGCCCCAGCTCGGCGAGCCGGCCACCAGATAGGGTTGGACCGACGTGCAGTGCGCCAGCTTCAGCCGCGGGTCCAGCGCGCCGGCGCTGGCCAGCACGCGCGCGTCGGGCGGAGCCAGCGCCTGCGCGGCCTCGGTGGCCAGCGCCAGCGCCGCGGCCACGGCCTGCGGCGGAAGCTCGGCCGCAGGCGCGGCCATGGCCGCCAGGGCGGCAGCCAGCAGCGCAGCGGCGCGGGTGGGGGCAGGGCGCATGTTCACGGGGTGGAATGTAACCAGACCTGACCGGGCGCCGGTGCTGAATTGACGGCTTTCGAGCCCGCTATTCGCACTCATGTCGCAACCGGGCCTTGCCCAGAATGCTTCTGCCGGCCGGGGTTCCGTGGACAAGGCGCTGAACCCGGCGGCAAGGAGCACCGCATGATCGCCCGCCTCACCGAGAGCTTCGACTTCCACAGCCAGGCGCTGAGCTTGCGCGCCGAGCGCCAGCGACTGATCGCCGGCAACATCGCGAATGCCGACACCCCCGGCTTCCAGGCCCGCGACTTCGAATTCGCCTCGGCCTTGCGCGCCGCCACTGGCAGTGCCGGCCCGGGGTCGGCCATCGCCGCCGGGGTCATGACCCCGGGTGGGCGGTCCGCCCCCGCGCTGCGTTACGCCGTGCCCAGCCAGACCAACCTGGACAGCAATACGGTGGACATGGACCGCGAGCGCGCCGCCTTCGCCGACAACGCCGTCAAGTACGAGTCCACCTTGCGCTTCATCAACGGCAGCGTGCGCACGCTGCTCGACGCGATGAAGAGCCACCACCAGGGTTGACCATGAGCCTGCTCAACATCTTCGACATCGCCGGCAGCGGCGTCAGCGCGCAGAGCCAGCGCCTGAACGTGGTGGCCTCCAACCTGG